>WBZP01000117.1_pt1 | contig 116302 bp, 108 predicted proteins | sample 5204301 | NCBI WGS metagenome assembly WBZP01 (sample SAMN12412401, study PRJNA552823) | activated sludge metagenome | isolation source: activated sludge from nitrification reactor of wastewater treatment plant... | place: USA: Pennsylvania | collected 2017 | reverse complement strand
GCTCTCCCCGCGTCAAGACGGGTGACAACGTCGATGAAGCCCGCAACCGCCGTGCCGACTACACGCTGACCCTACAGCCACCGCCGACCATCAGCGGCACAAGCTGGACCAAGCTGTAACGCATCGCCCACCACGGCTGACCCGCCCGAGCAAGCCACCCAGATTGGCGGAGGGACGGATTGGGAATGAGCAACCTCTTGCACATTGCCGGGAATTTGTTCGATGCTCCGCCCACCTGAACCGCTGAAGGTCAGCGGCAGTTTTCAATCCATCCTGATAGGAGCCGGACCATGAAGAAGATCATTCTCGGAACCCTCGCCGCTTTCGCCCTCAACGCTGCTGGTATGGCTTACGCCGCCGAGGGCGACAAGCCCGCCGACGCCGCCGCTGATGCCAAGCCCGCCAAGAAGGCCAAGAAGGCCAAGAAGGCTGATGCCAAGGACGGCGACGCCAAGAAGGAAGAGCCCAAGAAGGAAGACGCCAAGAAGTAGTCTCGGCGTCAAGGGCGGGACGACTCGTCCTTACCCTCTGTCTTCGCCCTCGGATTCCGCGTACATCGCAGCGATTTCGGGGGCGTAGTTTTTTGTGATGACTTTGCGGCGCAGCTTTTGGGTCGGGGTGACCTCATCGCGCTCCAGGGAAAACTCACGCGGCAAGATCGTGTAGCGCTTGATCTGCTCGAAGCGGGCCAAGGTGGCGTTCAGGATCTCGACCTGAGCGGCCATGTAGCTTGCGAACTTTTCGTTCGCAATCAGCTCGGGTAGCTCCGTCGGTAGCTGGTTCTGCTGGGCGTACTTGAGCGCTCGCTCGGGATCGAGCGTCAGCAGTGCGGCGACAAACTTCTGCCCTTCGCCCACCACCACCGCTTGAGAAATGAGCGGCAGCGCCCGCAGTTGGCTTTCGATCGGCTGCGGGGCGACGTACTTACCGCCCGAGGTGCGCAGCAGATCCTTTTTGCGATCGGTGATGCGCAGAAAGCCGGCGTCATCCAGCTCGCCAATGTCGCCGGTATACAGCCAGCCATCTTGGAAGGTCTGCGCGGTCGCTTCGGGCTCTTTGAAGTAACCAAGCGCGACGTTCGGACCGCGAAACAGGATCTCGCCGTCCGGGGCCAGCTTGAGCGCCGTTCCCGGCAAGGGCCGACCGACGCTACCGAGGCGGGTTTGCCCTGCGACCGGTGCGTTGGTGGTCAGTGGTCCCGAGCTCTCGGATAAGCCGTAGACCTCGTGAATCGGAATGCTCAGGGACAAAAAGAACTCGAGAACGTCTTTGCGAATCGCTGCCGCACCCGACACCGCGAAGCGCAACCGCTCCAGACCCAGCGCGGTTCGCATCTTGCGAAAGACCAGCTTGCGGGCCACGACTTCCTCGATCGCGAGCAGACCAAACGGTGAACCGGATTCCAAGCGATAGTGACCGACCCGGCTGCCGACATCGCGGGCCCACGCCACAATCCGCCGCTGAAGGGCTTTTTGCTCCGAAAGCTTCTGTGACAGCGCCGACTGGAGCTTTTCCCACACTCGCGGCACGCCGAACATCACCGTGGGTCGCGCCACCAAAAGCGTCTCGCGCAGCTTGTCGATGCCACCGGCGAAGTAGACCTTGGTGCCCGAGGTAATCGCCACGTAGATGGTCAGAAGCTGCTCGGCAATGTGCGACAGCGGCAGGTACGACACCATCACGTCTTGATGATCGATCTGATAGCCCGATAGACCCGCCCGGGCCGTCCACGCCAAGTTGTGGTGAGACAGCATCACCCCCTTGGGCGTACCGGTGGTGCCCGAGGTGTAAATGAGCGAGGCCACCTGCTCTGGCTGAAGCCGCGCAAAGCGTTCGTCGACGGTCTGTTCGTGCCCTTTGCCGCTGTCGAGAAACTCCTGCCAGCTCACCACCAAGTCGAGCTTCGACACAAACGCACTGGCGACATCGGGTTCGGTCAGCACGACAATCCGGCGCAGCTTCGGCAACTGAGCAAGATGCGGCAGCAAGGACTCGACCTGGCGGGGACCATCGACCACGGCAATCGTCGCTTCGCTGTGGGCCAGGATGTAGACCGCCTGCTCATCGGTCGAGTTCATATAGATACCCGACGCCATGCCACCTGCTGCTTGGGCACCAAGTGCCGACAGCACCCACTCAACCCGATTTTCGCAGAAAATGCCGACAGAGCCGCCCTCGGGCATACCGCACGCCACACAAGCACTCGCCACGCGGTGAACCAGATCACGGTAGTCAGCGAAGGTCAGCGACTTCCATTCTCCGTCGACAAGTCGATGAAAAAGCACCGGCTCGCTTGGCCTAGCGCGGGCATGTTGCCACAACCGGTCGAGGACAAGGTCGCGACCATCCGCTGTCTGCATGGCGTCATGCTATCCACGACCGAGGCACCAGCACAACGTCGGATTTCGCAAACAGACACAAAACCGTCGCCACCTATTAGGCACACAGTGTGCTTGTTTCTCGCCGACGGATTGGCCTATTCTCTGGTGGCAAATCGGGGCCAATTCGGGGGAGCATTCGCTCCAGCAACCAAAAACATGAACATCGGCATCATCAAAGAGATAAAGCCTGGCGAGCGGCGCGTCGCCGCGACTCCAGAGACGGTCGGTAAGCTGATCAAGCTCGGCTTTGCGGTAACGGTTGAATCGGGAGCAGGCGACGGCGCTTCGTTCCGCGATGAGGACTATGAGAACGCGGGCGCGCAGATTGGCAAAGACACCACGGCGCTGTGGGGTGGATCGGACATCGTGCTCAAGGTCCAGCCGCCGGATATGCATCCGCAGCTAGGCCGTCACGAAGCAGAGCTGCTATGCGAAAAAGCGACGCTCGTCAGCTTTTTGTGGCCTGCGAAAAATCGCGAGCTGCTCGAACGGCTGGCGGCCCGCAAAGCGACCGTGCTGGCGATGGATCTGATCCCTCGCATCACGCGGGCGCAGAAGATGGACGCGCTTAGCTCGATGGCCAACATCGCCGGCTATCGCGCCGTCATCGAGGCTGCGAGCTTTTTCGGACGCTTCTTTACCGGCCAAGTCACCGCCGCAGGCAAGGTTCCACCCGCCAAGGTGATGATCATTGGTGCGGGCGTGGCCGGACTCGCGGCCATTGGCGCGGCGCGTGGCCTGGGTGCGATCGTTCGCGCCTTTGACACTCGCCCGGTCGTCCGTGAGCAAGTGCAGAGCATGGGCGCAGAGTTCCTCGAAGTCGAGCTGGCCGAAGACGGCACCGGCGAAGGTGGTTACGCTCGCGAGATGAGCCCAGCCTTCATCGCCGCTGAAATGGCGCTGTTCGAAAAGCAGGCTCGCGAGGTCGACATCATCATCACCACCGCGCTCATCCCGGGCCGTGCCGCGCCGCAGCTCATCCTGCGTAGCCACGTCGAGCAAATGCGCCCCGGCAGCGTGGTCGTCGATTTGGCCGCCGAAGCGGGCGGAAACTGTGAGCTAACCCGGCCCGGCGAGGTGATCAATCACCGGGGCGTCACGATCATCGGCTACGTGGACCTCCCGAGTCGGCTGGCCCCAACGGCAAGCTCGCTGTACGGCAACAACTTGGTCCACCTGCTCACCGACATGGGCGGCGCGGCCAAGTGGCAGGTCAACCAGCAAGACGAGGTCGTGCGCGGCGCTCTGGTGATCCACGATGGCGAAATCCTCGCGCCACCACCGAAGCCCAAAGCGCCACCACCAGATCAGGCAAAAAAACCACAACCGGCACCGGCCAAGCCCGCTGGCAAAGAGTCCAAGGGCGGACATGACAGCGAGGTGAACCCTCGCGGCCAGGTGATGGCCCTGCTGCTAATGGCAGCGGCCTTCCTAGGCATCGGTCTGTTTGCACCGCCCGCGTTCCTGGCCCACTTGACGGTGTTTGTGCTGGCCTGCTTCGTCGGTTGGCAGGTGGTGTGGAACGTGACTCCAGCCCTGCATACGCCGCTGATGAGCGTCACGAACGCCATCTCGGGCATCATCATTCTTGGCGGCATGCTCAAGGTCAGCGGTCTGCCCACCGCCCCGGCGACGATCCTGGCGGCGGTGGCCGTGCTGCTCTCAACCATCAACATCGCGGGCGGCTTCCTGGTCACCCAGCGCATGCTCAAGATGTTCCGCAGGTAGGTGTCCCATGCAGACGAGTCTCGTCACTGTTTCCTATCTTGCGGCGGGTGTGCTGTTCATCCTAAGCCTCGGTGGCTTATCGACGCAGTCGTCGGCCCGACGCGGCAACGCCTTTGGCATCATCGGCATGCTGCTCGCCGTCGTTGCTACCGCGCTCAACGCGTTTTCGCAGGTCACGACGCAGCTTCAGTCAATCGGCATGCTCGCCGGTGCGGTTGCAGTCGGTGCCACCATCGGTGCCGTGGTCGCCGCCCGCGTCGCAATGACCAACATGCCGGAGCTGGTCGCGATCCTACACAGCTTCGTCGGTGCCGCCGCCGTCCTGGTTGGGATCGCCAGCTATCTATCGCCCGATACACAGCTCACTGGCGTCGAAGCAACCATCCATGAAATCGAGATCTTCCTCGGTGTCCTCATCGGTGCGGTGACGTTTACCGGGTCGATCATTGCATTTGGGAAGCTGCGCGGGACGATTCGCAGCAAACCCCTGCTGCTACCGGGTCGTCATGTGCTGAACCTGAGCTTGCTCGCCGGATCGGCCTACCTTTTGTATCGCTTCCTCGGGGTACCTTCGCCCGATGCGACGATGGAGCTACTGATCATGACCGGCCTGGCCTGCGTCCTGGGCATTCACCTGGTGATGGCGATTGGCGGTGCGGACATGCCGGTGGTGGTGTCGATGCTCAACAGCTACTCCGGGTGGGCAGCAGCAGCGGCGGGCTTCATGCTGTCCAACGACCTGCTCATCATCACCGGCGCACTCGTGGGCTCATCGGGCGCAATCCTGAGCTACATCATGTGCAAGGCGATGAATCGCTCGATCTGGAACGTCATCTTCGGTGGTTTCGGTGCCGATGAGGGCGCAGCCCCCGCCAAGTCCAAAGACGCCGGAGCCGAGCAGCGCGAAGTGGTGTCGGTAAACGGTGAAGCCACCGCCGAGCTGATGCGCGAAGCCAAGAGCATCATCATCATCCCCGGCTATGGAATGGCGGTCGCGCAGGCGCAGTATCCGCTGTACGAAATTGCCAAGCTGCTCCGTGAGCGCGGAGCCAACGTCCGCTTTGCGATTCATCCCGTGGCGGGTCGGCTCCCTGGTCACATGAACGTGCTGCTCGCTGAGGCCAAGGTTCCCTACGACATCGTGCTCGAAATGGACGAGATCAACCAAGACTTCCCGAGCACAGATCTGGCGCTGGTGATTGGCGCGAACGACATCGTCAATCCCTCGGCGCTTGACGATCCACAGAGCCCGATCTACGGCATGCCAGTCCTTGAGGTCTGGAAGGCCAAGACCAGCATCGTGATGAAGCGCAGCATGGCCTCGGGCTATGCTGGAATCGAAAATCCCCTGTTCTTCCGCGACAACACCCGCATGCTGTTCGGAGACGCCAAAAAGCAAGTCGACGCCATCCTGACCGCGCTGCGCGAAACCAAGTAAGACCCCCCTGGAGGTTGGCGATGCGAATCGCAGGTCTTAGCCAAAGTCCACTCCCGTTCGACATGTTTGCGCTAGCGGCTGATGCCGATGTGGCGCGACGTCAAGAAAAGCTGACGAGCCTATACCATCGCGGGCAAGCGCTCGCCTGGGATGGACAGAAGGTGCTGGCCGAGCTGCTCCACAAACACGGCGGGATCAAGCTGGGAGCCGAGCAGCGCCAGGCGGTTGGCTACATCATCCAGGTGCTGATGTGGGGAGAACTGGCGGCGTGGAAAATTGCCAGCCAGCTCGCCGATTCCTTTGTTCCGCTCGCACCGAAGTTGGCCGCGACCTCGCAAGCGCATGACGAAGCGCGACACTTCTATGTCCTGCATGACTATCTACGTGAGCTTGGACATACGCCGCAGCCGCTCGACAGACGGACGCGGGTACTGATCGACGGAGTGCTGTTCACCGACGATCCGCTGCTGAAAGTCATGGGCATGCAGCTTATGATCGAAGCGCTGGCGCTGACGATCTTTCAGGCGATTCGGGAGTCGCAAGCAGAGCCGGTGCTCTGTGAGCTGCTGCTGTATTTCGAAAAGGACGAAGCGCGGCACGTTGGGCTGGGACTTCAGTATTTGCCGACGCAGCTCGCCACCCTCTCGCGCTGGAAAGAGCGGCGGATGATTGCCTTTCAGGTGCAACTCCTAGCGGCGGCGCTGCTGGAGCTAAAGGCCATGGAACCGCACATGCGGGTGCTCGGTGTGGATCCTCGTCAGGTGTATCTGCTCGGGACCACCAAACAGGCCCTGGTCTTCGAAATGCTATGGAAGGAACAAGGGCAAGCCGATCCCGCAGAAGAGTCGCTGGCATCGCGCCTGCTATCGGCGACCGGCGAGCTACTATTCCCAGAGCCGAAGCCCGGACAGAGTCCGCTTTCCCGGTACTACCAGGCCGCGAGACTTGCACTCCAGACGCTCCGCCGTGGCATGCCGGACAATGTCCCCGCCTCCTCGATTGACCCGGAAGGTGACGCACGACTCCCAACCTCCGCCGTCTGGCGGGCCTAGCTGTTCCGGCCCTGGTGATGACCTGTGAATCGTAGGCGTGCTTTCTGGAGAATCTCCGCTCTTCCTGGGATGCTGTGGCTGCTGTTCCTCATCGTGACCGCCTACCAGAATCAGGGCTATTGGCATCCCGATGAACACTTCCAGATTTTAGAGTTTGCGAACTTCAAAGCAGGACTGACACCAGAGTCGATGCTGCCGTGGGAGTTTGCCGCCAAGATCCGTCCCTGGACACTGCCCGCAGCCACGTTGGTGGTATTACAGACTCTGCGCGGCCTTCACATCTACAGTCCGGTGACGCAGACCTTTGTGCTGAGACTACTGACCGTGCTCGGGGCACTGGCGTCGTCTCTGTACTTTCTGCGCGCACTCAGACTGTCTGATTACATTTCGGAGCGTCAGGAGTCCTACGCTCGTCACCTGCTCGCCGTGTTGTGGTTTGTGCCCATCCTCTGGGTCCGCCACACCAGCGAGTCGTGGTCCTCTATCTGTTTTTATGCGGGAGTGGCTCTGCAACTAGAGGGCCGACGGCTCTCGCAGATCCGATTCAGCTTGCCCCTGGCTACGCTCCTGTTTGCACTCTCTTTTCACTGCCGATTTCAGGCCGGATTCCTGGTCCTGGGCTTTGGTCTGTGGCTCCTGTTTCAGGCCCGCGAGCGCATCTCTGTGCTGGTCCTACAGAGCGGTCTGTTTTGCTTGTTCTTCGTAGGCCTGTGCCTGCTCGATTGGTGGGGGTATGGAACCGCGACGCTGACGCCATGGAACTATTTTCGAGTGAACATCATTGGAGACGTTGCCAGCCACTACGGAACCTCTCCGTTGTGGGAGCTGCTCGGCTTTTGGGTGTTGGCATTCCCTCCGGTTAGCTTGGTTCTGCTCGCTGCGACGCTGTGGTACCTCATGACGCAACGTCGGCAGCCGCTCACCTGGGCCATCTGGCCCTTTCTCCTGGTCCACTGTGTCATCGCCCACAAAGAACTGCGCTTCTTCGTCAGCATCTACTGGATGTTGCCTTTGCTGTTGGCGGTATTCTGGGATGGGGTGCTATCGAAATCACAATGGGCGCGGCAGCTTCGCACTCCCTTTGTGCTCCTGAATCTGCCGGTAGGATTGACGCTGGCCCTGCTGCCCCAGAATCGAGACGTCGCCTTTTTGGGGCAAGTCTGGAATCGCGTGGAGCAGCGTCACGCTGCGGTCGAGCTGTGGGACGGAGCCTATTCCCGTGTAACGAATCATTTGGAGTCTCCGTTTGTACAAGCAGACCTGCCGACGGCCTTCTACGATCATCCTTCGGCACATCGGACGGAACTAGCACGGGACACCACGCTGGCCGAGGAGCTGCAACGGGCCCGCTACCAGCCGCACATTTTCGTGGTCGCAAGTCCACAGTATCATCCGGAACTGGTGAAGGCGGCCCGTCGTCTGTGCAGGCAGACTCTGTCGTCGTATGGGGAGTGGCTGTGGACTCCGCTCTTTGCCCGGCTCGGTTCACGAGTGCCCATCAGACAATGGTATCTGTTTGAAGACTGTCGACCAGATCAGCTCAGTCCGGTTCCCAATCTCCCGGTAGAGTCGACCGGAAGTTAGCTGGAACCAAACCGGCGCGCCGTGTTAAGCCTCTGCGGAGGAGGACTCCCAATGATCATCGACCACATCACTCTTCCCGTCGCCAACTATGCCACTGCCAAAGCGTTCTATGAACGTGCGCTGGCTCCGCTGGGAATCACTGTCGTGATGGAATTTCCGAACACTTGTGGGTTCGGTCGTGATGGCAAGCCCGAGTTTTGGATCGGCTGCGGCCCGATGTCGTTCTGGAAGGAAGGGCAGACCGCGAACACTCCGACCCATATCGCGTTCACCGCCCCCGACCATGCGACCGTCAACGCGTTTTATGCCGCCGCGATCGCTGCCGGCGGACGCGACTTTGGAGCCCCCGGACCTCGGCCGATGTATCACCCGAACTACTACGGAGCGTTTGTACTCGACCCCGAAGGAAACAACATCGAAGCGGTCTGCCACAAGTAGCAATATGAAGTCAGTCATCTGCTTCATATTGCTTGCGTGCTGATCTACCCGGCTCTGACATCCGCCTAGCGCATCGCCACGAGCTTGGGGTTCGCCTTGCGCAGATTCTTTCGCTCCAGCGACTCCACCCAGCTCACCGTGGCCTGCTGAACCGCTTGCTGGATCGCTTCCTGCTGCAAGCTCTGCAACAGCAGGCTGGCAAACCGAGTATCCGCCGTAGCCGATCCAATCACCGTCGCGCCAGCCGACACCATGCCCACGACCCGTTTCCCCGGTAGCGCCGAGACAATCAAGCTGACATCGGCACTGACTTCGATATCCCCTTGGGCATTGGTGCGGCGTGACAGTTGGGTGACGCTGCCATCGATGCTGTAACCAGAGCCGATCAAGCTGGCATTGCGCGAGTCTTCAAACACCCGGATCGCCGCAGAGGCCCGCAGTTCTTTGAGAAGTGCACTCCGCAGCACGGCAGGTACATCGGCGATCGCAGTCGATTTGACCTTCGAGCCACAGCTACCAATGACTGCCGCGATCCGCTCTGGCTTGCGACGCTCTTCCGCGCTCGCGGGGGATGGAGTGGCGGCACTCATTCCGGCGTGAACACAGAACCCTATCAGCAGTCCCCACAGCCACGGCCGCCATCGTATCCGCTCCGGAGCGAAGAGTCCTCCCCATCGTTCTTCCCTCGACAGACGAGCAGTCGCAAGATCGTCTCGCATACGAACCCCCTTGCGTCGCCATAACTCCGTGGTGTCACGTACTTTTGCCATTTACTTGGCTCTCTGCGACAGATTTCCCGTCGAAGAAGTACCCCACTCAACCCATTCCCAATCTATCACCAGGAGGACATTTCCGATCCAACAAAATCTGTAAATCTTGCAAATTCCAGCCTGCAACCACCCTCGCGGGTAAGTGCCTAGGACCGCGCACAGGTATTCCGTACCAGTTGGTACACGATTCCCAAGCGCAGCAACTGTGACCGTTGAGCCTCCGTACGTGCTATCAGCAAAGAGTGAACCCGGCGCATCGACACAGGAATCCTACCGACTCGATTCCACCGTCTCCTTTGCCTCCGCACCGAAGGGGTACAAACTGCGACCTATCGCTCCGAGCTGCTCGGCGTGGGCTGGCACTCCTCGGCGTGATGGTGGTCTGCAAACTAGTGGTCTTGACCTTGCGTGCAATCGACGGTAGCCGTGGGAAACTGGGTCTGTTTTCGATCCCGGTCCTGCTCGCAGAAGATCTGGTTGTTGCCGGACTCTGGACCGTTGTGGATACCTTGGTTTCACGTACGCTCCGGGGCCGTGGCGAGTGGATGCAGTGGCTGCTGTACACCATCGCTGCGATCTATGTCGCGAGCAACGTTCCGGTGATGCGCATGTTTGGCACTCCGCTCACGTTTCCGATCCTACACGCCGCCGATGCAGCCCTGGCTGACTCTCTGGCTGTCTATGTCACGATCGGCAACGTCGTTGGAGTCGGTACGGTGCTGATCACTGCGCTGCTGCTGCCGTTTCTAACAGCACGACTGCATCGACCCCGCTTCTTTCCCACTGGACTTGTGTTTTGGTCCTTGGCGGTAGCAGTGGTGGGGCTGGGGTTTGTGGCACGCCCGTGGGTCATGCTGCGCGGATTGTCCCGCAACGCGCTCTCCGCGATCATCTATACGACGCTGTTACAGCGTGACTCACATGGTGCAGCATCAGCGATCGAGGTACCGCCACTTCCGACGCTTCACCACGAACCCTCCGAAGTCACATCTGCCCATCGTCCGGACCTATCGTCACTGCTAGGTGCGGCGAAGGATCGAGATGTGCTGTGGGTCGTGCTGGAATCAACGGCTGCACGCTATCTCCGTCCCTATGGTGCCGCCGAAGATCCGATGCCAAACCTCAGCACGCTGGCCTCCCGCAGTCTCCGGTTTGACTCCATCTACGCAGCCTATCCCGAGAGCATCAAAGGACTCTTTTCTACCCTGTGCTCCATGAACCCGGCGGCCCACACCACTGCGGCGCGCTATACCCAGGCCCGCCTACCTTGCCCGAGCATTGGTCTGCGCTTTCAACAAGCCGGTTATCGCACCGCGATGGTTCACTCTGGCTGGTTTCTGTATTTAGGAATGGATGGCATCGTGGCCGATCGCGGCTTCACAGTGGCCAAAGACGCCCAAGCGATCGGAGGAGCGTATGCAACCAGCTTTGGAGTCGATGAAGCATCAAGCGTACAGAGTGTGCTCGCCTTCTTTGATTCGCTGTCGCAAAACGAGCGTGCGTTTGTCATGTATCTACCGATCACGGGACACCATCCGTATCACTCGCCTGGTCCCAAGCATCGCTCGCAGCCATTTTTGCCACGCACCGAACTCGATCAGTATCGCAACGATCTGCATCTAGGCGACGAAGCGCTTGGCGAGCTACTGCACGGACTGCGCGCACGTGGACGAATGTCGAAGTTACTGCTTGTGGTGTCCTCTGATCACGGCGAAGCGTTCCATCAGCACGAAGGGAACTTTGGTCACACGCTGCACCTATACGACGAGAATCTGCGAGTGCCTCTGTTCATTCATCTTCCGGGAATCACGGATCAGAAGGAAACCGCGTTTCCCGAACCACTGGATCAACCGGGCAGCATCATGGACATCGCTCCGACTCTGCTGGATCTCGCGGGACTGCCGGTCCCTAGAGAGTATCAGGGACACTCACTTCTGCGCAGCAAGTCCGAGGACTCTGTACCGCGCTTCTTGACCGATCACACCCTGGAGCAAGTCGGCCTACGTCATGGTCCCTGGAAGTTCATCGATGAATCCGAGACCGGTCGAGCGCAGCTCTTTGATGTGGTACGCGATCCCGAAGAACAGACCGACCTGTCATCGCTGCATCCCGAGCTAGTGGGACGCTACAGAGCCCATCTTCGGGCCTGGTTCTATCGCCAGCGGCTCCTGATCACCGCGCACTAGGTTGCGCCAACGGCTGTCCCATCAGCACCGCATCTCCCACCTTCACCCGTAGCCGCTCTACCATCCCTTTGGAAAACAGTACGACCACGGTCGAGCCAAAACGAAAGTGAGCGAACCGCTGCCCTTTTTCATACCATCGTGAACACTCGGTTCCGTGTGCGGTCTGCCACGCGGACTGTGGCAGCTCTTCCAATTCAATGCCTCCGACCATGCTGGCACCGACCAGCACCGTGATGAACGGTTGCGATCCGCGTTCTTGCGAGGTCTGCCAAAACAGAGCGGCGCGCTCGTTGCGTTCGTACACAGAAGGAATGTGCTGCAACGCCACGGCGTTTTGCGGAAAGTAGCGACCGGGAATCCACTGGCTGCGTACCAGCTCGGCCGCGACCGGAACATGGATGTGGTGATAGCCGCGTGGGCTCAAAAAGATCGCGACGTAGCATCCGCCTTCATACTCCGTCAGCGACGCCGCATGTCCGTGTCCGTTCACGAGCCGCGACAGAGAAAGCACCTGACCTTTGACCGATAATCGGGAATCAGCAGCAATCGATCCGGTCGCAAACACCTCGCCATCAACGGGACAGACGATACCTTCGGCAATCGGCCGGGCTCCCGCTTTGAGCTCGCGCAAAAAAAACTCTTCGATGGTTTGGTAGGGAACGCTCGCAAAGTCCGACATGTCGATGCCAGCACTGCGAATCCACCATCGAATCGCCGCCTGCACCGCAAACGCCGGTGTTTTCGCTGTCATCAGGCGCGCACATGTTTGATTCAGCAGCCGATGCGGCAGCAGGTGGTAGGCACGCAGAAACGCGGCAGATTGATGAAACTTCATGACGCACTCCGCAGCGACACAGAATGGGTCTGCGAATGAAGCTGGAGATCCGGAAGAGCCACGTTCAACCGCTTTCCGATCCAGCGCGAGATGCTGATACCGATCTGTCCTTTTCGACGAAAGAACCAGTCATGGATGAGTCGGGGCGGCTCGCCAAACGGAACGTGGTACAGCGCCTCTCGATCCCCAAGGTAGCCCAGCGGAAACACCAGCAGATCAAAGTCACGGTGGCGCTCTGCGCAATAGCGCTGCACCACAAACGTGAGCTGAGAGGAACGGACTCCGTGTTGTAACAGAGTCGCTTTCGCGCAGCTCACATGGGCGGCGCTTTCATCGATGATCGTCAGTTGCGCTGAAGGCAGAAGCCTGGCAAACAACAGTGCGGTACGCGGAAAGAGACCACCTCCCACAATGCCGATGCGCGGCGGCGGATCGCAGCGATCCAAGGTGCTCAGCACAGGGTTTTGCAGCAGCGTGGCCAGGGCGCGCTCATGAGTCGATAGCATGAAGCGCTGGATTGGTCCTGGGCGGATCGCAAGCCCTTCAAGCAGCACCAAGCAGTAGGCTTGCATCTGGTTCAGCCGCGCACGGAGGGACTCCAAACCGCGCAAAAGGGGTGGCAGTGTGCTCACGGTGGGGAGCGGACTTTGCAGCTTGCGCAGCGGCAACTTGGACCAGTGAGTCCCCGGATAGCGATGGTGCTCGGCGTGAAAGCCATCGTTGAACCACAGCAGGTTGTACAGTCGCCCGTAATAGCTGACGCCCGGCTCCATCACGACCGGCAAGCCCGCATGCTCGAAGTGCCCTTGTAGCTGACACAGCAGCATTCCCAATGCATAGCCAGGAAGGTAGGTCAGGAGAAATCGCGAAGGTGTAACGATAAGCAACGTCAGCCACAAGCCGCCAAGCAGCAGTAGCTCTGCGATTCCGTCACGCCGAAGAAACTTCTTTTTCGTCGCTGGCTCACCTGCGTGATGCCACAGATGGCGCCGCTTCCACATCGTCTGCGGCACGCCCGAAAGCGGCGTGAGGAAGATCGAAAACGTCTGGTTGTGCCACGGCGAATGGAACAGCGGATTGTGCAGATGATTGTGTGAAACGGTGTTGGCGTTCCACCACAGAATGACCGCAAACCCCAGGGAAGCAGCCAAGAGTTCCCAGGGCTGCGTGGGCAGCAAGAACAGAGCCCCCACAAGCACTGCATGGAACAAACTCATTCCGATCAGCAGCGCATCTAGGGACGAGTGGCGGAGGAGCGAGCCGTTCATGCTCTTTCTGGGGTACCAAGCGTCCGCTAACGGCGGCGTCGTCGACGTAGGACAGTGGTGACGGCCGTGGCAAACAGCAGACCGCCCCATCCCACCACACCCTCCGCCCCACCCATTGAGCAGCCGGTCTTTGTTCCCGGACCCGGCGGATTCGGCGTTGGAACCACCGTCATATCCGGCGCAGGAGGCGGCGTGGCCATGTCAGGAGGTGGCGGCAACGGACACTTTAAGGCCTGCGCGGGAGCACACTGACCGCCCACAAAAGAGCCCGGCGAGACACCGATTCCCAGATCCCAGGTATCAGGATTGGCAAGCGCGGTACCTTCGCTGCGCAAGGTCGCCTTCGACACCATGTTCTGCGGGCCGAAACCGACACACTGCGGTTGCCCCACCGCGTTCTTGATGTCTGTCCACTGCATGCGGCACATCGTCTCGCTGCCCGCAGGACAACTGAAATACATGTATCCGCAGGACGGGGCCCCGTAGGTGCCGCCGTTTTGGTAAAAGAAAAATGCGCCGTGAATGACCACACTCGTGGCCTTCGCTTCGTCGGGGAAAAACTCCAGCTTGGTGGGAACCGCGTAGTTCGCAGCCGGATTGCTCGCAAGGGCCGATGAGGGAGCCGAAACGACGGCTGCGCCGGACAGAGCCAGCAGTGCCGTACCGTATAACTTTGCGCGAATCGACATGACGAAGCCTCCGAAACCTTAGGAATTGGCGGCATCGTACACGAATCAGTTTTGCGCAACGCAGAATTTCAACCCTGAGCTTTGGTGCAAAGTTCCCGTCGAGCAGTCCCTCTGCGCTGGTTAGTCCGGGGTGCGGGACAGTAGCTCAATTTGGGTTTCGATCTTATCGGCGAACGCATGATGGGTCTGCGCGGTGCCACGCGTCTCATCAAATGTCCCCCAGACCGGTGCCAACAGCGGAATCCCACGAGAAGGCATTCTCCCGCTCGGAGTCCTCGCCACCATGGGTGCCATCGCTTTGGGCAGCGTGACCGCATAGCCCGCCCGTACCCGCCAGCGACTCATCATGGGGCGACGCTCTTCGGTAGGCGGATAGGAAGCAAATGCATCGCGGAGACAGAGCATCGCCTCTTCATCAAAGCGCGGACTGCCCGATGGCAGGCTCACCGCCATTCCCAACACCTGACCCGTTTCCGAGGTCTTGACCGTGATCTCCACTGTACGCGAAGAAGCGGGGCGCTCGTAGGCACGCTGCGTGGCATCGACAGACTCTTGTAGTTCGATGTGTTCGTCGGTGCTAAGTGCTCGCCCTGGTGAATCGGTAGTCGGTGTGGCGGGACGGGCGAGCTGCCGCAGCAGTGCCTTGGGCTTCGACTCTTCAGTGATCTGATCGCGAGTCGGATGAAACCGTGTCGTGGCCGCTCGCCGAATCGCACTCCAGTCGGCCTTTGACATCAGCGTGTCATGAGGAGCCAAGCGCGGATCGGTCAGCAGCAGATTGAGTGACTTGCTCGGGTTTGGCTTTGGATCTGATGGCTTTGGGTCTGCCCACCCCGCCGGGGTTGCCGCAGTCAACAGCCATAATCCACACAGCGATCTACAGAGACGCGCAGCCATGATCTACAGAGAGACACAGCGAACCCGGACTGTCAACGTCACTTAGGTAGGTGGACTCCGCAGATCGTGATAGGTGCGATGGAGCGCCATTCCCAAGAGCATCGACACCACAAACAGAAGCGAAGCCGACGACCCGCTCACCAACCCGACGATCGCTGGCCCCGGACAGAATCCGCCAAGTCCCCAGCCTATCCCGAATAGCGCGGATCCCACCACCAACTTGGCATCGAGGTTTTTCGCAGAGGGCACATGGAACTTGTGCGCAAACAGCGGCTCGCGTCGCTTGAGGATCAGGGGAAAGGCAATCGCTGTCATCAACAGCGCCCCTCCCATCACCAGGCTCAGGCTGGGATCCCAGCTTCCTGCCACGTCGAGGAAGTTCTGTACTTTTTGCGGATGGATCATGCCCGAGATCAGCAGTCCCGAGCCAAATAGCGCACCGAGGATCAGGGAAGACAGACTTTGCTTGGCACTCATGGGGTGACTCCGATGAGATGGCGTGACACAAACACAGCCAGCGCTCCGCTTAGAATGAAGGTCAACGTCGCAACCAAGGAACGCGGTGAGCGACGGGCCAGACCGCAGACTCCATGACCACTGGTGCAACCACTACCAAGCCGAGTCCCAAAGCCAACCAACAGGCCGGACATGATCAGGGTGCGGTTGGAAACGTCCGAGGTGATCTCTGGGAGTCGCCCAGTCCACAGCAGATATCCCAGCGGTGCCGTCATCATGCCGATCAGAAACAGCGCCCGCCAGGAGGCATCACCCGCCGACGGATGGAGGAGCCCACCGATGATGCCGCTGATTCCGGCAATCCGTCCCTTGAGGAGTAGCATCAGCGAAGCGGCAGTTCCGATGAGAAGTCCACCGATCAGCGCCGAGACAGGAGTAAAATGATGCATTTGAAGCTCCTCTTTTTGGGGTGGTTTGGTTCGTATTTGTTAGATGAAGGTTTTTAGCAGCATCAGCGCTGCCACCGCCAGTAGCAACCCGGCAAACAGCTTGCGCAGCGTCAACGCCGGAACCTTCTGCGACAGGACGCCTCCGAGCACACTGCTTGCCCCCATCGCCAGTGCCAGCATGCCGACCAGCCGGAAATTCACCGCCGCATGCCCCAGGTATCCCATCGAGCCCGCAAAGGACTGCATCGCAATGACCAGCAGCGACGTTCCCACCGCTTGCTGAATCGACAAGCCGCCAAACAGGGTCAGCGCAGGCACCACCAGAAAACCACCTCCGGCACCCAACATTCCAGCAGTAAGTCCCGTTGGAAAGCCGACCACTGCGCCCAGCCAAGGCTGCGGTCGGGTTCCCTGCGCAGCAGTGTTCGGTCCACTGTCCGTCCCGGTTGTAGAGGGTCGCTTCGCCCGCAGCATCTGCACTGCGCTTACCACCATCAACCCAATGAACCCAGAGAGCAAAACCACCGATGGAATGAAGTGGGCAATGCGGCCCCCCAAATAGGAACCGATCATGCCACTTACTCCGAAGATGACGCCTGTCGAAAACACCACCCGCCCAGCCCGCACATGCAAAAGCACCGCCACCGCAGTCGTCGCCGCCATCACCATCTGGGAGGTCGCCAGTGCCACCTTGGGTTCTAGCTTCAACACGTACAGGAGCACCGGCACGAGAAGCACCGAGCCTCCTCCACCGAGCATCCCGAGCAGGACTCCGATGAGCAGAGCGAGTGCGAGCGCAACTTCCAACATGATTCGGTGTCCTTGTAACGGTTTGTTTCGCCGTCTAGTTCGAGGACTAAGCAAGCCCAGTGCCAATCGCCTTCGCCGCAACCGATTCGTCTGACATCCACCAAGCCGAGGCAGACGCTCGACTGAAACCAGCGACGGCCATAGTTTCAACGTGAAACAAAAATGTTTCATTAACCTGGCGGCGTTGTTCGCGCCCACTGCGGATACGCGGGGTGCTACAATCCGTCTTCGTGCCAGGATTTCAGCCGGTCACCGACTATCCGCTGTTGCGGTTTCATCGTGAGCGTCAGGGCATCGTTTCTGAAACGACCCAGCGCGCACTTCAGGTGGTGCTCTCCGCGAGTGCGCCTGAGTACATCTTGAACGACGCCTGCCTGCAAGAGATTCGCCGTCTGTCGGAAAGCTCTGCACAAGAGGAAGTACGAGAGCTTTCGGAGTGGAAGCGGCTGTGGCGAACGCTCGGTGGGAAGTCGCGACGCGAGCTGGAGCACGACCTCCAGGCGCTGATTGGCGACTATGCCAACGATGTGGCCGGTGGCTTTAACAAACAGATTTACACGGTGGCCTCGCGAGTGGTGCCCCCGGCGCTATCCCTGTTGCTGACGCCCGAAAGCCCGCTGCGCCTGCCGTTTCAGATGCTACAGCCCCACAAGCTGCTGGAAGCGCTCGCCGAGCGGCTGCAAGTACATGGACCTCTCGACCATCTGCGCAAACTGGCGCAGGTGGGAACGATGGTGTGTGTGCCGACGCACCTGTCGAACCTCGACTCACCAGCGATGGGCTATGCACTGCAAGCGGCGGGACTGCCACCGACGACGTATGGCGCGGGCAAAAACCTGTTTACCAACCCGATCCTGGGCTTCTTCATGCGCAACTGCGGTGCCTATCGGGTCGACCGCCGCATTCGCCATGAGCTGTATAAGGATGTCCTCAAAACCTACTCGCAAGTGATTCTGGAGCGCGGCTATCACTCGATGTTCTTCCCGGGTGGGACACGGTCGCGCTCGGGACGGATCGAGGGACGAATCAAGCTCGGGCTGCTCGGTACAGCGCTGACGGCCACCGTCGAGGGTTACAAGCGCCAAGCCGGTGTATCGAAGGGCGCGCCGGTGCGACCGATCTTTATCGTTCCGGTGACGATCAATCAGCAGTTGGTGCTCGAAGCAGAGACGCTCATCGCCGACTACCTAAAGGAAACCGGCAAAGCTCGCTTCATCATTGAGGACGATGAATCCGCCCAGTGGAGACGGGTGGTCGACTTCATGCGATCGACGATGACCCACACCGGTGCCATTGTGATTCGCTTCGGCGAGCCAATGGATGTGCTCGGGCACCCGCTCAGTGAGACCTGCGAGTCGATCGGTCCACACGGTCAGCCGGTCGATCTGGCGCGCTACTTTTGGGTAAACGGCAAACCACAAGCGGTGGCCCAGCGCGATGGCGAATACATGCAGCAGACTGCGGCCTCGCTCAGTCGAGCGTACCGAAAGGAAACGGTGCTGATGCCGACCCACTTGCTGGCTTCAGTGCTGTGGCGACGGCTTGGGCAGGCGCTGCCGGGACTGGATCTGTATCGACGCCTGCGCCAGCCACTCGATCTACACGTTCCGCATAGCGAACTCGTCGCCGATATCGAGCGACTGCAGACCCACCTCCGCCATAAGCGGCATTACCTTGGACCTCGCGCCGATGGAACCCCGGAGCAGGTCATTGAAGCAGGGCTCGCGGCCTTCGCGAGCTATCACACCGAACCCGCAGCGCTGCGGACTCCTTCGCAGGCTGTGACCATCGGAGATAGACAGCTCCTGTACTACTACCAAAACCGAGTCGAATCGTTGGGGGATGAGCAATGACCGGCCTTACTGTAGCAGTCATCGGCGGTGGCCGATGGGCACGCGCACTTGCAGGATTTCTTCTTCACAACCAGCGCCGTTCGCAGGATCGCATCGCCAAGGTGCTCCACTACCGTCCTCCGCGTGAATTGGTACGGGCCGTTCAGGAAGACAGCCGCAGCGAGGTCGATCACGCGCACACCGATATCCCGGCGGCGGCGGGAGAAGTGCCCGATGTCAGCGCCGTCGATTCTGCGCAGCAGGCGGAACGCAGTCAAGTGACCGCCATCGCTCTATCGGATCTGTCCCAGGCGGACATCATCTTTTTGGCAGTTCCGGCCCCCTCTGTGCGTAAGGTTCTGCGACTCGCTGCGCCGCATCTGCACGGAGCACAGACCCTCATTCACGCAATCGGAAGTGTCATTCCGGCCAGTGAGGAGTGTCCCCACACGACGCTCATCTCGCATGCAGTGGGGGAAGTGACTCCGATTCGCAAGATCGGCGTCCTGGCCGGTCCCGCCCTGGCTCCTGATCTAGAGGAGTTTGCTCCCGCTGCGCTGGTCTGTGGCAGTCGCTTTGATGAAGTCGGCGCGCAAGCGATTCAAGTCCTGTCTGGACATTCACTGCTCGTGTACACCACTCGTGATCTCATCGGGGTCGAACTGGCTCGCGCCGGATCATCGGTGATTGCGATGGCCGCAGGAGTGGCCAACATCCTCGATCTGGGCACTCCGGCCCGGGCGATTTTGATCACACGCGGTGCGGCAGAGTTTGCGCGCCTTGCGGTCAAGCTCGGTGCCGAAGAGCGAACTTTCTTTGGCTTGGCCGGAGTCGGTGAGTTTGTGGCCGCAACCGAGCGACGCGGTTCGGCAGACTTCGAGCTAGGCAGACTCCTTGGACAACGGATCCCACTGGCAGAAGCGCTCAAGCAAGTGGGCCGAGTCTGCGACGGTCCGAGCATGGTTCGGGAAGCTCATCTACTCGGGCATAAGTTCCACGTACGGACCTCGATTGTATCGGCCCTGTATCAGCTACTACACGGCAAGTTCGATACCAAAGATGCGCTGATGGCGCTCCTATCGACCGACGTACACAACGAAAAAGAGTAGAGACCGCCGCGACTACGGAGTCCAGTTTGGCCAGTCTGAAGGCAGTAGTCCCAGACTCCGTAGATCCTCGATCACTGCACAGAGCGGCAGCCCGACCACGTTGTCGTAGCTTCCTTCGATCCCGCGCACAAACGCAGAAAACCGACCCTGGATCGCGTACGCTCCGGCCTTTCCTCGCCACTCCTCACTGCGCAAATAGCCGGCAATGTCTCCGTCGGTCAGCGGCTGGATCGTAACCGTGGTCGAGACCACCCGACTCTGCCGCGAAATCTGTCCGTCTGCATCGACATAGCGCAAGTGATATCCGGTCAACACCGAGTGTGTTTTTCCCGATAGCAGAGTCAGCATCTGCCGCGCTGCCCCCTCATGCGGAGGCTTGCCAAGGATCGCACCAGCCACCGTAACAATGGTGTCGGCAGCGAGAATCGGAGATCCAGGCGCGCACAGCTTGGCAGCCGCATCGGCCTTTTCCTGGGACAGCCGAGCCACCAAGGACTCCGGGCGCTCACCCACCCGAGGTGTTTCGTCGATATCCACCGGCCACACCGCGTGCGGGATCGCCGCCGCAGCCAGCATATCGATGCGCCGAGGGGATGCAGAAGCCAGAACCAACAACGACATGCCGCGCATCTATGCACAGATCACCCCAAGATGACCACAGGCTCAAAGAAAAAGCTGCGTTCGCTATCGACACATGCCGTCGCTGACGTGTTACGATCAGCACGCACCTCTGCATCATCAGCCGTCCAGGGCTCTAACCGAGGCTCCGTCCATGGCCACCGTAGATACACAGCCCCAACCGTCATCTACCGATCCCATCCGCATCGCTGCAACACCAAGAGCGATCCCCAGCGACAGTCCCAGCGCCGCCCACAAGTTTTCAGGACGAATCCTCAATGTCGGATTCATATTTGCTTTGATCTTGGCAGCGGTCTGTCTGGCATCCTCGACTCTCTATCTGTACACATTTCTGTCGACCACGATGACCAAGATCGATGGACTCCTGGCCCGTGCAGGAACCCCCGGAGTCACCGAGGTCTTGATTCAACTCGGGATCAACGCAGCGCTGGTCTCGGCGCGCCTGGCACTGCTGTCTTGCGGAGTATTCGTCGCGATGGCATTCGGATTCCTCGGGTTTGGACTGTTTCTGATCGGCGTCAAAGGTGAGATAGAAGCCAGCGGGAACACAGAGACGTTCGGATTCAAGGTGGCGCGGATGTCCCCGGGTGTGTTCGTAATGACTGCAACGCTGCTACTCGTTGGAGTTTGCGTGACTCATCGGACTCCCTTCGACTACCGCATGGAACAGGCGGCTCCATCGGCAACAAGCGGAGAGCGAGCCGCCGAATCTGTGCTCAAACGACTGGCCGGTGCAAACCCCGCTGCGAACCCGCATGCAGCGCCAGCTCCTGTGGCCACGCCAGCGATTCCAGCCGCGACCACATCAGGGACTGTTCCAACTGCTGTTCCACCAGTTCCTGCTGCGAACTCACCAATTCCTGCTGCGAACTCACCGATTCCCCACAAGTCAGAGCTGCGCCCGGTCCGCGCTGCGACCGATGAACAACTTCCGATCGTGAGGTAACAAATCATGACTGATTCTCTGCGTCGGAAGACCCATTTCACACTCGCTTTGGGAATGCGGCTCTGCCTGGTATGTATGTCGGCTCAGATTCTGCTTCCGCACCGCGCCACAGCACAAGTCAATGCCGACACCGAAGAGTGGGTCAGCAAAGGAGAGTCTCTGCTCGCGCAAGAAAAGCAACAGCCAGCGCTGCGTGCCGGTCGAGTTGCAGCCTTTGGCGAAGCAGCGCGCAGGCTGGCCCAACAACTCCCAAGCATTCCCGAAACCAGCGGTGTCTATCCGGTCTTCCTGTTTCGAATCGGTCTGTACCTGTATCTGTCGGATGCTTCCGCTGATGCTCAAGTGATCCTCAGCGAGTGTCAGCGACATCCACAGCTTGGGAGCGCTACGGCGGTCTGGAAAGGTCAAGCCATTGCCAGTCATCTCCGCAGCTTTTCCGGTGTTCGGATTTCGGCAGCCAGCGACTCTGGCGACGAACCATCCCGCACGGAAGGAAGCGTCCCAGAAGGCGGCATGCGACTGTGGGCACACAGCTCCAAAGGCGGCATTCGCCAGGCCCGCCGGCCTGCACCCGAGACTCCGTTTACCGCCGAAGAAAAGTCCAAGCTGATGTCTCGGCTTGGGCCAACGCGATTCCCACAGTCTGCACAGGCATTGGCCATCAAGCTACTCACCCCTCTGGGAAGACCTCGGGTGTCTGCGCTCCAGGGTCAGGTACTCATCGCAAGCCTAGGTAAGCAGGAAGATGCCGCACGCGTTGCAGAACAACTGTCCGCTATCCAGAAGCGTCTGTGGACAGAGCTACTCCATCGCAGCGACAAGCCGCCACTGATCGTGGTCTACGCCAACCTGGACACAGACTATTCGGAGGAATCTGCGAGTGCTCTATCACTGGCGGTTCACGGCAGACCTTCCGCCGAGCGAGAGGGCTACTACTCTCCTTTGGATCACAGCGTGGTTCTGCGCAAGGGAATCCTCGACGAAAACGGCAAGCTGTATCTGGGAACGGCGGCGCATGAACTCGCACACGCATTGATCGATAGCGATGCACCGCAGACTCCGCACTGGCTCAACGAAGGCATTGCCTCGCTATTTGAGGAGCAAAATGAGCAAGGGCAACCAATCGATAATTACCGATTGTATGAGCTGCTGGTCGAGAAGAAAGCCACTCGGACTGTGGCTCTCAGTAGTCTGTTCAGTGACAAACCCCCAAGCAATCCTCGGCTCCGAGATGCGCTGTCACGCTATGTTGCGCTGTGGATGTTTGGCAGTGGCGACAAGAACGCACTGCAGAAGGTCTACACAACCTTCCGCTCGTCGCCCAGCAAGCCCGCTGGACCCGTGGTGTCGGCTGCGATGGGAGTGACGGTCGCTGAGCTAGATGAAAAATTCGGGGATTTCCTACACTCCCGAAAGGTTCACGAAGTGGATGCTCGCTGGGGAGACATCAAACCCCGCGAACTACAACCACCTAGCGCTCCCAGTCGTGGGAACGATCCCATGATGCAGCAACGGCAGGGGCCGGGACCGATGATGCAGCAGAGCACCAATTCTCGAAATTTTCCAGGCCAGGTCGCACGTTAGGATGTGGGGCCGTGGGTTTGCGACAGCAGCAGCCCGGGCCGCACTCGCTTACGGATTCACCAATCTCTGCTTGGACGAGGTCTATGTTTCCGACGGAAATCCGTAGATTTTCAAACGAAAGTAAGTTCCCTACTCTACACTCTAGTGTGCGGTCACCTATCGACTGCGCTCTGAGCAACAGGGGGAACCTATGCGAAGTACACTTAAGCGTTTCTATCCGATCTTGCTGGCCGGAATTGCGGGGTTTGTATTCCCGTTCTGCGAGGTAAACACGACCGAGTGTGGCAGCGGCAGTGACTGCACGATCATGCCGACCTGCACCGACACGCTCAAGAATGGAACAGAGTCCGATGTGGACTGCGGTGGATCGTGCTCGACCAAATGCCAAGCCATGGCCAAGTGCGCCACCAGCAGCGACTGCTTGTCCGGCTTGGTCTGTTCGTCGGGGGTCTGTGCGGCACCGTCCTGCACCGATGGGATCAAAGACGGAGACGAGAGCGACAAGGACTGCGGCGGATCATGCATGAAGTGCGATCCGAACGCGACCTGCAACGTGGCGGGAGACTGTACCTCCGCAAACTGCGTCAGCGGACAGTGCGCCGCGCCGTCTTGTACGGATGGGGTCAAGAACGGAACAGAGAGTGATCTGGACTGTGGCGGAACCTGCTCCCCCTGCGCAGTGGGCAAGACCTGCATCGCCGATGGAGACTGCGCTCCGTACACCTGTGGTCGCCCGGTTCCTGAGGGACAGAACTCGGTGTGTGCGCTCGGCAATGGCAGCGATCTGGATCTTGCCGTCCCCGCTGGCATGGCCAAGACCATCAACGCGGTTGCGACCAGCGGGACCGGAGCTGCGGCCGGAACCACGTTGACGGTTCGGGACGGTGCCGGATTTGCGGCCGACCAAGTCGTCTTTATCCACCAAACGCAGGGTTCCGGTGCGGGTCAGCACGAGATGAACCGGGTTGCTTCGGTGAGCGGCACGATGCTGACGCTCAAGACTCCGCTCAAGTATGACTATGTAGCTGGTGCGCAGGTTCTCGTGGTTCCGCAGTATGGCAACGTCAACGTCGCCAGCACCGGGACTCTGACGGCGCCAGCGTGGGATGGCCAAAAGGGCGGAATCCTGGTGATCCAGGCCAAGGGGGATGTGGTCATCGCGGGCTCCGTCTCCATGGCAGGCAAAGGGTTCCGAGGTCCAGGCGTATCAGGAACCTGCTTCCCTGGCGCACCGGGCTGCATGATCAATCACGGTCGAACCGGCGAATCTTCGACGGGTCCATCAGCCTTCTCAACGCTGAACGGGCAGTCGAAAGGAGCCAACAACGGTGGTGGCGGCGGCGGTGGCACACGTGGTCAGGACTGTGCAGCCGGAGGTGGCGGCTCCTATGGATCCGTCGGTACCGCTGGCGTGGATGGCACCATCGGGGCCTGCATCGCGGTGGGGGGACAACACGGCGGTGGCGTGGCCGGTACCGCTGTGGGCGTTCAGGATCTGACCCAGTCGATCTTCCTCGGCAGCGCCGGTGGTGAAGGTGGTCCCGATGAGGACGGAGCCTATCCAGGCCCCGGCGGAAACGGCGGCGGGATGGTCGTTCTGTTTGGCAAGACCGTTACGGTCGATCCAGCAACGGGCACGATCAATGTCAGCGGACTCGCTGGTGGCAGCGGCTCCAACAGCGGTCCATGTGGCGGTGGCGGCGGCGGCATGGGCAACGGTGGTGGCGGCGCTGGTGGTGCGATACGCATCGTGACCTCTGACGCTGTCTCGCTCGGTTCGAACCGAGTGACGGCAAGCGGTGCCAGTGGCGGAGCGGCCGGAAGTTGCGGCGCAGGATACCCGGGCGGGGCTGGTGGCGTTGGCAGAATCCACGTACGTGCGGGTGCGACGCTAACCGGCACAACCACCCCGGCAGCCTACACGAACTAAAGCACGGCTCCCTCGCAAACGACGGTCGCCAAGGGCTCCCTACGGAGCCCCCTCCCCAAGTACCTTCAGTAGCAGCTCACAAAAGCGATTCCGCGTGTGCAAATCGCAGAGCAGTGATTACATGCGGCGGGATGAGTCGGAACCCGCTTTCGGTGCTGCAAGAGATCTTTGGCTATCCGTCCTTCCGGGGACGTCAAGCCGAGGTGATCGATCATGTGATTGCGGGAGGGTCCGCGCTGGTGCTGATGCCGACGGGTGGAGGCAAGAGTTTGTGCTATCAGGTGCCTGCTCTCTGTCGCTCCGGAATGGCGCTCGTGATCTCTCCACTGATTGCGCTGATGCGTGATCAAGTGGAAGCCCTGCGACAGGTTGGGGTCCGTGCGGTGGTCTACAATTCGACCCTGCGTGGCGAAGAAAAATCCCAGGTTCGAGCAGCCGCTCTGGCCGGTAAACTCGATCTGCTATACGTAGCCCCGGAGACGCTGAACACCGAGTTCTTTGCCGACTTTGCGCGGCGACTCTCCCTCAGCCTGATTGCAGTAGATGAAGCGCACTGTGTCAGCCAGTGGGGACACGACTTCCGGCCCGACTATCTAGAGATTGTCAAGCTCCGCACCATGCATCCGAAGGTGCCGCTGCTTGCGCTCACTGCGACGGCAGATCCGTTGACTCGCGAAGAAATCCGGGCACGGCTAGGGCTCACCGAAGACCCGCTGTTTGCCTCTAGTTTTGACCGTCCCAATATCCGTTACGAGATCACCTTGCGGCACGAAGCGCGCCGTCAGCTCCTCGAATTTATCGGCGGTCGCCATCCGGGTGAAGCGGGCATCGTCTACTGCTTGTCGCGCCGCAAAACGGAAGAGACGGCCGAGTGGCTCAGTTCGCAAGGTATTCCAGCGATTCCCTATCACGCTGGACTCGATTCCCAAACGCGACAACTGCATCAAGATCGCTTCCTGCGTGAAGAAGGACTGGTGGTCTGTGCAACGATCGCGTTTGGGATGGGAATCGACAAACCCGATGTTCGTTTCGTCGCCCATATCGATCTGCCCAAAAGCATCGAGAGCTATTATCAAGAAACCGGTCGTGCCGGTCGGGATGGTCAGCCAGCCGAAGCATGGATGGTGTACGGCTTGGGTGATGTCGTAAGCCAGCGACGCATGATCGAGCAGAGTGAAGCGACCGAGGAGTGGAAAAGACTCAGCCAGCGCAAGCTCGGCTCTCTGCTTGGACTGTGTGAGAGCGTTGCTTGTCGACGACAAAACTTGCTGGCGTACTTTGGGGAATCACATCCGGAGAGCTGCGGAAACTGCGACAACTGCTTGTCACCTCCGCGTGCTTTTGACGGAACAGAGCTCGGACGGAAAGCACTGAGTGCCGTGGCGCGCACCGAACAGCGATTTGGAGCAGGACACCTGATTGATGTGCTGCGCGGCCTGCATACCGAAAAGATCGATCGCTTCGGACACGACCGCTTGAGTGTCTTTGGGATTGGCAAAGCAGAGGATGAGAAGCGCTGGTCGAGCGTGTTCCGTCAACTCACAGCGATGGGATTCCTCGATGTCGATGCCGAGTTTGGTGCCTTCCTGCTCAACCGCCGCTCGTGGGAGCTGCTTCGCGCCCAGACCTCGCTGCTCCTGCGAGAGGATGACGCGCCCGCCAAAAAGGCACGCACCCCGAAAGCCAAAGCCGAAAAGCTCCGTGTGTCGAAAGTGGCCACTGCCAACACCAGCAAAGGGACCGATGATCTATTTGAAACCCTGCGAGCCCTCCGCCGTCGCTTGGCCGAAGAACAGGGAATTCCGCCGTATGTCGTTTTTCACGACTCCACCCTGCACGAAATGGTCGCTCGCAAACCACGCACGCTTGCGACGCTGGCGCAAGTCCCCGGCGTTGGGAAGGTCAAGCTAGAGCGCTACGGCGAAGTGTTCCTCCGGGCACTCTGCGAGCACGACAGCAACCCCCATGGGCACCGCGAAGAATCAAGCATGTATCCTGCCTAATATCTGCTGATGACTCTACAGAGTGCCACTCCAGACAAGTCCGGCCATGACTCCCTCGCTGCTCAGGGGATGACTCTGCCGACTGGTCGTAATCACCGGATAGATGGACATTGCGGCTCCTGGCTTTTGCTTTTTGTGCAGCCACGGGCCCAGAAATCCCATCGCCGATCCAATCACCGCGCCGGTCATCACATCGGTGAAATAGTGTCGATCCGCACTGATCCGCAAGATTCCGGTGAGCGTAGCCAAAGGGATTCCTATCGTCCAAATAACCGGTGCCAACCGATATCCTCGCAGCGACGCCACCGTTCCAGTCGCAGTGGCCAGCGCGAAAGCCAGTGTGGTGTGTCCAGAATAGAACGAGACATTGTTATCGGCAGCATTTGGGACCAACGACTTTTCGGACGCTGGCAGAACATGAACGAACGGTCGCTCGCGCCCTGCCGCATACTTGACGAGCTGGTTCACATCTACCGCCAGCGCCGTTGCCTCCGCGACCAGTAGCAGATCGATGAGACCCTGCTTGGCAGAGCCCTGGGAGTAATTCGACAGAGCCCCAAGCCCCACCATCAGCACCGGCATCATCCCAAAGGCGGTGACATTGCTGATTTGATCAGGAACGCCTTTGTTCCCAGAAACCAGCAGTCGGCGAACCCCAGCATCGAGCCCATTGAGCGTGTCTGTTCCATCGGCGGCCCGATCGCACCAGCGACATTCTGTCGGTCCAATCTGTGGCTTGAGAACCTCGGTTGTAGCCCAGGCTGCAATGCCCACTACCGTAATCGGCACATCGACGCGCAGGTCATAACGAAATACCGAATCGGAATAGACCGCGGGGCTTGGTAAAGCCGCTGACGGCACGGCTGAAGACGGCTGCACCTGATCGGCCCAGGCTGACGGTGCACAGACCAACCATCCAACAGTTACGAACAGACCCACCGTACGCATTCGCAATTACTCCGACTTGCTAGAATCCTCGCGCTCCAGGAATCGAAAGACGGTGCGCGGATCCACCCCAAGCGCTTGCGCGGCCTTGGTCCGATTGCCCCCACACAGTGCCAGCGTATCGAGTACGTACTGACGAGCGTAGCGCTCTTTGGCGTCGGCAAGTGGCACAATCTCGGTCGCTTGCTGGGTCAAAAGCCCCAAATCTTCGGGCTCCAGCACTTCACGATCTGCCATCACCAGCGCCTTCTTGATGTGGTTTTCCAGTTGCCGAACGTTGCCGGGCCATCCGAAACGCCGAATCGCCAGCTCCGCCATCGGAGACAGCGTACGCTGCGGCAGCTTCAGCTCATCGGCAAAGCGACGAAGGAACGAACGCGCCAACAGCAGGACATCATCGCCACGGTCGCGTAGCGGCGGAAGCTGCACCTGCACGACGTTGAGTCGATAATACAAGTCTTCACGGAAGCGACCAGAGCGAATCTCCGTCGAAAGATCCCGGTGAGTAGCCGATAGGACGCGCACATCGACCGGCTCTGGCTTGTTATCGCCAACCCGCAAGATCACCCGCTCTTGCAGGACACGCAGCAGCTTGACCTGGAGGGGCATCGGCATCTCTCCAATTTCATCCAGGAAGATGGTGCCGCCCTGTGCCGCTTGCAGACGACCGGGTTTGTTGGCGACAGCCCCCGTAAACGCTCCGCGCACATGCCCAAACAACTCGGACTCTAGGAGCTGCTCCGGAATCGCGCCGCAGTTGATGGCCACAAACGGACCCTTGGCACGTGGTGACCGACGATGAATCTCTTGCGCCACCAGCTCCTTACCGGTACCGGTTTCACCCGTGATCAGCACAGACACATCACTTTGCGCCACCTTTCCGACGGTGCGCATCACCTCTTGCATCACTGGCGAAGCGCCCAGGCCAATGCCAACGCTCGCAATCGCCACGCTCCGCATCTGCTCCAGCTCGACACCGAGTCGCTGATTGTCCCGCCTTAGCTCAGCCAACAAATTGGCATTGCGGAGCAAGAGTCCGGCCTGTGCGGCAATCACGGTCAGCACTTCCAGGTCGGCACTGCGAAACAACCGCTTCACGTCACTCGACCCAACGTACAGCGCACCGAGAAGCTGTCCCCGTTCGCGCAGCGGCACACACATGACGCTCGACAGCCGCAGATACATCACCGACTGCGCATTCTGAAACTCTGCGTCTTTGCAGGCATCGCTGACAATGACCGGCTGCTCGGTCCGCAGCACCTTGGCCACGATCGAGTCGGACAGCTTGGCGTCGGGCTCACTCACCGGCTGCTGCCCTTTGGCCCGACCGAGCTTGATACGCGGTGGCAGACCCGGTTCGGACAGCACCAAAAAGCCGTTGTCCGCCTGAGTGATCTCGACCACTGCATCGACCAGAGCCGTCCACATCTCCTCTGGCTCGTAGTGATTGAGCAGGCGCTCAGAAAAGCGATGCAGCTTGCGCACCGCTTGAAGTACATCGGAATCCCCGACCGCTCGCAGCGGCGTCTCCGAGGCAACCGGCTCAGGAATCAGCTCGACCGTGCAGCCGCCAAGCTGAACCCGCTCACCGTACGACAGACGCAGCTTGCTCTTCCGCTTCCCACCGGAAAGAACATCCCCATCGACGGGTACCACCGTGACTTCGTTTTCCGATCGAGAAAAGTAGGCGTGGCTTGGTTTCACCTGTGGATCGGTCACGACAATGTCGTTATCGGCGCTCCGTCCAAACGTGGTCAGCGGCTTGACCAGCCGAACCAAACGCGGCTCGGACACCGTCGGTACAGTCAAGCGAAGGGTCAGCATGCGGATCCTAGAATGCCAAACTCAGAGCAGGGGTGATAGCAGGAGCACTGCTTGCTTCCGGTGGCGTCGGAGCAAGCTCTTTCGGCGGCTCGGCAAGCTCGCGGATCTCAACGCTGGTTCGAGCATGCCACAGCGCATCGACCAGACCGGCCAGCACCAGCACCCAAAACGCCGAGCCAGTCCCCAGATACGTCCCCGTCAGAGCTTGTGCGGCCTGGTATTCGCGAGCTGGAAAGGTGTTATCCGGATAGCGCAAGCGCACCGTCAACCAGGTACCTGCCGAGGCCGCTCCGGTGAGCGCTTCACCAATCAAGAAAATGGTTCCTGCCGCGATTCGTCCATCCGCCAGTTGCGGAACCCCAAACGGTACAAACTGAAGCGGGCTCAACTTGCGATGCACGACGCGCTCGTAATAGACCCGCTTGGCTTGCTTCTGGGCGAGCTGCTCGGCACGCTTCTGCAGGGCCTCCGCTTCGGCCTTTTGGCGCTGCTCTTCTTCTTGCTGGCGGTGGCGAATCTCTTCAAGCCGCTGCTCGTTGCGACGGCGAATCTCATCAAGAAAGGCCACCGCCTTCAGCGGATCGACCAACTGATCGAGCGCAAAGTCCGGCCGCAGCGACAAAAGTAGGTTGAATTCTTGCTCTGCTCCTGGCTCGTCGTGCTCGAAGAAATAGGAAAGCGCCAGCAGCTTATGGGCAAGTATCAGTTGGTCTTCCTGCGCAAGCAGGGTCTGCGGATACAGAAGTGGCCGCAGCGTCAGCACCGCCGCCGCGTAGTCTCCCCGCTGATACGCCAGCTTGCCGCGCTGCAGCCTCGCCTCGGGACTCTGATCGGTGGGACTTGGTACCGGACTCGGCGGTCGAGACATTTCACGACGAATCGGTGGATGTGGATCTTCGGCGTGCGACGAAAGCGGGCGACTTATGACAAGTGCCGCTCCGATGCCTAGGCTGACTGCTGACCGTCGCAACATCCAGGAAGTTCATATCACGGAGACGCCCCGCACCGGCCAAAAACCGGTGAGGGACTCACATGAGCAAGAGGTGCTTCTAGGAACCTAGACGAGGCGGCGAGGACAACGCGCCGCCATGGTGAGAAGGGTTAGCAAGCCGAGAGTTCACCGGTTCAGTTAGGCGCGCTGAACGGACTCACGACGGACGCGGCGAACGAGCAGCAGGGAGGCCATCGCGAGGAGCCCCAGCAGCGATTCACTGCCGTTGCTGCGCGAGCCGGCGAAGCTGCAGCCCAACAAGCCACCACCCGCCAGACGGGACGATCCGTCCGGGGTCAGGGGTTTCGGAGCACAGAGGCTGGTCCCCGGATCGCAATACCCTGTGCGGCAGGCCGACGGGCCGGTGATGCTGTCGCACATCGAGCCAGTGTTCAGTCCGCAGGAGTTGTCCGACGGATCGCACACGCCGCTCTGGCAGACCACAATGGCCGCATCCTTGGTACACATGCCATTGAGGGCCGTCTCTTGGTGCGACGCATCGATCGGTAGCTGAGCCCCATTGGGAAGCATCGGCGTGCACTCCGAAGTGGTCTCATTGCACCAGTTTCCAGCCTTACAAGCGGCGTCGAGCAAGCAGGCACCAGGGGGCAGACAGACACCGGTCATGCTGCAAGCGCCAGACCGGCAGACGGTTCCCGCATTCATGGTCGTACAAGGCCCATCTCCTGTTGCATAGCCACAGAGTCCGTCGGTATCGCAGATCGCCGAGCGACAGACGTTGCTGCCATTGGCGGCAGTGCACGGACCCGTGCCATTGACGTAGCCGCACGAGTTATCGCTCGCGTCACAAACACCGCTCTGGCAGACCAGCGCGGCGGCTTGCGCCTGACATGTGGCGTCGAGCGTCGTTTCCTGATGGGCCGGATCGCTCGGCATCACGGTTCCATTGGCTAGCTGCGGCATGCACTTGTGCGCCGTCTCATCGCACCAGTTACCAGCGGCACAGTCGGCGTCGACATTGCAACCACCCGTCGGTGCGCAGTTTCCGTTGGCGCTGCACAGGGCCGAGCGGCAGACCGTCGGACCGTTGGCCTTGGTGCACGGACCATCGCCATTGGCATAGCCGCAGTTCGTGTCGGGATCGCAGACGCCAGCCCGACAGATGATGGGCGCGTTGGCATTGGTGCAGGGACCATCACCATTGGCATAGCCGCACTTCAGGTCGGGATCGCAAATACCCGAGCGACAGATGCGGCCACCATTGGCTGCGGTGCACGGACCATCACCGTTGGCAAAACCGCACTTCAGGTCGGGATCGCAGACGCCCGAACGGCAGATGCTGGCGGCAGTTGCCGCGCTGCAGGGACCATCACCGTTGGCATAGCCACACTTCAGATCGGGATCACAGACGCCAGAACGACAGATCGTGCCGCCATTGGCCGCAGTGCAGGGACCACCGCCATTGACGTAGCCACACTTCAGATCGGGATCACAGATGCCAGAACGGCAGACGACGCCGGCATTGGCAGCCGTACACGGACCATCGCTGTTGAGGTATCCGCACTTGTTGTCGACCGTATCGCAGACGCCGCTCGCGCAGACCAGAGCCGCAGCCGCCGCAGTGCACATACCGTTCAGCGTCGGTGCCATATGGGGCGCATCGGTGGGGATCGCCGTGCCATTGGCGAGTTTGGGCGAGCAAGTATGCGTGGTGATGTTGCACCAGTTGCCACCCGCGCAGTCACCATCCACGTTGCAACCCGCCGCCGGCGTACACGTCAGGGCGACGCTGCAGGTGAGCGAACGGCAGACGACTCCAGCGTTCATGGCGCTGCACGGACCATCGCCCACGGCGTAGCCGCACTTCAGATCCTTGGCATCGCAGACCGCCGATCGACAGACCGTGCCCTGGGTTGCCACAGTGCAGGGACCATCGCCATTGGCATAGCCACACTTCAGGTCGGGATCGCAGACTCCCGAGCGACAGCGCTGGGCGGCGTTGGCTGCACTGCAGGGACCGTCGCCGTTGGCATAGCCGCACTTGAGGTCAGGATCGCAAACCTGCGAGCGGCAGACCGTGGCCTGGGTGGCAGCCGTGCAGGGACCGTCGCCGTTGGCATAGCCACACTTCAGATCGGGATCGCAAACCTGCGAGCGGCACACGACTCCAGCGTTGGCCGCAGTGCAGGGACCATCACCGAGCGCATAACCACACTTCAGATCGGGATCGCAGACGCCAGCGCGGCAGACTGTGGCTTGGTTCGCGACCGTGCAGGGGCCATCGCCGAAGGCGTAACCACACTTCAGATCGGGATCACAGACTCCCGAACGGCACACGACGCCCTGGTTGGCAACGGTGCAAGCCCCAGTGTTGTTCAGATATCCACACTTGTTGTCGCTATCGCACACTCCACTGGCACAGACGAGAGAGGCCGCCGCTGCATTACAAACGCCGTTGAGGACCGGAGCGGGCGCAACGTGTCCGGCATCATTGGGAAGCGAGGTTCCATTGGCCAGCTTTGGCAGACACTGCTTCAGAGAGATGTTGCACCAGTTGCCGCCCGTGCAGTCCAAATCCTTGGCGCAACCGATGACGGTGAGGATCTTGGTGCCGTTGAGCGGCTGCGGCTCCTGCGTCGACTTGATGTTGTAGTTGGCAGCGACCACCGGGCTCGGCGCGCCAGCATTGACGTTGACCGTGATATTCACGACCCCCGAGGCACCCGCTGCCAGCGTACCCGCCAGCGTACAGGTGACGACGCCGGTGCCGCCGACGGCTGGCGTGGTACAGGTCATCCCCGCTGGGGCCATGACCGCTTGGTAGGTCGTATTGGGCGGAATGGTGAAGGTCAAAACGACGCCGGTGGCACCAACCGCAGAGCCGTTCTTATAGGTCAATGCGTACTGAAGGTTGGTACCAGCGTTCGCCTGCGCGGGGCCTGTTCCCACGACGTTGATTCCAGGAATGGTTACGCCGATGCCATCAAGATAGAGTTCCCCAAAGTGACCTGAAGGCGAACAGCCCGACGCAATTGCCTCGAGCTGGACGGTATCGCCAATCTTCAGTTGCGTCGCATCTGGCGAGACATCGACCAGTGTCCAGTCCAGGTAGTCAATCTCGTTGGCGGTTCCGGTGTTGATGGACTTCCAGGGGATGCCCGCCAGACCGCTGGTGTTGAAGTCACTATACAAGGTCGCGGCCGGCGCATTGGTCTTGGTGACCTGGATGAAGTAGTAGGGCTGCTGAGCCGCTACGTGGGCGGGGTTCTGCAGCACCGGCGCGAACACGAAGCGAATGTGGATCTTGCCGTCGGCAGGGTCGACGTCAGTCGCTGCAATGGTCCAGGTCTGTGAGAGGGTATTGACGTTATTGGCAGCGCCATAGACGGAGCTACTGTGAAAGTTAATCTGCGCACACTTCAACCCATATCGGCACAGGCGAAGGGATGCGGCGGCACCAAGATCGATCTCAGCCGCACCAGGAGAAGGCGAGCCGGCCGGCGCGATGGTCGTGGTCCGAGCGAGACCACCGGCCGTCAGGTTCAGGCCCGCCTTGGTCTGCGGACTCTGAACGGTAATACCAGCAGCAGGGTTGAGATTCGTGGTCAGAACCCACGGAGCCGGAGGAACCGCAGCAGCCCCTCCCAGTTCGAAGCCGCCATTGGTGATGAGCGAGCGACTAAGCGGCTCAATGTCTAGCGGTTCGGCGCTACAGGCGGCAACGAGTGCCGCCAAACCCACCCAAACAACGTGGCGCAATTTCTCTCTCATTCTCATGGTGTTCTCCTCCCCCTCAGTCCTTAAAGAAAGCGTCTGTACCGAACAAATCGAAAGGCCTTGTCATCGCTGTGGGCATACCCGATTGCCGTCGAAAAACGCATCCCAGAGAGGGAAGAGAGACTCCGCGTCAAGGCGCTGTCAGTGTCCCCCACGTTTCCCCCCAAAGAAGGCCACTCCCCACCCAGTCCTGCAACCATCCGCACGCGATGGCCCGTTTAGAATCAATTTACCACGGAGCGCGCCTCATGGTAGCGCCCAAATGTTGTGCCATTTTTCCGACGACAGTCGGTCACTCCAGACGCATGGTGGGAGGTGTCAGAGTCCTCGGCATGCAGCCTCCGGACGTACACTCACGCAGCGACAAGCAACGGTGGGCACCGGAAACAAGACAGAGCCTGGTGGGCACCGTCCACCGGGAGGTTGTACTCCCACATCACGCACCCGCTGCCATGATCTGGATGTTCAGCGGGGTGTCTGCGTACTAGGTGGGATGACCACGAGGTCGTGCTACTTCGGTACCTTTGCCAACTCTTCATCGATGATCTGGCGATAGGTGGCAATCGGTTGGGCCCCCTTCACGGGTCGACCATTGAGGAAGATCACCGGAACTCCACGCACACCGTGCTGGTTCGCTGTTGAGATATCCGAAAGCAGGGTGCTGTGAGCCTCTGGACTGAGCAGACAGCGAGAGAACATCGGCACATCTAAGCCCAGTTCTTTGGCCAGCGGGGTGTGGTCATCTTCTTCTGCGGCCCCTCCGAACAGCTTCTTCGCCATCGGGAAGAACTTCCCTTGCAGACCCGCACAGTACGCAGTCCGCGCCGCTGAACACGCATGGTCGTGAATCTTGCGCTTGACCAAAGGGTTGCATGCCTCATCGAGCGGGAAGTGACGAAACACAACTCGGATCTTGCCGGGATACAGAGTGAGCAGTTCCTCAACCAGTCCGGCTGCCTTTTGACAAAACGGACACTCAAAGTCGCTCACCTCGATGAGTGTAATCGGGGCATCCTTCGGACCCTGCGATGGTGCCGAAGGAATATCCAGCGGAGGGACACCGGACTTCACCTCTGACTTGACAATCTCTTTGGCAGCGAGGGCAGCCGCGAGCTTGGTTGCAAGCCGCTGACTCTCCAACACGTGGCGAATCGCCAGCATCGAACCAAGCCCTCCACACAGACTACCAATCACCACCAACACCACCGCCGGACTGCGCAACACTTCGCTCCAGCGAATCGAGCCCAGCGCGCTAGTGGCGGCCCGTCCTGCGACCAGTGTGGTCAGCAGAAGTCCCAGATTCACCGCATACATCGAGATGCAGAACAGACACACAGCACGGATCACCACCGTTGACAGAGCGAACAGCCCGATTGACACCAGAACCGACGGTATCGCCAACACCAGTAGCAGACCGTGCGCGTACGTACGGAATGAGTCGCGAAGCAGACCGAGCGCCGCAAGCAGTCCGGTCAACAAATAGAACAGCGTTCCAAGGTGCGAAAGAGGAACGCCGAAAAGCTCCGAGTACTGCCCACTGCTGACCAAATCACAGTTCCAGGCACCGCCGAAATTGCAGGCGCTGGGACTGCCGGACTCGATAAACAGGTAGTGCTGACGGGTGAGATACAGCGACAACCCGAGCCCAATCAAGGACAGCACAGCAGCAACGACAAGCTGCCATCGCCACGAGGTCTGCTTGGGCACGATCATTGTCGATTACCCCTCGTCCTCTGCTCCCTTGTTCACATCGTCAAACTCGCGTGAAATGATCGCCGCCCGGAAGTAATCGACGTTCATCTCCGAAATAAAGTGAGCCGGAATGTTCTTCGGACACACCGCTTCGCACTCATACAGGTTGGTGCAGTTGCCAAAGCCTTCACGATCGGCAGCCTCCACCATCCGCACCGTACGACGAACCCGCTCCGGCTGTCCCTGCGGCAGATGCCTGTACTGCGCAAGCTTGGCCGATAGGAAGAGCATCGCCGAGCTGTTCTTGCAAGCCGCTACGCACGCTCCGCAGCCAATGCACGCGGCTGCATCAAAGGCAATGTCGGCTTCCGCCTTGGGAATCGGAATTGCGTTTCCGTCCTGCGCCGCTCCGGTATTCACAGAGACATATCCACCGGCCTGCTGGATGCGATCAAACGACGATCGATCCACCACCAAGTCCTTCACCACCGGAAATGCAGTGGCTCGGAATGGTTCGATGGTGATGGTGTCACCATCTTTGAAGACACGCATGTGGAGTTGGCACGCGGTGGTGCCACGCTGCGGTCCATGCGGAAGGCCGTTGATGACCATCGAACAGGTGCCGCAGATTCCTTCACGACAGTCCGAGTCAAACGCGATCGGCTCCTCGCCCTTGCCAATCAGTTCCTGATTGACCTGATCGAGCATTTCCAAAAACGACGAGTCGGGACTGACGTCCTTAGCGGGATACGTAACCAGTTTGCCCGCACCAGAATTGCCCTTCTGGCGCCAGACACGAAGTGTCAGGTTCATTTGTAGCTCCTCTGCGCGAGCTTGATGTTCTCGAAAACGAGCATCTCTTTGTGGAGGTTCGGCGTATTGCCGACTCCCGTAAACTCCCAACACGAAGCGTGGCAGAAGTCCTTGTCATTACGTAGTGCTTCGCCGTCCTCGGTCTGGTACTCCTCGCGGAAGTGACCACCGCAGGACTCCTCACGGGTCAATGCATCGAGGCACATCAGCTCACCGAACTCGAGAAAATCTGCCACCCGACCGGCCTTCTCAAGCTGCTGGTTGAACTCCTCTGCCGCGCCAACCACGCGCACGTTCTTCCAGAACTCCTCACGCAATTCGGGAATCCGCTTGAGCGCCTTTTCCAGTCCGGCACGATTGCGTCCCATTCCGCAGTTGTCCCACATGAGCGTCCCCAGCTCACGATGGAACGAATCAGGAGAGCGATTGCCATTCACAGCCTGGAGGCGAATGATCTGCTCTCGCACCTGGCGCTCTGCGTCACCAAATGCCGGATGGTCTGTCCCAACCTTCGGAAGCGGCGTCCCGGCAAAGTATCCCGCCAACGTGTACGGAAGGATGAAGTAGCCATCGGCCAGACCCTGCATGAGGGCACTCGCACCGAGCCGGTTGGCACCGTGATCCGAAAAGTTCGCCTCTCCGAGAACATGCAGCCCGGAGATGTTGCTCATCAAGTTGTAATCAACCCACAGACCGCCCATCGTGTAATGGACCGCTGGGTAGATTCGCATCGGAACGGTATACGGATCCTCTCCAGTAATCTTCTTATACATGTCGAAGAGGTTGCCGTAGCGCTGACGAATCGTGTCCTTGCCCAAACGACGAATCGCATCGGCGAAGTCCAGATAGACACCACGACGTTCACCCGCCACTTCTGGACCCACTCCACGGCCTTCGTCACATACTCGCTTGGCGGCACGCGAAGCGATGTCACGGGGCGATAGGTTGCCGTAGCTCGGATACATCCGCTCTAGGTAGTAGTCACGCTCGTCTTCCGGAATCGTATCGGGAGAACGGGTATCGCCCGCCTTCTTCGGAACCCAGATTCGTCCATCGTTGCGCAACGACTCGGACATCAGCGTTAGCTTCGACTGATGCTCACCTGCGACCGGAATACAGGTCGGGTGAATCTGCGTAAAACAAGGATTCGCAAACAGCGCCCCGCGCTTGTACGCCCGATAAGTGGCGGTGACGTTGCACCCCACTGCGTTCGTCGACAGATAAAAGAGGTTACCGTACCCGCCAGTCGCTAAGATCACCGCGTGGGCAGCATGGCGTTCGATTTTGCCGGTCACCAAATCCCGGGTAATGATGCCGCGAGCCTGTCCATCGACCACCACGAGATCCAGCATCTCGGTGCGGTTATGCATCTTGACCTTGCCTGCATCAATCTGACGATTGAGCGCCGAGTAGGCCCCGAGCAGGAGCTGCTGCCCGGTCTGGCCACGCGCATAGAACGTCCGGGACACCTGCGCGCCACCGAACGAACGGTTGGCCAGTGTCCCACCGTACTCACGAGCAAATGGAACCCCCTGGGCCACGCATTGATCGATGATCAGCGTCGATACTTCCGCCAGACGATGCACGTTGGCTTCGCGAGCCCGGAAGTCACCGCCCTTGATGGTGTCGTAGAACAGGCGGTAGACGCTGTCGCCGTCGTTTTGATAGTTCTTGGCGGCGTTGATGCCGCCCTGTGCCGCAATCGAGTGCGCCCGTCGGGGGCTGTCCTGGAAGCAGAAACAGTCGACGTTATAGCCTAGCTCACCGAGCGTAGCCGCCGCCGACGCCCCGGCCAGTCCAGAACCGACAACGATGACGTTGAACTTGCGCTTGTTGGCCGGATTGACCAGCTTGCTCTGCGATTGGAAGCCACTCCACTTGGTTGCCAGCGGTCCCGGCGGAATTTTGGCATCGAGGTTGATATTAGACATGACGTAGTCCTGTTATCCTCAGTTCCAGGCCGGAATCGGCAGTTGCACGATGTTATTGAAGTGCAGAAACACGCTGATGGGCATCGACCAGAAGCCGAGCACCAGCACAATCACCAGCGCCTTCAGTCCGTTTCGCAGGAGCTGATTGTACGCCGCGTGATTGATACCGAGGGTCTGGAGCGCGCTCGACAAGGCATGCCACAGGTGCAGTCCAGCAAAGCCCAGCGCAATCACGTACACACCGCTAAACAGCGGATCCTTGAAGCCCGAAATCATCATCGCGTAGACGTCGGGATTGCCCATTGCATCGTTGCGATACTCACCCGGCAGAATGTGGAACGTGTAGTGTGCGAGGTGCATCGCGATGAACAGCACCAACACGATTCCAGACATCGCCATGTGAAGCGATGGGAATCCAGCCCGCAGCGTCCGTTCGACCTGATACTTGCTCGGTCGAGCCTTGCGATTTTCTGACGTAAGCTGAAGACCCTTGCGGATGTGCAGCAGCACAAACGCGAGCATCGCCAGGCGCGTCGGCCACAGCAGTGATGGATGATCGTGCAGCCACAGGGCGTACTCGTTCATCTCCTTCTGCCCCAAGAATATCTTGAGATTGCCCGTCAGGTGGGCAATCAGCCATGCGGCCATGCCGAGGCCAGTCACTGCCATAAGCAGCTTCTTGCCGATGGATGTGCTTGCGATTCGAGCAAACCGACTCATTTCGTGCCTTGTCCGTGTGGGGTTTTGGTGCCGCTGTGTTGCCGTCGCAGACACAGACGCCGTTGGCGGCGAGTATACACGCTTTTCACGGCGACCCAAGCACGCTTTTTCTATCGCGTGGACAGGCTCCGGTTCGGTCTCCTACCTGCGTCTCATCACTTCACACGCAAGTGGCTGGGTTCTAACCCCACCACCCTCGCCTCTCACACCCAACAGGCTAGTGTCTGAAGCCATCGCCCGCGACAAACGGGGACAGATGAGTCGGCTCCCAGACACTCGCGGCAGTGTCGTCAACACTAGCCTCAGTCTCTGGAACACTAGCCTCAGTCTCTGGAACACCGGCCTCAGTCTCTGGAACACTAGCCTCAGTCTCTGGAACACCGGCCTCAGTGTCTTGATCACCATGACTTTGGTGTCGTAAACACTAGCCGCAGTGTCTTAGGCACCTTCCGTAGTGCTGTGGACCCACGGTCAGCCATTCAGATACCAGCAGCAGTACCCCCAAGACCGTGGCCCCAGCAGTCAAGACTACACGGTAACCATCGCAGAGTCGGCTGCATCCGCTCGTGGCAAACGAGCCAGCAGGTGGACCGATGCAATGATGATAATCGGCCGGAACAGCAGGTTGAGCACAGGCGTCGCCAGCAGTGCGGCAGTCATCAGCGCAAAACCAACAACGAACCAGGGATAACTCTCTGTCAGCGCAATCTCTTCCTGCCATGGCCTTGATAGGAACCGACACAGCGAAGCAAACCAACGCAGCGGAATCCCCACCACGGGCAGACGGTCCGCAGTATGAACCAAGGCGCGGACAAACCAGGTGTCAGGAATGGAGGAAGCCTCTCCAGCCGACCTGGCAGGGGTCTGAACGGTGGCTGTGGAAACGTGCACCACACGTGCACTATCAAAGGCCTCTACCACCACCCAATGCAGTGCCCACAAAGCCCCCACGATGGCCGCGAGTGCCTGGCCGAACAGAGGAAGCCAGCCGAGGATGCCCAGTAGCGGAGCCACCGCAATCGCCACCACCGCGGCTTGCTTCAGCGCATGAATGACTGAATGGACCAGCGAGCCTCGTCGAGCTTCACACGCACCCAGACACAGGCGCTCATGAGCGGTTGCGGCCAATCGACAGTAGTGGGAGGCAAGCAGGATCGAAGGAAGCGGAGCCAACACGGCGAACGCTGTATAGAAGCGATGCCAGAAACCATGCTCACGCACAACCTCTCCACCGCCGTTCTCATCACCAATACGCAAGTGCAGCAGTGCCGCCAAAGCACAGAAGCCCGCAAGCAACAGCGCCGGTTTGAGTGATTCCACGAGCAGCGTGCGATCAGCGGCAAGCATCCGCAGACCAAGCACAGGCTGAGCCAGTCCGTAGATTACTCGATCCCATCGGGGCGCAGAGGCAGGCAGGCTCATGCCAGGAACACTGTACGAAAGAAGCCGCCGCCACAGCGGCTTTAGGTACACAGAGGGGGGAACAGCCATCGCGAGGAGGCTATACGCCAACGACCGGGCAATAGCTACTTGTTCAGATGCACTTGGTGCTCTGCGGGCGTTGGGTAGCCGGCCTTTGTGAACTCATCGGCAATTGCCTTGGTCATCGCGAAGTAGACATCCCAGTAGCTCCGGTCATGGGTATAGGCACGAACCAGGAGCACCGTGCCAGCCATGTTGAACTTGTCAATCTCGACCATCGGAGCGGGGCTCTGAAGTACGTTCGGAAGCTCGGCCAAGCGCTTCTTCAGAAGGTTCGCCGCCTCTACGGGATTGACACCGTGAGCGAGCTGCGCCCCCATGTCCACCCGGCGAAACGGATTCATCGAAAAGTTGACGATGTTATCCGCAAACAGCTTGTTGTTGGCAACGTACACGCGGATGCCGTCATCGGTATCGATCGCCGTCACAAACAGACCAAGCTCGTGTACGGCACCTAGCACGCCTGCGGCCGAAATGCGATCACCGACCTTGAACGGAGAGAACAGAATCAGGAACACACCCGCAGCGAAGTTCGCAAGCAGTCCCGACCAAGCCATACCAATGGCCACACCAGCGGCGGCAAGCAGGCCAGCAAACGTCGTGGTCTGAATACCAAAGACGCCCAACACGGCAATGATGAGGAGGATCTGCAGTAGGACGCCCACCACAGAGTCAAGGTAGCGGATCAGCGTTGCATCGACATGGCGTGCCTCAGAGGTCCGGCGAATCAGCCGTCTCACTGCACCAATAATGATACGGCCCACAATCCACAGTGCAATCGCACCGAGGAGCTTGCCACCAATGTCCAGAACCAACGGAATCAAGGACTCGATGGTCTTTTGGAAGAACTGCTCAATCTGCTGCTGTGACATGTAAGAACCTCTCTACCTTTCGTTTACAGAATTGCCCCGAGAGGTTCGCATCATCCGACCGACCGTGTCAATGACGCTCGTCACCATCGCGAAGGCCTCTAACACTGACATCCATACACAGGAACCCTAGCCGATGTCTTCTGTCCACAGACCTACAGAGAACACCTACCCCAGCGATCGACCCAGGTCGATCCACCGACCCAGCGATTTGGATGGGCTACCAATTTCAGAGGAGGAACGAGAGCGAAACCGGACTGCGGAACAGACCTTTAACGTCCGCATCCCCCGGCACTATCTGTCCCAGATCGACTGGACCAATCCTTCCGACCCCATTCGGCTCCAGACCATCCCCACGGCCGAAGAACTAGCGTTCGATCCACGAGAACTGACAGACCCAATCGGTGACCACACCCACAGTCCGGTGCCTCGGATCACCCATCGCTATCCGGATCGAGTCCTCCTGTATCCAACGTATCAGTGTGCGGTCTACTGTCGGCACTGCTTCCGCAAGGAGTCGCTCAGTGATTCCAGCGATCAGTTTTCCGATGAGTCGATCCGTCCGGCTCTCGACTACATCCGTGCACACACTGAGGTTGCTGAGGTCATTGTCACCGGGGGGGATCCCTTCATCCTGTCCAACCAACGACTTGCCTTTCTCCGTGAACAACTGGAAGCGATTCCGCATCTTCGCATGCTGCGCTTTCATACCCGCATGCCCGTGGTGACCCCACAGCGGATCGACCAGGGGTTGGTGACTGCACTCAAAGGGCGTCTGATGATCAGCGTGGTTACGCACTTCAATCATCCGCAAGAGATAGTTGAGGAGTGCAAGATCGCAGCCCAAACACTTCGGGAGGCAGGCTTTGTCCTACTCAATCAAACAGTGCTACTGAAGGGCATCAACGATGACGCAGAGACGCTAAAGACCCTTTGTCGTGAGCTGCTGTATACGCTGGGCATCAAGCCCTACTACCTTCATCATTGCGACCTGACACGAGGCCTCACCCACTTTCGCACCACCATCGAAGAAGGACTCGCGCTGATGCGACAGCTACGCGGGCATATGTCTGGCGCATGCGTTCCCCAATACGTGCTGGATTTACCGGGCGGTAACGGCAAGATTCCGCTTGGACCATCCTATACGCTGGCTCAGGACGGACACACCTGGACCTTCCACAACTATCTTGGCAAGACCTGCGCGTACCACGAAGTGATTCCGGGAAATCCGCCCATCGAGTGATGACCCGGCGCGGGGATTTCGTGTACGATGCGCGGCCATGTCTGCCCATCAGCGTACCGACGACACCATCGACGAAACCTTCGACTACATCGTCGTCGGCGGCGGCTCTGCTGGCTGTATCGTCGCCGAAGCACTTTCTCGCGATCCAAATCGGCGAGTGTTGGTCCTGGAAGCGGGTCTCCATGCCAACCAATGTCCCGAAACGCTGGCCGCTGATCAGTACAAATATGCGTTCATTCACCCCGAGCTGTTGTGGGAACGATTTTCGACTCCGCAGCCTCGCTGCCGCAATGCACGATTGTTTCAGGGCTCTGGACGTGGACTGGGTGGCAGTGGGTCCGTCAACGCGATGGTCTATACCCGAGGCAGCGCCTATGACTACGATAGCTGGGGACTGCCTGGTTGGCGCTACGCGGACGTCGTTCCGGACTTCCTAGAGATCGAGCGAACGCTCGGTGTACATCGGCTGCCTCCCACTCAGTTCACAGAGTCCTGCATTGCGGCAGCACAGGAGTCAGGATTTCAGCGCAAGGAAGATCTCAACGATGGTGCTCTGTGTGGATTCCTTGGTTATGAATGGATGAATCTCGATCCAGCACGCAACGAACGACGCAGCTCCTATGTCTCGTTTCTTCGTCCTCATGAAGGACGCCCGAATCTCTCTGTTCGCACCTCAGCACAGGTGTGCAAAGTCCTTTTGTCCCCAACGGATGGCTCCCAAGCGATCGCCAAAGCAGAGGGAGTCGAGTATCTGATGGATGGGAAGCTACGCAGAGCGAGTGCTCGCTGCGAGGTGATTCTGTCGGCAGGTGCACTAGAAACCCCACGGCTCCTGATGCTCTCTGGCATCGGCCATGGAGCGGAGCTGCAAGCAAGTGGAGTGACCTCCATCGTCGACCTTCCAAACGTAGGAAGGAACCTCATGGACCATCCAAATGTCAGCCTCTTTTTCAAAGCAAAACAAGAGACAGACTGTCACTGGGCACAGCTCTACGGCTTTCACCGAGTTGGTCAGCACGTTCCGCCAGGTGAGGCGGACTCGTGCTTCGTTTTTTACAGCGCACGCTCGTCGTTCCGAGAAGGCATGCTGCGAATGTTGCCAACGATGGCACTGCCTCGATCGCTGTATCGTTTGGGCTGGCCCAAGCGAGCGATGCAAGCGCTGATCCGGGGAGCATTCCGCATCAGTGCGGTGCAGCGTTTGGTCCATCGGATGTACGGCATCGTGGTGATCTTGGGCAAGCCGGAAAGTCGTGGTCAGATCCGGATCGCGTCACCGAATCCCGCAGAAGCGGCGCTCATCGATTCGGGCTACTTCGCGGTCGATGCCGACCTGGAGACGATGGTGAATGGCGTCGAGCTGGCGCGAAAGATGGCGGGCAGCGCCAGCCTAGCTGCCTATGGCAACCGTGAGTTGATTCCGGGGAGCCGCAGCAAGTCCCGTGATCAGATCGCACGCTTTATCAAACAGAACGTGATGACTACGTACCACTACGCGGGAACCTGTCGGATGGGCACAGACCTCGATTCGGTCGTCGATGGCGAGCTGCGGGTGCGCCGGGTCGCGGGTCTGCGGATTGCCGATGCTTCGGTGATTCCATCGGTGCCAGTCTCTGCGATGAACGCGCCCAGCATGCTGATCGGTTATCGCGCCGCACGCTTTTTGACGGCACAGTAAGGTGGTTCATGAACGTCTGTATGCTCGTCGCAAACCCGATTCTGTATGACGGGCGGGTGATTCGTCATGCCCGCACCCTCGTCGAAGCGGGGCATCGAGTCACCGTGCTGGGCGTAATTGGTCCCAACGATGCCGATGGCGACTTGCCGCCCGAAACACCGTTTGAGGTAAAGCGACTGCGGCGTCAGCGCCAGGGACTGATCCCGAGGCTAACCTGGGCAAGCACCGCGCTAAGGCAGCGTACGGCATATGCCATCGGGCAGGTTCTGCCTGAGTCCTGGCTCAGATCCTTGCCGGAGCTTGCCGATCTAGCGATCGCGACCTCGGCGGTAGAGCTAGCATTCATGGCAGCCGCGCAGCCGTTCGATGTCTACCACGGCAACGATCTCAATACGCTGCCTGCGGTGGCGTGGGCCGCAGGTCTGCGCAAGCGACCGTACGTCTACGATGCCCATGAATTCTACGTCGAGGAGTCACCGACTCTCAGTGATTTCGACCGGCGGGCGCGTCAGCTCTGCGAGCAGCGGCATAGCCAGCATGCAGCGGCGGTTATCACCGTCAACGAACTGCTGGCCTCAGAGCTAGCGCAGCGCTACGGCATCGAGCGACCGGTAGTGATTCGCAACGTACCACCGCTGTTTGCCACCACCGACCCGCTCGAACGACCCATCGGGGAACCCGGTACGCTACGGCTGCTCTATCATGGGACACACATTGGTCTGCGACAGCCCGGCACGGACGATGTGTTGCGAGCGATGGCGAGACTGGCCGGGGAGGTGCAGGTTCGTCTCACGCTGCGGGGTCAGATTTCGGGATCGGAACAGGTCGAGTTGTGGCGACGAGTCGAAGCGCTTGGACTGACGGGACGAGTGGCCATTTCGCCCCCCGTATCAGGACCAACGGCCCTGATGGCTGCAGCGATCGCCGGACACGAGGAGGTCGGCCTTGCCTTTCATCCTCCCCTAGCTGGCAATTTCCGACTCGCGACCTCAAGCAAGGTCTACGAATATCAGATGGCCGGGCTAGCGGTCTGCGCAACCGATGTGCCCGGAAATCACATCATCCTCGATGACAGCGCTGGTGAGTTCTACCCGTTTGGAGACGATGCCGCGCTGGCCGAAGTAATTCGAGGTCTGGCCATGAACCGTGAGCGACTCCGGCTGCTACGCCATCACGCTCGGGCTCGGGCGGTGACCGAGTTTTCGTGGGACAGCGAACGGCTGCGGCTGCTTGGGGTGTATGACCGGCTTGCCACTCGGATGTGACTATTCGCGGCGCTGCATGCTACGCGTTCCGATCGATGGTAGAGACGGAATCGTACGCTCAGCAGCAGGCGGTGGAGCCAGAGGTGGTTCGGCATGAGGCATCGCCACGGGTGCAGGTGAAGGCGGCGCAAACGGTGGCGGGGCTTTTCCAGCAAGCGGCGGCGGCGTAATCGCCGATGGTGCCACGGGAGCCGGAGCTGGCACCACGCCTGCCGACGCAGCAGGAGTCGTTACCGGTGAAGCAGGCTTGGCAGCAGCGCTCCCGATCAGGCCAGCCAACTGCGCATCGGAAACAAAGGTCACTCGCGTCGCCATTACCTCACCCAGTAGGCGACCGCCTTGGTGGATGCGAACCACCTCGCGCGCCTTCAGCGTTCCAGAAAAAAGTCCGACGATCAGCGCGTCACCGACCTCGGTATCTTCGCAGGAAACTGCACCCGTGCGGCCAACCACCAGGCGCCCAGCGACGCGCAGTGGTCCTCCCTCCAGATGTCCATCAACCATGAGGTCTCCGTCGGTCTCAAGCTTGCCGACGATCTTGGTTCCTGCCCCGATGGTGGTCTGTGTCTTTGTCATTGTGGCCGCAGGATACAAGCCCAACCCGGCCCTTCGCAACGATGGCCTTCATCAGCAGGCCCTTCGCAACGCGGCCAAGAAGGTCGATAATGACAATATGCCCCCACCTGGATCGGCGCTCAGTGCTCCCCCCCAAGCAGCAGCAGTGGCGGTCGCGCTCCCTGCTGCGATGTCAGAGCCCGTCGCGCAGCAAGCCAAAGACACAGCGTGGAACTTCCCGGTCGCCTTTTGGACCGCCAACATCATCGAGCTGTGCGAGCGCGCCGCCTTCTACGCCTGGTTCATCCTGGTCACCGTCTATCTGACCACGACGGTTGGCTACAGTGACATCCAGGCCGGGTACATCACCGGTTGCTTTGCGGCGCTGCTCTACCTTCTGCCGTTTCTGGCGGGCGCATTTGCCGATCGCGTCGGTTACCGGAAGGCGTTGCTGCTCGCGCTGCTGCTGTTGACCGTCGGATACGCCGGATTGGGCCTATTTGCCATCAAGCACATTGTGCTGCTGCCCATGGCACTGGTCATGGTCGGTGGCTCTCTGGTAAAGCCTATCATTACAGGCACCGTCGCCCGCTCCTCTACCCCAGAGCGCCGTGCCCGCGCCTTTAGCCTGTTTTACATGATGGTCAACATCGGCAGCTTCTTTGGGAAAGGGGCGGCGGAGCCGATTCGTAAGACGGTTGGACTGGGAATGATCCCGCTGCTGTCATCGGGTGTGACCGCGATCGGCCTGGTGTGTGTTGCCCTGCTCTACTGGCCTACAGAGGTTCGCGAGCCCGGTGCCGAGGGTCCGATCTCGCTGAGCAACGCGGTGACCAAACTGGTGCGCGACCTCACTCAGGTGCTGCGCTCAGGACGACTGATGGCGCTGGTGCTCATCACCGCTGGTTTTTGGATCATTCAAAGCCAGATGTACTCCTCGATGCCCAAATACGTATTCCGCATCGTTGGTGAACATGCCAGCCCAGAGCGTTACGCCAACGTCAACCCCATCATGGTGATGTTATCAGTGGTGCCGATCACCTGGCTGTGTAAGAAGCTCACCCCGCTGACCTCGATCGCGATTGCGCTGGGACTGATTCCGCTATCTGCGCTGTGTATGGCAATTCTGCCAAGACTAGTCGGCACCTCGCTCCCCATCCATCCCGTGACGCTGGCGATGGTGATGGGAATCGCGCTGCAAGGACTCTCAGAGTGCTTCCTAAGCCCTCGCTATTTGGAGTACGCCTCGCGCCAAGCACCACCCGGGAAAGAGGCGCTGTACATGGGCTACTCCCACCTGAATCTGTTCTTTTCGTGGATGATCGGGTCGATCATGTCGGGCTATCTGCTCGACGCGTTCTGCCCCGATCCAAAGAAACTCTCCGTGGCGGAACGGACGGCTCACGAGCTGGCACTGCGCGGACTTGGTCCCCTGCCTAGCGCGTATGCGCACTCCCATTATCTGTGGTTTACGTTTTTCGGAATCGGTGTGGTTGCCTTCTCTGCTCTCCTCACCTTCGCCTTCCTCACTCGCAACCGACCGAGCGAAGCCCATCGCCAGGATCGGCCCGAGCCTGCCACGTAAGCGCGCATCGTACCCAAGCGCCAATGTTGTGGTCGCTTCTGCATGATGTGGCGAGTCACCCAAACGACGGCTTGACAGGAAAAGCTGAGTCGCGGTAGCTATTTGGGCTCTCAAACGGCTGCAAACCTACTGCGGCCACCCAGCCTCCACCAATGGAACTGCGTCCGGTGTGCTGGGCTCTAGCTTCCACAACCTTCATACGCAGGAAAGACAAGTAAGATGCCCTCGAATCGCATTGGCCTCCTCGGCAAAAAGATCGGTATGACCCAGATGTTCACCCCGCAGGGCGACCGAATTGGCGTCACGGTGGTTCACGTCGGAAACTGTGTCATCCTCGGCAAGCGCACCATCGAAAAGGATGGTTACTCGGCCGTGCAGATCGGCTACGGCGAGAAGCCGCTCCGTCTGTGCACCAAGCCAGAGCTTGGTCTGTACTCGAAGCTCAACGTCAAGCCAGCCCGCATCGTGCGTGAGTTCCGACTCGATCCGAAGCAGGTCGATGCGCTCGAAGTCGGCAAGTCGGTGGCTCCTTCCGCCATCTTCAAGCCGCTTACCTTCGTCGACGTTGTCGGCCAGAGCAAAGGCAAGGGCTTCCAAGGCGTCGTCAAGCGGCACCACATGGCCGCGTCGGTTGCCAGCCACGGTAGCCACGAGTTCTTCCGCCACGGTGGTTCGATTGGTTGTCGTTTGACCCCAGGCCGTGTCCACAAGGGCAAGCGCATGACCGGTCACATGGGCGATGAACGCGTCACCGTCGAAAGCGTCGCTCTCATCGAGGTTCGCGATGCCGAGGGACTGCTGGTGCTGCGTGGATCGGTACCGGGCTGCAACAACAGCTACGTCACCGTCCGCAATGCTACGAAGCGTCTCGGTGCTGTCCGTCTGACCGAGGCTGAGCAGGATCAGAAGAAGCGCAGCGCAGGCGTCAAGAAGGCAGCCGCAGGTGCCAAAAAGAAGTAATCGGTAGCAAGCTCGTCGATGGGATCAGCAGGCATATTAGGAGACCGCAGAGGGCGTCACGATGCCTTCTTCAAGCGGGCACAGCGCGAGAACTTCGCGGCTCGTGCGGTCTACAAACTGCAAGAAATCGACGAGCGCTACGTTCTCTTTCACCCCGGTCAGCGTGTGCTCGACCTGGGCTGTCGGCCGGGTTCGTGGCTGCAATACGCGGGTCAGAAAGTGGGATCCAAGGGCGCTCTGGTGGGAATTGACCGCCAGGCGCTCCAGGTTGCCGTCAAAGATGCGCGGATTCTCGTGGGCGATGTCTTCGAGATAAGCGGTGCCGAGCTGCGAGGTAACCTCTCCGCGTTCGATGTTGTGCTGTCGGACATGGCACCGGATACCACTGGCATCCGTCACGTCGACCAAGCTCGCAGTGAGGGTCTGTTCGAGCGAGCGGTGGATCTGGCCGAAGAGCTTTTGTCACCGGGAGGTTCGTTCCTCGGCAAGCTGTTCCAAGGTCCGGACTTTCAACGGCTGCGCGCCCGCCTGCAAGCTGGCTTTTCCGAAGTGCGAGTGGTCAAGCCCGATAGTTCCCGCAAGGAATCGATCGAGCTGTACATCCTCGCGTTACGTCGCAAAGCCCCTCTGTAACTCTTCCCACATTCAAGGAGTCTGACCGTGCGTACCGTGTTTATGGGCTCGCCGGAGTTTGCCGTTCCGTGTCTGGCCGCGCTGCACAAGCACAGTCAGGTGGTCGCGGCGGTGTGTCAGCCCGACAAGCCTTCGGGTCGTGGCCAAAAGCTCCAGCCACCGGCGGTGAAGGTCTTTGCGGAATCGCTCGGACTGCCGGTCCTGCAGCCGCTGTTTCTGCGTCCCAGCAAGTCGAACTTCGTGGATGAGCTGAGAGCCTTGGCACCGGATCTGGTGGTGGTCGTGGCCTATGGTCGAATCTTGCCTCCCGAGGTGCTGGCGATTCCGAAATATGGCTGCTGGAATGTTCATGGCTCCCTTCTGCCGCGCTACCGAGGAGCGGCACCGATTCAGTGGGCACTGATGCGCGGTGAAAAGCGGACCGGTGTCACGCTGATGCAGATGGATGCCGGACTCGACACCGGCCCGATGCTCCGGACGATCGAGGTTCCCATTGGTCCGGACGACACCGCTGGCACCCTGCACGAAACACTGAGCCAGCTCGGGGCGAAGCTTATCGAAGAAGCGGTGCCGCAGCTTGAGCAAGGACACGTTCCGCAGCCGATTCCTCAGGACCATGCGCTCTCGACACTGGCACCACTACTGGACAAAGAACATGGTCGCGCTGACTTTACGCGTTCGGCAGAGCTTGTCTGTGGGCACCTACGCGGCGTCGATCCATGGCCAGGGGGTTACACGCTGCTGCCCCCCGGTTTGGCGGGTGCCGAAGCAGTACCGCTTAAGCTGTTTCTCCCCAAGGTTTCGTCGGGCAGAGGTCGACCCGGCGAGGTACTGGGACTCGATCGAGACGGTCTTCACGTTGCCTGTGGCGAAGGCGCGGTGGTGATTCCAGAAGCACAGTTGCCAGGCCGCAAGCGCATGTCAACCCAGGCCCTGTGTGCAGGTTTGACGCTACCTCGAGGAACCATCCTCGACGAAGGTCGACCGAACCCACTACTCAGCTAACTCGCCCCCCCGTATTCCCTCGTGCCGGTATCGATCACAGCTCGCTCCGCCGCTTCGAATCCTGCCATCGCAATCGGCCTGCTCGGATCGCTGCTGATGTGGCCCGTTGCCGGGCATTTCCGCATCGACCTGGTTCGCTGTGAGGCATGGCCGCCCTGGCCACAACGCCTGGGGCTGTGCCTCCTGTACCTGCTAGGAACAATGCTGCTGTTTGGATCGTGGCAGAGGCTGTTGCGACTGGCCCAGTCGGGCAAGCTGTCGTCGCGAAAAACCTGGCTGACGATCACGCTGTGGCACTCCGCCATCCTGCTGTCACGACCGTTTCTGTCCGATGATCCACTGTTCTACGTGGCGATTGGGCGGGTGCTGCATGCCTCGCATGGATCGCTGCTGCGTCCGCTCGTGGACGTGCTCGGACCGAAGGATGAAGTCCTACGACTGATGCCCGAACACTGGCAGCGCGGAACCTCGGCCTATCAGTACGGCTTCCACGGACTGGCCTGGTTGGTGGAGGCGGTTCCGGGTCTGTCTGTGGCCGGTCGAATCGCGGCCTATCAAGTAATCTCGCTGGGAGTGGTGCTATCGACCTGCATCGTCTCGTCTGCGATTTCCCGACGTCGCGGTCAGCCGGCCGCGTATGGAGCAGCCCTGATCGGTCTGTGCCCTCTCACTGTGCTAGAAGGAACGCTGTCGGCACATAACGATGTGTGGCTGATGCTGCTGACCGCGCTTGCCGCGTGGCTGTGGCTAGGCCGCTATCGATGGACGGCGCTGCTGCCCCTGCTGGCTGGGCTGCTGGTCAAGCTGTCGGCGCTGCTTGCACTCACAACATTTGGGCTGACCGCCATCAAACCGCATCTCCGAATCCGCCCGCTCACGCTGATGGGGCTGGGAGCCTCGCTGCTGCTGCTGGCGGTGGTAGCGCTGCGGTGGCTGCATTTCGACGGGCAGGTGGTGTCGGTGGTCTTTGGTAGCCCCACCTTACCGTGGGATCACTGCACCCGCTCGCTCGAATGTCTGCCGCGCTCGATCCTGCGCTATGGCTTCGACCGCCCGGATCTGTCCTATGTCGTCGGAATTGGCTTTCGCATCGCAGGTGGGTTGTGGCTTTTGCGCATCGCGTGGCGCTATCAGAATCCAGCGGCGGCGACGGCTTGGGGGTTACTGACCTACTACCTGTATCTGCACGGCTGGGCGCAGAGCTGGTATTTCCTATCGGTGCTGCCGCTCGCTCCGTTTCTTTCCGTTCGACACGCTCGTGTACTAGAAGTGCTGTGTGGCTCAGCCTGTGCGTATTATGCGCTCGCCTTGTTTCGTAACTGCCTCACCGAGCCGTGGCAAGTCGCCCTGTGTGAGCTTGTCGAGTGCCTCATCACTACACTTCCACCCACAGTGGTACTGCTTCGGAAGGAATCCCTAGCTTATGTCCGTTCCTCAACTTGATAGCCCCGAGTCCTTGCCCGTGGCCGCGAGTCACGCCATACCGACGGCCGAGCCCAGCTCTCCCAAAGCCCCCGATGCCTTCGCTGGTCAGCCGCTGATCATTCGCTTCGCCGGTGTCGGCAAGAGCTTCCGTCGTTTCGACTACCAGCCATTTCTGCTGCGCAACCTGCTGCTGCGAATCACAGGACGAGCCCACAAAGCCCGCGAGTTTTGGCCCATTCGCAACGTCAGCTTCGACATTCGCCGTGGCGAGACGGTCGGCGTGGTCGGTCAAAATGGCTCGGGCAAAAGCACACTGCTGCGGCTGATGGCGGGGGCCTGTTACCCAAGCGAGGGCACGATCTCTGTCCGAGGCCGCATCGCTCCACTGCTCGCGCTGGGTGCCGGATTTCATCCGGACATGACGGGGCGCGAGTGCGTCGAGGTCAATGGCACCGCGCTCGGCCTGACCCGCAGCGAGATCCGCGACCGCATGGACCAGATCCTCCACTTTGCCGAGCTGGTCGATTTCCTCGATACCCCAGTTCGTTACTATTCATCGGGCATGCTGGCCCGGCTCGGCTTTTCGGTGGCGGTTCATACCGACCCCGACCTGCTACTTGTCGATGAGGTGCTGTCGGTCGGTGACCATGCGTTCCAGCAGAAGTGCCTCCAGCGCATCCAAGACATACGCGCCAGCGGTACCACCATCTTGTTTGTGTCTCACGATGCCGACACTGTTGAAAGGCTATGTGATCGGGTGCTGTGGCTGCGCGAAGGACACCTGCTTCGAGATGGCAACCCGAAAACCGTGCTCGCCGAGTACCTGGCGACCGATGGCTAATCCCGGACCCGCTGCTTAGCACAACGCCAGCGCGGCCCGCACAGTCATCGCCAGCAGCACCAGCGAACCGAGCATAAAGAGCGCAAAGCGGGCCTCGATCTTGTTCACCGTGGCCTGCAAGAGGCTATGAACAACCCGCAGCCCGACATAGCTCCACGCGAGTGCAGCATCGGTTCCGGGACTCTTGCTGACGAGCGCCAGCACGATCGCCACAGCATAGAACAGCGTCGGCTGCTCCATCAGATGGTTGTAGTTATCGGCCTTCCAGCGCACTTCTGGCGGTAGTTGTGACATCTGCTCACCACGCGCCGCGTTCGGATCGGGCTTCATCCTTGCCTTGCGCATGGCCGGCAGCCGCGTGGCGTACATCCATGCCCACATCACGAACGTCCAGGCCACCAGACCAACCACCGGTGTCAGCAGACCAACATTCAGCATCGGGAGAAGCTATCACGGTTGCAGTGATCGTTTGATCGACTTTGCGAGTCCGTAGCTCCCCGGCCGTAGCGGAGGCCGGATTGCGTCCCGACTCCTCGGCGCGGTACGATGAGCCAAATGGCCAAGCTGAAAGTCCTGGTGGTGGATGATGACGAAACCATGCTCCAGGCGATCTGGATGTGGCTGTACTCCGCCGGGCACGAGGTCGTGACGCGTAGCACTCCGTTTGGTACCTCGCAGCAGATTCTTCGGATGGAGCCGGATGTCGTCATGCTCGATCTAGAGATGCCGGGCCTGCGCGGAGAGACGTTGGCGGAGATGATTCGAGGCAAGCAGCGAGCCACCTCCATCATCTTCTACTCCGGCAAAGAGGCGGCGGAACTACAAGACCTGGCGCGTACCTACGGAGCCCTGGGTGCCATTCACAAGAGCGTGCAGGGAGACGATTTCATACGGCTGTTTCAAAAGATCACCTCGCGACGCGGTGCCATCTGAACGAGGTATCCTCGGACCGAACGGCCGTTACGCTCGCGGGTGATGTCGGCGGTAGGTACGACGTAGCGAGGTCGAAGCAACGTGGGTATAGATTTCGGTCGTCGAAACATCGGCGTGGCCGAGCATGGTCTGCACCGCCCGCAAGTCTGCACCGTGGTCGAGCAGATGGGTGGCAAAGGAGTGCCGCAGCAGGTGCGGGTGTAGATCGGCGATGCCCACCGCTCGTCCGTAGGCCGCCAGTAGCTTGTGAAAGCCCTGCCGCGTCATCGCCCGAGCGTGGTGCGTCACAAACAGCGTCGCCGACTGCTTTCCCGACAGCAGCAGGGGGCGCGCCTCACTGAGGTACCGCTGGATCGCTTCCTGTGCCCGTTCTCCCAAAGGAACGACCCGTGTCTTGCTGCCTTTTCCAATGGTGCGCAAGTAACCCGGACCAATATCGGCAAGGGCTAGCTTGCACAGCTCGCTCACGCGCAGCCCGGTCGAATAGAGCACCTCGATCATCGCCGCATCACGCGCCCCACGTGGAGTCGTCACATCGGGTCGCAAAAGCAGCTCCTCGATCGCTGTGGCCCCCAAAGTATGCGGCAGCGAGCGCCCGGTCTTGGGCAGCACCACCTCGGACATTGGATCGGAGGGAACCAGGTTCTCTCTGCGGAGGAACTTTCCAAAACCACGCAGGCTCGACAGCATCCGCGCTTGTGAACGCAGCGACAGCTTGCGTCCGGACAGACTCACCGCATAGGCCAGACCGTGCCGGGCCGACAGCGCCATCACATCGTGTGCAACTTGGGGATCGTGCTCATCCAAAAAATCGGTGAAGCCCTGCAAATCCCGCGCATACGCAGCGAGCGTATGAGCCGATAGCCCGCGCTCGACCCGCAGCACGTCGAGATAGCGCTCGATCCCCGAAAGCAGCGGTAGCGGCATGGCTTAGTCACGAATTTTGAGCACCAACTTGCCCATCTGCTGGCCGTGCTCCATCCGCTCATGCGCCCGGGTGGCCTCGGCGAGCGGAAGCACTTGGTCGACGCAGGGCCTGAGCTTACCGGCCCCGACCAGCGCGATCATCTCGCTGAAATCACGCGCACTGCCCATCGTCGAGCCAAGGATGTTGAGCTGCTTCCAAAAGACCTTGCGCAAATCGATTTGGGCAAGCCCCGCCGTGGCCCCGTAGCTCACGATGCGACCACCGGGACGGAGCAGGTTGAGACCCTTCGACCAAGCCTCGCCGCCGGCACCATCGACCACCAGATCGACGCGAGAACCACCCAAATGACGGCTGATCTGTTCCTCCCAATCGGTGTCGCGGTAGGAAACGCCAAAGCTGGCCCCGAGTTTGGCGGCCTCGGCGAGCTTGTCGCGACTGCTCGAGGTCACGATCACCTTGGCCCCCAGGTGATGCGCAAACATCAGCGCCATCGTCGAAACACCACTGCCAATGCCGGGAATGAGCACGGTCTGACCAGGCCGCAGTTGGCCTCGGACGCACAAGGCACGATACGAGGTCAGGCCTGCCAACGGGAGCGCCGCCGCCTCCACAAAGTCTAGGTGGGCAGGCTTTTCGACCAAGTTTTCCGCTGGTAGGACGATGCTCTCGGCGTAGGTGCCGTCGTCGGGCATTCCCAAGATGCGGTAGTCGTCGCCCTGCGCCTCGGGGTTCGGGCCGAAGTTGATCGATGGGTTTAACACCACCGCTTGGCCCACCCAGTCAGCAGAGACACCCGCCCCAACCGCACTCACCACGCCTGCACCGTCCGAGCCCAGAATCGACGGTAGCTTGATCCCGGCATAGCGGCCAAGGCGAATCCACACATCGCGGCGATTGAGCGCGGCGGCATGCAGGCTAACCTGCGCCTCTCCCGGTCCCGGCATTCTTTGCGGCACTGTGCGCAGTACCAAGCTCGAACCGTTCTCGGTTTTCTCCAGTACAACGGCCTTCATCGTTTCGCTGCTCATGTGATTGTCGCTCCCTGTTGGTCAAAAGCGGTCATTACACGAATCAAAGGTCTCGGCGTCGGTCGAGTCTTGCCAGCAGCCCAGGATCGTCCGGCGCGCCCGCCCGGTCAGCTCAACCCGGCACTTCGACACAAACACCGCCAGATCGAGTGCTTGCTCCTCTTCAGTACGCACCGTCAGACGATTGGAAACGATTGTGCCGGCTCGACGCGGCACGAGCAGCCGCTGACGATATAGCTCGATGGCAATCTCGCAGTCTTCGCCACGCAGCCGCTCAGCCGACGGACCCGGACTAGGCCGGAGGTTTGGATGGGCCGAACAGCCCAAAAGCAGCAGGACCGAGCCCACAAGTTGCGCCCTTCGCATGGCCGCGCACCTTATCACCTAACAATCGCTTACGGCACTCGCTCGACGGCGAACTCGGTCTTTTTGTTTGCGAATGCGGGTCATCTCACGGACGCGCTCGCTCGTCTGTGGTGACACGCGAGCTTCGATCTCATCGACGAGCTCCCGCAGCGCCAAAAACCGATTCAGACTGTGCTGTCTCTCACGGGTCCACTTGACCAGCACCAGCTCTTCACCGAGCCGATAGCGCAGAAGCACGCCACTTGAGGTTTTGTTCATCTTCTGGCCGCCCGGTCCGCTGCCTTTGACAGCCTGCTCCTCGACGGCAGCGAGGTCGATGCCAAACCGCGCCAGCCGCTCGCGCAGCCCAGCCTTTTTGTCAGCACTGACATTGGCTTCATCGGGAAACTTCATGGCCGCTAGTGTAGCCGCTTGGCAAGAGAGGCCCGGTGCGCTTACAACGTGCGCATGGCTAGACAGCACAGAGGGCGCAGAGGCGCTGACGCAGACGAGCCCTTTTCGCTCGATGGGGGCGAAACGTTAGGCTCACGGGTGGTTCGCTTACAGCACCTGATGTTCGAGGAGCTGTATCGACTTTTCCGGTTGGAGGTAAGCGATCCACAGCTACAGGACGTGGTGCCCACGTCGCTCATCCTGAGCCCCGACCTTCGCAACGCCAAGGTGATGTACGCGATTCGCAAGCCGCCCGAGGAATCTAAGGCGGTGCGGGCCAAAAAATCCGCAGGAGAACGGCGGATTCTCGTTGATGCCCGACTCAAGCTGATCCAGCAATCGCTGCTCAAGGTGACGCCGTTTCTGCGGGTTCGACTGGCCGACTCGATCATCATGAAGCGCCTGCCGGATCTGCACTTTCACCGCGATCGCCTGTCGGAGTCCTCGATTCGGGCGAGCGATGTGATGACGGCAGAACGCATGGCCAAGCCCCCTGCTCCTCCTGCGGTCGAATCCAGCGAAGACGAAAATCACACCGAGCAGTAACCGCCCTCTCGCAGGCCCATCTTGCTGCGCCATCGACTGGGTTTCGCGAGGTGATGCGCGCTACCAGCGAACGACCAGCTTGCCGGTGTGACGATTGTTTTCCATGGTGGCAATCGCTGCCGCAAGCTGCTCCATTGGGAAGACGCTGTGAAGATGCGGGCGCAGTCGACCAGCGGCCAGCGCTGGGAGCCAGTCCTTCGCAAAGCCAGCGACCGTTTCAGCCTTGGCGAGAGCGGAGCGGAGGCGGTTTGACACCCCGAAGATGCGCAGTCGCTTTTCATGGACCGCCGCCAGATCGATCGGCGCGGATAGGACTCCGTCTAGCGATCCAACCACGGCCAAGCGTCCTTCATAGCCGAGCACTTGCAGACACGCCGCGAACTGTGATCCGCCCACGGCATTGATGACGAGCTGCGCCCCTTGGCCGGCGGTGGTAGCCAGAAATCGGTCCGCGAACTCAGCGCCCGGAAAAGCCAGGTCGAGTCCGAGCATGCTGAGTACCGCCAGCTTGTCCACCGAAGACGAAGTGCCCGCGACCCGTGCGCCGAGCAGCTTGCCCGCTTGCAGACAGGCCACGCCCACCCCAGAGCTGGCCCCAACGATGAGCAGCCTCTCCCCACTGCGCAATTGACCTTGGCTGACCAGCATGTCGTAAGCGACCAGAAAGGCGAGCGGTACGGCGGCAGCTTCTTCGAACGACAGGGTGTCAGGAATCGGCAACACTTCGCTGGCTTCAAGCAGCGCGAACTCCGCAAACCCTCCTTTGCAGCGACCCATCAGACGCTCGCCGGTCGTGACATCCTCTCCGGCTAGCTCGACACCGGCTGGTTTCCACTCCGTTCCCGCAGAAAGCAACTCACCACGATTAAGCCCGACCGCCCGAACGCGAATCAGTCGCTGCTGCGGCTGTGGCTGCGGAATCGGTATCTCGCGCAGCGCAACCTCGGTTCGTCCCGCCGTCCTTCGGGTCCAGTAGGAGTTCATCCCAGGCATGCTGCCAGAGCCTGCGACCGAGCGAAAGCTTCGTCGCTGCGAGAGCGCCTCCAGCAATTCCATGACAGCTACGGCCCATCGATCAGCGATACTTTAGCGATGCACATCCTTGGCATGCTACTCGTCGCGCTGGTTGCGTTAGAGCACCTGTGGTTCTTGGTCCTGGAGATGTTTCTGTACCAGCGACCCACCGGGCTGGAGACGTTTCACATCAGCCAACATGCAGCGGATACCTGCGCGGTGTTGGCCAAAAATCAGGGTCTTTATAACGGCTTTTTGGCAGCCGGTCTGGCGACTGCGCTGCTTACCCGATCATCGCTGATGCGACGCTTTCACCTGGCTTGTGTGATCGTGGCGGGAATTTACGGAACGATGTCGCTCGGCAGTACGACGGTCATGCTCTTTCAGTCGTTGCCCGCGCTCGTCGCGCTCATCGTGACCGAGATCGGTCGTCCCGCTCCCGCAGGGCAGGCTGGGAGTAGTGAAGGAAAATAGTCACCATCGACAGCGCGCCAATCCAATGCCACAGCGCATGCCCTTGCGAAAACCAGCCATGGCTCTGGGGATCACAGAATCGTCGCGTCACGTCAGAGATCGAGAACCCAAAGGCGATGGTCAAGAGCAGGTTCGACAGGAAAAAGTAGCCGTACTGGACCTTCTGCCTGTGGCGCGCCAAGTACTCTGTGAATGAGATCAGCAGCGTCGCCAGCAAGATGATCGACTGATACTTCAGGCCGAGCATCCGCATCCCCTGCATCACCCCGATTAGGACTACGTTGAGCATCAGGATGAACCGCAGCAATCGATTCCCATCGAGCTTGCCAAGTCGAATCAGGTTCATTCCGATCACCCAACCGATGAACGCGAACATTCCGACAAAGTCGAGGATCTGCGAGCCGTAGAAGTTCGACAGGTGATACAGAAACGACATCACTCCCAGGAAGCCCAGGATCGGTCCGTACTGCTTCAGCTCGACGCTGTAGCCCCTGCGATAGGCCACGATCAGCGCCCAAAGCGCAACCAGCACATAGCCTAGATTGGACCAGGTATTGGCCGGTTCCGAGACAACCTGACAGAGTGTCTGTTCACACCACTTGACGTTGGGAGGACCAAAGGCCTCGGCGTAGGGATACCAAAAACACCCGGGCTGATGCGGATTGAGCGACCACATAATCACCTCTTAGGATGTACAAGCGAACCCACAGGGAGTCACCGCGAGACTCGTCCAGACAGGCCAAACTGCTTCATCTTACGCCACAGGGTCACGCGACTTACTCCCAGGAGTTTGGCCGCTTCGCCGACATGTCCCAAGCTCAGATGCAGGGCGTGCTCAATACGGGCCGCGTCATCGACATCCTTGGCCAACGCCAGAGAGTGGGGATCGCGATCGAGGAATGCGGGCAACACACGCGGCATGGGAGCCGGTGACGGCGGGCCACTAAGCTCCGGCGGCAAATCAGCGACCTCCAGCACAGGGCCATCACCGATCACAAACGCATACTCAATGACATTGCGTAGCTCGCGAATGTTACCCGGCCAGTCATGATGCAAAAGCACCTGCGCAGCGGACTCCGAGATCCGCTCAATACGACGAGAGGAACGCTGGTTCAGCTCCGCAATGAAGTGCTCGGTGAGGAGCAAGATGTCACAGGTGCGCTCCCGCAGCGCCGGAATGAAGATCGGAACCACCCGCAATCGGTACATGAGATCGGCGCGGAAACGACCGGCCTCGACCTCCCCACGCAAAGCCTTGTGGGTCGCGGCGATGATACGCACATCGACGGAAATCGGCTCGCGCCCGCCCACCGGAATCACCGAGTGAGTCTCTAGCACGCGCAGCAACTTGGCCTGCACTTCAAGCGGCATCTCCGCGACTTCATCCAAAAACAAAGAGCCCTTGTTGGCCAACCGAAAGTGCCCCGGGTTGTCGCGAACCGCCCCGGTAAAGGCTCCGCGAACATGCCCGAACAGCTCACTTTCTAGCAGGCTTGCTGGCAGCGCCGCACAGCTGATCGCGTGAAACGGTCCATGCTGCCGGGGCGATAGCTGATGGAGTGCCGAGGCCAGTAGTTCCTTGCCGGTGCCAGTCTCTCCCCGCAGCAGCACGCTCGCCTGGCTCTGGGCGGCCTTTTCGACAATCCGAAACACCCGCTGAAGTCCCGGATCCCGAGTGAGCATCCCAAAAAACGGCGGAGGTGAATCGAACGACGGAGGGACTCCCATTGACTCATCGGGATTTCGAAAGGGCTCGCTTGGCGACTTCATCAGGTGTCCTGTCTGCGCCTAGCTTATGACAAAAGCATCACGACAAGTGCAGATTTCCGTCGACGAGTTTTCAACTTGATCTGCCCCTTCACATGCTAGGTTGCCGCCATGATACATCGCGTAACCAAACGAGTCCCACTGCTGGCTGCGCTGCTGCTTGTGACGAACGGAACGGTCGGACTGTCTGGCTGTTCGCCCTCAGATGGCAGCGATAAGGCAGACCCTCCCTTCGATTCCTATCTGGGCGATCCAGACTGTGATGCCATCCTGCCAGGGTTTACCTATACCAAGGAAATCGGCGGGCTCCCTCCAGGCTGTGCCCTACCATGGCCATCGAACCTGTACCTGAAGGAGGATGCCACCCGGAAGACCGGGTACACCCTTCAGTTTGGGAGTCACTCGCTTCCGGAAAACAAACAAGGACTCTCGATTGATCCGGGGACGTACCGCAAGCGCGATGGCTATAGCGTGGGAACGCCGCTTCTGCTGGTGATTCCGGGACTCGATCTGACAAAATTTGCGTCGGAAGATCACATCGAACGCTCGATCGAAAAGGACGCCCCGCTGCTGCTGTTCGAAGTATCGGGAAGCACCGTGCGTCGGGTTCCCTATTGGGTGGAACGCGACTCACTCGATCAGGAATCGAGCCGACCAACTGTGTTTGTGCGGCCCGCAGAGATCCTGAAGGAAGCGACCCGTTATGTGGTGGCGCTGCGCGAGATCAAAGACCAGAGCGGCAACGTGATTCCGCCCTCCCCTGCGTTTGCACGCCTCCGCGATGGCAAGACTGCCAGCATTGCTGCGCTGCGCGATCGGCAAGCGCGTTTTGATAAGACGTTTGCCTTCCTCGAAGGACAAGGAATTAGCAAGAACTCTCTCACGCTGGCTTGGGAATTTCACACCGCCAGCAGCGAGTCGATGCACGGCGATTTGCTGGCGATGCGGGATGATGCGCTGGCCCGGGTCGGCGCGAAGGGTCCAGAACTCACGGTCGAAAAAGTGGTTGAGTATGCCAAGACCAATGATGGCAGCGGTCGGCCCGTGGATCAGTACATCGGTATCGAAGTCACCGGCACCTTTGAAGTCCCGAGCTACTTGGACATCGTCAACATCTCGGGCTTTGCGGGCTCGCTGCTTCATCGTGATGCGAAAGGAAAACCGACGGCACTGGGAACCCGCAAGCCGCGCTTCTGGATCCGCATTCCTCACAATGCCATCGGCGGTCCGCCGCACGGTTTGGTGCTCTATGGACACGGACTGCTGGGTGAAGGAGATCAAGTTCGCAGCGGCTTTAACAGCAAGATCGCAAACGACCACAAGCTGATCTTCTTTAGCGCCGATCTGACGGGCATGGCGACGGAAGATGCGGTTCCTCTGTTGAGCATTCTTTCGGAGCTTAGTCGATTCCCTTCGCTTGCAGATCGACTGCATCAGGGGCTCACAGAGTGGGTGCTGCTCGCTCGTTCGATGCGGGAACGACTGGGAGAGCTACCCATCGCAGTCAGCAAAAAGATCCAGATCAACAAGTCGGAGCTGTTCTATTCCGGCATCTCCCAAGGCGGAATCTTCGGCGCGTCTTTCATGGCGATCACGCCCGACATGACCTACGGACATCTCGGAGTACCTGGCAACAACTACAACACGCTGCTCCAGCGCTCAGAAGACTTTGCACAGTTTGCGCCAGTTGTGGCCTCTGCGTATCGTGATCCGGTGAATCAGAATCTGGCTCTGGCGACGATACAGATCCTGTGGGATAGCACGGATCCGGTGAGTCATCTGCGGCATCTCTCTGCGGAGCCCTTCCCTGGCAACCAGCCGCACCATGTCCTGCTCGCGCCAGCCAAGGGAGATCATCAAGTCGCGGTCATCACCGATGAGATCGCAACTCGCGGAGGGCTGGGAATCGCTCTTATGGAGCACTACGACAAGCAACGCAAGGTGGCGCTGGTCAACGAACAGAAGTACCCGTTTAAAGGCTCTGGCGTCGTGTTGTATGACTTCGGAAACCCCTGGCCGGCACCGGGCAACCTCCCCCCAAACGACATGGTCGAAGATCCCCATGAAAAACCGCGCCGACAGGACTCCCACAACCTCCAAATGGTAACCTTCTTCCGCACCGGCCAGATTGTGGATGTCTGTGGCGGTGATGGCTGTAGCCCCACATTTCGGACAGAGACCGCCAAGTAGCACGCGCTTCAAGCGCTCGGAAGCCCTCGGCGCTGCCCCCCTGATCTGGTACGATCACGCGCATGAAGTCGTCCGTGATCGCGCCCCCCTCGGCTGAGGAGTCCGCCGAGGACTCTGCACTGTCTGATGAGCTTAGCTTTGCCCCCGAAAGTACAGCAGAAATCGTGACCACGGGCCCGTCCGCAGAAGGTCCGGCACCCTGGAAAGTCCTGGTGGTGGATGACGAACGCGAGGTCCATGCGATCACGCAGCTTGCAGTCGGTGGCCTGTCACTGGATGGCCGGCCGATCGCACTACTCGATGCCCACAGCGCTGACGAGGCGAAGGTCATGCTCCACCAGCATCCAGATGTGGCGCTGGTGCTACTCGATGTGGTGATGGAGCGGGAGCACGCTGGGCTGGAGCTGGCTCGCTGGATTCGCGTCGAGCTGAACAATCGGGCCATTCGAATTGTGCTGCGAACGGGACAACCAGGAAGCGCCCCGGAGCAGCGCGTCATGCTGGAATACGATGTCAACGACTATCGTGCAAAGACCGAGCTTACCGCGCAGAGACTGGTCACCACGATTCTGGGTGGTATCCGTTCCTTTCGCGACATCTCGATCATCGAAGGACAAAAAGTCGGTCTGGGTCGAGTCATCACCGCGACGGCGTCTCTGTTCGAACGCCAGAGCCTCGTGTCGTTCCTCACGGGAATTCTCACCCAGCTTGTGGGACTCTGTGGGCTTCGAAAAAATGCTCTGTTTGTGCAAGCGGATGGACTCCTGATGGGATGGCCCGAAGGAGATCCAGTGATCGTCGCGGGAACTGGACGATTTCACGACATGATTGGATTGTCGATCACTGACTGTCTCGATCTCCGCCTGATCTCTGATCTATCGCTCGCAGTAAAACAGTCTCAGCCCATTCACCGCACCCACTACAGCATCTATGGGCTGACCCAAGCGAACGTCAACCTCAGTGCAGCCGTCTACATCGAGACCAGTGGAAGAAGCAATCGATGGGAAAGCGATCTGGCCGAGCTGTTTTGTCGCAACGCATCGATGGCAATACAAAACCTACAGCTCCATGAACAACAGTTGGCGCTGCTCCGGGCCGTCGAGCGCTTTGTCCCAACGCGACTCCTAGACCTACTGGCAACCAGTGATGTGGTGCAGGTCAAAGTCGGTCAGCATGTCCAGCGCGAGATGACCGTAGTCTTTGCCGATCTGTGGGGATTTACTTCGATTGCGGAGCGCCTGTCTCCACAGGAGACGTTTGCCTTCCTCAATGATTTCTTTGCGGCTCTGGTTCCGGCCATCCATGCCCATGGTGGAGTAGTCGACAAGTACATGGGCGACGGCATCATGGCGCTGTTTCCAGGCTCAGCAGAAGATGCGGTGCGAGCAGGTCTCGCGATGGTTGAATCCACCCGCAGTTTCACGAGCAAACGTCCGACGCTTCCGTTTACACCACGCTTGGGGGTCGGTGTTCACAGTGGCCAGATGATCTTGGGATTGCTTGGTGCCGCAGATCGAATCGACTTCACCGCGATCTCGGACAGCGTCAACATTACGTCGCGGATCGAACGATTGACCCGAACCTATGAAGCGGACATGCTGATCACCCGCGAGGTGTTCGAGCGACTCCCTGCCGAGCTTCAAAAGGATACGCGACTCCTTGGACACGTTGACCTGCGTGGTAAGACCCGCAAGGTGGAGCTGTTTGAGGTCTTTGCGGCGGATACGCAGAGCATCCGCACGCTGAAACAAGCGAGTAGGAAGCCGCTCCTGGAGGTGATTGAGATCATGCAAGCTGCACAGTGGCAAAAGGCTCGCCCGCGACTGGCAGAGCTGAGAACCCAGTGGCCACAAGACCCGGCGATTGAGGTTCTGGATCGTCAATGCTGGAAACGGATTCGCCTTCAAAATGAGGAGTCCGCCCTACAATGATCGATGAGCGGGCGCTACGGCCGGAAGTCCGTAGCTTCTTGGAAGAGTTTCTGACCACCCATCGCGAAGAGATCATCGATCGCGGCACCGATTGGATCATCGACAGTGCTGTCGATCTACGCGGTCGTCGTCCTCGCAGCGAAACGCGATTGCTAGTCGAACAAGAGTTTGGGGCGTATCGCGATGATCTGTTGCTGGGAGATCCGTCCAAACGTGATGCCTTCATCGAGTTCGTGACCAGCTTCCGCGCCGCTGCCGAGTTCAAAATATCGACGCTGTTGCGCGGCTTCCTGGGCTTTAAGCGCGGCATCGAAGAGGTACTGCGCAGTCAGTCGATCGAACCCACGCTGGTGATCGAAATCCGCTCGATTCTCGACAAGCTCTACGCTGATACCGCCTTCCTGATGGCGGATGTCTATGCCAGCAAACTGCTGGCCGTCCTGCGCACCACGCAACAAGAATTGATGCACAAGGAGAAGATGGCCGCACTCGGCGGACTCGTCGCCGGAGTCGCACATGAGATCAACACCCCCATGGGAATCGCCGTCACGGCGGGCTCCCTCCTGCATGATCGCGTGCGTGATCTCGATCAGAGCTTTCAAAAGGGAGAGATGAAGCGTTCGACGCTGATTTCGTTCCTATCAGATGCTCGACAAGCCGCAGAACTAACGCTGACCAACCTTCAGCGTGCGGCTGACCTGGTGCACAGCTTCAAACAGGTCGCTGTGGATCAATCGCATGGTCTCCGCCGCCGGGTTCGCTTTGGACACTACCTGAGCGAAGTGCTGATGAGCCTGGCCCCGCTCTACAAGCGGACTCCCCACACGGTGAACCTGCACATCGCCGAAGAAATCGAAGGCGACGTCCATGCCGGAGCGATCGCGCAGATCCTGGGCAACCTGATCCAAAATGCCATCACCCATGCCTTCGTAGAAGACAAGCCGGGGCAGATAAGTCTTACGCTTCGCCGTCTCTCCAGCACCGATTTGGAGTTGGTCATTTCCGATAACGGCAGAGGAATGACCACAGAAGAGCGCGCCCGCATCTTTGAGCCATTCTTCACCACCCGTCGTGGACAAGGTGGCTCCGGATTGGGAATGCACATCGTTCACAATCTGGTCACAGAGCTGTTGAAGGGCACGATCTCCGTGCAGAGTCAGCCAGGGGTGGGCACCCAGATCACGCTGCGTTTTCCGATTGGGAACGATCAAAATCCATGACCGGCAGCGACCGCTGATCTGGGTTGTGCTACCTTCGGCCACAGTTTGGTCGTTGCTCCTTTTCTCGCTATCACCTCCTTCGAAAGGAATCCCGATGCGTATCCTGTCTAGACTGATCCTGGCCCTCACGCTGTGCTTGGTGCCGATGATGACCTCGGCGAACTCTGGCGGCACATGCAGTTTTGACTCGGACTGCGGGGCAGGAGTGAAGTGCCGAAGTGGTAAGTGCGCGACGGCCGCTGGTGGTACCTGTTCGTTTGATTCCGACTGTGGTGGAGGCAAGTGCCGCAGCGGCAAGTGCTCTAACTCTGCCGATGGCTCCTGTTCGTTTGACTCCGACTGTGGCGGCGGCAAATGTCGCAGTGGCAAGTGCTCGGCAGCGGGGGGCGGCTGTTCGTTCGATTCCGATTGTGGCGATGGCGTCAAGTGCCGCAGTGGCAAGTGCGCAACCGCAGCCGATGGCTCCTGTTCCTTTGACTCGGACTGCGGCGGTGGCAAGTGTCGCAGCGGCAAGTGCGCCAACTCTCCCTCTGGTTCCTGTTCGTTCGATTCCGATTGCGGTCCTTCTGGGAAATGTCGCAGCAGCAAATGCGCCGGAAAGTAGCTGCTTCATCATGCGCACTCGTCCTTGGGGCATCACGCGGTCGTTCGCAGTCATCGGACTTGGCGTAGGAATCAGCCTGATCGGCTGTCGACCGACTGATCAGATCATTGGCTTTCACGCTGATACAGATTCCGCCGTCGTTCAGGATTTGGCGATCACTGACGCGGTTGCGGATTCCCAGCGAGTGCGGCCCGATCTCCGCGCCCTGACTTACAACACTCACTTGTTCTTCGATACGGTGTGTGACTCGGGGCGCTGTACGCCAAGCGATTTCGAACAGGTTCCCACCATGCAAGCGTTCACCACAAAAGCAGATGCGGTGGCCACGGCACTACGCGGTCTATCCGCCGATGTCATTGCGCTGCAAGAAATCGAGAACCAGACTGCGCTCGATGCCTTACGTGGACGACTTCGCGATCTCTATCCAACCGTGGTGCTGGGAGAAACGGGACTGCCGGGTTCCATTGATGTCGCGGTGCTCGGAGCCGGTTCACTCTTGTTGGTCCGCACGCATCGCTCGCAAACGCTGACCCGACCAGATGGCAGTACGACTTCGTTTACACGCGAGCTCTTGGAAGTCCACATGATGATCAAAGGTCGGCGGGTGGTGATGTTTGCCGCGCACTTCCGATCGAAAGTCAGCGACGATCCGGGACGAAGGCTGGCGGAGGCACAGGCCGCCCGCGACATCGTCCTGAAGACCGCTGCCGAGTTTCCCGATGCGGTGGTGCTCCTAGGTGGTGATCTGAACGACACGCCAGGATCGCCGCCGCTTGATGCAATGGAAAGTGCGCCGAATCTGATGCGCGTGGCCAAGGACCGACCAGCGGCAAGCGTCGCAACCTACTCCTTTAATGGGACTGAGCAGGCAATCGATCATCTCTTTGTCGCACGCACGGTGAGGGTCTCTTACGTCGCTGGCAGTGCAGCGGCGCAGCATGATTCGACTCGGTTTGGGCTTGCTGGCTCGGATCACGCCGCACTCCTCGCCGACTTCGCGCTACACTAGCTGCGCCGTGCCAGCCGCAAACGATTCAAATTCCAAGCCCCCCGAAAAGAACTACATCACCCCAAACGGATTTCGTCGCCTCCAGCGCGAATTCGAGAGCCTGCGCGGACCCACCCGTCGCGAGGTAGTCGCCAAGCTGTCCGAAGCAGCCGCCGAAGGAGATCGATCCGAGAACGCCGAGTACATCTATCGCAAACGCCAGCTCCGTCAGATCGACAGCCGCATTCGACATTTGATGAAGCGCATGGCCATTGCGGAGGTCATCGACCCCAGCCATCACAAAGGCGATCGCGTGACCTTTGGCTGCCTCGTCACGGTCGAAGATGAAAACGGCAAGCTACACAAGTACCAGCTTGTCGGAATCGATGAGAGCGATCCCAAAGATGGTCGCATCAGCTACCGATCTCCAATCGGCAAAGCGCTCATCGGCAAACATGTCGATGACGCCGTCCTGGTTCAGGTTGCGGTCGGAACCCGCGAGCTGACCATTCTTGCGTTGGAATTTCCGAGCGGCGAAGCGGGCACAGACGGAGGCCCTACGATCGCCGATGCAATGCTCGCTGCCCAACAGGAACTCGCGCAGAGTCCTGAATCCGACGCTGAGGGCGGCGACGACGACACCGTACCAGCGGAGGTCTAACTGTATGTTCCCGCGTGGCATTACCTTTGACGACGTACTCCTGGTCCCTGGCTATAACGGAATCCGCTCGCGTCAGTCCGTGACAACGAGCGTTCAGATCACTGAAGCGCTAGATCTCCGCATTCCGATCATCTCGTCCAACATGGACACCATCACCGGTTGGCAGATGGCCGCAGCGATGGCCAAGCTCGGCGGAATGGGGATCATTCATAGGTTCATGAGCATCGAACAGAACGTCGCAGATTTTCGACGCGCCAAAGAGTTTGGCTCGGTCGGAGTCTGCGTGGGAGTCTCTGGTGATGCCATGGAGCGTGCCGAAGCGCTCGTCGCTGCTGGTGCGAGTACACTCTGTGTGGATGTAGCGCACGGACACAGCAAGATGGTCAATCAGATGATTCGCTCGCTGCGCGACAAGTTCGGCGACAACATCTGCATCATCGCAGGCAACGTGGCAACCTATGCGGGAGCGGACTATCTGTCTGCCGCAGGGGCGGATGTCATCAAGGTTGGAATTGGTCCGGGCTCTGTCTGCACGACCCGCATCAAGACTGGCTTCGGTGTACCGCAGCTCTCTGCGATCTTGGACTGTCGCAAGGTGGATCGTCCGCTGATCGCTGATGGCGGAATCAGAACCCCCGGTGATGCGGTCAAAGCCTTGGCTGCCGGTGCCTCGTGTGTGATGCTCGGTGGCATGCTATCGGGAACCGATGAGACTCCCGGTGAGCGAATCGAAAAGAAGAGCGCCGACGGCAAGTCTAGCTTTGTAAAGGTCTTCAGAGGAATGGCCTCACGCGAGGCGCAGGAAGACTTCATGGGCTCGATGGCCGATTGGAAGACGGCTGAAGGCATCAGCACGGAAGTCCCCGCCAAGGGCTCTGTGAACGATGTGATCGGCGATGTGATGGGCGGAATCCGCTCCGGCATGACCTACTGCGGTGCCAAAGATATCAAGGATCTCCAGCGCAAAGCGCAGTTTATGGAAGTCAGCCGCGCTGGCCAGGACGAAGGACTGCCACACGCCGTCCTGCGCTCCACCAACCGCTAGCGACCATCACGAGCGCCCAAAGCGCTCTCGCGGTGCATACATTTGCTGACGTGTCCGACGGTGTCACCAAAATGACACATACTTGGCACGGACTTGCCACAGAGGTTCTGACCGGGGTGCCTAGACTGTGAGCCAAACAACTGGGCTCACATTCCTATGGCACTGTGGAACAAGTCTCTGCGCTCTGCCTTACCATTTTGGGGAGGCATCCTGCATGTCCTGTTGCAGACTCCCTTGCTGGCTCATGGTGCGCCACAGGAACCCCCCGCGCCGGAAGCCACGACTGCCGAAAGTCCACCGGTCATCCCGCCACCCACTCCTGCGCAAGCCGCGCCTGAAGGGACGATCGCTCCATCGGTGGTGAGCCCTGAAACTCCGCCAGTCGCAACGGCTTCCGTCAGCGGTCGAGTGGTCGAAAAGGCAACCGGTGATGGGATCTATGAGCTGACGGTTCAAGTGGCGGGACGTGATCAGCAAACCACTACCAATGAAAAGGGAGAGTTCTCGCTCGCGCTGCCACCAGGTACCTATACGTTGGAGTTTGTTTCGGAATTTTACGACAAGCAGAGCCTTACGATCACGATTCCAGCGGTTGGGAATCTGGTGCTGGCTGCGCCGGTGGCGCTGAAGTTGAGCGGAGCCCCCACCGAAGTCACAGCCGAAACAGTCGTCATCCGTGAACCTGATCAAAAGGGAGCGGCTGCACAGCTTCAAACTCGACAAGAGGCCAGCACGGTCAGTGACTCTGTCAGCAGCGAAGACATTCGCAAGTCCGCTGACAGCAGCGCCTCTCAGGTTGCAAGTCGTGTGGTGGGAGCCACTGTCGTCGGTGATCGCTTTGTCTACGTACGCGGACTTGGTGAGCGCTACTCAAGTACACTCCTGCACGGACTCCCACTGCCCAGTCCCGAACCGGAACAGCATGCGGTTCCGTTTGACATTTTTCCCGCCGAGCTGCTGTCCAGTTTGAGCGTGATCAAGACCGCGACGCCTGATCTGCCCGCAGACTTTGCCGGAGGTGCGGTCGAAATTGCGCTGCAAGACTTCCCCACCAAGCGAGTCGCGCATCTCGGTGCCTCGATTGGTGGAAATGCCCAGACCGTCTTTCAGCCGATGCTTACCTATCCCGGTGGTCGCACCGACTGGCTCGGCATCGACGATGGTACACGCGGGCTGCCCGCCGGAAAATTAACTGGTGCCGCTCTCGGGCGAGCCTTTCCAAACGTCTGGTCGCCCTATCGACAAAAAAGTGGCTCTCCGAACTATGCGCTGTCCGCTTCCTTTGGTGATCGCGCAGAGGTACGTGGCAAGCGGATCGGCTATCTGTTCGCGCTTCACTACAGTGCCGATTCACAGACTCGTGCGGAAGAAGTCCAAGTGCTCAACCTGGTCGATACCGCCCAAGGTCCGCAGCTACGACCTCTCGTTCAGTTTGGGAACGACGAAGGAGCGTTTGCATCGGGAGCCGGTCGATATTCCGTTCGTAGCACGGACGGAGTGAACTGGGGTGCGATGGGAACGATGGCCGTGCAGCTTGCACCGCTCCATCGCCTCTCGCTCACCGCGCTGTTTTCGCAGAGCTCGGATCGCGAGACACGCATCTATCAGGGTTTTAGCCAAGAGCAGTTTTCGGAGCTATGGAACAGTCGTCTGCGGTTTGTGGCACGCTCTTTGGGTCTGCTCCAGCTTCGAGGAAGCCACCACTTCGAACCAGCGCAGCGCAGCGCGAGCGACCTGGAATGGGCAGCCAGCTACTCTGCCGCAGCGCGTGAGGAGCCTGACAATCGCGAAGTCACGTACCTGAAGAAAGATGACGGACTGTTTCACTTCACCCCCAAGGGAACCAGTGGTCAGCGATTCTTTGCACACAACTTGGAACATCAGGTGGCAGCGAGGATCGACTTCGCACAAGGCTTCAAGCAATGGTACGGCCTGGCATCGGCGCTGAAGGTCGGCCTCGCTGGGCGTGTGCGAATTCGAGACTTTTCAGCACGTCGCTTCAAGTTCGGATTTGGTGGAATTGGCGACATTGATGACACCGCCGCACCAGAGCAACTCTTCTCTGCGGATCATCTGGGAACGGCCGTGGAGGTTCGCGAAAACACCAACACCGCCGACAAATACAACGCCAAGCAGGGTGTCTACGCAGCGTATGCCCGTGTCGATCTTCCGCTCAGCAGCAAGGTCAGTCTATCGGGAGGACTCCGATTCGAAGCAGCGCAGCAGAGACTGTATTCCTTTGATCCTCAGCAGGCCGATCAGCCGATTGCGGTGGCGCTGGATACCTATGATCCACTGCCATCGCTCAACCTGGTTGCGAAGCTGACTCCCAAGATGAACTTCCGTGCTGCGGTGTCGATGACAGTGGCACGACCGGAGTTTCGTGAGCTGGCACCGTTTCAGTTTACCGACTTCTTCGGTGGCGAACTGGTACAGGGCAATCCGCAACTCCAGCGAACTCGAATTGGCAGCGCAGATCTGCGCTGGGAGTGGTTCTTGGGTGGTGCCGATGTCATCGCACTCAGCGCCTATGGGAAATACTTCGATGCACCGATCGAGACCACGATCAGTGCGGGTGGAAACTTGATCCGATCGTTTGCCAACGCCCGCGCCGCCTACAACATCGGAGGCGAGCTGGAGGCCCGCAAGGAACTGGTGATACATGAGCGCGGACTGCGCGGTGTCTCTATCGGTGGTAACGTATCCCTACTGTACTCCCAAGTGGATTTGGAGGGAGTCGCTGGACAGCAAACGAGCAAGGTCCGTGCGCTGCAAGGACAGTCACCGTTTGTGATCAACCTGTTTGCGGAACTAGATCGTCCTGAATGGGGTACGCAGCTTCGCGTGCTGTACAACGTCTTTGGCGAGCGGATCGATCAGGTCGGTGCGTTCGGACTCCCAGACAAGTACGAACAGCCACGACATCAACTTGATATCACGGTGGCTCAAAAGCTGCCGAGCGGACTGTCATTGCGTCTATCCGCCCGCAACTTGGTGAACTCACCAGTGCAGATCATCCAGCGTGGAACGCTACCGGGAAGCGGCGGTGCGGAAGGTCCGAAGGTCCAAGAAACAACGGTTCGATACACCACCGGACAGACCGTGAGTCTGTCGCTGTCCTATGACCTGTAACAGCAAAAAGGAGTCTTTTTACATGCCTAATATTCTGAACTCCCACACGCTCATCCGGTTGTTTGCCGGCGCACTGTGTCTGGCTTCCGCGTGTGACAGCGATCTCATCAGTCCCAACCCTGATCCGAACGAGATGACATCCCCACTGTGTGGTGGCGTTGCCGCATCCGTGCTCAGTGGCAACATTACCAAAAATACGACGCTGAGCTCCGACAAACGCTGGCTTCTCGTTGGACAGGTCAAAGTCACAGAGCGTGCCACGCTAACGATTGCTCCCGGCACAACGATCTGCGGTGACGCGAGCGATCCGCAGCGGGTGAGCTTCCTAAACATCGATCAAGACGCCAAGCTCATGGCCGATGGTACCAAGGACAAGCCGATTGTCTTTACCAGCAGTCGCAAAGTCGGTGAGCGTCGAACCTCGGACTGGGGTGGCGTGGTTCTGCGTGGTCGCGCTGCGATCAACCTGCCTCCCGGCAACGATCAGGCCTGCGGCAGCCTGGAAGGGAACGCCGGGCCGTACGGTCCCTGTGGCACGCTCAAAAACGACGACTCTAGTGGAGTGCTGCGCTACGTTCGCATCGAGTTCGCCGGTCGAGAAGTTGCTCCTGATAACGAGCTGAACGGTTTGACCTTCGGAGGAGTCGGTAGCGGCACCGTGATCGACTTTGTCCAAGTGCATCGTGGATCAGATGATGCGTTCGAGTGGTTTGGTGGCACCGTGAATGTCCGTCACTTGGTGGCCAGTGCGTCGCTGGATGATTCCTTTGATTGGGATCAGGGGTACTCCGGAAAAGGACAGTTCTTGGTCTCGCAACAGACGCTCGCCGACGGCAACAATGGCATCGAAGCGGACAACAACCGTACCAACAACTCGCTGACACCCCGCTCGGCACCGCAGTTCTACAACTTGACCTTGATCGGAACTGGTCCGGGATCGAATCCCAAAGGAGAGAAGCGGTTTGGAATGACTCTGCGACAGGGGACCGCTGGACAAGTGTCGAACGTGATCGTGCTCGGTTACCCAGAGATGGGCGCAACCATCGCGCAAGAGAGCACCTGCACAGAGCTAACTGCGGGCCGTCTGCAAGTCAGCGCGGGTCTGTTCTTTGACAACGGTCGCGACGCCAGCGCCAACCTTTCCACGGTGACCATGCCGTGCGACCTTGCAGCCGAACTACGCAAGCTGGGCAATCGCGAACTAAACCCAACGCTGCGTCGGCCCTACGACCAGAGCACACCGGACTTCCGACCGCAGCAGACTTCTCCGGCGTTAAGCGGTGCCACCATGCCCCCCACCGATAACTTCTTCAGCCCAGCAAGCTACCTGGGAGCGTTCGGTCCCGGCGATTCCGATGACTGGACCCAGGGCTGGACGGCCTACCCGGAAAACTAATGCCGACGCTGAATCCCTCTCCTTCCAGGAATCGGCAATCGCTCGCACGCTGCGGTTGTACCTCGCATCGTTTGTGATATGGTCCGCGCGCCATGCAGATCCTGAAGGCCCGCTTTCACAATCGCGACGATTTTAACGAGGTCTACCACCGCGACCTCCCCAACGGCGGTATGTTCGTGGCGACGACCACGCCACTCACAGGCGGTGATCCCGTAGTGGTGGAACTGTTCGTCAAAGGACTTCCCGGTAAGGTGTTGCTACGCGGCGAAGTACGCTCCTGGCGCCCCGCTCTCCCCCGACTGCGGGTGCGCGCCGGTGCAGTCGTCGAGTTCCTGTCCGATGAGGCCGATAAAAAGGACTTCATGCTGGCGGCACTTTCAGGAGAAGTGACCGCACGCAAGCGACGACACCCCCGCCTGCCCGTCACGATCGCCGTGACGTATCATCGCGAAGGCGCTCTCGACAGCCAGCCAGCCGAGCTGCTCGAAATCTCCCTTGGGGGTGCCTTCCTACGCAGCGATCACGAACTTCCCGCCGTTGGAGAAGATGTAGTGGTAGATGTGCTATTGCCTGGTGGTGCAGTGCCTGTACCGCTCCAAGGCAAAGTAGCCACCAAGACCGACTCCGGGGTTGGGCTCAAGTTCGTGTACCGAGATGGCGGTGGCTCTCGTCGTATCCGTGAGCTCATCCGTAGACTCAAAGCCTCTTAGCTCGACCTCTCTGTCCAACCACTCTAAGCGGAGTGTTCCCTCTGCGGGCACTCCCTTACGTGCGCATACCCAACGCTCCTTATCCTACCGCTTGGTCTTGCTTTCTCGTCGACAAAGTCGATTCCTAACATGTTATCCTAGGCAGGTCGGCCAAATTACTCGCCGTCATCCAGCTAGATGCGTGCTTCCGATATCGATCTGCGTTCGCTCCTCAAGTTCGACCCCAATACGGGCCAGCTCCTCTTGGGTGAAGAACGATTTCTCCTGTTTCGAAAGGAGGCGTTCGGAACACTCCGCAAGCTGCTCTTCGAACAGCTTGGACCGGATCTGTCACCGACGCTTCTCACGCAGTTTGGCTATCGCTGTGGCACCGGCGATTTCGAGTCGCTTACCAAGCACAATCAATGGGACACAGACCTCGATCGACTGGCCGCCGGACCGACCATGCACAGTTGGGAAGGACTGGTGCGCGCCGTTCCAAGTCTGCTCGAGTACGATCGCACCACTGGGCACTTTGAGATGCGCGGGACGTGGCAAAACTCCTATGAAGCCGAGCTGCACCTGGCACTGTTTGGACCCAGTCTGAATCCGGTCTGTCACACGTTGACCGGCTATGCGAGCGGTTGGGCCACGGCTTTTTTTGGTTCTCCGGTGCTGGCCATCGAACCGACCTGCATCGCACGCGGGGACCAAAGCTGCTCGTTCCATCTCCGGCCCCCCGAGCTGTTTGGACCTGAGGCGGAGCAATGGAAGCAGGCGCTCGCGATGAATCAAACCTCGCTCTTTGCAATCTCCCAGGAGCTGGCCGACAAGGTCGCGATGGTGGAACGACAAGAGGCGCTGATCCGACGTTTGTCGACGCCGGTGCTCGAGGTCTGGAAGGACGTGCTCGCGGTCCCCATCATTGGGGTGATCGACGATGCCCGCAGCCAAGTCCTGATGGAATCGGTGTTAGAGGCAGTGGCCCGTCGCTCCGCTCGCTACATCATCCTGGATATCACCGGCGCGGACTCGGTCGATTCGCGGTCAGCGGACTATCTGGTGAAGGTCGTGCGGGCAGCACAACTGCTCGGCACCCGCTGCGTACTCACCGGCATCAGTGCTCAGGTCGCAAGCAAGCTTGTGGAAGTAGGCGCCGACCTGCGTGAGGTCCAGACACTTCGCACGCTCAGTGACGGAATCCAAGCGTGCCTTCGTCACCTGGGCAGCACGCGAGCGAATCAGCGCTAGCCAACGTCAACGGCTGCCAGCTTGTCGGCCAGAACCTGGGCTTCGTCGTTTCGACCGAGCCCCCGCAGCACCTCGATCCGCAGTCGCTGCAACCGATCGAGCGGATCGTCCGGTTCCTGGCTGCGATCCTCAGGCCGCAACGTCGACTCCGCCAACGTCACAGCAGCCAGCGCTTCTTCGAGACGACCCAGCTTGGTCAGTACGACCGCCTTGGACAAGTGGGCGTCGGCAGCATCCGATTCCTCGGCAATCAGCTCGTCGAGCACCGTAAGTGCCTCCTCACTGCGACCCAGCGAATGCAGCAAACTGGCGCGCTCAAAGGCAAAGCGGTGCGACCCCCAGACAAGCCGAGGTATCGACGACAAGAGGTCTTCGGCTTCCGACTGCATAAAACCCGCCGAGCTTTCGCGACGCTGAGCGGCGGTATACGCAAAGGCCCGCAACGCACCGTCGGTGTCACCAACCTCCAAGAGCGCTTGACCACAGGCATAGGCAGCGGGCCACAAAGACGGGAACTGCTCGACCGCAGCCTCCAGCTCGACGATCGCCAGGTCCGGACGGCCTCGGCTCATACGACTCAGTCCAACAGCGAGCAGCAATAGCGAGCGATAACTGCCCACGTGCGGACCCAGGGACTCGGCCAGTTCCTCGGCAGCCCGCTGTTTGTCGCTGAGAATCAGTCGTCGAAGGATCGCTGTTGCCCGCGCCACCGCGAGCAGCGGAACCTCTTCGGCCAGTTCTCGCTTTAGCTCGTCCGATAGCACTTGCATGGGATGAAGATCCACTCCGAGCCGTCTCGACAGCGCCAGCGCCGCCCGAACGTCGACAAATGCCGACGTCACTCCCCCCGCCTGCCGGGTGGCTTGCGCACGTAGAAAGTACACCTGCGGCTCGGTGGGCACTTGCTCGGCCAAGTGATCCAAGATGGGTAGCGCGTCGCTGGGTCGGCCCCATCGAACCATCTGTTCGACTCGTTCGAACAGGGCTTGCAGCGTCGGTGGCTCGGGCTGGAAGGGGTTGTCTGCGTCACTCATGGCGATCCGGACGAGCGGATAGTGTACCATCCGCCGCAGTTCACTTGGCCCCTGACTAGGAGATCGTCGGCAATGACCCCTGATGCTCCCTCTCTCGATTCACTTCACGTCCTCGCTCGTCGCATCCGTCGCTACTCGATTCTAAGTACGACCCGCGCTGGTTCGGGACACCCTTCGTCGTCGATCTCGGCGGCAGAGCTGATTACGGCGCTGTTCTTTACGGCGCTGCGCTACGACTTTACCGATCCCAAACGGCTCGACAATGACCGCTTCGTACTGTCCAAAGGGCACGCCGCACCGGTGCTCTACGCGGCATGGGCGGCGGCGGGCCTGATCAGCGAGGCGGATCTGCTGTCGCTCCGTCGACTCGATAGCATCTACGAGGGACACCCGACGCCACGCATCCCGTGGATCGATGTCGCCACCGGCTCGCTCGGACAGGGATTGCCCAATGCCGTCGGGATGGCCGCATTCCTTAAGAACGTGGCCCAGACCTCGGCGCGAGTGTGGGTGCTGTGTGGTGATGGGGAAATGGCCGAGGGCTCGAACTGGGAAGCTGCGCCGATCGCCGCCGAGTTGGGCCTGTCGAATTTGACCGCGATCGTCGATGTCAACCGATTGGAGCAGAGCATCGCGACGCGCATCGGTTGGAACATGGATCGCTATGCCGCGCAGTTCGAGGTATTCGGGTGGGAAACGCTGGTCATCGATGGTCAGGATCTTCCGGCCTGTGTGCGAGCGATGGCCCATGCCAGCCACGGTGGAGGTAGCAAGCCACTTGCCATCTTGGCGCGGACCCAAAAAGGTGCCGGCGTGTCGTTCATGGCCGACCAGGACAACTGGCACGGCAAGCCAATGGATCAAGCGCACGCCGACCGCGCACTCCTCGAGCTGGGAGTGGACGATCCGACGATCGTCGGCAAGATTGCCAAACCGACCGGAACCCCGCGTCGCGCCCCGCACATCGAGCAGGGACTGAAGCCACAAGCCACACCGGTCTTTCCGACGGATAAGACGATCGCGACACGAAAAGCTTTTGGCGACGCGCTCAAGCGAGCTGGAGATGCCAATCCATCGCTGATGGTGTTTGATGCGGACGTCAAAAACTCAACCTTCACCGATGTCTTCGAGAAAGCGCATCCCGACCGATTCGTGCAGTGCTTCATCGCAGAGCAAGCCATGGTCGGCCTCGCCGCAGGCTCGGGCGCCATCGGGGCCGTGCCCTGGGTCGCAACTTTCGCCGCGTTCCTGTCGCGGGCCTACGACCAGATCCGCATGGCTGCATTGTCCTCCTCGAACCTAAAAGTCTGCGGTTCCCATGCCGGAGTTAGCATCGGCGAAGACGGTGCCAGCCAGATGGGGCTCGAAGATCTAGCGATGTTCCGCGCCATTCACGGCTCGACCGTGGTCTATCCCGCCGATCCGTACGCAACCTGTGCACTCGTCGATGAGCTATCGGCAACGCACGGCGTGGCCTATTTGCGAGCGACTCGTGGCGCGACCGCAGTCCTATATGGTCCCACGGAGAAGTTCCCGATTGGCGGCAGTAAAACCCTCCGCAAGGGTAGCAGCGACGCGTGTGTGGTCGTTGCTGCGGGCATCACCCTGCACGAAGCGTTGAAGGCTCACGACCTTCTCAAGGCTGACGGCATCGATATCCGCGTCATCGACGCTTACAGCGTCAAGCCAATCGACGCCGCAGGTCTTCGCGACGCCGCCGCCAGCTCCGGTCAGCGAGTCGTCGTCGTCGAAGATCACTGGCTGGAAGGTGGTCTCGGCGATGCCGTTCTCGAAGTCTTCGCAGAATCGGGCAACGTCCGCATCCGCAAAGTTGGCGTCACCGAGCTTCCCCACTCCGGCAAACCCGAAGAGCTGCTTGACGTATATGGTCTGTCTGCTCGACGCATTGCCGAAACGGTCCGGGCCTTCGTCAAGTGAGCGATTCGCTACAATACGCCCGCGCTGCGCTGCGCCATTACGAAACGATTGAGGGAGTGACGATTGCGCCGCTCCTCGATCGCCAAGAGCTGATACGACCACTTGGCGATGGACTCATTAACGAGACGTTTCTCGTCGAGCTTCCTCATGCTGATGGAGTAGCACGGGCGGTGCTGCAGCGGGTCAATCCGCTGTTTGGCATCGCTGTACATCAGGACATCGAAGCGATCACCCGACATCTTCAGCGTCGGCAACTCCTCACCCCGGTACTGGTGCCAACCCGGGATGCGCAGCTAGCGCTGGATCTGGGAACCGATGGCGTGTGGCGTGTGATGACGTACATCGCAGGTCGCACGTTCGCCCAGATGACCCCTGCACTGGCTTCCCCCGCAGGCGCACTGACCGCACGGTTCCATGCCGCAGTCGCCGATCTCGATCATCGCTTTCACTTTGTGCGAACAGGTGCTCACGACTTTGCGCGACATTTGCAGAATCTACGTAACGCCGTCGCCAAAGCGGAACAAAATGGTCCGGAGCAGACTCCCCCCGGATTCCTTGCTCTGTCCGATTCGATCTTCCAAATCGCAGCAAACGTGCCGAGCGAAGTCCCCGGTCCCAGCCGCATATGCCATGGTGACCTCAAGATCAACAACCTCCGCTTTGACGACGCGGGACAGGGTCTGTGTTTGCTCGATCTGGATACCCTCGCCAACCTAAAGCTCGGGCTAGAGCTTGGGGATGCACTGCGGTCTTGGTGCAATCCCCTGGGGGAAGACCGCACCGATTGTTACTTCGATCTCGGACTCCTTCAGCCCATCCTTGCCGGCTATGCAGCGTCCGCTCGAGGATTCGTCACGGTCGAAGAACGGGAGTTTTTGATCACCGGCGCACTGCGCATCACGATCCAACTCGCCGCCCGCTTCGCAGTCGACATCATCAACCAGAGCTACTTCCGCTACGACCCTGCTCGCTTCCCAAGCCGAGCGGCCCACAACCAAGTGCGTGCAGAAGGACAGCTATCACTGGCGCGCAGCATCTTGGCCCAACAGCGTGAAGCCGAATCCCTGGTCGATGCCGCGTTTACTTCGGCATGATCCGCAGCGTCTCCTCCTGATCGCTCGGTTCTGACTCCCACCACAAGCGCTCGCGGACTTCATCAAAGCGCCACGATCCTGCGGAAACCTCCACTGAGAATCCGCTCGGATAGTGATAGCGCGGCACGAAAATCTCGGTGGGTGCAGTCACATGCTGACTCCGCCGTAGCCGCAATTCAAAGTGACGAGATTCCCGGGAGAACGACATGTGAAGTGGCGTTCCCGCCGCTGCACAGGCATAGGGACGGACCACTGCCGACAGCGCTCTGCCACCATCATAGACATCCCCGGTTCCGGTTTGCTTATCGCGGCTGTAGATCGACAAGTCCTCACCGTTCCACATATCTCCATGCGCATTGTCATTGTCTGGAGTGTAGTTCCACAGGGTGCCCGATAGCAGGTTGCGATCAAGCGCCGAAAAGTAGCCATCGAGCGCCGCCTCCTGGGCCGAGTAATCCCCGCTGCGGAAAGACGCGCCGCCATCCAGATCAAAGGGAATTCCGAACTCACCGAGCAGAAACGGTATCGACGGAAGGTGCGCCGCCAACGAGTGGATCTGCTCAGCGTAGGCGGCCTGGACTTGCTCACGGCCAAACACGGGCGTCATCCGCACCGTATCCACCGTAAACTCGGGATCGTAGTGCTTTCCCATCAGTGCCATGCCGTCATAAAAGTGGCCCGCATGAACCACTCCCTTCGGATCACTGTCATTCCACGGAGGTGGCTCCCCGATCGGCATCGGCGGACCTTCGAAAAAAATCAGCGCCGACTCATCGACCTTGCGGATTCCTTCGAGCACTTTCAACACCAGCGGCTTCAGGTAGTCTTTGGCAAAGTGAACCGGGCGATTCCTGACAACCGAAAAGTGATCAGGTCGTAGGACTTGTGGCGTCCCATTCACGACCGCCCACACTCCTTCCCGATGCCAAACATCGTCGGTCGGACTGCGCCACAAAGACACGCCGTTGGGATTCAAAATCGTAGTTCCAACCGTTCCCATGAAAGAGGCAGAAAACTCACAAACCTCTACCTCGACAGGCAAACCGGACGCTGCTGCCATCGACTGGAGTGGTGATGGGGATGGACCTTTCGCAACCATTCCCGGCACCGCGTGTTGCAGACTGCGTACGCCAATGTAGCCCGCACTGGGTTCATTCATCGTGCCATAACCCACGACATTGGGAAGGCCACGCAAGCTACGCGCCACTTCGCACAGAGCCGCAACATAGTGCCGCTGCAGGAACTCCGAAATCGACTCATTGTGGACTCGCAGCGACGGCGCAAAGTCGTGTCCCGCAAAAAACAAGGTGAACAGAGTGGCCGCACCGAGTTTGGTATAGTTGGTCGGCCAAATCATGGTCGGTAGCGCTCCTTCGTGAAAGGCATGCACCACGGCCGCGCCACAATCGACCAAACTTTCACGCTTCATACCCACCACATCAAGCGTCCATGCCGGTGCCCCATCGCCACCGGTGAAGCGACTCCAGACATCTTGGTGCGGATCAACAAATATCTTCAGCTCGTAGCGAGCTGCCTTTTCGATCAAAGCTCTCAGATAATCGAGATAGGCGCGATCATACTGACCCGGCCCTGCGTGTTCGATCGCTTCCCAGGTCACGACCAAGCGCACGAAGAAGTGACCAAACGCCCGCAGCCGAGCGAAGTGTTCATCGGCTTCGGCTAGTGGCAGCGGCCTCCCCACAAACGATGCCAATTCAGGAGTCAGGTGACTACTGCGCAAATGACTCGCACCGAGCGGAGTCTGCGGCACCTTCGCACTACCTGACAAGTTGACGCCACGCAATAGCAGCGTACGTCCCGCCTCATCTTTGATCCACTGTCCATCCGTTCGCATCGCGCTCTCCCTCTGTGCCAGTTCCAGCGCCGGGCCGTTACCCGGCTGACACCACCGCAGCCTCTACACCGCCACCACCGGAATCGAGACTCTGCCGCTGGGTAAATCCAAAAAATACTCATCGTCCTGTTCAATAATATGCTCTGAAATGGAGTAATATGCCGGCCTTAGAAAACGCGCTGACCAGTACCCTTCATCGGGAGCCAAGACCTGACAATACAGACCCCGTTCTGGGACATAGGACAAGCGGTACGGGTCAAGAAGCTCTTCGCTACCATCGCTAAGGAACAGCTTGATTTCAGTACGCTGGGTCGATTCAGACCAGCGAATATGGCGCACATAGCGCGGCGTGTCAGAAACGACAATTGGGTAGGAAAACGGCGGAATTTGCAGAAAATAGGTGCCGCCTGCTGTGCGCCGAATGGAGCGGTGAAACAGCGCCATCAGGTTGGTGTTCACAAACAGTTCCCCCTCGTGACGCCACTGCCCTTCACTGTCCAACGAAATGCGCGTCAGCTCATTTCCCGAGGTGAGTGCGCCTCGAATAGACTCAGGGAGACTGGCGTCATCGAGCAGTCGCAACACATCATCGGTCCGCACACCGCTGTTCATGCGCATCTTCGAGTCCCTTCACTATACAGGCAATGTGGCGAAAGCTAGCATGGGTCCATGCGACCAAACCTTGCAAAACTAGCGATTGGCTTCCTGTGGGTGCTGCTGCTGGGCTACTCCTTTACGCTGGCCCCAGCAAACGATTCCCTCTTGACCAAGCGGCTCCTCGCAGCCAGCATCGGTGGATCTTGGGATGGCATTGACCCCTCAGTGATTGCGGTCTGGAACATGCTCGGTCTGGTACCGCTGCTGTATCTGTCGCTACTGATTCCCGACGGCCGAAGACAACGCGTGTGGTCCTGGCCGTTCGGACTCCTGATGATGATGGGAGGCGCGTTTGTGCTGGTTCCGTGGATTCTTTTGCGCACAGAAAGGGACTCCGCAGCACATCCGTATCGAATGGGAATGACGATTGTAAGAAGTGCCGTCTATCGCTGGGGGATTGTCTGCGGGCTACTCGGACTGACCGTCTTTGGAGTTTTGTCGGGAAACGCCGAAGCGTATCTGCGACTCTTCTGGAGCAAGCGGTTGATTCATGTGATGACACTCGACCTGCTCTTCTGTGCGGCGCTGTTGCCGTATCTGATTGGCAAGCTGCGACGACCCGAAGACATCGAGCAAGAACCAAGCTGGGCAAAGGCGCTGCTGTGGCTCCCACTATTCGGTCCAGCGCTGTGGAACGCCCTCTGCTATCGACCAGCGACACTCTCTTTTCAGCCAGACCAATAGGTAGAGCGTCCCAGAGGTCCAGGGATGAGCAGCCCGTTCGTTAGCCTTTCCCTCCAGCGGCTTTCCGACGACGGGAAAGGAGTCCGATTCCTAGCAGAACGGACAGCGCAGCAGCAGAGCCAGCGCCGGTGGATCGACCATTCCCAAGGTGACAGGAACACCCCTCTGGCACCGCAGGAGCATCGCTCATATCCGCAGGTGTTGTCATTCCAGCGTCGGTTCCCGCAACAATATTGACCGTTGCGCAGTGATGATAGAAGCAGCCGCCAGGATTGTTCAGCGGATGGTTGTACATCCACTGAATCACTTGGAGCGTGCAGTTGTTACAAGTAAACCCATCAGGCAGTTTGATGGGGACCGTCTGGGCAGCACTCCCATACGATGCAGTATGCTTGAAGACTCCATCTGCCAGGATCGGGAGTGTTGGGTTCGCGCTGATCGGAACGCTCCCGCAGGGAGTATTGTTGGGAGAGGTTTCAGGAGTAACTACCGGATCCGCCGGCAGAGAGGCCGCATCCTTCGCAATGGCAACGCGGTAGTGGCCAGGATGAAAAATCGTTTCATTGATCGACAAGTTGATCGTTTGGCCTGCGACATACGTGCGAACGGCTCCCGTGGGAGTGCCAGGAGTCGCTGCATCCAGTCCACAGGGGTAGGCTTTTTGTGGGCTTCCCAAAAGATCCTGGTTCGATTGACTGGCCGGTTCGTTCAAAATGAAATGGGCCTGCGCCAATGTAGGACAAAGCGTACCGAGCGCTGTAAGCGTCCACACCGCTACCGTCCACCGAGTCTGCCGCGCAATCCTATGTTCTGCTGTCATGATCACTGTCCTTTTCTCTGCGGGTCTTCTGAAAGGCCTGTGGGCGCCTGCATACCACAAACCCCTCACCTTCGGTCCTTTTCGCGCTAGGCTGCTGCAACATGTCAGACAATTACGGCGTTACTTTTGCGCAAAAACTCATTCAACGAGGCGAGTACGAGCAAGCGATCGTCGCCGCTGCTAAGCACGCAGACCAAGATCCAGAGAACCCCGAGCCCTACCATGATCGGGCGCGAGCACAAGCAGAGCTAGGACGCTATGAGGAGGCTTTCGCGGACTATTCTCGGGCCATCAAGCTGGACCAGACCGAGCATGTCCTCCAAGATTGGGAGGTCGATGATGGTCTGTTTTCGATGCTGATCGCTTGGGCACAGAGCCTAGGGAATTCCGTGCAAGCCCAATCCGCTCAGGTTCAAGTCATGGAGCGCTATCTGCAACTACTCCCAAACGGTCAACACAAGACCGACGCAGGCGAATGGATCTTGCGCTTTCGGGGTTTGCTAAAGTCTACGTTTGTAAAACCCCAAGGATGAAGCAGAAGCTATCGATCACCCGCGCTGTAGAACCTGTTCACTACAGCACTCCGGAAGAAAGGGGGCGCAGCGACCACCATCGGGAGTCCCAATGGTAGGCCGCTGCGACCTTGGATCTTCTCCAAGTCACCACGTAGCTACTTGGCTTTCTCTTTGTCCTTCTTCTTCTTTTCCTTCTTCTCTTTGGGGGTGAGCTTGGGCTTGTTGACTTTCTTGGCCTTGTCTTGTCCCTTGGGCATCGTCTTTCCTTGGCCGCGTGCGCGGCGAGTTCACCTTGTATCAGAATCAGCGACGCAAAAATCGGGGAATCTAGCGTTTTTGTCAACCGGGAGACTTGGCCCAAAACAGCCCCTTTTTCGACCTCCATTCGAGAGGCCAATCGGCATCAAAGAGGCGAAGTCCCAAACGATCGGTTCAAGATCTGGAGCACGTCCGGCGCAACAAAGATGCGGTTCTTTTGGTAGCCCGTGCGCTCCATCAGGATTCCCACCTGCACCAGACGCACCACCGCATCATTGGCTGCTTGGAAGCTCACGCCGAGTAGCTCCGCCAGCCGCGCCACCGTCAGCACCGGCCAAGAAGACAGAAGATCGAGAGTCCGCCGCGCTGACGACCCTTGCCGGAAGGATAGCGTAGTGGCCCAGCCGTGCCGAAGCGTTTGCAGAGCGCGCATCGTGTCTTCAACCGCTTTGACCGCAGCCACCACCGCCCGGCAGAGCAAGTCACACAGCGGAGTGAACACAAGCCGCTGCTGCGCCTGTGTCAGCGCTCCGTAATAGTCGCTGCGGTGCGCTTCGAGCGTGCTTTGTGTGCCGTCGATGGCGGACGAGGACACCCTTGAATTCAGCCCAGCCATCAGGCCACGAATTCAAGCTTGTCTCAATAACCTTGAATTCAACCCACCCAAAGCACCTTGTATTCAAGGTTAGGTAAGTGCGTGTAGGCCGCAGACCACTTCTCAGGAACGGGGCAAGCCGAACTTCTTGCAGATGCGGCGATCGAGTTCTTCCCAAGAGATGGTCCGCCCGGCGCGCCCATCAGCGATTCCCTGTTCAATGCTGGCGAACAGTGCCGCCCGTTCCACCGGATCGCTCGGGAGCGGCTGAGGATCAAACATCTTGTCGAGGTCGTCTGAGTCGGACACAGGCACCCTTCCTTGGCTTCGGAGTAGCCCAACCCGAAACAGAACGCAACAGAGAGAGCCCGGTGAAGACGAGCACCTTCGGTTAGGTGCGGATCGCAGTCTCGCGCAGCCGGGTCAGTTGCTCCGAGATGATGAACGGTTCCGGCGTGGTGGTCCGCTCCGAGGGCGAGTGAACCTTCCCAAGTGCTCGCGCAACTAGCTCCATCGGCATCGGCTGCGCACCGGATGGGAGCTGTGCGCCGAAGTGAAGCCCTCGCAAGATGTAGTCATGCTGTGGCGACAGCGGCTTCTGTCCACACTCCCACGCCGCCACGGTTTCGCGTGAAATGCCCATCCGCTCGGCGAGATCCTTCTGACTGAGCTGTAACCGCTTGCGCAGAAACTTGGCCTCTTGCGGCGCAAGTACACTCGGCAAAATCAACACTTGCTGAGTCAGTGCGACGAGCGCCGCTTCGATGACCGCTCCATCTAGCGCTTCCTCTCCACACTTGGCACAGCGCAGCCCCGGAGCCCCGCGAAGCTCTGACGGAAGCCCGGCTGCACCTGTGAAGTCGAACCGTTCAATTTTGACTCGGCGGAAGGTGCCGCCGCACTGACACTTCAGGCTCATCGTCGCTCCTCAACGGCAAAGATCGTGCAGAGCACCGCCCACCGTCCCCGCTCATCCAAATACGCCTCGAATCCAACCCCGACCTCTGTTTCACCGTCCACATCGCGACCGAACAGACGCCAGCAAGTCCCACCGTTCTGCGGCAAGTCTGCATACGGCTCGACCTTGCGAGGATGTGCAACGGCGTGGCGAAGATCATCCATGCTTAGATTGCGCTGCTTCAATCGGTCGAGCACATGCTTGGTCGTCGTGTAGCAGTCGTTGCGTATAGCCTCCTGTACCCACTTGCGGGCATCGACCGGGTTTTCCGGCGGACGCAGCTTGTAATCTAAAGATACACCGGACTTGCCGGGTTTCAAGGGGTTCGCCATGGCTTCCGGCTGCATAGCACGACCGGGGCAGCCCTACCCGCTCCACCTCAAAAACCGGGGACACTAGGGCAACTCGCACGCTCTGCCGTCGCCAAGTCGAGCAGATCAAGCCACCCCACCGCCGGGCCACTTGGGGCGAGTCTACACTTGGCCGCCGCGAAGTTCGTCAGCTATGGCGCGTGAAGGTCGGGCTGCGCGGGAAGCTGCGCGCTGTGCCAGACATCGAGAATGATGATCTGACGGTGCCTGTCGTCGATTTGGTAGAAAAAGCGATATGGCTCGACGATGAACTGTCGAATCGGCAGCGTCGGATACTCGGGAACGAAATGGCCGCTTTTGGGAAAGCTGCGGATGCGCCGAAGTGAAGTATTCACACGAGCGGCGAAGTGCTGCGCGGCGAAACGATTGGCGTGGTAGATGCGGGCCAGAGCTTCCGCATAGGCCACTTCGGCATCGTCGGAAAACCGGACTCTCATGCGGGGGGCAAGCCAAGCTTCTGACGGGTGCGACGGTCTACATCCTCCCAATCGGACAGACGGCCAGCTTGGGCCGACGCGATGCTTCTATCAAGCCGAGCGAAAAGCTCCGCCCGCAGCGCCGTATCGGTAGGGAGTGGCGGCGGCACCGGCTCCATCATCTCGCTTGCAACCTTCGCCCGCCCGCCCGCGCTGCGCGGACCACGCGGAGTAGTTGCCTTCGGCGCTGGCGTTTGAACCGGCTGGACTCGACTTGCGGACATGGGACACCGTTCCTTGGCTTCTGAGTAGCCCAACCCGAACCGGAACGCAACAGAGCGAGCCGACAGCGAGAACCCGGACCACTCACCCGCCAATCTGGCCCCGCCACCTTTGCAACCGCCCTACCCGCTCCACATCAAAAACCGGGGACACTCGGGCAACTCGCACGCTCTGCCGTCGCCAAGTTGAGCCGAAGAAGCAACCCCACCGCCGGGCCACTTGGGGCGAGTCGGCGATGGGACGATTCTTACCGCTTCCGATCTGGACCACTAGGAAGCGAAGCCGCCAGCCGTTCATAAAACCGAGCCTGTTTCGCGGATGACACCAGGCGCTCAAGTGGCGACCGTCTCAACTCTGCCCGTATCAACGAGCGATCCACGTCATCCACTGCCGCCAGCACATCGGGATCATGTTCCGCGAGATAGGCGCGCACCTCGCGGACTAGCGGATCGTCCATGTCTCGCGAACAGTGCTCCACGCGGCGCGGACCTGCAACGGCGGAGCGGTTTCGATTCAAGGAACCGTCGCGGGAGACTGACATGGCCCAAACGTCTTCATGGGGTGGCCCCATAGTGGGCTGGGGTCGGGTACTTCCGACGCAGATCATCCGCCCATTCACTCAGAAGCGGTAACAGATTTCTGAATCGTCCTTTTTGCTCTGGCTCACTCAAGCGAGACAAAATCTCGGCCAAGACATATTCGCAGTTGGTGTCCTCAGGAACAATTCGCGACAGTCCATCTAGAGTTCGTTTCGCCTGCTGCGATGGCGAGTCGGAAAGGCTCCATTCATCGCTGTGTTTCCAAGCATTCGCCGCATCATTGACGATGGCCACCGAACAAGCGCCGCAGGAATGCAGAGGACCACAAGACAGAGCGTCCTGCTTGCTCAATCTCCAATCGCTCGCCACCGCAGTGATGTACTGCTGACAGGCTACGAATCCCATTCCGCAAAGAGCCTCGCCGATGTCGAAAAGCCCCCAGCCGTAGGCGTCCGGGCACGCTTCACAGTCCAGATCGAGTTTATCGAGCCGAGCGTCGATGGCCTCGACTAGTGCTTTTAGAAGGTTGAAATTCTCATTGAGATACAGCCTCGCGAAGTGCATGCCGGGACGTTCCAACACGGACGCACGCTCCGTCAACAGAGAGAGCGAGTTCCCCCGATGTGCATTGCGTCCTCGTGAGCCTGTCGCGTGCCTAGCTGAATGTCACCAATGGCTCATCGCTCGGTGGTTCCGGCCATGAGTCCGGCGATGCTTCGACCGTGTACGTTTTGACCGCGAACGGCTCAACCTTGGGCGGTGCGATTCGGTGCCGAGTCTGCACAAGCTGCGCGATCGTGCGGGCGATGTTGGTTCGCTCCGCGACGTTGTCGGTCTGCTGAAAGTCCCGCGCCAAGCACCGAGCGAGCGAGCGCAGCAAGTCTTCGTCCGCCACCTCGAACGAAGCGCCGGTCTGTGGGTTAATCGCTTTCGGCTCGACGACTGCCGCTTGCAGGCTATCGACGGCTCGACGCTCCGCACGGCTCACGACTCGGCTAATGGTCGCACGGCTCACGCCGTACTGAGCAGCCAGCTTCCGCTGCTCTGTGCCTTGCTGGTGAGCTTGCACGATGTCGCGTTGCTGCTCTGCCGTGAGTGCCTGCATAGCGTCGGAGTTTCACCCTAGTTGCACTCGGTTTCAACCTTTGGCGATGATGAAGCGCAGGAGCCCGTCATGATAAAGACGGGTCATGAACAGAGCACCGCGACTACCGGACGGGCCGCCCGAGATCGGCTCACAGGATGTCTTCTATGCCGACCCCAAACGACCCGGCGCAGGACTTCATAGTCGCTGCTTCGGGAGTGGTATCAATCCCAAGCGAGAAGGGTATCCGCTACATCCGGGTCCGTGTTGGAAGTGCTTTTTCATCGGTCAGATGGCAACGAATTATCCCATTTGCGGGCCAAAGATGATTGCAGTGCAGAATTTTTATGTTGATTCATTAAATCAGGCTAGCGCGGCAGCATTCGATCTTCTAAGGGCTTTGTCGTCAGATAAGTGTTTTGACAACAGGATTGGTCGCGAGGAATTAGAGCACCGCTATCCACAACAGATGAACAATCTTCATCACCGATGGCAGGAAGCTGCGGAATACGTGGGAAGTGCGAGTTTCACCGTAGACCGGACAGCTAACGGAATGACGCATCTCGTCGCTCGATACCTATTTTCCAAGGTGACTATAGCAATTCCCCCTGAGGACTTGGAAGCATTTATTTTGAGGTTCAGCCCTCTCATTCTTGACCCATTGGATTATCCATTTGTATTCGACATTCGCCCCACCCTTGCAAACGATCCAAGCCAGCAATCTATGCCACTGGCTACTCTCCTGACCGATGCTCTAAGACTAGCGAAGTGCGCTCGCCTTGCAAAAGAGGATTTTGATCTCACAAACGAGTTATTCCGACTTGCCTATGGAAACGACCCACTGGACATAGTGGCATCGATGTGTGGGGAAGGAAATAGCAATATGACGAAAGCGGTCAAAACCTGGGTATCCATGTCTAGCGGATCAACGCAGCTTGGCCCACAAGAACTTGCCCGTGTCGAATCCAAGGTGGATCTAGTCCGGCACAGGAAGAGCAGGCGAAAACACCGAAAGAGGTGACGAAGCTCACCCTCTCCCGTCGCTGCTTCCACTTTCATGACAGGAATCGCTTAAAAGTGCCTGAATTTGTCATGAGACATAGCAAACGGGTCGCCGCAGAAATGTCGGCATGTCTAAAGCATGCCCGTCCATTGATCCACACCGCTTCAAAACTGCTCTCTGTCTCCGACGGAAAACGCTCTCTGAAGTAGCGACAGCCGCGAAGGTTTCCCTTCGACATGTCGTGTACGTGATCCATGGGGAACGGCCCGGCTCCGATCGGGTCTATCAAGCACTCCGCGCCGCGCTCGGTGAAGCTGGCTGGGCATTCGTCACCGGCCAAACCGACAGCTTGCGCGATGAGGGGGCGAGCCATGCCGCCGCTTGATCTCGGCCCGATCGTGGATCGGCTGTGGCTGCGCTACCGGGACTACCTGTGGCAGCACGTCCGGCCCTTCCTGGTCAACGTCATCACGGAAGTGATGGCAGACCCTCACGCATGGTCTGGCAGTGCCGATCGTGAGCTGAGCCCAGAAGACCACGAGCTTGCCGCCGCTTGGGCATGTCGTCACCAGCGCAAGCAGAAGCAGGCCAAGAGATGAGTACGACCCAAGGGGCAATTCGGAAATTGACCCCTAAAACACCAAGCGCCCGACGGAGAAGGTCGAGCGCTCGGATTACTTCAGTAGCTCAAAACCAAGGAGGCGTGAGCGATGGGAAACATAGAACGGAACACCGCGACAGGCAACGATTTTGCGTCGGACAGAAGCGAAAAAGCAGCGCTGGGGGCATTCCTAAACTACAGCGAGAAACTCAACATCTCGGAGGATGAGGGACTACAGCCGCAGCACTTCTTGGGGACTCACCATGAGGCCATTTATGCGGCGATGCTGGACATTCACAGCCGCAGCGAGGAGATCACGCCGCAGTCTGTGGTGGCCCGGATGTCACTACAGAACACCGCCGGACGACTGGCAGCCCATGGGGAGGAGTCGTACTTGATTGATCTGCAAACCGCCAACCAAGGTCCAGGTGGGCTTCTGGACTCTGTGCGCGCAGTGCGGAAGGGATTCCTTGATCGAGAACTCGCACGCCTCCGCGCCGAACTTGAGCGCAGCGATCTATCCCCGGAACGAAGGGACATGTTGGCTTCAGAGATGACCGAGCGACAGAGGGAACGGGATGAGATTCTGTGCGACCTTGGGCAGTGGTCAGGAGCGCGCACCGCACCGATTCCGCTCGACGTGGATGCAACCTTGCCACCGTGGCCCCGGAATGTCTTCCCAGCCGTGATAGAGGCGTATGTGGATGCGGTCACAGAGTCTTACCAAGTGCCGCGAGACATGCCCGCAATCGTGGCGCTTGGAGTCATGGCGACCGCGCTGGTCGGTAAGGCTCAGGTACTTGATCCACGGGCGGGACATGCGGAATCCCTTAGCCTGTATCTGTTCACCGTGGCCGCTTCCGGCGAGCGGAAATCATCGACTGTCAAGGCGATGTCCGCGCCGATCTTCGCCTACCAGACCGAACGTGTGCGGGAACTTTTGCCAGCGCATGCAGAGTATCAAGCGGAACGGGAGGGACTCGAAGCGGAGTATCAGCGCGCTCTGCAAGACCGCAAGCAGACCATGGACAAAGAAAAACGCAGGGAGGCGATCGATCGGGCTGCTGCACTGAAACAGCAACTCGCAGAACTAAAACCACCACCGGCGGCTTGCTTCATCGCTCAGGACGCGACCCCCGAAGGACTCACCCGACTGATGAGCGAAACCGGCGGCTTTGCTGCGATTGTGGACTCGGAGGGCGGCGACATCTTCGAGAACATGATCGGACGCTACGGGAAGGACGCTGCGGGACCAAATATCGGCGTGTACTTGAAAGGGTACGATGCGGAACCTGTGTTCTCGATCCGCGCATCGAAGGAAAGGCAGCCCGCAGCGATTGAGCGCGCAGCCCTTAGCATCGTGGCAGCCACTCAGCCCGCAACCATCGCCACCTTGGGAAAACGGTCAGAGCTTCGGGATCGCGGCTTGGTTGCGCGGATGTTGTTTGGATTCTGTCTTGATAGTCGGGTCGGGTCGCGGAGTCCGTTCATGCCCGCGCCGGATGCGGCAGTCAAGCGCAGTTATGAGGAGGCAATCACAGCCGCGCTCAGGATCGAGCGTCTGCCGACTCCGTACACGGTGGCACTCAGCACAGAAGCACAGCGGGAGCTGGACCGACTGCACCACCTGATCGAGCCCCGGCTAGCCCCCGGCGGCGACCTCGCAGAGACTTCAGAGTGGAGCCAGAAGCTAAAAGCCAAGATTGTCAGGATCGCCGCGCTGCTGCACTTGTTTGACCGAATCAACGATCGCAGCCCTTGGGAACCTCCTGTGACCGGGGACGCGATGCGACGAGCTGGGCTGCTGCTCGCGTACTTGATCGCGCATGCTCGACGCGCATTCGGACTCATGCGGCAGCGTCCAGAGTACGCGACAGCGCGAAAGATTCTGCACGGCATCCGGCGCACAAAGTCCAAGCGGCTCACCACGGCAGAAGCGCAACGACTGCTCAGTCACAGCAGCGCACCGGCCAAAGACGAGCTACGGGCGGCGCTGGACGTGCTCGCAGCCCACAACTACATCGCCAAGGTTCCTTCTACGCGGAGGGACTCCGAGACATGGTTGGTGCATCCATTGGAAGTGCGGGCATGGGCCAAACCCGAAAAGCGAGTCGCCTAAGATGCCCGGACTTGCCCGGCGCGGGGACCACTTCGGAACCGAGATGGAGCGACGAGCGCAACGCCAAGTAGCCCCACTTGCCCCGGATTGTGAGCAAGGACAGCCGAGCAACCAAGCAGCCGTGTTTAGTTGGCAGCCGCAGCCGGTCTAGCACGCCGCCGTGATGGGAGCGTCATCGGGCCTTCCCCGAATGCGAGCCAGGCAGGTGAAACACCGAGGACTTTTGCGAGCGCTTCCAGCACATCGACGCCGGTTTGTGCGCCGTTTTCGATGTCCGCGACGGTGCTTGGGCTAAGACCGACGGCGCGTGCCAGTGCGGCTTTGGTTTCGCCGCGCTCGGTCCGAATGGCCGCAAGTCGAGCACCCATGCCATCCGTCGTCGATGCTGAACTGCTTACGAGCTGTTCACCGAGTCCGTAAGCCAGCCATCCCGCAGCGACGCCAAGTGCAGACGCCAGACGGGCAACGGTCGCAAGGGTGGGGATGCGCTCGCCTGTTTCGATGTCGGCGGCGACCTCGGTATCACGGCTGACCTTGGTGCTCAGAGCTGATGGCTTCACCCCGGCGTGTTTGCGCACTCTGCGCAGACGGGCAGGGAGTCCGAAATGCAGTGGATTGGGCGAGCCGCGAACCATCGGCAGTTGGTAGCACGCACCGATGGGCAGCCAAAGTTTGGCCTAACTCCATCGATATTTACGGATTAACCCCATTGAAAAGAGGTAACGAGATGTGTTTGTTTACCAGTCGAGCCCGCATAGATCGGGCGATACATCCTCGAAGGACCGCCGATGGGAATCGGCGGCCCCTCATCAGCCCGCGCCGGACACCGCCACGAAGCACCGTCCGACGCGAACAGGAGCAGTCTATGCCTTGCCACGTCCCTGCTACAAGTGTCTCTTCTCGTCGTGCCAACCCCTTTTCGTCGAGTCCGCCAAAGTTTGCGGCAGTGCTCGACCTAAGCAAACCCGGTGAACGGTCGGCGCATGACTTCCTCTTGCGCGCCACGTCGGGCTGCTTGCCGCTGTTTCGCTTGCTGTCGATGAATCGGCGCGGTTCCTCGCTGCTCGTCGCCATCGAGTCGGCCCAAGGTTCCCCGTTTGTGCTGTCGCTGTCCCTCGTCAAAAATACGCTGGCCTTGCGTGAGTGGTACAGGAGCAACGAGGAAGCCAAGGAGGCCATCGCCCAAGACTGCGCCGACAAGCCCGCCTATGTGGCGTTCGCTCGACTGCTGCGCGAGCGACGAGAGCAAGCCGGACTGTCACGGCAAAAGCTGGCAGACATGGCGCGGCTGTCTAACTCGACGGTGCGTAACCTCGAAACAGCCCGAGTCATTCCCCTTCGGCAGACTCTTGAGATCCTGCGCAACATCGAGCTTCTGAATCTGTCGCTCGACGACTTGCCGCCGTGGCGTGACTTCGGGCGCTCACTTCGCGTCGGTGGTTTGTTGGTGACCACCAAAGACAAGCCCAGCCCGTGTAACCCGGCATCCGGTGAGGACAGGGGGCAAAGCCATGGCCAGTGAGCCGAGAATCTTTGGCCCCTACAAGCACGGCGACGGCTTCCGCTGCATGCTGGGGGATGGCAAGACCCGCAAGCCATTCCCAACCGCCGAAACCGCAGACAAGGCGCGACGCATCGCGGAGCTGACCCTGAAGCATCTTCAGGAGGAAGCGCCGGTCACGGTTGGGGAAGCGATCGAGCGCTACCGGGAACACCTCCAAACCAAAAACAAGCCGGTCACTGTGACCACCACCTGCTACCGGCTGCGCAGCTTCTTCCGAGACGTACACCTCGATGTGAACTCGCTCACGCTGAAGAAGTGCCAAGACCTCTATACGGCGCTGACCAATCGCCAGAAGGCCGACACGCACCGCAATGCCCTGGCAGAAGCCAAGACGTTCTGCCGCTGGCTCGTCGAGCAGAAGCTACTACGAAGCAACCCGATCGAGACGGTCAAGCCCATCGGTAAGCGCAGCTATGGCAAAGAGACGTTGACCCACGACGAGGCGAAGTCGTGGCTGCGCGAGGCACTCCACCGCGCCCACGAGGGCAGCGACACGGCGCTGATTGCCGCGATGGGGCTGCTGATGGGACTGAGGCCCGGTGAAATCCTCATCCGCACCGTGCGGGATGTCGATTGCCAGGGAACACGGCTGCGCGTGCGCAAGACCAAGACCCGAGCAGGCGACCGAGATCCGTACATCCCCGAATCGCTGCGCCCGCTCATCGCCGCCCGTTGCAAAGACAAGCTACCCGGTGCGCTGCTGTTTCCGGCGCACAGTCGCTCAGGCGAGCCCAAGCCCCACAACGTCGCCTCGATCCGCAAGGCGGTGAAGTCAATCTGTCGGGCTGCCCGCGTACCGCTCGTGTGTACCTACTCGATGCGCGGGCTATACGCTGACATGGCCGTCGAGTCTTACGGGGATGAGCGCATCGCCGCCAAGCTACTCGGCCACACAAACCCCGCCGTCACCATGAAGCACTACGCCAAGCCCGGCACGCTGCACGATGTCCACACAGCACGGGTCAATGCCCGCTTTGGAAACTAACCCCACCGCCGGTTTCCAAAAAGTTTCCACAGAGTTTCCAAGCCGATTTCGGGCATAAAAAAACCCCGTGGTGAAAGTGACTCACCGACGGGGTTTTGTGTGGAGCTGAGGGGAGTCGAACCCCTGGCCTCTAGAGTGCGATTGTGAGACAAAAAACTATTTTATTCGTCAGTGAAAAGTAGATTCTTGGTCCACAAGGCCCACTATTCGGTGCCAAGCTCGACGGAAGCAGCCTGTGGACCACATCTAGCAGACACAGCAGTCATTCGTTCTACCATCGCGAGTTGTGGACCACGGGCCAACCGGCCAAACCGGCCAACCGGCCAACCGGCCAACCTGTAGACCTTGGCCGTACGCGGCAGCACTTCGAGCACCTATCTGCCCGCACCGCGCAGCATCCCCTCTCAACTACCGACTGATAGGAAAGACGGACGGCAAAGCGCCGATCTTGATCTGCGCGCTGTTTGATCGTACTGCCCTCGCATGTACCGACTCGGGACCGTCTTCCTCCTCTTGCTTGGATGCACTCCCGTCGGACACGTTGCAGCCGTTCCCGCTCCGGTTCCGCTCGCACATGGCCAGCATGAGCAGTCCAGAGAGTCGGATGATGCCGCCGGGGCTGCTCATTGGGGGCGAGTCCGCGCATGGGAACGACAGCAGCAAGCCGCAACGGTCGAAGCCAAGGAACGTGCGGATTGGGACGCTGGGAAGCCCATCACGGTACGAGATACGCCGGAGGGCATTGTCGGCATGTTGGTTAGGCTCGACGACACCGCCGACCGTGTTGACGACGTGATGGCCTATTTCGAGTTTCAGACGGCGCTGGTGGTATGCACACGCGGGCCCTGGCAGCCGCACCGCTTCCGGTGGGGCCGTGGGAAGGGCAGCGGCAAGCGATGGCGTGCCAGTCCAGGCTATCGGCGCAAGGGCTACTGGCGTGGTAGCGGTCGCAGCGGCAAGGCAAGCGAACCCGTCGAGGAGTATCGCGGCGTGTTTTGGGGCTACCAGTTTGGTCAGCAGCCACCGAGTACAGAAACTCCGACTGTGCCACCGGCAAACAAGACGACCTGCAAAACCGTTACGCGGTCTTGGTCAATGGGCATTGCTCACCCCCCAAACTACCGATTCCAGGTTGGCGACCGCATCCAAGCGGTCGGGCGACCGCAGCGCACAGATACCGGCTTGCTGCTCACGGATGCCAGTTTCAAGTTTGTCGGTCGAGGCCAAACCGTTCTATTTGCAGCCCTCCCAAGCCACACGCCGCTCTAAAGCGTGCAGCCAAGCATGAGACAGGGCCGACGCTCGCCTAGCTGAATGTCACCAATGGCTCATCGCTCGGTGGTTCCGGCCATGAGTCCGACGATGCTTCGACCGCGTACAGCTTGACCGCTGACAGCCCAACCTTGGGCGCTGCGATTCGGTGCCGAGTCTGCACAAGCTGCGCGATCGTGCGGGCGATGTTGGTTCGCTCCGCGATGTTGTCGGTCTGCTGAAAGTCCCGCGCCAAGCACCGAGCGAGCGAGCGCAGCAAATCTTCGTCCGCCACCTCAAACGAAGCGCCGGTCTGTGGGTCAATCGCTTTCGGCCCGATGATCTGCGCTTGCAGGCTTTCGACGGCTCGACGCTCCGCACGGCTCACGACTCGGCTTATGGTCGCCCGGCTCACTCCGTACTCAGCGGCAAGCGTCCGCTGCTCTGTGCCTTGCTGGTGAGCTTGCACGATGTCGCGTTGCTGCTCTGCCGTGAGTGCCTGCATACCGTCGGAGTTTCACCCTAATTGCACTCGGTTTCAATCATTGCAAGGGTGGCTCGCCTGTCCACGCTCGCCCCACCACGATGGCTGGACCCATGTGGATCAAGCCGCAAGGTGGCAAGCGCAAAAACGTGTCTTACCCTCCTGGCAAAAATCTCTCGACGGGAAAGCATGCGATCCGTTGGTTTTCTTCACCGCTCGACCTGCGAAACTCGGCGATCGGGCAGCAATAGCGATCGGGCATCGCTCGACTCAACGATCGCGCCGCACCGCGGACGGCCACGTTACCGACGGGAACAGGGTGCGGACATGGTGCTTGTCACCTCTCCAGCATGTCTCAATTGATACCGCCCAACGAACGAACAAAACCACCACAACCAACTTTCAACCTTCGCCGCTTCCGTGCTGCCCTTGATATCCGAGGGGCCACCATCGAAGGGCTAGCCCGCGATGCTCGGGTAAGCGGGCGGCACGTCTGGTACTTCCTGCATGGGAAGCGCCGCGCATCCGCGAACCTGCTAGGCGTCATCCGCGCCGCACTCGGTGAAGCTGGCTGGGCCTTCGCCACGGGCCAAACCGATGCCTTGCGCGATGAGGGGGGCGACCATGCCGCAGCGTGACCCCGCGCAGATCATCGACCAGTGGTGGCAGCGTACGCGGCCCGAATTGCTCCGCGCATTCACCACCGCAACGTCAGCCGATGAGCCATGGGACGGAAGCGAAGAGCGCGACCTGACCCCGGATGATGAGGCCAAAGTGAGCGCTTGGGTAGACCGCCGCGGCAAGCGCAGCGGCAAGCGTTCTGCACTGCGCAAGAAGGGACAGGGGGTGGACAAATGACGCCCCAAAATGAAAACGCCCGACGCTGTGAACGTCGAGCGCTTCCTTACAACCTACAGGCAAACCGGAAGCTATCACCTGACCCCAGCGCCATCAAGGCCGCACTTGTGGACCCTGAAAGGGTGCTTGGGCTGCTCGGGCTGCTCGATGGGGCCAAGCGACAGGCTCACGGCTTTGTGGTGCTTTGCCCGTGGCACTCCGAGCGCACGCCGTCGTGCTCGGTGAAGCTGGCCAGCGATGGCACGATCGCGGCGCATTGCTTCGGCTGTGGTGTCGGCGGTGATGTGCTGTCGCTTGTCGCTGCCGCCCGTGGCCTCGATACGCGCCGAGACTTTGGGCGAGTCGTCGAGATTGCCGCAGATCTGGCCGGTGGTTTTTTGGATGGCTACCGCCCGCCCGTGCGTCGAGCCGTACCAGTGCCGAGACTGCCGCCCCCGGTCGATAGTGTCGGCGCGCTGTGGTCTGCTTCCAAGCCAGTGACAGACGATCCCGACTTGGCGCGGCAGCTTCTCGGGCGATGTATCGACCCTGCAATCATCGAGGATCTCGACCTTGCGCGCTGTCTGCCATCATCGGGAGCGCTTCCAAGGTGGGCGCGGAGTGGTTCCCAAACATGGTGGGAATCTGGTCACAGACTCCTTTTTCCGCTCTGGAATCCCGAAGGGAGTCTCTGTTCTGTGCATGCTCGTCTCGTCGAGAGCGGGCAGACAGAGAGAGCAAAGGGACTGTTCCCCGCTTCCCATAGTGCAAAGGGACTATTCCTAGCGGACTCCTTTTCTCGACTCCTAATCACAGTAGGAATCCCGAAATGGTGGCGAAGGAGTGAGCCCCCAACGATCATCATCGTGGAAGGTGCGCCGGACTTCCTCACAGTCGCGACGCATTATGGAACCGTCGAAGATGCCCCGGCGGTGCTCGGAGTTGTCAGCGGCTCATGGTCCAACGAGCTGGCAGCACGTATCCCGACGGAATGCCGCGTTGTGGTGAGAGTCCACAGAGACGAAGCCGGGGGAAAGTACCGTGACGCGATCTGTCGCTCACTGTCTGGGCGCTGTCGTGTGTTCGTCGAAGCTGGCGAGGTGGCCCATGGCTAAGAGCGCCAAGCGTCCCGACGAAAACGCCAGGAAGCAATCGCAGGGCAGCGCCTATGACCCACTCGGCGGAGTCGTGGAACTTCACCCCGAGCAGCTACAGGCTGCACCGATCGGCAACCCCCCAATCAAGGGAGCGCGCTGTATGGCAGACATCAAGCCCGAGCGCATCAACTGGCTGTGGCCGGGCTACCTTGCCGCCGGAAAGCTGTCTCTGCTCATCGGCGATCCTGGTCTTGGCAAAAGCACGCTGACGTGTGAAATCGTCGCGAGGCTCAGCCGTGGCGAAGCGCTCCCAGGAACCACGCAACCACCTGCGCTGCTCGTCTGTGGGCTGTGCTGTCCTGAAGATGACCCGGCAGACACCATCCGACCCCGGCTTGATGCTGCCGCTGTGGATCTTCAGCGTGTCTTTGTGCTCGACGACGTGAGAACGATTCCCGACGATTTGCCACAGCTAGAAGCGTTCATTCGTCAGCATTCACTCGGGCTTGTGGTCATAGACCCGATCATGTCGTTTCTATCGGGCAAGCACGACTCCCACCGCGATCAAGACGTGCGGCGCGCACTGACCCCCCTTGTCGAGCTGGCGCAGAGAACCGGCTGCGCAGTGCTCGCTGTCATGCACCAAAACAAACGGCAGGGTGTTGCGGCGATGTACCGGGCCGGTGGTTCGATCGGTTTTGTGGGCTTGGCGCGCACCGCGATGATGTTGGCCCAAGATCCCGACGACCCCGAGCGCCGAGTCTTGGCACAGGTGAAAAACAACATCGCTAAGGAACGCAAGGCGCATAGGCTGCGGCTGATTACGCCGCCCGGTCATGAAGTGGCGGCGATTGACTGGCTGGAGGAATGCGACCTTCGCGCCGACGATCTCTGTGGTCCGCCCGAGAGCGCCGAGAGTCGGTCTGCGCTCCATGATGCGAAGGAGTTTCTTCGCGAACAGTTGGCCGACGGGCCCAAGCTGCGAGCAGAGGTCATGGCGGCAGGGAAGCAAGAAGGACATGCCGAGAGAACACTGCGACGTGCCCGACGGGAGATTGAGATCTCCAATAGCGCCATTTGGGCACTACCTGCGGAGCATGCGCCAAAGGGGGCGGAGGGATGATGCTGGCCAACCTTCGCGACCTTGGCCGCTTGGCCGGTTGGCCACTTGGCCGGTTGGCCGCTGCGCTGCTTGTGGCCGTGGTGCTAGCGCTGCTTTGTCATCACTGCACGCCGCAGCCCATCGTCGACGACTTCCCGATCGTCGAGCGGTCTATCCGGGGCTTGGCGCTGGCGACACTGCCGCCCGTCGTCGCCCTGGTAGCTCCATCGGCCCGAGTCCGTAGGCGAGCCATGCAGGCGAAACACCGAGAGCCACAGCGAACGATTCGACCGTTGCAATGCTGGGCATGCTGGCCCCTGTCTCGGTGGATCTCACGGCGGTATGCGTCAAACCGGCTGCCCGAGCGAGTGCGCGCATATTCAACCCGTGAGCGGTGCGAGTCTGCCGAAGTCGCGAGGCCACACCTTCGCAACGCAAGCCTTCGGTGGGCTGGCTGGTGTCCGCTTCGATGCCGTAAGCCAGCAATGCAGGCGACAGCCCGAGCGCATAGGCTATCCGCTCGACGGTATCGAGGCGCGGGATGCGTTGCCCTTGCTCAAGTCCAAGCACTGCCGTCACATCTGCAAGGGCTGCTCTCTGGGTTACGACTTGCCGATTGTAACCAGATTCCCGACGAGCCTTTTTCAGCCGGGCAGCTACGCCCATGTAGAGGGGGTTTTTGCGTCCGCGAACCACGCATCCTCGGTAGCATGCGGACTCCATTGGTAGCCACTTCGCGCAAATACAGTTAGTAACCTATGATTTCTATTCCAATCATTGGGAACATTAGGTAACAAGGTGTCACGGGTAGCGATACCCGGAAACAAAACAGGCTCGACGGCGGTGTTTTGCCAATCGAGCCATTTACCCGCGCCGGACTGCGAAGCCCTGAGAAAGCCCAGCCCGACGCGAACAGGAGCAGTCTATGCCTTGCCACGTCCCTGCTACAAGTGTGTCTTCTCGTCGTCGTGCGCTTTACCCGAAGCGTCCGCCAACCATTGCCGCCAAGCTCGACCTAAGCAAGCCCGGTGAACGGTCGGCGCATGACTTCCTCTTGCGCGCCACGTCGGGATGTTTGCCGCTGTTTCGCTTGCTCTCGATGAATCGGCGCGGTTCCTCGCTGCTCGTCGCCATCGAGTCGGCCCAAGGTTCCCCTTTCGTGCTGTCGCTGTCCCTCGTCAAAAACACGCTGGCTTTGCGTGAGTGGTACAGGAGCAACGAGGAAGCCAAGGAGGCCATCGCCCAAGACTGCGCCGACAAGCCCGCCTATGTGGCGTTCGCTCGACTGCTGCGCGAGCGACGAGAGCAAGCCGGACTCTCTCGGCAAAAGCTGGCAGACATGGCGCGGCTGTCTAACTCGACGGTGCGCAACCTCGAAACAGCCCGAGTCATTCCCCTTCGGCAGACGCTTGAGATCCTGCGCAAGATCGAGCCGCTCAATCTGTCGCTCGACGACTTACCGCCGTGGCGTGACTTCGGGCGCTCGCTTCGTGTTGGTGGTTTGTTGGTGACCACCAAAGACAAGAGGCAACCGAATCGCACCGAGGAAGGAGCCTAAGCCATGGTGGATGCACGAATCGTTGGACCCTATGAACACCGCCCCGGTCAATGGCGCTGTCGCATCTTGCGCGATGGCGTGCGCGAGTGGGCACCGACTGCCGACAATCCGCGACAAGCAAAGCGGCTCGCCCAAGCCATCGTGGATCGAATCCAAACGCAATCTCTGACCATTGGGGATGCTCTCAGCCGGTACGAGTCCTACAAGCTCAACGTGCGCGGCAACAAGCCACGCTCGGTGGTCACGACGCTGCACCGGCTGCGCGGCTTCTTTGTCGATGTGTCTGGTTCTGTGACGAGCATCAACGCTCGCAAGTGCCAAGCCTGCTACACGACGCTAACCCAGCGCCAAGCGCCGGATACGCATCAATGCACGCTGGCGGAGGTGGGCACGTTCTGCCGCTGGCTCGTCAAGGAAGGGCTGCTCAAAGAAGATCCAACCAAGAAGATTGAGAAGGTAGGCCGCAAGAGTCACGGCAAGGCTCAGCTCATGGTGGATGAGGCGCGACGCTGGCTACAGGTGGCCCGTCAGCATGCCGATCAAGGCGAAGCCGGTGCGGTGGCCGCGATGATGTCACTCCTCATGGGGCTGCGCACCACCGAGATCACCGAGCGCACCGCCCGCGAAGTGGATGATGCGGGCAAGCTGCTGTGGATCTCCGATTCCAAGACCAAAGCCGGACGGCGAAGGGTCGAAGTCCCCGAGATGCTACAACCGTACCTGTTACGGCTCAAGTCCGACCGGCAGCCCACCGCTTTGCTTTTCGGTCAGCACTGGCGCGACTGGCCCCGCAAGTGGGTACAAAGGATCTGTGTCGAAGCTGGCGTTCCCCGTGTCACTGCCCACGGGATGCGCGGACTCCATGCCACGCTGGCCTTGCAAGCGGGCATCGCTTCTCACGCTGTCGCTCAAACGCTAGGCCACGAGTCCCCGAGCGTCACGATCCGCAGCTACGCCCAGCCCGGTTCCGCAGACATCGTGCCAGCACGCCGGGCCGTATCCACCTTGATGCCCAACTAGCCCACAAACCGCTTGCGCATGGTCCACAAAACGTGGTCCACATGCAGTCCACAGCCTGATTTTGGGCATAAAAAAACCCCGTGGTGAAAGTGACTCACCGACGGGGTTTTGTGTGGAGCTGAGGGGAGTCGAACCCCTGGCCTCTAGAGTGCGATTCTAGCGCTCTACCAACTGAGCTACAGCCCCGAGACGATTCCGTCCCAAAAGGTTCCGACCTTCTATCAATTTCGGACGGTTCAAGGCAAGTATTTTTTAGTGCTTTTGGAAATTTCTGAGCTCTTGTCTCGGAACGTAGCACTAGCTGGTGAACGACTGGAGGTAAGCAGCGGCAGCAGGTCAGCGAGGCGGCCGCTCTCCGGCATCATCAAACAACCGGTGCTGCGAACAATCTCCGTCTGGCCGCGTAGACCACTTCCTCCGACGAGTAGATGCGAGTATCCATCAAGCCCGCTCGCCACTTCAGAGAGCAAACGGCGCAACTCCGCCGGTTCTTGACGGAGCACAAACGACAGGCCCACCAGCGTTGGTCGAAGTTTCCTGGTCGTCTGAAGCAGGTCGCTCATCGGCACATTGGCCCCCAAGTACACCGTGTCCCAGCCTTGAATCGTCGCCTCCAGCGCAAACAGCAGCAGCCCCATCTCGTGCAAATCGCCCGGCGGACAAGCACATAAGACCTGAAATCGCCGCTTTTTTTGTCGAAGCTCATCGAGAAGCGACATCAGCTTGTTACGGACGAGCGTCGTTCCAAAGTGCTCTGCTGCAACGGACAGCTCGCCGCGATGCCAGCGGTCGCCCACCTCAACCAGCAACGGCAGGAGCAACTCTCGACAGACTTGTTCCGTCGGCAAGGTCTTGAGCGGCACCGCTAGCAGGTCGTCTGCGGTGCGATTGTCGAAGTTGGCAAACGCCGCCAAGACTCGATCGATACGCTCCGCAAAACTGATCGGACTATGAAGGTCTGTAGAATCTTTTGTCGAAGCTTTGCTGTTGTCGAACCCCACTTCGACGGTAGACGGTTCCGCTGCCAAAGGCACAAGTTGCAGTCGCTGCGCGTGGATGACCTGCTCCTTCGGAAGCTTCGCGATCTGCATCGGGGCCATTCCCTGACGGACCAGAGTCTGGGCGCCCAGAAGGACCGCAATGTCATCGTCGGAATACAGCCGATAGCCTGCGGGTGTCCGCTCCGGCTGGACGAGACGATAGCGAGCTTCCCACGCACGGATCAGCGCCGAAGAGAGCCCGGTTAGCTGAGCGACTGTCTGGATGCGGTACTTGCTCACATCACACAGCCTGGGTCAGGTCCCGTCACATGTCAATGGTTTGTTCATAGATGACAAAATATGCCCCCCAAAATCTCAATATATATCGAGAGTAATTTATAAGAATTCTAGAACTGGATTTTTCCTTGTTGACAGTAGTTTTTATGGTCTGTATAAGGTTTGTTTATAACCAAGTGGTTGTTCCGCGAACCCACTCAAGCCACCGGAGAGTTGCCATGACGACGCAACAGACCCAGACGCCGAAGATCTTAGCCACCGCAGTTGCCGCGAGCCGTCCCGCGCTGGTTCGACAGGCTAGGCGAATGCTTCGAGACGAATCGACGGCAGAGGATGCCGCTCAAGATGCGCTGGTGGCCGCACTGTCTCACCTGGATTACTTCCGAGGTGACTCGCAGCTCGGCACTTGGATGTATCGCGTCGGGGCCAACGCGGTGCTGATGACGATGCGGCGTGAGCGACGGGCAAGCGACCGAACCACTCGCGCAGTGGCCAACCTACCGAAGGACTCTAGCTGGTTGCACGGATGTGGCAGCCCAGAGCCGGCGCAGTGGAAACTCGAAGACGGACAGCAAGCGGATCTACTGCGCTGGGCGATCCGGCAGCTTCCCGAGCGCTATCGACTGGTCGTGATGCAGTGCGATCTCGACGAAAAGCCAGTGCAAGAAGTTGCAGAGTCACTTGGCCTTACCGTGGGCGGGGTCCGGACTCGCCGACTGCGCGCACATCGCATGCTGCGAGATACCCTGCGCAACCGCGTCGAGGATCTGCTGTAACCGCAGCCTGTCCGCCGCCCCCGGATGTAGCACGCAACGTGATATATTCGAGAGGTTATGCCCACCAAGAAGAGCGATTCCTCTAGCTCTGCCCCCTCCGCCAAAGCCAGTTCAAGCCGTGCCGCGAAAGTAGAGCGCAAACCCGCCAGGCGGTCCATCAGCGCGGACGCCACAACGAAGTCACATTCACGACCACGACAATCAGAAGTCGTTGCAGCGCCGCTCGCGGATGCTCACAGTCAAGCATCCGTACCCCAAGCTCTTGCCAAACCGGACCACACCTGGCTGTTTGGACTCTTCAAGCCGAGTGACCTTGAGCAAAAAGCGCTCCTCCACCTGTTCACCAGCAACGGGGCCGTTACTCTGTCCCAGCTCGCGTCACAGCTTGGGATGCCGGTTGAGCAACTCGGCTCGATACTCGCCCCACAAGGTCTGCTGCGAGGCACAGCTCTCGTGGAGGTTGAATCTTCGGCCGAGCTTGGCTATCCCCACCCAGAAGAGCGGGTTGTGCTCGGTCGTGGTCTGCTGGTGGCCCAGCACGATCGAGAGACATTGCCGACCTACCTGCCAGGATTGTCCGTACTCCCAACCCCAGAGCCAGACGCGGCCTGGGCAGCGGCCTTCGTGGCAGACCGCCCAGCCCAGCTCGTCTTGGATTTGGTAAAAGAGCGACTCGTGAGCACGCGCCCGCTGCTGCTGCTCTTGTCCGGATGCAGTGGAGAAACAACGTCACTGCTCACTCAAGCAGTGCGCCTCCGACTTTCGCGACCCGTGTTCTATCTGGATGGTGCAGCGCTGGCGGGCTGGCCTCAGCCCGAACTGGTCTGCGCGCTTCGTCGACTCCGCCGGGACACGGACCTTCGAGGGGCCGCACTGGTAGTGCAAGACGTCGAGCATTTGGGAGGGGCCTGGCGAGCCCTGACCCAGCCCAAACCAAGCGGCCAGACATCCCCCGTCATCTTGTGCAGCAGCGGAGCGATTGCGCAACCTCGTCACTTTGCTGGAGCCACCTACGGCAATCCGCTGCAATTGATGACTCACTCGCTGCGCACGGCATCGACGAATCCGGCCAACTCGGCAAGTTCCACAGCGACCGAGGAAAGCGATCATCCAGATATCGATCGCAGTCGAGAAGAAGCTCGTCGGCAAGCCGCCGTCGACGCCGCCCGTGCGATGGGCAAGCCGATTCCGAAGGAACTCCAGTCCGTCGATTCTGCTGCGTCGGTGGTGAAGACGACCGCCACCGCAGCGGCCTCGGCACCTGCAGTCCCACTCGCGCACACCAAGCCCGCGCCAGCCAGTGCCCCACCAAAAGTCGAGGCAGCCCCACGGACAGAGACACCTACCGCTCAAGCGTCGCCCCGCCCAGTGAATCCTCGACTGGCTGCGGCTCTCGCCAAAGCGGGGCTACCTCCAGCGGGTAACGGCATGCCTCGCGGAGAGCGCAACGCAGCAGAACCTGCACCCTCGACATCCAGCTCAGCACCAGCCACCGCACCGGCATCACCAGCCACTGACTTGCCGCCCACCATGCAGCCCAATCCTGAGCCATCACCGCTGCCAGCCGTCGTCAGCGATGCCACGCCAACAGCCATTCCCCCCGGAGAAGAGCTCGCCGATGGTCCACCGTTGCCGTTGAGCGATGACGCCAAGCTAGACGAAATGATTGGCGTCGCCAAAAACACGACCAGTAACAACCAGCGCAGCCAGCTTCTCAGGCGCTTGGCCGGCACCAAGAGCCCGCACGTCATTCAACTATTTCGCATGTTCACGAATCATCCACATCCCGGGGTACGGTCTGCTGCCGAGGCCGGTATGGAATCGATCTTCGGTTCGCACTGGAATCGTGCCCGCACCATCGCCCCACCCATTCAGCCGCCACGCAGTGACGACGGCGGACGAGGCCCTGGTGGAGCGTTTTAGGACAACGAGCGACCGAGTGCCAACGCGCAAGGGGTGGCGATCGGCTGTTACCCTGGGCGCTTCAGGCACTTGATCGCAACACCAGTGGCGCGATCGATCTTGCCGGCAGTGGTGTGGCTCGTAATCCGCACCGAGGTCGCCCCCATCTCAGCAGCAGTGCGTCGCAGCTTCGCCTTGCTCGAATCAAATGTTCCAGGTGTCAGCGAAGAACCGGACTCCACCGTAATCGGCCCGTAGTCCTCGAACAGCGTGCAGTCGGGTGCCTCGTCCTTTTCAAACAGTTGCACTTGCTGTTCCTTGGGCGTCAGCTCCGATGGTCGAAGGTTGCCCGGACCACAGGCGAGTGCCGACAGCACCGGCAAAACGACCAGTGCCCTGGCAATCGAGCGACCCACGGTGTTGACCACAGGGATCACAATGGGAATGTAGCTTACGTTTCGCATAAGGATTGATTCTACAACGCAATCCTCTCCCTTTTCTATGGGCAGTACACGCGAGATCTACCGCTAGACTCAGCCACTCGATGACCGTGCAAATCATCACCAGTGAGCATCAACTGTCGGAGTTGCGGCCAGCCTGGAACCGACTCGCAGCGGGGCAGCCTTTCCGCAGTTGGGACTGGCAGGTCGCCTGGTGGCGACACTACGGCCGTTTGCAAGATCGGCAACTTCACATCCTGGCGTGTTTTGACGGGGAGGAACTGCTCGGACTGCTGCCCTGTTACCGTCGATTGACCGCGCTGGGCAGAGTGCTCAGGCCACTGGCGAGTGGCGAGGTCTGTTCGGAATACCTGGGGCTGCTATCGAAGCGCGGACATGATCTGCAAGTTGCTGGCGAGTTTGCCGATTCACTGTCGGGTCGAGGCCGGAATCCACGCGGCCAAGGCACGACGCACGGATGGGAGCTATTGCTCCTCGATGCGCAGGATCCCCATGATGCAACGCTGCATGCACTCATTCAGGAGCTTACCCGACGCGGTCATCCTATTGATACCCACAGTGGTGCGGCATGCTGGCGGATCTCCTTCGACGAAGATACCCAACACCCCTGGGGCAGCGAAGCGTACGCGAAGCACCGTTTTGAGAGCTACCTCAAGCAAGTAGCGCGCAACCATCGCCACCGGCTGCGCAAAGCCGAACGCCACGGACTTGAGGAAGGCTTCACATTCCATCTTGCCTCGGACCAGGCTTCGCTCGACCGTGGCTTCGCGATCCTTGTAGAGCTTCACCAGCGACGCCGAGCTCTTCACGGTCAAGTTGGGATGTTCGCACGTCGTCGCTTCCTGTCCTTTCACCAAGATGCGACCCAGGCCCTCCTCGACGCCGGTAAGCTTTGGGTGGCGTGGCTACAGAAAGGGAATACTCCCATCGCCGCCTACTACTGCCTGGCCGATCAAGGTGCCTTGTACTGCTATCAAAGCGGGCTCGATCCCGACCATCTGGATGATGAGCCGGGCAGAATTCTGCTGCTGATACTGCTCCGACGAGCCCTACGGCTCGGATTTTCGTCGCTCGATCTGCTACGCGGAAATGAACCATATAAGAGCCACCTCGGTGCCAAGCCACAAGCCAGCCTGAACGTGTTTGTCGGAAACCGCGATCTCCTTGGGCGGGCTGCGTTCTCGCTGACCCAGTTCAAGCGGCGATCCCGTCGTTTGGCGGGCCAAGTCCTGAGGCACGTTCGCCCCCCTTGACAGATTGACCCGTCGACGTACACCCTCAGGCGGCTGTGGCTGCCTTTGCAATCATCGCTCTAATCGTTGCCCATCGATTGCTGCGCTTTGACCTGCTCAGCGACGATGTGTTAGCGCTGCGACCGCAAGGCATTTTGCTCACAGTGCTGGCGGTGGCCGTGCCATTGGCGATGTTCCGCAGGCAGGTTAGCCTTCGCTGGTCGAGCATTCTTGCCTTCCAGTGGCTGCTGTTCTTCTGGGCCATGCTGTCGCGGGTGGTGTCCGATGGCACCGATGAGCTGTGGAACTTCCTGACCGGTGACTACGCCAAAGACCTCGCGTTTGCGTCGGTGCTCGGCTTCCTGTCGACCAATACGCAGCGGATCCGTGCGCTCCTGGTCACCATTGTGGTGGCGATGCTGTTCATCGCGGCGGTCTCGATTCCGCAGCGCTTTGGACCCAAGCAGTGTCACTACTTCCGCTTCGCATGGCAGCTAAACTACGAACAGACCAGTGACAAGCGGCCCTGCCAGTCGACGGCAGAGTGCTACACCGTTCCCAATCATGAGCAGCACCTGCGCGACTACGGCTGGGCCTGCGAACGCACCGGACCACTGGGGTTGGCGACGGTCGTCGATCGAATCCACTACACCGGCAATTTGATCGATCCAAACTCGCTGGCGCTTGCGCTCGTGATGGCCGCAGCGCTCTTATTGGGGCTGGCCACCTGGCCCCAGCGACCGATTCGCAAGTGGCTGTGGCTACTCGGACTACCGCTGTTCGCGTTCGCGGTGGTGCTCGCCGCATCCCGAGCCGCGCAGGTGGCCATGGGCGCGGTACTACTCTGCTTCTTTTATTTCCGAGTCGGCATCCTCGGAGCGGGACTCGCTGGGGTTCTGGCCTCACCGGTGATGCTGATTTCGACCAGAAACGACGCCGAAGCTGCTTACTCGACGGTGACGCGGATTATGACGTACCTAAACGGCTTCCGCGCCTTCCTCGATTATCCGTTCTTCGGAGTCGGCTATGCCAACTACGAGCGCATCAGCTTCCTCAACGCTCACAATAGTTTCCTGCAAGCCCTCGTCGAGACAGGAGTCCTCGGTGGCACGCTGTACCTGACCGGCATCTACGTGTCGGTCAAGCTGCTCTTTCAGGTGATTCGCTGGCCGCAGTCAGGTCTAGATGACGATGCGCAGCTCCAACTGGCCGAGCTACAACATCTTGCCAAGACGCTGCTGGCGATGCTGCTGGGTGTGCTCTTGTGCGTGCTGTTTCTGTCGCTGGCGTTTGACTTTTCGTGGCTGCTACCGCTCGGTTTGATTGCCGCCTTCGAGATGCATCTACGCGAAAAACTCCCCGGCTTTCGGCTCAGTGTCGGCTTCATTGAACTGGCGATCCTGATGACCAGCACGCTGCTGCTGCTCGGCCTGTTCATCTTGGCGAGCGCACGCTAGCCCTGACGCCACGCGCGCGGGGCCGGTGGGTCTAGTCCTCGTTGAGGTTGCGGACCAGCTTGTATTCCTCACCCGCTCGAATCACCACATCGAAGCTCAGACGCTTGCTGTTGGTGACGAAGGTGACGCTGTGCTTGCCAGCCTTGAGGGGAATGCGATCGCGGGGCGCAATCGGCGTGGTTTTGCCGGTGTCCTTGTTGTCGACGAAGACCCTGGCATACGGCTGACTGTTGGCGATGAGATATCCCTCTTTGTCGCTGCTCGATGACGCCGCTGCGGCTGGGGTCGCAGTGGTCGTGCTGCCACTCCCTGAGCCAGACGAAGTGCCACTGCTGGCGGACGCGCCCTTGTCATCGTCCTTACTGCCACTGCTACTGCCGCCACCCAGGTCGATATCGAGGTTCTGCTCGAACGAGTCACCAAACGACACCAGCTTGGTGACCGCGCCATGCCCGCGCTTCTTGAGCACCACCTTGGCGGTCTTGGTCGGATCGAGATCCTCGACCGTGACCGGCGACTTGCCATAGGAGCGCCCGTTTACCAGCACCTCGGCCCCGGCGGGTTTGGTGGTCACGATGAGCTTGCCCCGGCCTTCTTGCATCTCGATCGCTCGATCGTATTCCTGACCTGCCGAGAGAGTGACCTGGAAGTTCACCGGCTGCTTGCCGGCCTTCTTCACCGACACATTTTGCACCTGGCCCGAGGGAACCAGGTAACCCTTCAGGATGTCGCTCTCTTTGACGAGGATGCCGTTGACCGAAATGAACACGCCCGGTGGAACCCGCAAACGAATGACACCATTGCCCTGGCCACCGTTCTGCGCGCTGGCGCTGCCCGCACCGAGCTGGATCGGCACCTGCACCGTGTCACCCGCGATCACATCAATCAGTTGCTGGGTTTCACCCTCTTCGGCACGCACCAGCAACTGGTGTTGACCACGCTGAATGTCTCGCAGAAGGAGCGCCCCGCCCTGCTCGATCCGGCCCGCCTCGCGACCATCGACGTAGACAGTAGCTTGACGCGATGGGAACACCGTCACCACCACCGTCCCCTTGCCAGGCTGCATCGCGAACTTAGCACCAAGGACCAAGCCGACGACGGCAATCGCGACGATGATACCGACCAAGATATCCTTGACCAGCGAGCTACCCTTGGGCTCTGCGACTTGCGGTGGTGGTGGCGGAGGCGCTTGCTGCTGAACCGCTGCCGCAGGAATGACGGTCCCGTTCGGGAGCATCACCATCGCGCCGGGCTGGAGTGCCGACATCGATCCGGTGCCAAACGGCATCGCCATCGCAGGCATCACCGCTGAGCCATACGCCGATGGAAAGGCTCCCATCGGACCGACCATGCTCTGGTTGGCTGGATAGCCCTGATTCATGCCGCCATACGGATCCATCATCGGCTGCTGCATTTGCTGCTGCATTTGCTGCTGCATTTGCTGCTGCATTTGCTGCTGCGGCTGCTGCTGTGACTGCTGTGCAGCCTGCGGCCCACCAGGATGCTCGTTGGGGTTAAAGATCGCGGTCGACTGCGCTTTGATGTCCCCTTCTTCTTCACCGCCGTGCTTGGCGCTATCGAAAATCGCGGTCGACTGATTCGGCAGATCGCCTTCCGCCCCCGGCATCTGGTCGGGCATGACGATCGCGGTCGCCTGGTTCAGCAGATCGCCCTCGCCATGACCCTCGCCTTCCGCGATCGGTTCGATCTCATGTTCGGATAGTGCCGACGTGGGCTCGGGAGACTCACTCGGCGCAGCCCGGGGGGCCGAAGAGGTCGGTGCCAACGTTGGTGACCGCAGCCGGGCCGATGGAGGAGCGCCCCCCTTCGACTGACCGCCCTGGGTCATCGCCTCTTTGCCGATCTTGCGCTGACTTTCGAGAACCGCCGACTCCTTCTTCATTTCCGGAGAGAAGGCGTCGCGCATCCAGGTGGCGAGCGCTTTGGCGTTATAGACCGGCTCAAACTGCGCCGCGAAGTCAGCGAGGTCGTCATGCATCTCGCTACCCCAGTGGTAGCGATCAGCGGTGTCCCTCGCCAGCGACTTCATGATGATCCGGTCGAGCTCGGGCGGAATCTCTTTGTTGATCGTCGAAGGCGGCGGCACCGTGGCGCTACGAATCTTCTCGAGCGTCGCAAAGTCACTCTCCCCCATGAACAGCCGCTCGCTGGTGAGCAGTTCGTAGAGGATGGTTCCAACGGCAAAGATATCGGTGCGCTGATCGAGCGGTTTGCCGCCGACCTGCTCCGGGCTCATATACCCGAACTTGCCCTTGAGCACACCCGCCTGCGTCTTCGACGAACGCGACGCCGCCTTGGCGATACCAAAGTCGATGACCTTGACCTCGCCGTCGTAGCTGGTGATCACGTTCTGCGGTGATACGTCGCGGTGAATGATGTTGAGCGGCTTGCCGGTAGCGTCTTTTTTGCGGTGCGCATAGTCGAGGCCTTCGCAGACCTTGCCCATGACAAACGCCGCCATCTGCACCGGCATGTGCTTCTTCAATCGACGGAAGCGGTTCTGGATCTGGAGCAGATCCTTGCCCCAGATGTACTCCATCGCGATGAAGTGACTGTCGTCGATCTTACCCAGCTCGAAGATCTGACAGATGTTCGCATGATTGAGTTGGCCAGCGATCTTGGCCTCATCAATGAACATCTGGATGAAGTCAGCATCTTCCGCCATCGCCGGAAGGATCTTCTTGATGGCGATGATCTTCTCGAATCCCTCGACACCGAACGTCTTCGCCTTGAAGACCTCGGCCATGCCGCCGACAGAGATTCGCTCGAGGAGCAGGTATTTTCCAAAAGGCTGCGGTAGTGCCACGCGCGCTCCTCAGCGTCCTACTGGTGATCCACTAAGGCTCTCAATGAGGACACCTTTTTGCGAAGGTTATCGTATGACAAAAGCCTAGTTATCGTCAATCGTCCGCGTAGTGTGCCTCCTGCCCGGACGGAGGACGGCCCCGGGTGAGCGCAGGTGCGTACGAATCTGCTCGTTCGCGCTATTGCGGTGGCAGGCGGCTCGAAAGCTCACCGGAAAGCGTCTCCAGTGCAGCGGTCATCGCCCGACCAAACAGGACACTCGGCGTATCCGTAGCGCTAGTGACCATCGGTGGCAACGCCACGCTACGATCATAAAGTAACTTTCCGTCCTGTAGCAAAACCAGGTGGATTCGCCCGCTCAAGACCCCACCGGTGACAGCCAAGGCATCGAGTCGAGCCATCAGCGTATGGTGAGCGCTCACCCGTAGCGACTGCTCCAGTGCCTCAAAACCACCCACCAGGCTGTACAGCCGAGTCGCCACCACGGGGACAGCAAGACGCTGCTGGAGAAAAGACATCATCGCTTGCTGGCCCACGATCCCCAACCCGAAGTAACCGGGGGGTAGCGCAGTGGCAGGTTCTCCCATCAGTCCGATGGCAACGCGTGGCCTTTGACGCGGCTTCTGTTCGGCGTCCTTCGTCGGGTTCGGCGTGGTCACCCCCACAGCAGGTGGTGGTGGCAGCGATGGCGGAGGTGGAAGCGCAGCGGTTCCTGCGGGGCTGGGCGGCTCTCGCTTGACCAGTCCGTGCTCACGCTTCGGCGATTCGGGAACCAAAAGCGCGAGATCGCCACGCCGTGAGCCCGCACCGGTTGAGGCTGAAACGCGCAGCGCACCGGACACCGAGACATTCGTGGTCGAGGTCAGCGAAGATCCGCCGACGCCAGATAGCGCGGCCAGCTTCGAGGCACTGGGCGAGTGGGTCGCACTGACGCTCCCGGTCGGGCCAGTCCCTGCCGCTGGGGTCTGGGGTTCTGCCACGGAGAGCAGCTTGGGCCGCAGCTCCGCAACCAAGGCGTAGACCAAGTCGTCTAGGTGCTCGAGATCACCGACCGCGTGCCAACTGGCCCCACGGTAGCTGAGCGAGAGCCGCAGCCGACCCGAGCCGACCTCCTCCAGCTTGGTGCCGAGCGATCCCTCACTGTCCGCCTTACCGGGCTGTGCCGAGATGTTCGCCTCCTTGAGCGCCACCAACATCGCCCGCTGCAGCTCCTTGCCAATTCCCGGCAGCGACAGCGGAGCCGTCACCGGTGCCACCCAAAGCGATGTCGTCGTCGAAACAATCGGCTTTTGGGCAACGACATGCCGAGGTACCGCACTGAGCCCCAGGAGGCACAGCACCGCGCAGCTACCCATCGTGCATCGTCGCAGAAACAAATCGACCACTACTCACAAGCAAATCGGCAGCGACCGCCAGTGTCAAGCATCGCGCTCGCTTTCGTGTGCAGGGCGATGACTCCCCAGCAAAACCCAGCCTGCTACTGTCACGACAAGCGCCAATGGCAACAGTCCGAGCTTGATCGACCCGCCGATCGTCAAAAAAGACAGATGACCGTGCCTCACCATCACCACCACCAGCGCGTTGTTGACCGCGTGCATGGCCATCGCTGTCCACAATGAGCCACCTCGCAGGATCGCCACCGCGAACGACGTCCCCAGTAGCATCGTCGGAACCATCCGCCCCCACGACAAATGGATCATTCCGAACAACAAGCCACTCAGCAGCACCATCGGTAGCAGATGACGCCACGCCCTTGCCGGTTGCTCGCCGAGCGATGGAATCAGAGCCCCCAGAATAGCTCCCCGGAACAGCACCTCCTCACAGACCGCTGGGATCAACGCAAAGGTCAATAGATCAAGCCACAACGGCCGCAGCCCAGAAGGCGGAGCAATCATCCGCTGCAGCGCCCGCTGCTCGGCAGGAGAGATCCGCACCACCCGTTCGTACAGCGGCTCAATCCATGCCGCCAAAAAGTAGAACAGCCCCAAACCCAGCAACACACCGGCGCACAGACGCAGCAGCAGATGAGTGCGGTCCCTCGGCACGAGCAACCGCCTTAACAAGCGAAGCTGCCCCTTTCGCCACAGAAACCCCAGCGCCGGGATCAGCAGGCCCACGACCTCCGGCAGACCAATTCCGCAAAGAGCTCCCCATTTCCGGCCGCTGCTCACCCCCATCCCAGCCGGGCCCATCGCCGCCCCCATCACCACCAGCAAGACCAGCGCAACCACAAATAGGACCACCACATCGGCGATGGCACCGGCCTCTGTGCCGGACTCTGCTTCTGGAACATTGCCGTTTGCGCCAAAGTTCACGGCCTTGCTCCTACCAGATTGCCGACTATGCATGGTACGATAAGCTGTGGAAAAAGTTATCGCCCGCTCGCTCCTGCTGTGGGGATGCATAGGGCTTGCATCTCCAGTAGCGATGGCCGCAGAGCCACCAACGGCAGCAGCCAAAGCAACCGCCAAAAAGGCTTATGAACAAGGCACCTCTCACTACAAAAAAGGTGAGTGGGACTTGGCGATCGAACAGTTTGAGCTCTGCTACAAATCGCTGCCGCAGCCGGTGTTCCTCTTTAACATCGCGCAGTCCCACAACAAGGCAGGGCGAAGCGACCAGGCGCTGACGTACTACAAACGCTACCTGAGCGATGCGCCGACGGCGGCCAACCGAGCTGAGGTGGAAGAAACGGTCGCGACGCTGGAAAAGCAGGCTGCACCCAAAGTGCAGATTGCGACGCTGGAAACCTACCCGGTGGAAGTCGCGTCCGAACCACCGCCGAAAGGTCATGTGGCCAAGCCTGAGCGGCAGCCGATCTCTAAGAAGACCTGGCTGATCATTGCAGGTGCCGCAGGTGGAGCCATCGTCCTCGGCACTGTGATTGGTCTAGGCGTCTACTTTGGGACCAAAGGTCCCACCACCACGGTCTTTAATCCGGTGAATCCATGAGTCACGCTGCGTACCGACTGGGATTGCCGCTTTGTGGTCTTTTTTCGGCCCTCATTGCCACCTCTCCAGCTTGTAGCCCGGTTGATCCCTGCGAAGGTCAGAGTTCAACCTGTCTGACCATCCAGGTCGAGTCGCCAGGGGACGCCAAGATCGACCTCATCCGCTCGATCTACAGCCTCAATGGTGGCAACAAACAGCAGAAGGGCTTTGCCGCGACCGCCAACGCTGCGAGCAGCTTCCCGATCGTCTTCGGCCTCAACCTAGGCGATGGTGGCAACGCGCAAGTCGATGTCATCGCCGAGCTTGCCGCCGTCCCAACGATGCGCGGAACCGTCATCGAGACACTGGCCGCTGGTGAGCACAAACGAGTCGTCGTCACGCTGGGTCGTGATGTCACCAAACTCCCATTCGTCGGTCCCGAGCCTAGATACGGAGCGGGCCTCGTGGCGGTTCCCTTAGCAGCACCGACGACGCTGGTCATGTTTGGCGGAGTCGTAAGTGGCGAACAAACGCTCAGCGACACCTGGGAATACAGCCTCACCGACAATACCTGGCAACGTTCGATGAGCGCGATGAGTCCCGGACCACGCCAGCCTCAGATGGTCGCAGATCCCACAGCCGACCGAGTGCTCGTCGTCCAAGGACTAGGTGCCGGTGGCGTGGTGCAGCCCGATTCGTGGCAGTTCCAAGCCGTCAATCCCGGCGAGTCTCGAAGCTGGCAACTTATGCCAATGGTCACCAACCCGCTGCCGCCGCGAGCTTTTGCAGGTCTAACCATCCTGCCGAGCATGACCATGACCCCGCTTACCTTTTTCTTCGGTGGGGTCGACGGAACCGGTGGGACGCCGCGCACTGATCTATGGCGCATGCTGTCCCCCGGCATG
>WBZP01000116.1_pt1 | contig 117369 bp, 101 predicted proteins | sample 5204301 | NCBI WGS metagenome assembly WBZP01 (sample SAMN12412401, study PRJNA552823) | activated sludge metagenome | isolation source: activated sludge from nitrification reactor of wastewater treatment plant... | place: USA: Pennsylvania | collected 2017 | reverse complement strand
GTATTCCTCCACCAGCACCCGCGAAAAGAGCCAACTCATTCATGTTTTCCTCAGTCAAAAACCGCTAACAAGCTCATCGAGCGGGACAGGCCAAAACCCCGGCCTGCCCCTCATGGCCGGCGTTAGAGCGCAAATCGTGTCGTCTTCGCCTAGCCGCCTCGTTCCGCCAACCACCCGCGAACCCAATCCCCGGGAACGGCTATTCATCATTGGCTGGGGCATCTTTGGTGCCGTGGTTGCCACCGCACTGTCTCTTTCATATCTTCCCGAGTCTTTTGGCTGGGTGCGCTGGCTCGCTCTTCCCCTTGGCTACTCTGGCGTTGTTGGCGCCATCCGCTTGTCATCTCGACCGCCTGTGCTTTGGTAACCCGGGCGCTTTCCGTTTGCCACATTTAGGTACCGCGGCTATTCTTATGGCATTTGGCGTAGTCGCCTCGTTACGTTTGCAGCCAAGCCACAAATCAAATGCGCTCTAACATCGCATTCAAAAACGCTCCCTACGGTCGCTCGGACGCGCCGCAAGCGGCGCGCCGTTTAATTCAACGTTGAGCGGCAGCTTTTCCGTTCTGGCTACTACCGCTAAGAGTCGTCTCCCGTCACTCAAGCGATATGGTCGGCGATTTGGCACCGGCTTGGCGACTAAGGTTGAGGTTCCGCAGTCTGCCAGCGCGCCGCAGCGCTGTCGTCGGTTTCACGCGCATCGACCCAGCGCGCGCCTTCCGCGGTGACTTCACGTTTCCAGAACGGCGCCTTGGTCTTCAGGTAATCCATGATGAACTCGCAGGCGGCGAAGGCTTCGCCGCGATGCGCGCTGGTCACGGCGACCAGCACGATCTGGTCGCACGGCTTGAGCGGGCCGACGCGGTGGATGACCAGCGTGGCGTAGATGTCCCAGCGCGCTTTCGCCTCGGCGACGATGTCCGCGAGCGACTTTTCGGTCATGCCTGGATAGTGTTCGAGGGTCATTTCCGCGACGCCGGTCCCGTGACTGAAATCGCGCACCAGCCCGACGAAGCTGGCCAGCGCGCCGACCCGGGCATCGCCGGCCCTGAGCGCGGTCAACTCGGCCCCAAGGTCGAAATCCGCCTGCTGAACGCGGACGGTCAAGGTCAACCTCCCGTGACCGGCGGAAAGAAGGCGATCTCGTCACCGTCGCCGACCGCCGCGTCCGGACCCGCCATGTCCTGATTGACCGCGCAACGCAGGTTCTTCGCACTGGCCAGCGCTTCCCGACCGTGGCCGGTCAGCCAGTCGCGCAGGCCGCCGGCGGTAGTCACCCCGGGCGGCAGTTCCAGCGTCTCGCCGCCCGTGCCGAGGGCCTCCCTGAGGCCGGCGAAATAGAGAACCTTGACGCTCACGTCAGCAATTCCGCAAACGGCACGAAGCGCACGCTGTCGCCGCGCTTGACCGCCAGCGCCGGCGGATTGATGACCAGGCCATCGCCCCAGCACAGCGAGGTGACAACGCCCGAGCCCTGGTTCGGATAGAGGTCGACGCCACCCCGGTCGTTGATGCGGGCGCGCAGGAATTCGGCGCGCACGTCGGGTCGCGGCCAGTCGAAGTCGGCGCGCAAGACGAAGGCGCGCGGCGTCACATCGCTGACGCCCTGCAGGCGCAGGACGAAGGGGCGGACCATGACCATGAAGGTCACCATCGCCGATACCGGATTACCGGGCAGGCCGATGAACCAGGCCTTGCCGCCTTCGCGCCGAACTTCGCCGAAGGCCAGCGGTTTGCCCGGCTTGATGGCGATCTTCCACATGTCGAGCTGGCCCTCGGCCTCGACCGCCGCCTTGACGTGATCCTCCTCGCCGACCGAAACGCCGCCGCTGGTGATGATCAGGTCGTTGTCGGCCGCCGCGCGGCGCAGCGCGTCACGTGTCGCCGGCAGCTTGTCGGGGACCGTGCCGAGGTCACGCACCGCGCAGCCCAGGCCCTCGAGCAGCGCGCGCAGCGCGTAGCGGTTCGAGTTGTAGATGGCGCCGGGAGGCAGCGGCTCGCCCGGTTGCACCAGTTCGTCGCCGGTGAAGAAGACGCCGACGCGCACCCGCCGATAGACGGGCAGCTCGGGCAGCCCTGCGCTGGCGGCGAGCGCGATGTCCTGCGGGCGCAGCCTGATCCCGGGCCGGAGAATCTCGGCGCCGGCGGCGATGTCCTCGCCGGCGCGGCGGATGTTTTCCTCGGCGCGCGGCACATGGTTGATGACCACCCCCCCGTCGCCATGTTCGCAGAGTTCCTGCATGACGACGGCGTCGGCCCCGGCCGGCACCGGCGCACCGGTGAAGATGCGCGCCGCCGTTCCCGGCCGCAACGCGGTCCCGACCGTGCCGGCGGGGATGCGCTGGCTGACCGGCAGGCAGACCCCGGCGGCGGTCACGTCGGCGCTGCGCACGGCATAGCCGTCCATGCCCGAATTGTCGAGTGGCGGCACTGCCACGGTCGACCGCTGGGCCAGGGCCAAAACGCGCCCGGCGGCGGCGGTCAGCGGCTGCGAGCGGATTTCCGTGACCGGCTGCGCCGCGGCGAGCAGTCTTTCCAGGGCCTGTTCGAAACTCAGCATGGGCGTTCCTGCAATTGAAGGGTGTTCATCACGAAGTCGGCGATGGCGGCGACGTCGTCGAGCGCCAGGCGCGGCAGACTGGTGGCGAGCGCCACATTGCTGGCGACCGCGACGATATCGCTGCGCTCGGGAAACAGCGGCGGCTTGCCGTTTTCCGGGCGATAGACTTCGAGCTTGGGGATCGGTTCCTGCTTGAAGCCTTCGACCAGCACCAGGTCGCAAGGCGCCAGGCGGGCCAGGAGTTCGTCGAGCGTCACGTCGGATCGGTCACGCCGCTCGTGCATCAGCGCCCAGCGGTCGTTGCACGAGAGCAGCACCTCGCTCGCCCCGGCTTCGCGATGACGGTAGGAATCCTTGCCCGGACGGTCGATGTCGAAGCCGTGATGCGCGTGCTTGATCACCGAGACCCTGAGGCCGCGCGCGGTGAATTGCGGGATCAGTTTTTCCAGCAGGGTCGTCTTGCCGGAGCCGGAGTAGCCGGCAATGCCAAATACCTTCATGGCGCGATTCTACCCGTTCAGGAAACGAACACCGGCGCGAAACCGCCGCCCGGCGTGCGGAAATTGGTCGTCTGGCCCCGGTAGAGGCGGGCGGAAACCAGCTGGATGCGCCGGTCGTAGACCAGGCAGCGGATGTCCGCCTTCATGCGCTGCTCGCCATTGGCAACCATCACGACATGTTCCGACGGCGGGGCGATTTCCTGCGCGATATAGCCGCCGTGCAGGATCTCCTCGAAGACCCGCCGTGTCAGCTTGCCGCCGCGATACGCCGCGCGACTGCCGAAGCCGGCGGGTGGCTTGAAGAACCAGCGCTTCCTCTCGCTCCAGAAACGCTCGGCCTGCTCCGGGCAGACCGCGACGGTGCGCGGAATGCCGGCCAGCAGGGTGCGCTGCGTTTCTTCGGCGACGCCGAGATCGTGCAGCGCCGCCGCGTCGGACAGCAGCATCAGGTTGCGCTTGTCGGCGTAAAGGGCATGCACCGGCGGATGCGGTGTCAGGACAACGCCGCCGGCCTCGAAAACAGCCCGCAAATCGGCGTTGACCGTGGCATCCAGCGAGAAATCGGTGAGGCGGTTGTAGACCAGGTCGATCGCCTCGCCGCGGTGCAACAGGCGGTTGCCGTCGCGCACCAGGTCGCGCGGATCGACGATCACGGCGGCGATACCGTGCTCCTCGAACAGTTCGGCGAAGAGCGCGAATTCCGCCGCGAGAAACTGCTCGCCCGGGTTCTCGTCGACGATGGCGATGCGCCGCAGCGGTGCGTTGTCCCGCTCGCGCCGCCATTCCTCGCGAAACATGGCAACGAACGACTCCATGACCCGGGCACCCTTGGCGGCCCGCCCGTGCGCCGCGAGCAGATAGGCGTTGATCAGCCCGCCGCCGGCGTTGGTGTTGATCTCGATCAGTTGCGGGCCGGCGTCGGTCAGGTGAAAGTCATAGCCGAGGAAGACGCCGCGCGCGGCGACCGGGCAGCGGGCGATCTGCGGCGCCCAAGCGAGCACGCGCGCGCGCCAGGCCGGCAAGGCGACAACCGACTCGATGGCGGCGATGATCTCGGCCATCGCGTTCACCGTCGCCGCATCGATGGTGATGGCGGCGTCAGAAAAGAGTTGCGGCTGCCCGGCGCGCAGTTTGTCGAAGGTGGACTTCATCGGCCGGCGAAAAAATCGATCACTTCGGAGAGTTCCCTGGTGCGCCGCATCGGCGGCAGACTTTGCCAGACGCGGCGGCCATAGGGCTTCGACAGAAGTCGCGGATCGCAGATCATCAGCACGCCGCGGTCGGTTTCGTCGCGGATCAGCCGGCCGGCGCCCTGCTTGACGTTGATCACGGCGCGCGGCAACTGGTATTCCATGAAGGCATTGCGCCCCTGCTGCCGCATCTGTTCGATGCGCGCCGCGAGCACCGGGTCGTCGGGCGGCGCGAACGGGATCTTGTCGATGACGACCAGCGACAGCGCCTCGCCACGCACGTCGACCCCCTCCCAGAAACTCTGGCTGCCGACCAGCACGGCATTGCCGAGATGGCGGAAGCGTTGCAGCAGGTCGTTCTTGCTGCCTTCGCCCTGCAGCAGCAGCGGCAGTTCGTGGCCCTCGTCCTCCAACCGTGCCTTGAGGAGCTCGTGGGTGCGGCGCATTGCGCGCAGGCTGGTGCACAGGAAAAAGGCGCGGCCGCCCGAGGCCAGCAGTGCGGGAAATGCGGCGTCGACGACGGCATCGGAGTACCCGAAGGAATTCGGCTCGGGCATGCCGAGCGGCGCGTAGAGCACCGCCTGTCTTGCGTAATCGAAGGGGCTTTCCCAGCACGCCGTTTCCGGCTCGCCGAGACCGAGTTCGCCGCAGTAGTGCTGGAACTTGCCCTGCACGGCGAGCGTCGCCGAAGTGAAAATCCAGGCGCGCGGGTGGCCGCCCATCTGCTTTTTGAATATTTCGGCGATATCGAGCGGTGTCGAGTTCAGTTGCAGCGACTGGGTGTAGGCTTCTCCCCAGCGCACGTAGCCGTCGTTGGTCTTCTGCCACTCGGCAATGCGCGCCACCAGTTCGACCGCCCGCTGCCAACACTTTTCCAGCCCTTCGGCACGCTCGGCCTGCGATTCGAGGAGAGTGGCGAACTTCGCGATTTCTTCTTCAAGCAGCTTCAGGGTCGGGGCAAATTCGGGCTTTTCAAGCAGTTGACCGCAGGCGAAGCGTCCGGCATCGATGCCGACCGCCAGCCGCAGATCGCGGGCGACCTTTTCGAGCTGCCGCCCGCCGGTCTGCAGTTCGAGGCAGTCACGGGCATTGGCCAGCCCTTCGGAGCGCGCATCGCGCGCCAGATCGAGAACCTGCGCGGTCGACACGGTATCGCCGAAGAACAGCGTGGCGACTTCCGGCAACTGGTGCGCCTCGTCGAAAATGACCGTGTTGCAGGCCGGCAGCAATTCGGCCATGCCCTCATCGCGCAGCATGACATCGGCGAAGAAAAGGTGATGATTGACCACCACGAGATCGGCCGCCATCGCCTCGCGCCGCGCCTGCATGACGAAGCAGCCCTTGTAGTCGGGGCATTCCTGGCCGAGGCAGTTTTCGCGGGTCGAGGTGGCGTGGTTCCAGACCGGCGAGTTCTCCGGGACGTCCAGGCACTCGGCCTTGTCGCCGCTGTGTGTGAGCCTGGCGAAGACCGAGATGCGGCGCGCATCGGCGGCATCCTCGCGCGTCAGGAAACGGCCATCGGCCAGCGCCCGCTGGAGATGGTAGGGGCAGACGTAGTTGGCGCGCCCCTTGAGCAGTGCGATGCGGACCGGCGCCTTGAGCGCCTCGCGCACCATCGGCAGGTCCTTGTTGAACAACTGGTCCTGCAGGGTCTTGGTGCCGGTCGACACGATGACCTTGCCGCCCGATTGCAGCGCCGGCACCAGGTAGGCGAAGGTCTTGCCCGTGCCGGTGCCCGCCTCGGCGATGAAAACCGAACAGCCATTGATCGCCGCGGCGATGCGCTCGGCCATGTCGACCTGTTGCGCACGCACGCGGTAGCCTTTGATGGCCCGCGCCAGCGGGCCGTCGGGAGAGAATGTTTCCTGGAGGGAGGACAACTGGTGGCGCCTGAAAAGTCCCGGCGAATCTTAGCAGATCGGCCTCCCCGCGATGGCGTATTCCAGCTTCCTGAGACCCGTGTCGTCTGCGCGGGATTCGACTTGAGCCGGAGTCAGGCGCCTCGCCCGCGTTGAGACCGGTGCGCCCAATCAGATCAGTGACTGACCGAATGAAAGGCGGCTCGATTCTCAGGCGGGAAGGGGATGCCGCTGGTTGCGCGGCGAGAGACGGCTACCACCCGCCGGTGCCGCGGAGAGCTGATTCAGGTCGACAGCCCAGTGCTTCAGGGCCCGCGAGATCAGCGCCGCCTCGCCCCCGGTGAGTTGGCGGTCGGCATGAACGATATCCATCATCGCGCGCAGCGTCTTCTTCTGCAGAAGAGGATCCCGGATTTCGTCGAGCATGCGGTCGATGGCGTCATCATCGAGGTCGAGCCGCTCGGCAGTCATCCGCTGACCCGAGCGCAGCATGTCGGCGCAGAAGCCGTAGAAGACGTCGTCGAAGCTCCCGGAATCGAGACCGAGGCGGGCGATGGTCCCCTTGGCGTCGAGCTGGTCCAGCTCGCTCGTGTCGATGATTCCATCAGCCAGCAAGGCAAGTACGACCAGGCGAGCCATGGCTTGCGGGCTGTCGGAAGGGTAGTGGCGCATGATGATTGTCCTTTGCTGCGGGTGGTCGAGACTTCCCGTGTCGTGGTGTGGACGCATGGAAAACGCTGTCCGCGATTGGTTTGGCCGGATTGGATATATGGCTGTCGTCGGCGACTGAAGGAATCTCCGGCCAGCGATCTCAAAGGCCCTTGCCGCCAACCATGGCCATGATCTGACCGGCGTCCAGCGTCTTGGCCTTCTGCTGGATCTGCGGCAGATACTGGCTCTGCAACTGCTTGGCCGGGCCAAGCAGGTTCTGGAAACTTTCCTGCAACAACTGCGCGCTCATCTCGCGGCCGCCAGCATAGTAGCGTTTCGCAACCTGGCCGAGGGCATAGGTGCTGGCGAAGGAAAAGGCGATACCGGTGGCCGCGCTGCCCATCTTGCCGACAGTCTTTCCGGCGACCTTGCCGAGCAGGCCGCCAAGCAACTTGCGACCGAACTGTTCAAGGTATTGCGAGGTCAGGCCCACGCCGACAGTGGCGAGAAACTCCCTGATGTGCCCCTGATCGAGTTCGTGGCCATAGGTCTTGCCGATGCGATAGACCATCTTGATCTGCAACGGGATGATGGCGACCGATGCCCACGACTGTGGCAGCAGTTCGAGTGCGCCATTGAGGATGGCGTAATTCAGGATGGATTTGTCGAGTTCCCCCTCGTTGACCGCAGCCGTCGCCGTGACAACCGGGCCGGAGGCGAGCGTCAACGTGGCGGCGCTCGCGGCCAAGCTGTCGGCCTGACGTTCCGCTTCGGTGCTTTGCGCATCGCCGGCGAGGCCGAGCAGGGCCTTCAACTCGGCGAGGAACTTCTTCTCGCCGCCACCCTGCACGCCATCGGCGTCGCAGACGCAGACCGCCATTTCATAGGCAAACTGGCGTTGCCCGAGATCATCGAGCGCCTTGGCAGCATCGGCCAGCGTGATGCGCTTGAAGAGGATGTCCTGATAGAGCCTGGGCAGGTCAGGGGCGTCGGCCCCCATGGATTCGGCGAAGCGGCGAATATGCTCGCGTTCACGGTCGTCGTTGCTGCCATCGGCGAAGGCGGCGAACAGGCTGATTGCAAGAATGGCGCTGTCGGAGTTCATGGGGTTTCCTTAACGAACCAAGCGAAGCGTATTTTCGCGTTGCGCCGCCCGCAACTGTTGGGTCTTAATGTAACGATTTGAATCGTTTCGTGTTTGCCGGACAGTCACGGAGGTTGGACGGATCGGCAAGACAGGGAGCGACGATTGCCGCCTGCGGAGGTCCCCCGCGCGGAGTCTCTCTGGTGAATAATGCGTCCATCGCAACGAACCGAAACGGGAGACAAAACGATGAAATACGTGCTTGCCCTCGACCAGGGCACCACCAGTTCGCGTGCCATCCTTTTCGATGCGAAGGGCCGGGCGGTGGCGTCGGCACAGCGCGAGCTGGCCCAAGATTTTCCGCAGCCGGGTTGGGTCGAGCACGATCCCGACGAGATCTGGCGGACGCAGCTTGCCTGCGGGCGCGAGGCGCTGGCTGAAGCGGGCATTGCGCCTGGCGACGTGGCGGCCATCGGCATCACCAACCAGCGCGAGACCACCTTGCTGTGGGACCGGACCAGCGGCCGGCCGCTCGCGCCCGCCATCGTCTGGCAGGACCGGCGTACGGCCGGGCGTTGCGCGGAACTGAAAGCGGCCGGCCACGAGGCTCTGTTCCGCAGCCGGACCGGGCTGCTGCTCGACCCCTACTTTTCCGGGACCAAGCTGGCCTGGCTGCTCGCTGAGGTTCCCGGGGCGCGACAACGCGCAGAACGCGGCGAACTGGCCTTTGGCACGGTCGATAGCTGGCTGGTCTGGCAGCTCACCGGCAAGCGCCGGCACGTCACCGATCCCTCGAACGCATCGCGCACGCTGCTTTTCGACATCCATTGCGGCGCCTGGGACGACGAACTGCTCGGCCTGCTCGATATTCCGCGATCCTTGCTGCCAGAGGTCGTTCCCAGTAGCGGACCCGTCGCCACCTGCGACCGCGAACTGTTCGGCGCCGAAATTCCCATCGCCGGGATCGCCGGCGACCAGCAGGCCGCCACCTTCGGCCAGGCCTGCTTCACCCCGGGCATGGCCAAGAATACCTATGGCACCGGCTGCTTCATGCTGATGAATACGGGACCCACCGCGACCGCCTCGACCCGCGGCCTGCTGACGACGATTGCCTGGGACAACGGTGGCGGGATCGTGTTCGCCCTCGAGGGCAGCGTCTTCATGGCGGGCGCCATCACCCAGTGGCTGCGCGACGGCCTTGGGATCATCAAGAACGCGGGGGAGATCGAGGCGCTGGCCGGCAGCGTTCCCGATAGCGGCGGTGTCGTCATGGTGCCGGCCTTTTCCGGGCTTGGCGCGCCGTGGTGGGACCCCGGCGCGCGCGGTACCCTGCTCGGCATGACCCGCGGCACCGCACGCGCCCACATTGCCCGCGCCGCACTCGATGCCATCGCCCTGCAAAGTGCCGATCTGGCCGGCGCCATGGTTGCCGATTCGGGAATCGCGCTGGCCGATCTGCGCGTTGACGGCGGCGCGGCGCGCAACAATCTGCTGATGCAGTTGCAGGCCGATCTGCTTGGCGTGCCCGTCATGCGCCCCGAAGTCACTGAAACGACGGCGCTGGGCGCCGCCTATCTCGCGGGGATCGGGGTCGGCCTGTGGGCCGACGAGGACGAAGTTGCCGCGCAATGGCGACTGGAAAGACGCTTCGAGCCGGGAATTGCCGAGGCCGAGCGGGCCGAAAGGATCGACCGCTGGCGCGCCGCAGTCGCCGTGGCGCGGCGCTGGCAGGCCTGACCGGTCAACGGCATGGCCAGCGGACTGTTCCCGTCAAACGGTGACGTACTCGCCGGGGTGCGGCAGTCGCACATCGGGCCAGTCCAGCTGGTCGTGGATCACCGCTGCGAAACTGGCTGACGCCGCTGCTTCGCCATGGACGACGAAAGTTTGCTGCGGCGGCTTGTGGAAGCCGCGCAGCCAGCCGAGCAGCGCTCCCTGGTCGGCATGCGCCGACAGCCCGCCGATGGTGTAGATGCGCGCCCTGACCGGAACCGGTTGGCCGAAGATGCGGACCAGGCGTGCCCCGTCGACCAGGCGGCGGCCCAGCGTGCCCGTCGCCTGGAAGCCGGCGATCAGGATGCTGCATTCGCTGCGCGGCAGGTTTTCACGCAGGTGATACTTGATCCGTCCGGCCTCGCACATGCCGCTGGCCGAAATGATCACGGCGCCGCTGCGAACCTCGTTAAGTGCCTTGGAGCGCTCGACATCGGCGACGAATTCGAGCTTCATCTTCTCGGGATGCGCCTGCTGCCAGGCGATCAGCTCGCGGGTTTCGGGATCGAGCAGTTCCGGATGCGCCAGCGTGATCCGCGTCGCGGCATTGGCCATCGGCGAGTCGACATAGACCTTGAGCGGCGAGAGGCGCTTACGACGCACGAGGTCGGCCAGCAGGTAGATGATTTCCTGGGTGCGGCCGACGGCAAACGAGGGAATGATCAGGTTGCCATGCGCGGCGCGGGTGCACTCGAAGGCGGCAACGATTTCATCCTCGGTTTCCGGCAGCGAACGATGCTGGCGGTCGCCATAGGTGGACTCGATGAGCAGCAGGTCGGCTTCCGGCACGACCTTCTCAGGGTCGCACAGCAGCGGGCGGCCGGGCATGCCGAGATCGCCGGAGAAGACCAGGCGGCGTGGGCGCCCCTCGCCGCCGACCGTTACCTCCAGCCAGGCTGAACCGAGAATGTGGCCGGCGTCATGGAAGCAAACCTTGACCGCCTCCGCCGGGGCGAGCGTTTCGTGGTAGGCGACGGGACGCAGCAGCTTGAGCACCGACAGCGCCTCGGCGACCGTGTACAGCGGGGCCGGGATGCTGCGTTCGCTCTTGCCGCGGCGGTGGCGGTGGCGCAGCTGCCACTCGCTCTCCTTCTCCTGAATGTGCGCGCTGTCCGGCAGCAGCACTTCGAGCAGGGCGATGGTTGCCGGCGTCGCATAGATCGGCCCGCGAAACCCGAGGACCGCCAACCGCGGGAGCAGTCCGGAATGGTCGATATGGGCATGGGTGAGGAGGACGAAATCGATTTCCCGCACATTACAGCCGAAATTCAGCGCCCGAAGGTTCTTGCTGCGCGCTTCCGGACCACCCTGAAACATGCCGCAATCAACCAGAAAACGGGTATCTCCAGTGTCCACCAGCGTGCACGAACCGGTTACCTCGCCGGCTGCACCGAAAATGCCCAGACGCATGCTCGATTCCTCCTGTCCCGACCAAGCATGAACCTTGCTCATCCGGAAAGCAACGCCCGACCCGGACACGCGGCGCCAACTACTTTCCGAAAACGGTCCGCCACAGGCCGTTGACCGCGGCAATGTGCCTGGCGACGCTGTCCCGCTTGACACGGCCCGTGGGGTTGGCGCTGAGGCGCTTGGCATGCTGCAGGCGGCGGAATTCGCGGTAGGCGTCGCCGGCGGCCGTTGCCTGGTCGGCGGGGATCAGGCCAAGCTCGGCGGCGATCCGCAGCAGGGCGATGTTGCCGAGGTTGCCGGTCAGGCGCTGATGGCGATGGGCGTGGCCGAGCACCAGATACTGGACGATGAACTCGACGTCGATGATGCCGCCGGGATCATGCTTGAGGTTGAACTCGCTTTTGCTATCCGAGGCGTGCGCGTCAACCATCTTCCGGCGCATGGCGACGACTTCATCCCTGAGCTTGTCCAGGTCGCGCTGCTGGCTGAGGATTTCGCAGCGGATTTCCTCGAAGCGGGCGCCGACCGCCGGGTCGCCGGCGCAGAAGCGGGCGCGGGTCAGCGCCTGATGTTCCCAGACCCAGGCGTGCTTGAGCTGGTAGTCGCGGAAGGAATCGACCGAGACAGCAAGCAGGCCGGAATCGCCGTTGGGACGCAGGCGGAGGTCGGTCTCGAACAGGATGCCGGCCGAGGTCTGGCTCGCCAGCCAGGTGTTGAGGCGCTGGCCGAGGCGGGCGTAGTTCTCCCCGGCCTCCGGGTCGGGATCGTCGTAGAGGTAGACGAGATCGAGGTCGGAGGCGTAGCCGAGCTCCTTGCCGCCGAGCTTGCCATAGCCGATGACGGCGAACCTGGGCGTTTCGCAATGGCGGTTTCGCAACTTGCTCCAGACCAGCGGCAGCGTTTCCTGGACGATGGTGTCGGCCAGTTCGGTCAGGTAGTCGGAGAGTTTCTCGATGGTCTGCAAACCGGCGAGATCCTGGGCCAGCAGGCGGAAGATCTGCGCATGGTGCATTTCGCGCAGGATGTCCATTTCCCGTTCGGTGTCGCCGGCATGGCTGGCCAGGTTGTGCCTGAGATTCTCGCGGAACGTGGCCCAGTCGGTGGCCATATCGTAGAGGCGCGGGTCGAGGAGTTCGTCCAGCAGCAGCGGGTGGCGCCCGAGGTAGTCGGCGGCCCATGACGACGCGCAAACCATGTCGGCGACGCGGCGCAGTGCCATCGGGTACTGCTGCAGCAGCGCCAGGTAGGCGCCGCGGCGGCTGACGGTTTCGACGAAATTCAGGCAACGGGCGAGCGTCGTGTCGGGGTCGGCAGTCGTTGCGGCGGCTTCGATCAGCCGCGGCCCGATGGCATCGAGGCGCGACCGGTTGGCCGACGCAAGCTGTACGTAGCGGCTGGAGGCGCGCAATGCGGCAAGGCGGGAAATGACTTCCCGCGGTTGACGATAGCCGAGTTCGCCGAGCGACTCGATCGCGGTGTCGTCGTCGAGCTGGCCAAGCCAGAGGCCGGTCAAGGGGTGTTCGCCGGTTTCCGGATCCGAGAAGATTTCCTCGAAATGGTGGCTGACCTTGTCGCGATGGTCGTTGAGCACGGCCAGCAGCGCCGGCCAGTCGGGATATTCCATGCTGCGGGCAACGCTCGCGCGGTCGGCGGGACTCGCCGGAAGCCTGTGCGTCTGCCGATCCTCGATGTACTGCAGGCGGTGTTCGAGCCGGCGCAGGAAGATGTAGGCGGCGCGCAGTTCGTCCTCGGCGGTGGCCGGGATCAGCTGGCGTTCGGCCAGCAGCGCGAGGACCTGGAGCGTCGGGCGGACCTGCAGCGCCGGGTCGCGTCCGCCGCGGATGAGCTGGAAGACCTGGGCGATGAACTCGATCTCGCGAATTCCGCCGCGCCCGAGCTTGATGTGGTCGGCCATGTCCTTGCGCACCACCTCGCGGCGAATCTGCGCGTGCAGGTCGCGCATCGCGTTGATGGCGCCGAAATCTAGGTACTTGCGGAAGACGAACGGGCGGGCGATCTTCTGCATGGCCGTCACCCACTCCGGCTGCAGGTTGTCGCCCGCGTTCATGGTGCGCCCCTTGATCCAGGCGTAGCGCTCCCATTCGCGGCCCTGGGTAACGAAGTAGTTTTCCAGCGCATCGAGTGAGCAGACCAGCGGCCCGGAATCGCCGTTCGGGCGCAGGCGCATGTCGACGCGGAAGACCTGGCCGTCGCCGGTGATCTCGCCGAGGGCGGCAATCACCCGTTTGCCGAGGCGGGTGAAGAAATCGTAGTTCTCGATGCGCCGCGGGCCGGCGGTGTCGCCTTCGTTGGGGTAGACGAAAATGTAATCGACGTCCGACGAAACATTGAGTTCGCGTCCGCCCAGCTTGCCCATGCCGATGATCAGCAGGCGTTGCGGCTGGCCGGCCCCGTCGAGCGGCTCGCCGTATGTGGCGGCGAGTTGGCGATGGTGATGATCGAGCGCGACGTTGGTCGTCACGTCGGCGAGGAGCGTCATGCTCTCGACGACCTCGGACAGCGGTGCCAGGCCACACAGATCACGCAGGGCGATGCGCGCCATCGCCTGCTGGCGCAGGCGGCGCAGCTGCGATTTCAGGGTGTCGTCATCCGTCGCTGCTGGTTTTAGGGCGGCCAGCAACTGGTCGGCAGAAAGCGGCTCCGTCCACTCGGCTGCCAGTTCGTCGACCAGCCCCGGCCGCGTGATGAGCAGATTGGCAAGATAACGGCTGTGAGCGAGGGCCGCTTGCCAGCGTGGGTCGGGAAGGTTGTCCATGATTGCCCGGTCGGTAACTAAGCCGAAAAGGATAGAATGCAATTTTTGATCGACTGTTGATTGTAGTGATCTATCCCTCCATCTGGCAAAGTGGTTTCCCGAGTGGCTGATTCGGAAACCCGCACGGCATTGCGCCGGGGTCTCTATTATCGCCTGCACTGGCTGTGGCCCCTGCTCGAATCGGCCTTGCTGCGCGGAACGCTGCGGGTGGTCTTCTGGAGTCTTGTGGCGGGCTGGCTGGTTTTTGCCGTCCTGGTTCTCGGTCTGCGCTACCTGGTTCTGCCCAACCTCGGGAACTATCACGGCGAGATCGAGCAGGCGATTAGCCGGGCCGTCGGCCAGCGGGTGACGATCGGCAGCATCGAGGCGCGCTGGCAAAGACTCAATCCGGATCTGCTGCTCGACAATGTCGTGATCGCCGACCGCCAGGGTGCCCCCGCTTTTTCCTTGCAGGAGGTGGAGGCCGTTCTCTCCTGGAGCAGCCTTTGGCGCGGCCAGCTGACCTTGGCGCTGTTGGCCTTCGAGCGTCCGGTGCTGCAGGTGCGCCGTGACACCAATGGCCGCATCACGGTGGCCGGGATCGATGCAGAAGGTGAAAGCGATCCGGAATTCGCCCAATGGGTGCTCGACCAGAAGCGCATCCGCATCCGCAACGCGACGGTCCTCTGGGAAGATCGCCTGCGGGGCGCCCCGCCACTGGCGCTTGAAGACCTGCAGTTCGGCCTCGACAACAACGGACGCAACCATCGATTCGGGCTTTCGGCGGCGCCGCCGCCGGAACTGGCGGCACGGATCGATCTCCGCGGAGAGATCAATGGCGATCTTGGCGAGGCGCTTGAACACCTGTCAGGGCGGATCTTCGTGCAGATGGATTATGCCGATCTGGCCGGCTGGCGCGCCTGGGTTGACTACCCGGTCTATCTTCCGCAGGGGCATGGTGCCGCGCGGCTGTGGGGAGATCTCGCCGCAGGGCAGGGCAAGCTGACGGCCGATGTGGCGCTCGAGGATCTGCGCGTTCGCCTTGGACGCAAGGTGCCGGAGCTGGCGCTCGACAGCTTGCGTGGCCGCCTTATGGGGCGCTACAAGGAGAACGACTGGGCGTTGTCCGGAAGCAAGGTGGAGCTTCTGGCTATGGACGGCACCCGCGTGGCACCGACCGATTTTCAGGCAGAGTGGAATCAGGATGGTCCTGGCGGCCGGATCAGCGGTTCCGCCACTGCCAGCTTTCTCGATTTCGCCGTCCTCGGCAAACTCGCTTCCTACCTGCCGCTTGATCCCCGGAGCCGGGGACTGCTCGAACGCCACCAGCCGCAGGGTCGGATATCGGAGTTGCGGGCCAGCTGGAGCCGGTCGGGCGACGATCTCGATCACTATGCGCTGAAAGCCAATTTTGGCGATCTCGGACTGCTGGCCGGCGGCTATTTCCCCGGCGCTAAAGGGCTTTCCGGGCTGCTCGAATTCACCGAGGCTGGCGGGTCTATCTTGCTGGACTGCCAGCAGGCAGGCATCTCGTTGCCGGCCATTTTCAGCGAACCCGACATTGCCCTCAACCTGGTGCGCGCCCGGGCCAACTGGAAAGTGGCGGGCGACGCGGTCGACGTCAAGCTGGAGCATCTGCAGTTCGAAAGCGCTGATGCGGACGGAATGGCCAGCGGCAGCTATCGTCACACTGGCGAAGGACCAGGAATGATCGATCTGGCGGCGACGTTGTCACGCGCCGACGGTCGCGCGGTCTGGCGTTACCTGCCCAAGGTGATAGGCCAGAACGTCCGTGATTGGGTTCGGCGCGGGATCGTCGCGGGCAAGGCTTCCGACGCCAAGCTGGTCCTGAAGGGCAATCTTGCCGATTTTCCGTTTCGCGAACGCGACAAGGGCGCATTCCAGATTACGGCGAAGGCTGCCGACGTCAAGCTGGACTACGCCCCAGGCTGGCCGGTCATCGACGGAATCAACGCCGTCCTCAGCTTCGGCGTCGGCATGCGCGTCGTGGCCGAGCGTGGGAACCTGCTTGGGGCGAAGCTGTCCGATGTCGTTGCCGAAATTCCTGATTTCGAAACAATGGATGAACTGCTGAAGATTCGAGGCGAAGCTCATGGCCCGACTGGCGAATTTCTGCGCTTCATCGAACAGAGTCCGGTCGGCGAGAAGATTGACCATTTCACCAGGGACATGCGTGCCAAAGGCGATGGTCGACTTGCCCTGGCGCTGGACATCCCGTTGCGGCGTCCGCACGAATCGCGCGTGCAAGGCGATTTTCGCTTTCAGAACAACCAGCTTGAACTGCTGCCGGCATTGCCGCCGCTGACCCAGGTCGACGGGGGGCTGTCGATCACAGAGAGCGCGATTTCTGCTCAGGAGATCACCGGGCGCGCGTTTGGAGGCCCGCTCAAGGTCAGTGTCCGCAGCCAGCCTGACCGGGTTGTGGTGCGGGCGGCAGGAACCGCCCATGTCGCCGAGCTCGGCAAGCATTTCGCGGTGCCGGGGCGCGGGATGTTGGCCGGCAGTGCGGCATGGAAGGCGGACATCGCCGTTCGTCGTCGCAACGCTGATTTCGTCGTCGAATCGGATCTGGTTGGTATCGCTTCCGGGTTGCCCGAACCGCTGGCCAAGGAGGCCATGATACCGCTGGCGCTGCGCGTCGAGCGCGTTGCGGTAAATTCAGGTGAGCAGTTCAGCGTCGCGCTGGGCAAGGTGGTGCGCGGGGAGATCGTCATACGAGACGACCGTCTCGAACGGGCGGCGATCGCCCTCGGCGAGGGCGCGGCAACCCTGCCGGACAAGGGAGTGGTCATCAGCATTGCCATGCCACGGTTCGATGCCGACGCCTGGAAAGCCTTGGCCGAAGGAGACGGCTCCTCCATGGCAGGTGCGCAGGCCACACTGCCAATCGACATGGTCTCGCTCAAGACACCGGTATTGCGTCTGCTCGGACACGACTACCCGCAGGTCGATACCGTCGTGCGACGGCGCGACGACGGCTGGCAGATCGCACTCAATATGCAGGATGCGGTCGGCGACGTCTTCTGGCGGGGTGCCGGTGAGGGATGGCTGGAAGGCCGGCTGAAGCGGCTCATGGTCCGGCCGGCTGCAGAAATGACGGGGAAGGAACCGGACTTGATCAAGAGTCTGCCCGGCCTGAGCCTCGTCGTAGACGAGTTCTTCGTCGGTGAAAAGGCGCTCGGACGACTTGAGGTCAAGGCGCGCAACGAAAAGGGAGCATGGCAGCTTGATACGCTGAGTCTGAAGAATCCGGATGGGGCTCTCATCGGCAAGGCCGTGTGGGTCATCGAGGGTCAACAACAGACGCGGTTGAATTTTGACCTGACCTCCGGCGATGTCGGTAAATTGCTCGACCGTCTGGGCTATGTCGACTCGGTCAAGCGGGGTTCGGCCAAATTGAGTGGTGACCTGAAGTGGGACGGTCCGTTGACCGGAATCCACTATCCGTCGTTGACCGGACAGATGACGGTGGATGCCGAAAAAGGCCAGTTCAACAAGCTGGAGCCGGGTGTCGGCAAGCTGCTCGGCCTGCTTTCGCTGCAATCATTGCCGCGCCGTCTGACGCTCGATTTTCGCGATATTTTCAGCGAGGGGCTGGCGTTCGACAGTATTGTAGGCAAGATGGCGGTCAAGTCGGGAATCATGCGCACTGCCGAACCGCTTCGCATATCGAGCCCGGCGGCGCAGATCGATATTCAGGGAGAGACCGACCTGAAGAACGAAACACAGAATCTGGAGGTGGCGGTCCGTCCGTTCGTCGGCGGCGTCGCGGCTGCAGCCGGCGCGGCGACACTCTTCAATCCCTTGCTCGGTGCGGCGGCGCTGGTCGCCGGTGCCGTCCTGGAAAAGCCGATCAGCCAGATGTTCAGCTACAGCTACCATGTGACGGGCACCTGGGCCGATCCCAAGGTCGAAAAGCTTGTCCAGACGAGCGTGCAACCATTGTCCGGGACGGCTGAAGGAGGCCGAAAGTGAGCAAGCAGAATTGCCGCATGGCCGCCGTCCAGATGGTTTCCGGCCCGCGCGTCGCCGACAATCTGGCTATCGCTGATCGCCTGATCGACGACGCCGTGGCGCAGGGCGCGCAACTGGTTGCGCTACCCGAGTATTTTCCGATCATCGGCGCCGATGCCGACCGGGTGCGGGCGCGCGAGGATTTCGGCAGTGGCCCGATTCAGGACTGGCTGGCCGCGATGGCGCGGCGCCATGATATATGGATTTTCGCGGGTTCCATCCCGTTGACCGCAACCGTCGATGACAAGATGCGCAACTCGACGCTGGTGTTCGACCCGGCCGGCGAATGTGTCGGACGTTATGACAAGGTGCACCTGTTCGGCTTCACGAACGGCGAGGAAAGCTACGACGAGTCCGCCTTCATCGAGGCCGGCACGGATCTGGTCGCCGTCGATACCCCTTTCGGCCGGGTCGCGCTGTCGATTTGCTACGACCTGCGCTTCCCCGAGCTCTATCGCGCACTGGGCACCGTTGACCTGATCCTGATGCCGGCCGCTTTTACCGACACGACTGGGCGGGCGCACTGGGAAACCCTGCTGCGCGCCCGTGCCATCGAGAACCAGTGCTACCTGCTGGCTGTCGGACAGGGTGGTCGCCATGAAAACGGCCGATTGACGCATGGCAACAGCATGATTGTCGATCCCTGGGGCGATATTCTCGACCGCAAGATGAAGGGGCCGGGGGTCGTCATCGCCGAACTCGATCACGCCCGCATCGCCGAAATCCGCGAGAGCCTGCCGGCCCTCGCCCACCGCATTCTCTGACGGAGCTTCAATGAACCAAGATATCGCTCTGGCGCAGGCCGAATCCCTGTTGCTCGCCCCCTTCTCGCTGACCGAGGGCGACCTGTCGCGGGTATTCGGCCAGATACTGACGCATCAGGTCGATTATTCCGATCTCTATTTTCAGTATTCGCGTTCCGAGGCCTGGAGTCTGGACGAGGGCATTGTCAAGTCCGGGAGTTTCAGCATCGACCAAGGCGTTGGCGTGCGTGCCATCTCGGGCGAGAAGACGGCATTCGCCTACTCCGACGACATCAGCGCGCGGGCGCTGAGCGATGCGGCAAGCGCCGTGCGCGCCATTGCCGCCGCCGGGCAGAATGGCATCTTGCCCGCCTTGCAAGCGTCGACCGCGCCGCGAAGCAAATTCCCTGGCGGGACAGCAGGGCACGCCCTGTACGCGCCGCATGATCCGATTGCCTCGTTGCCGGCCGAGGCCAAAGTCAAACTGCTCGAACGCCTGGAAGGCTTCGCCCGCGCCCTTGACCCGCGCGTCATTCAGGTCATGGCCTCGCTGGCCGGCGAATACGAGGTGATCCTGGTGGCTGGTTCGGATGGTCGCCTGGCTGCCGACATTCGCCCGCTGGTGCGCTGCTCGATTTCGGTGATCGTCGAGGAAAACGGCAGGCGCGAGCAGGGCGGGGCGGGTGGCGGCGGACGTTTCGCCTTCGGTTACTTCGATGATGAGGTGCTGCAACGCTATGCCAAGGAAGCAGTCCATCAGGCGATTACCAACCTCAATGCCGACCCGGCACCGGCCGGCCAGATGACCGTTGTGCTTGGTTGCGGCTGGCCCGGCATCCTGTTGCACGAAGCCGTCGGCCACGGCCTCGAAGGCGACTTCAACCGCAAGGGCAGTTCGACCTTCGCCGGCCGCGTTGGGCAGCGCGTCGCAGCCAAAGGCGTAACCGTCATCGATGATGGCACCATCACCGACCGTCGCGGTTCGCTGAACATCGACGACGAAGGCAATACAACCCAGCGCACGGTGCTGATCGAGGACGGCATCCTCAAGTGCTACATGCAGGACAGCCTCAACGCCCGCCTGATGGGGGTCGTCCCGACCGGTAACGGCCGCCGCGAGTCGTTCGCCCACCTGCCTCTGCCGCGCATGACCAACACCATGATGCTGGCTGGCGAGCACGACCCGCAGGAAATCATCAAATCGGTCAAGAAGGGCATCTACGCGGCGAACTTCGGGGGTGGTCAGGTGGACATCACGAGTGGCAAGTTCGTCTTCTCGATGAGCGAGGCCTACCTGATCGAGGATGGCACGGTGACGCGGCCGATCAAGGGGGCGACGCTGATCGGCAATGGTCCGGATGCGATGACCCGCGTCTCGATGATCGGCAATGACCTCCGGCTCGACCCGGGTGTCGGCACCTGCGGCAAGGACGGCCAGAGCGTGCCGGTCGGGGTCGGCCAGCCGACCCTGCGCATCGATGGACTGACGGTGGGCGGTACCGCATGACGCGCAGCGGTTGGTAATTGGCCAGCGGCGTGGCTTCATCCGGCGTGCCCGGGCGGTCCGCGTTGGCACAAATTGCCGACCTCGATTCGGCGACCAACAGGCAAGCGGACAGCGCATGTTGTCGCAGCGCCTGGCCAGCTTCCAGCAGGCGAGTGCCTTCCTTGGGCGCCGGCAGCGACCAGCGAAGGCATCCTTGCAGCAATCGAAATGGTTGTCGGGCTTTGTGAAGAACTCGAGCATGTGCCGCCCTGCCGCCTGCATCGCGATGCCGATCAGATAGATCAGGCTTTTTTCAGGAAGCAGGTCTTCAGCACCAGCCCCCTGACTTTGTCCGCATTGCACTCGATTTCTTCCGCGTCGTCCGTCAGGCGGATGTTCTTGACCAGCGTGCCGCGTTTCAGCGTGACCGAGGGTCCCTTGACCTTGAGATCCTTGATCAGGGTGACCGAGTCGCCGTTGCTGAGGATAGTGCCGTTGCTGTCCTTGACGATGATGTCGTCGTTCATGATGGTTTCCTTTGTCAGTAATCGTCTTTGCTGCCACCGATCAGGCAAGGCAGCAGGAAGCCGGCGCGCTGGAGGGCTCCGGACAGGTCTTCGCTGACATTGTCGTCGCCGAGGTGGTCGATGAAGCCGGAGCGAAAGAGCAGCGAGCCGGGCTGTGAGTTCATGCCGCAGACGATCAGCGTGCAGCCGCGCTTGTGCAGCTTGTCGCGCAGGTTTTCAAGACCCTCGAGGCCGGTGGTGTCGAGCTGAATCAGGCGCGCCATGTCGAGGATGACGACTTCCGGGTGACCTTCGCGCGGGTCGAGCAGTTCCTCCAACTTATTGACGGCGCCAAAGAAAAGTGAGCCGAACAGTTGCCAGGCGGCAACGCGCATTGTCCCGTCCGGGTAGAGGAAGGCGGGCTCCTCGGCCACTTGGGTGAGCGGCAGGCGTTCGATACGTGTCAGTTCCGACATCCGGTAAATGAAGAACAGGCTGGCCAGTACCATGCCGAGTTCGACGGCAATGGTCAGGTCGAACAACACGGTGACGAAGAAGGTGACGAGCAGGATGATCCGGTAGTTGTACGAGAAGCGGCGCAACTCCATGAATTCGTGCCATTCGCCCATGTTGACCGCAACCACCATGACGATGGCAGACAGTGTGGCGAGCGGCACGTAGGAGGCGAACGGGGCGGCGATCAGGACGATGCCGAGCAGCACCACGGCGTGGATGATGCCGGCGACCGGCGTGCGGCCTCCGGTCTTGACATTGGTCGTGGTGCGGGCAATGGCGCCGGTCGCCGCGAAGCCGCCGAAGAGCGGGGCGGCGATGTTGGACAGGCCCTGGGCGATCAGCTCCTGGTTGGGGTCGTGGCGGTCGTCGATCTGGCTGTCGGCGACGCGCGCCGAGAGCAGCGACTCGATGGCGCCGAGCAGGGCGATCGTGATGGCCGGCGAGATCAGCTTGCCGAAATCGTGGACCGACAGGCTGGGCAGGCCGAACTTGGGGAGCTCCTGCGGAATGCCGTGGAAGCGGCTGCCGATGGTTTCGACCGGCAGATCGAAAACGAAGGCGACGAGGGTGCCGACGATCAGCACTACGAGCGGGCCGGGGGCGCGGCGCAGCAGGGCGAAGCGCTGCGCCAGCCGGTTGTAGGAAAGCAGGAAGACAAAGCAGCAGGTAGCCAGCGCCAGCGTCGGGATGTCGACCGTATGCGCGTAGGCTGCCAGTGTCTTGATGCGGGCGAAGAACTCGGCGGGCAGGCTGTCGATCTGCAGCCCGAAGAAATCCTTGATCTGGGCGAGGAAGATGACGACGGCGATGCCGTTGGTGAAGCCGATGACGACGGTGACCGGGATGAAACGGATCAACTGCCCCATCCGTGCGATGCCCATGGCCAGCAGGAAGATGCCGGCAAGCATGGTGGCACCCATCAGGTTGGCGAAACCATGCATGGCGACGATGCCATAGATGATTGGAATAAAGGCGCCGGTCGGGCCGCCGATCTGCACCCGCGAACCGCCGCAGGCCGAGGTGATGAAGCCGGCGACGATGGCGGTCCAGATGCCGGCAGCCGGCGAACAGCCCGACGCGATGGCGAAAGCCATGGCCAGCGGCAGGGCGAGAACGCCGACCGTGATTCCCGAGCCGAGATCGTTGCCGAATTGCGCCCGGTTGTATGTGGGCAGGCAGTCCAGCAGCTTGGGGTGGAAGGCGAATTGCATGAGATGCGCTCGGTGAATGAGCGCTGCATTATATGTGATTCATATTATTTGACAATGGTAACTATATGATAATATGGTTGCATCAACGTCTATTGGGACTTGTCTATGGAAAACCGGACCGCGCGTCTGACGATCCTCATCGATCCGCGCAAAAAGGAGATATTCGAGGAAATCTGCGCGGCGCACGACCTGACGCCATCGCAGGTGGTGCGCAAACTGATGCGCCAGTACATTTTTGACAATGCCGGCGGGCGCGAGTTACCCGAATGGCTGAAGCCGGCCGGCAAGGCTGCTGATTAGCACCGGCTAGCCTGATTCCGCCGGGCGCGTCTTGTCCGGATGGCGCGCGGCGAGGTGGCATCGAACTAGGCCTGCATTTTGGGCGCCTGCTTAAAGATTTCACGCTGGATGCGTGCTACGGCCCAGATCGTCACGACGATTCCACCGGCCGTGCAGGCGACGGCTTCTGCGGTCGACGTCGGAAAATTGGCCAGAACCGCCCCCTTGCCGGCGGCAAACCAACTGGCGCCGATACCGACGCACGAAATGCCGAAGACATCGGTCACCGCGTAGGCGAAGATGGGGCCGGTCAGGCGGGGGCGAGGCGGGCGGATTGGCGAGTGCATTTGGCGGGCCTTATAATGGGCATCGCCATTTTGCCCGAACCCGAGCCGCCATGCTGCGTTCCTTCCTTGTCTTTGTTGTCGTCTCCGGGTGCTTGCTGCCGGATCACTCCGGCGCTGAAGAAAACTCGCCGCTGGTCGAGATCTACATGCCGTCGCCTTGCCTGGCCTGCATTGACTGGGGAAGCTATCTGGTCGACCACGGCTACCGCGTAGCTTACAAGGAGACGGCCGACATGGCCGCCGTAAAGCGGCGTCTCAAGGTGCCCGCTGCGGTCGCGTCGGTTCATACGGCAGTGGTTGGCGGTTACTTCGTTGAAGGCCACGCCTACGCCGAGGACATTCATGAACTGCTGCGCGACAGGCCCAGGGCGCGCGGTATCGCCGTGCCCGGGTTGCCGCGCGGGGCGCCGGGCCGGGAGTTGTCCAATCCGACCTGCGAAACGGCGTGCACGATGCTGGACAACGCCAGCGGCGAACGCGAGGTCCGGCGGGAACTGTTCAATACGCTCCTGGTCAAGCCTGACGGTTCGACGAGCATCTGGGCGCGCCATTGACGTCTGGCTGAAGGCGACGTTCAGCCGGTCGTGCCGAGCAGCTCGGCGAATTGGCGGTGCGCCCAGTCGAGGTCTTCTTCGCCCGCCTGCGGAAGATGCTGCTGGCGCACGGTCTGCTGGATCACGCCATCGCCGCGCCAGCGATAACCGGTCTCGATGCGCGTCAATTCCCTCGGTTCGGGGCGATTCACCACGTAGCAGGTGCTGTCCGGCAACTCCCTTGGTGCCGCAGTGCCCGCCGCGCGGGCGGCAATCTGGCTGGCGGCGATGCGCCCGAGGGCCGCCGCGAGCTGGCCGGTTTTCGGGTACTGCCCGAACAGCGGCGACACCTTGTCGATGACATCGCCGACCAGAAAGACGCGCTCGTCGCCGGGCACGCACAGCGTTGACGGATCGCAGGCCGCCCAGCCGCTCGGACTGCCGTCTGCGTTGCGACCGATCAGCCCGCTGTCCCAAGCGACGTCGGCCGCCTGCTGCGGCGGCATCAGGATGGCGTCGGCGAAGTCGATGGTGTCGAAGTCGGTAACGATGCGGCGCTTGTACGGGTCCACTGACCGGACCTGTGCTTGCGGCAGGTAGGTGACCTGGTCGCGGTAGCTTTCGCGGAAGATGCGGTCGAAACTCAGCATCGGCAGGTTCGGGTCGAGTATGACAAGCCGTCCCTTGATGTTGCGTGTCTTCAGCCACCAGGCGATCAGGCCAGCGCGTTCGTAGGGCGCCGGCGGGCAGCGATAGGGCAGCGGCGGGACGGTCATGACCAGATCCCCGCCCTGAAACGCCTCCAGCTTTGCTTTCAGCACGAGATGGCTGGAGCCGGCAGGGAAGGCCGATGGAAAATACCGGTGTGTGAAGGCGACAGCGTCGCGGTCGACGCCGTACCAGGCCGAAAAATCCTCGCGGATGCCGGGTGCCAGGACCAGCCAGTCATAGGCGAAGCTGCCGACTGACGTGGCGACCTGGCGCGCCTGGCAATCGATGTCCCCGACCTCGGCGTTGATGAACTGGTAGCCGAAGTGTTGCGCCGCGCGCCGGTAGTCGTGTCTGAGCCAGTCGCCGCGGGCGAGGCCGACCAGCCAGCGGTTCGACAGTGGCTGCGACCAGAATTCCGCCCGGCGGTCGATCAGAATGACCTCGAGTTGCGGCGCCAATGCACGCAGATGTCGTGCCGCGGACAGTCCGCCCCAGCCGCCACCGACCACCACCACGCGACCACCAGCGGCGCTTGCCAGTGGCCGGCCCGGCAGCGCACAGAGGCCGAGCAGGGCGGTCAGCAGGGTTCTACGCTTCATCGCGAAAAACAGTCAAAAAATTGGTAGAAACTATTGACAACCCGGAATTCCCGTTTGGAATTGCTCACAGAAATGCTGCTTGGCGGAATATCCTGTATGGGTTCGCGAGTTGGCCCTCTGGAAATTGCATCCGGCTGTAATGTAACCAATAAAATCAATGACTTGAATTGTTGCAAAAAATTCGTGCAGAGCAGGCAAAACCCCTGTGTGGCCGTGAATTTCTGATGATGGCCAAGGTTCATTCACAGACTTATCCACAGATTTTGGGGATAGTTTGAAGATTCCCCGCCAGGGGCATGGATTGGGGGTTGAAGTTAAAGTGAAACCTCAGGTTGCCGGGCAAATGTTGCTGCAGCGCCAGGAATTGGCCGCTGGCGCCGGCCAATTCCTCACAGGTTTTCACTTGACGCGCATTCCCGGTTGTGCCCCGGAGTCGGGGGAAAGAAGGAAGATGCCGGGAGTCTCGCCGGCAGTGTCCGAGGCGGCCAGTACCATGCCTTCCGACAGCCCGAATTTCATCTTGCGCGGCGCCAGGTTGGCGACCATGACGGTCAGCCGGCCGATCAGTTGAGCAGTGTCGTAAGCAGACTTTATCCCGGCGATGACATTGCGCGTTTCGTCGTTGCCAACGTCGAGGGTCAGGCGCACCAGCTTGTCGGCGCCGTCGACGTGCTCGGCGTTGACGATGCGGACGATGCGCAGATCGACCTTCATGAAATCGTCGATGTTGCAGTACGGCTCCCACGGGCTGGCGGCGGGGATTTCGGCCTGCTGGTGCTGGGCGTGGCGCTGCGCCGACTGCTGCTCGGGTACCGGGGCCAGCGATTCCTTGTTGGCCTCGACCAGCTTTTCGATCAGCTTGGCATCGACGCGGGTCATCAGGTGCTCGTAGGTGTTAATGGCGTGACCGGCGGCAAGCAGGCTTTGCGCATCGTCCCAGGTCAGCGGCGCGGCGTTGAGGAATTTTTCGACCTTGCCGGCAACGGCGGGGAGGATCGGCTTGAGCAGCACCGTCAGCAGACGAAACAGGTTGAGTGCGTTGCTGCAGGCGGTGTGCAGCTCGCTGTCCTTGCCTTCCTTCTTGGCCAGTTCCCAGGGCTTGACGCTGTCGACGTACTGGTTGGCGGCGTCGGTCAGCAGCATGATCTCGCGCATCGCCTTGGAGAATTCGCGGGCTTCGTAGAGTTCGGCAATGCGCCCGGCGGCGTCCCGGATTGCCCTGAGCGCCGGCAGATCGGCATCGGCCGGAGCGAGCTGGCCGTTGAAACGCTTGGCGATGAAACCGGCCGAGCGACTGGCGATGTTGACGTACTTGCCGACGAGGTCGGAATTGACGCGCGCCGCGAAATCGCCGAGGTTGAGATCGATGTCTTCCATGCTCGCCGACAGTTTGGCGGCGTAGTAATAACGCAGCCATTCCGGGTTGAGGCCGGTGTCGAGGTAGCTCTGCGCGGTGATGAAGGTGCCGCGCGATTTCGACATCTTTGCGCCGTCGACCGTGAGAAAGCCGTGTGCGAAGATTTTCGTCGGCGTGCGGTAGCCGGCGTGGGCCAGTTCGGCCGGCCAGAACAGCGCGTGGAAGTAGAGGATGTCCTTGCCGATGAAGTGGTACAGCTCGGTCGTCGAATCTGCCTTGAACCACTCGGCGAAATTGAGGCCGTTCCTGTCGCACAGGTTCTTGAACGACCCCATGTAGCCGATCGGTGCGTCGAGCCAGACGTAGTAGTACTTGCCCGGGGCATCGGGAATCTCGAAACCGAAGTATGGGGCATCGCGCGAGATGTCCCAGTCGGTCAGCCGGTTTTCGCCCTCGGCACCCAGCCATTCCTGCATCTTGTTGGCGGCCTCGGCCTGCAGGGCGCCGTTGTCGCGGCTGGTGTAGCGGCGCAGGAAAGCTTCGCAGCGCGGGTCGGAAAGTTTGAAAAAGTAATGCTCGGATGCGCGCAGCTCGGGCTTGGCGCCGGAAATGGCCGAGTACGGGTTCTTGAGATCGGTCGGGGCATAGGCGGCGCCGCAGGATTCGCAGTTGTCGCCATACTGGTCGGCAGTGCCGCATTTCGGACATTCGCCCTTGATGAAACGGTCGGGCAGGAACAACTGCTTGACCGGGTCGTAATACTGCTCGATGGTGCGCGTCTCGATCAGCCCGGCCGCGCGCAGCTTGTGGTAGATGTCGTCGGCGCAGGCGCGGGTTTCGGCGGAATGGGTCGTGTAGTAGTTGTCGAAGCCGACCAGGAAGGCGGCAAAGTCGCGGGCGTGCTCGCCATGGACGCGGGCGATCAGGGCTTCCGGCGTGATGCCCTCCTGCTCGGCGCGCAGCATGATCGGCGTGCCGTGGGTGTCGTCGGCGCAGACGTACCAGCACTCGTTGCCACACATCTTCTGGAAGCGCACCCAGATGTCGGTCTGAATGTATTCGACCAGATGGCCGAGGTGGATGGCGCCGTTGGCGTACGGAAGTGCGGAGGTGACGAGAATCTTGCGCGACATGGGTGGGCGGCCGGAGAAAAAATGAACCGCAATTTTACCGCGAGGCTCTCGCCGAGCGGGGTTTGCGGTATACTGTAGCAAATTGCTCGGGTATTTCCGCCCGCTCACGCTCACCCGGAGTTTCCATGAGTCTTACAGAACAGCAGATCAAGACCGCCCTCGCTGCTACGGTCGACCCCAATACCGGCAAGGATTACGTCGCCGGCAAGTCGCTGAAGAATATCAAGGTCGATGGCGACGACGTCTCCTTCGACATCGAGCTCGGCTACCCGGCCAAAACGCAGATTGAAGCCATCCGCAAGCAGGTGATTGCGGCCGTGCGTACGCTGCCGGGAGTCGCTAACGTGTCGGCCAACGTCCATGCAAAAATCGTTGCCCACTCCGTGCAACTCGGCGTCAAGCTGGTGCCGGGCGTCAAGAACATCATCGCTATCGCCTCCGGCAAGGGCGGTGTCGGCAAGAGCACGACAGCGGTCAATCTGGCCCTGGCGCTGGCTCAGGAAGGCGCCAGCGTCGGCATCCTCGACGCCGACATCTACGGCCCCTCGCAGCCGCAGATGCTCGGTCTTGCCGGCGAGCAGCCGGAATCGAAGGACGGCCAGAGCATGGAACCGCTGACGGCCTACGGCGTACAGGCGATGTCGATCGGCTTCATGGTCGATGTCGAGACGCCGATGGTCTGGCGCGGGCCGATGGTGGCGCAGGCCCTCGACCAGTTGATCGGCCAGACCAACTGGCACGATGTCGATTACCTGATTGTCGATATGCCGCCGGGCACCGGCGACATCCAGTTGTCGCTGGCGCAGAAAGTACCGGTGACCGGTGCGGTGATCGTCACCACGCCGCAGGACATCGCGCTGATCGACGCGCGCAAGGGGCTGAAGATGTTCGAGAAGGTCAATGTCCCGATTCTCGGGATCGTCGAGAACATGAGCATTCACATCTGCTCCAAGTGCGGCCACGAGGAGCATATTTTCGGTGCCGGCGGCGGCGAGCGCATGGGTAAGGATTACGAGGTCGAGTTCCTCGGCAGCCTGCCGCTCGAACTGGCGATCCGAGAAATGACCGATGCCGGCAAGCCGACGGTCGTTGGCGCGCCGGATTCGCGCACGGCGGATATCTACCGCAGCATCGCTCGCCGGATTGCGGTGAAGATTGGCGAGAAAGCCAAGGACATGACGTCCAAGTTCCCGAATATCGTCGTGCAGAACACCTGATTTTTCGCCGATGAACCGTGCAAAGGCGGGTAGAATCCCGCCTTAGCCTCTTGCAGCGCGGACGGGAAGAAATGGCCATCAAATCAGACAAATGGATACGCCGCATGGCGGCGGAGCACGGCATGATCGAGCCGTTTTCCCCTGAACTCGTGCGCGAGGCAAATGGCCAGAAGATCGTTTCCTACGGCACCTCCAGCTACGGTTACGACATTCGCTGCGCGCGCGAATTCAAGGTATTCACCAACATCAACTCGACCGTCGTCGATCCCAAGGCCTTCGATCCGAAGTCCTTTGTCGAGATCGAGTCCGACGTCTGCATTATCCCGCCGAATTCGTTCGCGCTGGCGCGGACCCTGGAGTATTTCCGCATTCCGCGCTCGGTGCTGACCATCTGCCTCGGCAAGAGCACCTATGCGCGCTGCGGCATCATCGTCAATGTGACGCCATTCGAGCCGGAATGGGAAGGCTACGTGACGCTGGAATTCTCGAACACCACCCCGCTGCCCGCCAAGATCTATGCCGGCGAGGGTTGCGCCCAGGTGCTGTTCTTCGAGTCAGACGAGATCTGCGAAACCTCTTACAAGGACAGGGGCGGCAAGTACCAGGGCCAGGTCGGCGTGACGCTGCCCAAGATCTGACGCCGGGCGGCGTGGCCAAAGGGGCTTAATCCGTGACCCGATGGGGCGGGTCGCTGTTTTTCTAGGATTCAAAATGCGCTTCCACTTTCCCGTCATCATCATCGATGAAAATTACCGCTCCGAAAACACCTATGGCCTCAGCATCCGTGCGCTTGCTGCAGCCCTTGAAAGGGAGCGCCTTGAAGTGCTGGGCGTCACCAGCTTCGGCGACCTGACCTCGTTCGCGCAGCAGCAGTCGCGCGCCTGCGCCTTCATCCTCTCGATCGGCGACGAGGAGCTGGCGGTCGCGCCAGACCGGACCCTAGCCAAACTGCGCGCCTTCGTGACCGCGATCCGCAATCGCAACGCCGAAATTCCGATCTTTCTGCACGGCGAAACGCGCACCTCGCGCCATGTTCCGAACGACGTTCTGCGCGAACTGCACGGCTTCATCCACATGTTCGAGGACACCCCCGAATTCATCGCGCGCAACGTCAAGCGTGAAGCCCGTGCCTATCTCGATTCGCTGCCGCCGCCCTTCTTTCGCGCGCTGACGCACTATGCCGCCGACGGTTCGTATTCCTGGCACTGCCCGGGCCATTCGGGCGGCGTCGCCTTCCTTAAGAGCCCGGTGGGCCAGATGTTTCACCAGTTCTTCGGCGAAAACATGCTGCGCGCCGATGTCTGCAATGCCGTCGAAGAGCTCGGCCAGTTGCTCGATCACACCGGGCCGGTCGCCGCCTCGGAGCGCAATGCGGCGCGCATCTTCAATGCCGATCACCTGTATTTCGTCACCAATGGCACGTCGACATCGAACAAGATTGTCTGGCACTCGACGGTGGCGCCCGGCGACATCGTCGTCGTCGACCGCAACTGCCACAAGTCGGTGCTGCATTCGATCATGATGACCGGCGCCGTGCCGGTTTTCCTGATGCCGACGCGCAACAACTTCGGCATCATCGGCCCGATTCCGAAGAGCGAGTTCGCCTGGGAGAGCATCCGGAAGAAGATCGCCGCCAACCCCTTCGCCACCGACAAGAACGCCAAGCCGCGGGTGCTCACGATCACCCAGTCGACCTATGACGGAATCATTTACAACGTCGAGGAAATCAAGAAGGAACTCGACGGCAAGATCGACACGCTGCATTTCGACGAGGCCTGGCTGCCGCATGCCGCCTTCCACGACTTTTACGGCGATTACCACGCCATCGGCGCCGATCGCCCGCGCTGCAAGGAATCAATGGTTTTCGCCACGCAATCGACCCACAAGTTGCTGGCCGGCCTCAGTCAGGCTTCGCAGATCCTGGTTCAGGACTGCGAGATGCGCAAGTTCGACCGCGACATCTTCAACGAGGCTTACCTGATGCATACCTCGACCTCGCCACAATACGCGATCATCGCCTCATGTGACGTCGCCGCGGCGATGATGGAGGCGCCCGGCGGCACCGCGCTGGTCGAGGAATCGATTTCCGAAGCCCTCGATTTCCGACGCGCCATGCGCAAGGTCGACGAGGAGTGGGGTGCTGACTGGTGGTTCAAGGTCTGGGGCCCCGACGTTTTTTCCGAGGAGGGCGTCGAAGACCGCGAGGCCTGGATGCTCAAGCCCGGTGACCGCTGGCACGGTTTCGGCGAACTGGCCGACGGCTTCAACATGCTCGACCCGATCAAGGCGACCATCATCACGCCGGGCCTCGATGTCGATGGCAATTTTGCCGCCGATATCGGCATCCCGGCTGCCATCGTCACCAAATACCTCGCCGAGCATGGCATCATCGTCGAGAAGTGCGGCCTTTACAGCTTCTTCATCATGTTCACCATCGGCATTACCAAGGGCCGCTGGAACACGCTGGTGACCGAGTTGCAACAGTTCAAGGACGACTATGACCGGAACTATCCGCTGTGGAAGGTCCTGCCGGAGTTTGCGCAGAAGAACCCACGCTACGAAAAGGTTGGACTCCGTGACCTGTGCGCCCAGATCCATGGGATCTACAGGCACAACGACGTGGCCCGTCTGACCACCGAAATGTACCTGTCGGACATGGTGCCGGCGATGCGTCCGACCGATGCCTTCGCCCGGATGGCGCACCGCGAGATCGAGCGCGTGCCGGTCGATGCCCTCGAAGGTCGCGTCACTGCCGTGCTGCTGACCCCTTACCCGCCGGGCATTCCGCTGCTCATTCCGGGTGAGCGCTTCAACCGGACGATTTGCAGCTACCTGAAGTTCGCCCGTGAATTCAACGCCCGTTTCCCCGGCTTCGAGACCGACATTCACGGTCTGGTCAAGGGGGCGGACGGGAGCTATTACGTGGATTGCGTCCGCTAGCGTCGATCTCGGGTCCGCCAGCCGACCGGCCACCGATCAGTCGCGGTGTTCCGCCCAGAAGTTGCCGATCGCCAACGCATCGATCCGCTTCTCGACGAAAGCACGGGCCGCCTCTTCGGGGCCGCAGACGATCGGTTCCTCGTGCACATTGAAGCTGGTGTTGAGTACCAGCGGCAGCCCGGAGAGGGCGGCGTAAGCTTCGATCAACCGGTGGTAGCGCGGGTTGGTCTTGCGGCTGACCAACTGCGGACGGGCGGTCCCGTCGACGTGGACCACCGCCGAAATGCGGTGCCGCCATTCCGGTTTGACGTCGAAGGTGATTGTCATGAACGCGGCGGCGTGGCGGGCCTTGGGAATGTTCTCGAACAGTTCCTCTGCCCGCTCTTCAAGCACGCTGGGTGCGAAAGGCATGAATTCAGACCGGTCGAGCCGCTGGTTGAGCCAGTCGTTGATGCCCTTTTCGGTCGGCTGGGCCAGCATGCTGCGGTTGCCGAGTGCGCGCGGACCGAATTCCATGCGTCCCTGGAACCAGCCGACCACGCGGCCGGCATGGATCGCAGCCGCCGCGCGGCGGATCAATGGTTCCTCGTCCATATGCTCAAAGTCGATACCGGCGGCCTGCAGCGCGGCGCAGATAGCGTCGTCGCCGAATTCCGGACCCCAGTACACGGTTTCCAGAGGCTTCCGGTTCGCCGCGAATACCTCTGGCGAAGAGGCCTGCAGGTCGAGCAGAGCCGAGCCGACGCTATTGCCGGTGTCGCTCATTGCGGGAAAGACGAATACCTGTTTGACTTGCGGCAGCGCAGCGATGCGCTGGTTGAGCTTGACGTTGGCGAAGACGCCGCCATTCAGGGCGACGCAGTCGAGTCCGGTTTCGTCGAGAAAGCGTCGGATCAGTTCCAGCGCGACGTCTTCGAGGACCTGCTGGGCAGCGGCGGAGATGTCCTCGCGCGAATGTCCCGCGGCGACCGACGCCAGGTAGTCGTAGCGCACCCGCTCATGTTGGCCGGCGAAATCAGAATCCAGCGTGTTCCCGTCGGCTGACAGCCTGAGTGCCCGCGAGAACGCTTCATAGAGGGGTGCCGGGTTGCCGTAGGCGGCGAGGCCGATCACCTTGCCTTCGTGACGCAGCTCGCGGAAACCGAGAATCCGTGTAATGGCGCCATAGAACCCGCCGGCCGAGGTGCCAACGGTATTGGTGACATGGATTCGCCGCACGCTGCCGTTGTCGTATATGCACGAGGTGTGGTTGATGTCGAGGTCACCCACGCCGTCAATCGTGAAGATCGCCGCCCGCTCGAAGCCGGAGTAATAGGCGGCGGGAAGGGCATGGGCATCGTGGTGATCGTGGAAGCGCAGCGTCGTGTTGGGAGAGAAGCCTTCCCCCACGAGGAATTCATCCTTGCGAAAGTAGGGGTCAAACGGCTTGCCTTGCTTGCGCAGTTGCTTGAGCAGGTTACGCGCCATCATCTGCGGGCGGTCCTGGTTCGCCAGTTTCTTCTTGAAGCGGGAAAGCCGCCGCTCGAATTCCTTGAGCAGCGTCTCGCGCCGGAAATACTCCTCGGGCAGGAAATTGTACTGTAGCGCCAGGTGCTCTGTCTGGGTGCGTTCCAGTCCGCCCAAACCGAGGACCCGGGCGATGGCCGCGTCCGGCAGCCGGCCTCCGTCGTTCTTGATGCGCGACAGGCGCTCCTCAGATATTGCTGCGACGAGTTGCCCGTCCCGGAACAGAACGGCGGAAGACTCGTGGCCCGTGTGCAGGCCCAGAACGGTAGACAAGGTGTATCTCCTCAACGAAAACCACGGTACTCGCCACCATTGGGGGAGCATCGCTCAACGGCATGAAACAAAGAGGTCTCAACGTGCAATTATCGCGCATTGCGCGGTCTGTTGCGCGAATCAGGAATCGACCGCCTGCCGACGAAGCGTTCTGCCTGCGTGAGCGCTACCGGAAACGGAAAGGCGGTGACGCGACCGTCGCAACGCTGGAGCACGGCGCCCCGGATTCAGGTTTCTTGTCGGCGCCACGTGGCGAAGGCGAAACCGGTGCCTTCGGTTCTTGCGACAATCTTCCAGTCAACCGGATCAACCTCCGGGAACCAGGCATCCCCCTCCGGTTCCAGATCGACCTCGGTGATCTCCAGGCGGTCGGCGACGGCCATTGCCTGCGTATAGACTTGTTCGCCGCCAATGATGAAGATGGTGGTTGCGACCATGGAATCTGCGGCTGGCCCGAGGGTCGACGCCAGTCTGAGGGCATTTTCCAGCGAGTCGGCGATTTCGGCGCCGGGCGCCGCGTAAGCGGTCTGGCGGGTGATTACGATGTTGCGGCGACCGGGCAGCGGACGGAAGCGCGGGGGGAGCGATTCCCAGGTCTTGCGTCCCATGACCACGGTATGACCGGTGGTCAGCGCCTTGAAGTGCGCCATGTCTTCGGGAATGTTCCAGAGCAGCTGGTTGTGGCGACCGATGACCCGGTTTCTGGCGACGGCGGCGATGATGACGATTTCCGGCATCCGGGCGTCAGCCGTGGGCAGCGATGGCGTCGCGATACAGAGCGACGTAGTCGTGGGCGGCATGTTCCCACGAGAAATCGCGACGCATTCCGTTCTGCTGGATGCGCTGCCAGACCTTGCGCTCGTGCCAGCTGGCTGTCGCGCGTTCGAGCGCGAGCCACAATGCGTGCGGGGTCGCTTCGTCGATGACGAAACCGTTGCCGGTTCTGTCGGCCAGCGTCGCGTCGCTGACGTCGACCACGGTATCGGCGAGGCCGCCGGTGGCGCGGACGATCGGCGGCGTGCCGTAGCGCAGGCTGTACATCTGATTAAGCCCGCAGGGCTCGAAGCGCGACGGCATCAGGAAGCAGTCGGCACCGGCTTCGATGCGATGCGCCAGCGCTTCGTCGAAACCCAGGCGAACGGCGATCTGCCCGGGGTGGCGGGCGGCGAGGCTGCTGAAGCCGGCTTCCATCGCCTTGTCGCCGCTGCCGAGGACGACGAGTTGCGCCGGCAGCTGCGTGATGCCTTCACCAAGAGTCAGAACGAGATCGAGACCCTTCTGCTGCGTCAGGCGGCTGATGATGCCGAACAGCGGGCGGTCGACAGCGGGTTCGAGCCCCATTTCCCCTTGCAGGGCGCGCTTGTTGTCGCGCTTGGCGGCCAGCCGGTTGGCGGCGTAGGGCGCCGCCAGCCTCGGATTGCTTGCCGGGTTCCAGAGCTCCGTGTCGACGCCGTTGAGAATGCCGCGCAGCGCGTCGGCGCGGTGGCGCAGCAACGGGGCCAGTCCGTAGCCGAAATGCGCGTGCTGGATTTCGCCGGCGTAGGTCGGGCTGACGGTCGAGATCAGCGTCGCCAGTTGCAGGCCGGCCTTGAGGAAGGAAAGCTGGCCGTGGTACTCGAGGCCGTCGAAGCGCCAGGCGTGCTCGGGCAAGCCGAGGGCCAACAGATGACCAGCGGCGAAAGTGCCCTGGAAGGCGATATTGTGCACCGTGACGACGCTCGCGGCGCCACCCTCGTAATGCAGCCAGGCAGGCGCGAGCGCGGTCTGCCAGTCATTGAGGTGCACGACATCCGGCTGCCAGGCGAGCGGTGATCCGGCCTGCCCGAGCAGTGCGGCGACCCGGGACAGCAGGCCGAAACGGATGGCATTGTCCGGCCAGTCGTTGCCCAGCGCATCGAGGTAGGGATTGCCCGAGCGCGCGAACAGTTCCGGGCAGTCGAGCAGGATCAGCGGCAGGCCGTCGGCTTCGGCGGCGAGCAGGCGCGCCGACGGCAGCGCCGGCGCCAAGGCGGGCAGGTCGGCAAGCACGCTGGCCCCGGGGAATGCCTTGTGCAACGCGGGGTAGGCCGGAATCAGCACCCGGATGTCATGCCTGGCGCGGCGCAGCGCTGCCGGCAGGGCGGCGGCGACGTCGCCGAGACCGCCGGTCTTGACCCAGGGCGCCATTTCCGAGGCGGCAAAGAGGATAGCGAGTCGGCTCATGGCATCAACGCCTCAGGGCGGCGATCAGGCCGCGCGTCGAGGCGTCGAAGGCGGTGTCGTCGCCAGAGCCTTCGAGCAGCGGCGTCAGTCGGCTGGCGAGTTGCTTGCCGAGCTCGACACCCCATTGATCGAAGGAATTCAGGTTCCACAGGACGCCCAGACAGAAGACCTTGTGCTCGTAGAGCGCCAGCAACTGGCCGAGCGTGTAGGGGTTCAGCGCCGGCAGCAGCAGCGTGGTCGACGGCTGATTGCCGGGGAACACCTTGTACGGCACGAGCGCTTCCGGGACGCCGGCGGCATGGACTTCCGCGGCGGTCTGGCCGAAGGCGAGCGCGGCCGATTGTGCGAGGCAGTTGGCAAGCAGCGCCGCATGGTGGCCGCCGGGCAGCGGAAAGTCGCTGTCGCGCAGCGCAATGAAATCGCAGGGAATGGTCTGGCCACCCTGATGCATCAATTGATAGAACGAGTGCTGGCCGTTGGTTCCCGCTTCGCCCCAGAGCACCGGACAGGTCGCGACCCCGACCGGCTCGCCGTCGCGGTCGGTCTGCTTGCCGTTGCTTTCCATTTCGAGCTGCTGCAGGTAGGCCGGCAGCAGAGACAGCGACTGGCTGTAGGGCAGGACGGCTGCGGTCGACGCGCCGAGGAAGTCGGTATTCCACACGGTCAGCAGGGCCAGCGTCAGCGGCAGGTTGGCGGCTGCCCGGGCGTCTGTGAAGTGCCGGTCCATGGCGCGGGCGCCGGCCAGCAACTGCTCGAACTGGTGCCAGCCGATGGCCAGAGCGAGCGACAGGCCGATCGCCGACCACAGCGAAAAGCGCCCGCCGACCCAATCCCAGAATTCGAACACGTTGTCGGGAGGGATGCCGAAGTGTCGCGTCAGTTCCAGGTTGGTCGAGATGGCCACGAAATGCTGGCAGACGGCGCTTTCGCGGCTGGCCGCGGCGAGCAGCCAGGCGCGGGCAGTGCGTGCATTGGTCAGCGTTTCGAGCGTCGTGAAGGTCTTGCTGGCGATCACGAACAGCGTCGTGCGCGGGTTGAGCCGGGCGAGCAGCGGGGCGATGTCGGCGCCATCGACGTTGGCGACGAAATGGATATCGAGGTCGGGCAGCTGATGCCCGACAAGTGCTCTGACCGCCATCCGCGGGCCAAGGTCGGAGCCGCCGATACCAATGTTGACGACGTCGGTGATGTGCTCGCCGGCAAAGCCCCGCCACTTGCCACTGTGAATGCTTTCGCAGAGGTTCTGCAGGCGCTCGCGGACGACGCGCACTTCGAGCGGCTCCTGTTCGCCGGCACGCAGCGCCATGTGGCGAACGGCGCGGCTTTCGGTGTGATTGATCGGTTCACCGGCCAGCATCTTCCGCTTCCAGCCCTCGACGTCGGCCGCGTCAGCCAGCGCATGCAGCAGAGCCAGTGTTTCGGCGTCGATGCGCTGCTTGGAAAAATCGAGCAACAGGCCGTCCTGGCGCAGCGAAAAGCGTTCGAAGCGTTGCCTGTCGGCGGCGAACAGTTCGCGCAGATGCGCCGGGCGCACGACTTCGGCATGGCCGGCAAGCGCACGCCAGGCCGCGGAGTCGACAATGGTCATAGCCAGATCATGAGGCCGGGCTCGAACTTGTGGATCAGTTCCGGATGTGACGGGAAGACACGGATCCCGTATTCCAGCTTGCCGCAGAGTTCGGGCGTCAGGTTCAGGGTATAAAGCATCTCGCCATTGCCGGTCATTCCTTCGGTATGCAGCGGGTAGCGGCGAGCGCGCTGGCTGGATATGCCGCCGGGGCCGGGGCGGCCGACCAGTGCCTCAACGGTGACATCTTCCGGGTTCAGTCCGTTGAGCTGGACGGCAACCTGGATCTCCAGGGACTTGCCGAAGGCGAGGCGACGCTCCGGTGTATCGAGTCGGTGCAGGCGTACACCGGGCCAGGCGCCACGGACCCGCGCTTTCCACTCGGCGACCGTGCGGGCGACGGCGAATTCATCGCTGGCGAAGCGTCGACCATGCAAGGCAGCCGGCGCATAGAATTTCCTGACGTATTCGGCAACCATGCGGATGACGTTGAAGCGTGGCGCGATGGTCATGATCGATTGCTTGGCCATCGCTACCCATTCCGGTGAATAGCCCATCGGACCAGTGCGGTAGTAGGTCGGGATCACCTGATCCTGGAGAAGTTCATAGAGGGTGCGGGCTTCCTCGGCGTCGCGTTGGGCTTCGTCGAGATGTTCGGGGGCGGGCCTGATCGCCCAGCCGTTCGCCACGTCGCCGCTGTCGTCATAGCCTTCACCCCACCAGCCGTCGAGTACCGAGAGGTTGAGGGCGCCGTTCATCGCCGCCTTCATGCCCGAGGTGCCTGAGGCCTCGAGCGGATAGATCGGATTGTTGAGCCAGACGTCGACCCCGGCCACCAACGAGCGCGCCAGGTGCAGGTCGTAGCCCTCGACCAGCAGGATGTGGCCCTCGAACTCCGGCAGCTTGGCCATCTGGGCGATCCTGCGGATGATTTCCTGGCCCGGCAGGTCGGCCGGGTGGGCCTTGCCGGCGAACAGGAAGAGTACCGGCCGGTCAGCCTGGGCGATGATTTCGCGCAGCCATTCCGGGTCCTGGAAGAGCAGCGCGGCACGCTTGTAGGTGGCAAAGCGGCGGGCAAAGCCGATGGTGAGGATGTTCGGGGCCTGCGGATCGGCGAACTTGAGCAGGCGGTCGAGGTGGGCCGGCGATCCCTGATTGCGCCGGTGCTGTTCGCCGATGCGATCGCGGACGAGTTGCAGCAGTTGTGACTTGATCTGCTGGCGAATGCTCCAGAACGTCGGATCGGGAATGCGCGAGATGCCTTCCCAGTTTGCCGGCTCTGTCTGGCGTTCACCCCAGCCCACGCCAAGGTAGCGCTCGAAGGTTTCGTACCATTCGGTGGCCAGGAAGGTCGGCAGATGGACGCCGTTGGTGATGTAGTCCATCGGGTTCTCGGCGGGTTCGATCTGCGGCCACAGGTAGCGGCAGATGCCGGCCGAAACGCCGCCGTGGATGCGTGACACGCCGTTGTGGTAGCGCGAGCCGCGCAAGGCGAGGGCGGTCATGTTGAAGTTTGCCTTGCCCGGCTCCCTGCCGAGGGCAAGCAGTTGCTCGCTGGGCAGGTGGAGCTCCTGGCACCAGTGCGAGAAATAGTGGCGGATCATTTCCTCGGGGAATTGATCGTGACCGGCCGGTACCGGCGTGTGCGTGGTGAACACCACGTTCGAGCTCACCGCCTCGATGGCCGCGGCGTAAGGGAGGCCGGCGGAAACCAGCTGGCGAATGCGTTCGAGGATAAGGAAGGCGGCATGACCCTCGTTGACATGCCAGACCGTCGGCTTGAGGCCAAGCGCGGCGAGGGCGCGAACGCCGCCGACGCCGAGCAGAATTTCCTGCTCGATACGCATCGTCCGGTCGCCGCCGTAGAGGCGGTGGGTAATCTCGCGGTCATGGGCCGTATTCTGGGGAACCCAGGTGTCGAGCAGGATAAGCCGGACGTGGCCGACCCGGGCTTCCCACAGTCTGGCATGAACCGTGCGGCCGGGAAATTCGACATCGACCACAACATCCTGCCCGTTGCTGTCGCGCAGCGGCGAAATCGGCAGATCGTCGAAATTGGAATCGCTGTAGGTCGCCTGCTGGTTGCCCTTGGCATCGAGGGTCTGATGGAAGTAGCCCTGATGGTAGAGGAGGCCGATGCCGATGAACGGCAGGCCCATGTCGCTGGCTGCCTTGCAATGATCGCCGGCGAGAATGCCAAGGCCGCCAGAGTAGATCGGCAGGCTTTCATGGAAGCCGAATTCGGCGCAGAAATAGGCGATCAGGTCATCGCTCTTGAACGGTTGGCCGTGGACGTGGGCCATGTTGGGCATTTCGTGGTAGCTGCTGTAAGCCGACACGACGCGATTCAGGCTGCCGAGGAAGACCGGATTCTCGGCAGCCGCTTCAAGGCCCTTCTGGTCGGCGCGCTTGAGAAAGGCCTTGGGATTGTGGTTGGTCGCCTTCCACAGCGGGTTCGACAGTTGCGCGAACAGCGAGCGTGTCGAACGATCCCAGCTGTACCAGAGGTTGCTGGCAAGGTCTTCGAGCGGCTGCAGACGCGCCGGAATGCGGGGATTTACTTCGAGATTGAATACGGTTCCAGTCATGAGGCGCTCGGTTGGGTGGTCAGTTGGAGTTGGATGATGCACTGGTCGTTGGGCACGGTCCAGGTGAAGGACAGTTCAACGCTCTGCATGATTTTCTCAAAGCCGGCTTCGGATTGGGAGACCGTCTGCTGCGGTCGACCGCAAATTTCGGCCGGAATCGCTGACCGGATTTGTATGCTGCCCTTGAGTACGCCATCGTCGAGATTCAGGGCGGTAGCGGCCGCCAGGTCGAGCGGCTGGCCAAAGCCACCAGGAATACTGCCATCGGCCAGCACGTAGCGACCGAGGATACCGTCGCAGCTCGGCATGGCAAGGTTGATGCGTGTTGTCAGGCGGCGGCCGGCGAGGTTGTTGCACTGCCAGGTGACGGTAACGGTCGACCCATCCACGGCCAGCGTTTTGACCAGGCCGGGGTGGGTGAAACGCAGGGTTGCCGCGCTGTCCTGGACGTAGGCAGTGATCGCGACACCGTCAAGTTCGTCGAGCCACAGGGCGCGCGGCACGACGTCGGGAACGATATCGGCGGCAGCTACCGGGTGCTTGAAGCGGACGATGTCGTGGGCCGAGGCGATACCCCCGCCGTGATGCCGCGTCGGCCCGCCGGCGATCTTGTCATGGTAATGCTCGTGATGGCGGCGCAGGGTGTCCCCGAAATTGTGCGTCAGCGCGTAGCTGCTCAGTTCGTGCGCGGCGCCCAGCCCGTCATCGCGGACGACCAGTTGCAACTGGTCGTTGTGGACGAAGGTTTCGCTTTTTCCATCAAAATCGAGGTCGACCGCAACAATTGCCGGGCGCGGCTGGACAGCGTCGAGCTTGGCCTCGAGCGCAACGATGTTATTCCATACCGCGCGCCGCAGGTGCGGCAGGTAGAGGCCGCCGAAGAGGCCGTGCCAGTAGGCGTCGTTGGCCTGGGCGCGGTAGAGGTCGGCGGTCAGCTCGGGCGAGGGAGCGGGCAGGGTGGCGAGACGGGCCGAGAGTGCCTGCATCCGCTTGTGCATCCAGTTGGCTTCAGGATAACGCGTCAGGAAGTTGCGCCAGATGCCGCCACGGATAAAGGGCCGGTGCCGGTCGCCGCGACCGGCGGCTTTTTCGCTGGCGAGCAGGTTCGTGTAGATGCCGGCAGCCGGCGCCGGCAGTGTCCATTCGTTCATTTCGCTGTACGACGTCGTCGGCAAATAGATGATGCCCCGCGTAACGCTTCGGGCGTGAAAGTCGGCGTAGGTCGCGGTGCGGATCTTCGGGCTCGCCAGCACGCCTTCGATCAGCGCCTTGAGCCAGCCGCGGTTATAGACCCAGTCGTAGGTTTCCGGCCAGATGCCGAATTTTTCGATGTCGTCGAAATAGATCGCGGCGGCGCGGTCCTGGTCGGCGAGGTTTTCCAGATACCCGATGACTTCATGCGCCGGCGAGAAGGGCAAGCGGTAGCGCAATGCTTCTGAGATCGGGAAGAGGTCGAGCCGGGTGCCGTCTTCCTCGGTGCTGAAGTAGCCGTCGAGTTCGTCGGCGTGCTTGCCGGCGCACAAGAAATGGTAGTCGTCTACGGTCACGTAGGCGATGCCGGTAGCGGCCAGCGCCGGCACGACCGATGATTCCCAGACCCGCTCGGTGAGCCAGGCACCGGTCGGCGTGGCACCGGTCCAGGCGGTCAGCTTCTCGTTCAGCGTGCGCAGTTGGCCGACCCGGTCGCGCTGGGGGATGGCGGCGAGCACCGGTTCGGTGTCGCCGGAACTGAACAGTTCGACCTGGCCACGGGCCACCATCGCGGCGAGCAGAGCCATGTCGGCTGGGTAGCGCTCGCGTAGCCAGTCGAGCAGCCATCCAGAAAAATGGGCGGCGAAACGGAAATCCGGGTAGTCGTGCAGGGTTTCGAGAAAGGGCTTGTAGCAGCGGCGGTGGGCATCCGCTATCACTTCTGGAAAATTGCCGACCGGCTGGTGGGCATGGACGCCAAGGAGAAGGGTGACAGCTTGAGTCATCAGGGAAAGTTTCAGGTGGCGCGGCGCATTGTGCCGCCGCTTTCAGGGGTGCCTCCGCCGAGGCTGATCGGGTGATCGAGGCTCCCGGGAACCGGCAGGTTCAGTAGGCGATAGAGGGATTTGAGGTTTTCCCGGAACAGGTTGTCGAAGCAGGCTACCGACTGCGGTGAGTTGTAATCGCCGAGCCACCAGAACCAGTCCGAGCTCTCGCAGACGGCCAGGCGCTGGAGCACGGCGCTGCGCTCGTCTTCGCTCAGACGCTCGCTCTCCAGGGCGCGGTCGGCGCACATCTTCACCTCGCACAGCATGTCCCAGGCGCGGTTCTTGTCGGCGTTCCCGAGCCAGGTTGACAGCGTACCATAGACCCAACTGCCGGCAGTCAGACGCGGCAGCCGGGAGCGCCGGTCGTGCTGTGCGGCCGCCGCCTCGCTCAGGGTGACCGTGCGGATATCCTGGCTATCCGAGAGCGCACCGTAGAGGTCGGAAAAGAAATACCAGGCGTTGTAAGGGTAGTACTCCCAAGCGTTCTCCCCATCGAGAAAGACCGTGATCAGGTTGCTCCAGTTCGGGAGGCGGAGCGCCTTCAGTTCGCCCATGAAATGTTGGGCGGCATCACGGCCGTGCCATTTGGCGTATTCGAAGCCGATCAGGTCGGAGAGACGCTCGTTACGAAAAAACAGCGTGATGTCGCCCGGCGTGCCCTCGGGGGCTTGCCAGGGAATCGTCGTCGTCGCCTGGCTGCCGGCGGAATGCCTGAGAACACCATGACTGCTGGCGGTCCACCTGAAGCCGGCCGCGGCGATCTGGTTCAGAAAAGGCGCCGACAACGCCCCTTCGGCTGGCCACAGGCCCGTGGGTACGCTGCCGAAGCGCCGCTCGTGACTGGTCCGCGCAGCCTCCAGATGGGCTGTGACACGGGAATGCCCGCCGGGGTATTCGGGTGAGGAGGGCAAGGGGCATTCCGGCCAGCTTTCGCGGGCGGCCTTGAAGTCGATCAGCAGCGGCGCCAGCGGGTGACTGGCTGGCGTGCAGCTCAATTCGACCTGCCCGCTTTCACCCAGTGCCCGATAACGCGGAATCAATCCGTGCAGCACGGCGCCCAGTTCGGCGAGCAGACTCTCGCGATCCGCCAGATCGAAGCCGTAGCCCTTGGCCATCAGTTGCGGCACGACCCGCCCGGCGCGGCGCAGACTCTCGCCCGTCCACGCTAGCAGAAACCAGACGGCAAGATCCGTGTAATAACCGCCGGAAAGATAGGCAAGGCTATTGGCATCCTGCAACTTGACGAAATCGAGCAAGTCACGCAGCCGCCGATACGGGGCAAATGGCTCGAGCATGGTGGGTGCGTGGCACCGGAAGGCCATGTCGAGCAACCATGTCTGGTCGGCGGCTTCCAGCGTGTTGGAATCAGGATGGGCGACGATGCGCAGCAGCGGGTCACGCCACTGGCTGGTAGCGAACTGTTCGCAGTAATCCTCCACCTGGTCGAGCAGAACCGGCACGAAATTGACCGTGCAGCGCACGCCGGGATGGCGTTCAAGGTGGCTGGCCATGTCGGAATAATCCTTGATGGCATGCAGCAGAACCCAGGGCAGCACGAACTTGCCCGTTTCGGGATGCCGGTAGTCCGGTTGGTGCATGTGCCAGAGGAAGGCGAGATCTGCCATCAGTGAACTTCCGCCGCGCCTTGGCCGAGCATCTCGGCGGTCACCAACGTGATCCCCTTGGGGCTGACAAAGAAGCGCTCGCGGTCGGCTTCCGCATCGACGCCGATGACCGTGTTCGCAGGAATCCGGCAATTCTTGTCGATGACGCAGCGCTTGAGGACCGCATGGCGCCCGACATCGACGCCTGGCAGGATCACCGAATCCTCGATCGATGCCCAGCTATGCACGGTGACGCTGGAGAACAGCAGCGAACGCTTGACCGCGGCTCCAGAAATTATGCAGCCGCCGGAAATCAGCGAGTCGATTGCCATGCCGCGCCGTCCGTCGTCGTCGAACACGAACTTGGCCGGCGGCAACTGCTCCTGGTAGGTCCAGATCGGCCAGTCCTTGTCGTACAGATTGAGTTCCGGCGTCACCTTGGTCATTTCCATGTTCGCCTCCCAGTAGGCATCGATGGTCCCGACATCTCGCCAATAGGGCCGATGGTGTTCGCTGCCGACGCAGGAGTCGGCGAAGCGGTGGGCGAACACCCGGTAGCGCGGCACGATGTGCGGGATGATGTCCTTGCCGAAATCGCGGCTCGATCCCTTGGTCAGGGCGTCCCTCTCCAGTTGCTCGAAGAGAAATTTCGCGTTGAAGACATAGATGCCCATCGACGCCAGCGCACGATCGGGCTGGCCGGGGATCGAAGGCGGATTCTGCGGCTTCTCGAGGAACTCAGTCACGCGATCCTCGTGGCCAACGCCCATGACGCCGAATTCGCGCGCTTCAGCGATCGGCACGTCGATGCAGCCCACCGTCATGTCGGCCCGGTGCTTGGCATGAAAGGCCAACATCTGGCCGTAGTCCATTTTGTAGATGTGGTCGCCGGCGACGATCAGGATGTGTTCCGGGTTGTAGCGCCGCAGAAAGTGCATATTCTGGAAGACCGCATCGGCGGTGCCCTGATACCACTGCGTCTCGTCAATCTGCTGCTGTGCCGGCAGCAACTGGATGAACTCGTCGAAACGCCCGTCGAGAAAGCTCCAGCCGCGCTGGATGTGGCGAATCAAGCTGTGTGCCTTGTATTGTGTGGCAACGCCGATCTTGCGGATGCCCGAATTGACGCAGTTTGACAACGTGAAATCGAGAATGCGGAACTTGCCCGCGAACGGCACGGCCGGCTTGGAGCGGAAATCGGTCAGTTGCTTGAGGCGACTGCCGCGGCCGCCCGCCAGAATGATCGCGAAGGTGTTGCGCGTCAGGTGGCTGATGAAACGCATGTCAGTCTCGTCGCGCATCTCGCAATACTCCTGATGCGTGCAAGGGGTGCTGTTCGGCATGTGGGTGGACCTCCCTGGTCACTGTTTTGTCTTATGATACTGCGAGAGGGGGAGCAAATGCAGTCATCGGACGCGCTTTATCTGTTCAACGAAGGCCGGAACTATCAGGCCTACCGGCTGCTCGGGGCCCAACCGTCGGATGCCGGGACCATATTTCGCGTCTGGGCGCCAAACGCCGGCAAGGTCTCGGTGGTCGGTGATTTCAATGGCTGGCGCGGCGGCGTCGATACGCTGCATCCGCTCGGGCCCTCGGGTGTCTGGGAGGCGACCGTTCCGGCGGCGGTGCCGGGGAGTCTCTACCGTTTCGAGATCGTCAACCGAGTCAGCGGCGATAAACTGATCAAATCCGATCCCTACGGGCGCGGTTACGAGTTGCGTCCCGGGTCAGCCGCCTATGTCGCGACGCCCTCGCAGCATGTCTGGGGCGATGGCGACTGGCTGGCGCGGCGCGCCGACTGGGACTGGCAGCACGCGCCGGTCAATATCTACGAGTTGCACCCGGGGTCGTGGATGCGCCACCCGGACGGCAGGCCCTACCTGTGGCCGGAACTTGCCGAGCGACTGATTCCCTATGCCGTCGAACAAGGCTACACGCATCTAGAACTGCTGCCGGTTACGGAGCATCCGCTCGACGAATCCTGGGGCTACCAGACCACCGGCTACTTTGCACCGACCTCGCGCTACGGCTCGCCGGACGACCTGCGCGCCTTCGTGGACGCCTGCCATCAGGCCGGCCTCGGTGTCATCCTCGACTGGGTTCCCGGCCACTTTCCGCAGGACGACTGGGCACTGGCCCGCTACGACGGAACCGCGCTCTACGAACACGAAGATCCGCGTCTTGGTCTGCATGCCGACTGGGGAACCCATATCTTCAATTACGGCCGCCATGAGGTTCGTAGCTTCCTGCTTTCGTCGGCGCACTGGTGGCTGGCCGAGTTCCATTTCGACGGCCTGCGCGTCGACGCCGTCGCCTCGATGCTCTATCTCGATTACTCGCGCAAGCCCGGCCAATGGCTGCCCAACAAGTTCGGCGGACGCGAGAATCTCGACGCCATCGACTTTCTCAAGGCGCTCAATGCGATGGTGCACGCCGAATTTCCCGGCGCGCTGACCATCGCCGAGGAATCGACGGCGTGGCCGATGGTTTCGCGCCCGACTTATGTTGGCGGCCTCGGTTTCTCGATGAAATGGAACATGGGCTGGATGAACGACAGCCTGCGCTACTTCCACCGCGACCCGATCCATCGCCGCTGGCACCACGGCGAACTGACTTTCGGCCAGGTCTACGCCTACAGCGAGAACTACGTGCTGCCCTTCTCGCATGACGAAGTGGTGCACGGCAAGGGTTCGCTGCTCGGCAAGATGCCGGGCGACGCCTGGCAGCGCCTCGCCAACCTGCGTCTGCTACTCGCCTGGCAGGCGTTTACCCCGGGCAAGAAGCTGACCTTCATGGGCTGCGAATTCGGCCAGCAGCGAGAGTGGTCGGAAGCCCGCGAACTCGACTGGAACCTGCTGGCCGATCCAGGCCACAGCGGCCTGCAACGTCTCGCCGGCGACCTCAATCGCCTCTATCGCGACGTGCCGGCACTGCACGAACAGGATTTCGCCAGCCATGGTTTCGAGTGGATCGACTGTCACGACAGCGAACATTCGGTGCTGTCCTGGCTGCGCTGGGGCCGCGATGGCAGCTTCGTGGTCGTCGCGGTCAACTTCACCCCGGTGCCACAAAGCGCCTACCGCCTCGGCGTGCCGAAGGCGGGGCGCTACGTCGAAGTCCTCAACAGCGATTCAGGGCATTACGGTGGCAGCAACGTCGGCAACGCGGGGGCGCTCGATGCCTGCGAAGGCGAATGGATGAACCGACCGGCGAACCTGCAAATCACGATTCCCCCGTTGGCGGCGGTGCTGTTGCGCTGCGGGTGAACAAGCGCTGTACTAGCGCGAACGCGACAGGTCGAGGTCGGCTTGGTTCTTTTCGTCGACGTAGATCCCCGTTTTGCCTGGCCGGCTGCTGGCGAAGCAGGTGACCTCGACATTGGCCAGCGTTTTCGCCTTGTGCAGGACGTCGACCGCGCAACGCCCGAAGACGCTGTCGATGGTGGCAAGCAGATTGCGCGCGTAGGGAGTTTCCAGCCTGCCGTCGAGGATCAGGTTGGCGAGCAGGGCGCCATCGGGTTTCAGGACGCGGCGCGTGCCTTCCCAGAATTCGCGGGTGACCAGGTGGCTGGGAATCGAGGAATGGGAGCTGTAGACGTCGACAACGACGGCATCGAAGCGGCGCTCGCTGGTGGCGACGAAACGCCGGGCGTCGTCGGCGATGAACTCGCCGCGCGCCGGTTCGCGCAGGAAGTGCTTTTCGGCGATCGCCCGGATTGCCGGATCGATGTCGACATAGGTGTAACGATTCATCGGCTCGCGGTGCGACAGCGTGAAGCCGCCGGCGCCGAGAACCAGGATGTCGCGGTCGCGGAACTCGAGTTCGTCGAGCAGGATGCGCCGCAGGTGCGTGATGTAGCGGGTGTAGTTGGTCGGCTCGGATTCGTCGATCAGCGAAGCGGTTGACTTGTTGACCCAGAAGGCGCGCGGGTTTTCCTGGCCGGGGAGGGGTGCCGGACCGACGATGTATTCGGCGTAGGCGGTGTCGGCGGTCACCTCGTGATGCAGGTTGAAGCCGGCGGCGATTGCTGCGGTCGACGCGCAAAAAATGGCATATTTCAGATTGCGCCCGGCGATCAGGAGGGTGCCGGCGACCAGCAGCGCGGTGCACGCGAATACCGCCGCGGAAACCCCCAGCCATTGCATGACGAGCAGGGACAGGCTGAGCGAGCCGAGGAAGGAACCGAGCGTCGACCAGTAGAGCGCCATGCCGCTCGCCTCGCCGGTGCGTGCGTGCCGCATCAGGTTGGTCAGGATCGGCACGGTCTGGCCGAGCAGCCAGGCGAGCGGGCAGAGGACGCCGCCGATGAAAATGAAGTACGCGATCAGCGCCGGTTGCAGGTGAGCGAACAGCCAGTCGACGGTGATGCCGGCCAGCCCGACCCCGGCGAGTAGTGCGGAGATCAGGAAGTTGCGGGCGACGACCACGGTGTAGTTGCCGGAAACCCGGGCGCCGGCGGCGTAACCCAGGGCAAGGGCGAGCAGGAAAAAGGCGATGGTCGGCGCGGTGACGACGATCGAGCTGCCGACATGCGGCACCAGGCGGCGCAGCGCGATGATCTCCGCGCCGAGGGAACAGAAGCCCTCGATGAAGACGATGGCGTAAATGAGCAGACGGGACATCGGCCGGACTATACCTGATGCCGGTACTTGCGCCAGGCACTCCAACTGAAGACGAAAAGGCCGGTCCAGATCAGCGCGAAGCTGACCAGCCGCGAGGTCTGCATCGGCTCGCCGAAGATCCAGACGGCGGTTACGAACTGCAGGGTCGGGTTGATGTACATCAACATGCCGACCGTGGCGAGGTCAAGGCGCTGCGTGGCGGCGGCGAAGGCGATCAGCGGCAGGGCAGTGATAATGCCGGCGCCGACCAGCAATGCCGCGGTCGACAGGTCGTGGCCGCCGAAAACGGAATGCCCGCTGTGCGCCTGCCACAAAGCGTAGATGCCGCAGACCGGCAGCATGGCCAGCGTTTCCAGCCACAGACCGGACAACGCATCGACCGGCACCTGCTTGCGTACCAGGCCGTAGGTGCCGAAGGTGGCGGCAAGGTACAGCGAGACCCAGGGCAGGCTGCCGAGCGTGATCACTTCGTTGGCGATCGCGGCGACTGCAAGGCCGACCGAGATCCACTCCAGCGGGTTCAGTCTTTCCTTGAGTACGACGAGCGCCAGCAGGACGCTGACCAGCGGTGTCAGGAAGTAGCCGAGGCTGGAGGCGACGACTTGCTGGTTGGCGACCGCCCACAGGAACATCAGCCAGTTGCTGCCGACCAGCAGCGCGGCGAGGGCCAGCATGGCCAGTTGACGTGGTCTGCGAAAGACCGCGGCCACCTTGTCCCAGCCGCCGCGCAGCGTCAGTAGCAGACCGACGAAAACGCAGGCCCAGACCGCCCGGTTGGACAGCACGTCCATCGGCGAAATGTGCGCGAGTTGCCGGAAAAACAGCGGGAAGAAACCCCAGATACCGTAGGCCAGCAGGCCGAAGCCGATGCCGGCAAGGTGGGGAGTTGCGTTCATGCGGGCATCTTGCCACATCGGACGGCTGATCGGCATCATTGCCCGAGGTCATTCGGTGGTCCGCCCCAAGGAACGCCATCGCTGCGGAAAACCCGGCCAAGGCGTCGGGCGAAACCTGGGGGTATCCGTGAAATCCCTCCTTCCCTGTTGCGGCTATTTGGGAAATCATTCGTCGTCGACCACAGTCTCTTTCCGGAGTTTGTTGAAACCAGTGCTGAACCTGCTTAATCCCCTGACCCTGCGTTTCCGCGACGCCGATACGGAGCGTGCGTTTGCCAGCCAACTGGTCGAGCGTTTGCGTGTGCAGGGACGGACGGCGATCCTGGTCGGCACGCTCATCTATCTGATTTCGAATTTGCTTGATGGCTGGCTGGTTCCGGTTGAACATCAGATGACCGCATGGGTGCTTCGCCTGTCAGCCCTTGCCTATGTGAGCCTTGTCTTTCTGCTGACCTTTCGCCCGGCCTTCAAACGCTTCAACCAGTTGCCGCTTGGGTCGACCGGGCTGGTCGTTTCCGGCAGTCTGATCGGGATTCTCTATTACCTGCCGCTTGAAGCGACGCAGTACTTTTATCCGTGCCTCATCCTGTCAACCGTGTATACGTATAACTTCATCGGTACCCGTTTCATCTACGCGCTGGTCATCAACCTTATCGTCCTGATCTCCTACAACCTGATCCTCGGCGGGCTGCGCGACTTCCCGGCAGGGATGTTGGTTGATCACAACTTCTTCATTCTTTCGGCCAACCTGATAGGTGGCTGCGCCGGCTATCTGTCCGAATACCAACGCCGGCTGCTGTTCGTCCGCGAAACGGAGCTTGATCGCGAGCGCCGACACCACCTCCAACGCTCGCTGCACGACCGCCTGACCGGCCTGCCCAACCGCGAGCTGCTCGAGGACCGCATCGCCCAATTGGTGGCCAGGGCGCGCCGCGGGGGCGCAACCCATGTCGGCCTGTTCGTCGATCTCGACGGCTTCAAACAGATCAATGATCGCCTTGGGCATGACCGGGGCGATACTGTGCTGCGCGAAGTGGCGCGCCGCCTGCAGGCGGCGGTTCGCCAAACCGACACGGTTTCCCGGCTCGGCGGCGACGAGTTTTTCGTGCTTGCCCACGATATTGATTCGGAGGATCGGGCTGCCCAACTGGCAGAGAAACTGCTGGCCGCCATTGGCGAACCGGTTGCCGATGTTCCCCAAGCCGGCAGACTTGGGGCGAGCATTGGCATCTGTCTCTTCTCCAGGGAAGGCCGGTCTCCTGAAAGTCCGGAGCAGATCATCCGCGCGGCTGACCAGGCCATGTATCAGGCCAAGGCCGCTGGCAAGCATCGCCATGCCTTTGCCAGGAGCTGAGCGAAGTCGGTAGCGAATGGTTCGGTGCCGACGGCCGGCGCCTGCTGCCGCAACCCTTGGAGGCAGAGCCGTATTCGGTGTGCCGGGCGCCCAGCCAGTGCCCGCGCGCTCCGCCCGTCGTTTCCGGTCCGACCGGTGGCCACGGAGAACCCGCGATCGATTGAACGGCGGGAGGCGATGGCCTGCCATCTGCCCGCATGTTACGATGATGCCCCTGTATCTTGACTCGAGAGGCGCATGAAACAGATTGGCAAATACCGGGTGGTCCGGGAGTTGGGCAAGGGAGCGACGGCAACCGTCTACCTTTGCGTGAGCCCCGATTCGGATCGCCCCGTGGCTGTCAAGGTTGTCCGCTTCGGCACGGACTGCGCCGCCACCTCGCGCCGTTTGCGCAAGCTCTTCGGGAACGAGGGGATGGTGGCCAAGCGTCTCAAGCATCCGAATATCGCCATGGTGTACGAGGGGGTCGTCGAGGATGAGTTCGCCTATCTGGCGATGGAATACATCGACGGCTTCACGCTCGAGGCCCACACGCGGATTGACAGGCTGCTGCCGCTGCACCGCGTGATCGGGATCATCTTCAAGTGCTGCATGGCGCTCGATAGCGCTTATCGCCAGGGAATCATCCATCGCGACATCAAGCCGGCAAACATCCTGGTGGCAGCAAATGACGAGCCCAAGCTGGTTGACTTCGGCCTGGCGCTCAATCTGAACAAGAACATGGACCGCGACTCGACCTTCATCATGGGCGTGGGTTCGCCTTCCTACATGTCGCCCGAGCAGATCAAGGGCTACCCGCTGAATCAGAAGACCGACCTCTATTCGCTCGGTGTCGTTCTCTTCCAGTTGCTTACCGGCCGCCTTCCGTTCCGCGCCAAGAATCAGGCGACGCTGATCTACCGCATCATCAATACTGATGCACCGGATGTGACCTCGCTGAATCCAGGCCTGCCCGAGGGACTGAACGCGATCCTGCGCCGGGCGCTCGAGAAGGATCTCTACAGCCGCTACCGGAACGGCGCCGAGTTTGCCAAGGATCTGGCGGCGGTCCGCTACCAGATCCTCGAAGAAGACGAGACCGTTCAGGACACGAAACACTTCGAACTGCTGAGGAAGCTCGATTTCTTCACCGAATTCGAGAATATCGAACTGTGGGAAATTCTCCGCATCGCTGTCTGGCGACAGATTGGGCCCCGTGTCGCCATCATCCGGGAAGGAGACACCAGCCGGGTGTTCGGTCTCCTGATCGAGGGCTATGTCGAAGTCTCCGTGGCCGGCCGCACCCTCTGCCGTCTGAGCAACGGAGAGGTGATCGGCGAGGTCGCCTATCTGCATCCGTCCAGCGATACTCGTTCCGCAAGCGTGGTCACCCTGGAAAATTCGCTCTTTCTCGAAATCAACGCGGCGGCGCTGGCGCTGGCTTCCGAGGAACTGCAGGAACGCTTGCGGACGGCACTGCTTGGACGAATGATCGATCGCATGCGCATCGTCAATGGTATTGCTGCGTCTCTCGGCGCCCCCGCTGTTGCGAACACGGGAAGTCTGATGGAGGAAGCGACCCGTTCGGCGTCAGGTTCGGGGGTCGACGTCGAGCTGTCGCGGTCAAAGCCTCGCGGCGCGGGAGCGGAAACTACAGGTGCGCGCGAATCCAGCGCTGCAGCGCTGGCGCGTCGATTGCGCCACTCTGGCGAATGATTTCCCGTCCACTGCTGAAAATGGCCAGGGTCGGAATGCTGCGGATAGTGAAGCGGGTCGCAAGCTGCTGCTGACTTTCGGTATCGACCTTGGCCAGGCGGATACCCGGTTCGAGTTCGCTCGCAGCGCTGGCAAACGCCGGCGCCATCGAGCGGCAGGGGGCGCACCACGGCGCCCAGAAATCGACGACGACCGGCAGATCGCTGCGTTTGACATGGCGATCGAAATTGCTCGCCGTCAGCTCGAGTGGTTGCCCGGTAAACAGAGCGTTCCGGCACTGGCCGCAGGTCGGTCGCTCGTCGAGACGTGCTGCCGGGAGGCGGTTGACCGCGTCGCAATGCGGGCAGACGACGTGCAGATGGTCACTCATGATGCGTCCGTGGTATCAGAAAAGTCTGATATCAGGCCGGCTCTGCCGGTTTCAAGAGCTGGCGCCAAGTAGTCGGGCTTGCGCGGCAGAGGCGGCGAGTGCGCTGGGGTCGGCCTCTTCCGTTGACGGCCAGCCAGCAAGATGGCGTTCGACAAGCGAAGTCAACGCTGCCAGCCAACCGTGGTCCTCGTTGAGCGCCGGAATGTAGTGAAACTCATGGCCGCCGCTTGCCAGGAACGACGTTTTTCCTTCCATCGCGATTTCTTCCAGCGTTTCCAGGCAGTCGGCGACGAATCCCGGACAGATGATGTCGACGCGCCGCGTGCCCGCTTTGCCCAGCGCCGCAAGCGTCGGCGCCGTATAGGGTTGCAGCCACTCCGCCTTGCCGAAGCGCGACTGGAAGCAGATCCGGTACTTTTCCGGCCTGAGATTCAGGCGCTCGGCCAGCAGTCGGCCGGTCTTCATGCATTCACAGAAATAGGGGTCGCCGAGATCGAGGTTGCGTCGCGGCAAACCATGAAAGCTGATGATCAGTTGGTCGCCGGTGGACAACGGCCCGTGCCGCATCCAGTGCTTGCGCACCGTGTGTTCGAGTGCCTCGATGTAGCCCGGGTCGTCGTGGAAATTCCGGACAAAGCGCATCTCTGGCTGATTGCGTCGCCTCAGCAACCAGTTGCAGGCCTCGTCGATCACGGTCGCCGTCGTCGTCGCCGAGTACTGCGGGTACATGGGCAGAAGCAGGATGCGGTTGACGCCGGCAGCCAGCAGCCGGTCCAGGACGCCGGACAGCGCCGGCGCGCCGTAGCGCATCGCCCAGACGACCGTTACGTGATGTCCGCGTTCGCCGAGATACCCGGCCAGGAACTTGGCCTGGCGTTCCGTATGAACCTTGAGCGGAGAGCCTTCCGGGGTCCACACGGCGGCGTATTTCTCGGCGGATTTCTTCGGGCGGGTGTTGAGGATGATGCCGTTCAGGATCAGCCACCACACTGGACGCGGGATCTCGACGACGCGCGGGTCGGACAGGAATTGCCGCAGATACCGCTTTAGGGCCGGAGCGGTCGGCGCTTCGGGCGTACCCAGGTTGACGAGGACGATCGCCGTGCCCGGTGCCGTGCCGTGCTGGTGCGGTGGTTCCGGATCAAACCTTGGCATCAGTAGTTGTGCGGGTTGGAGAGCGCGCTGGAAAGCAGCTTGGCGGTGATGTCTACGATCGGGATGACCCGCTCGTAGGCCATGCGGGTTGGCCCGATGACGCCGACCGAGCCGACGATCTGGCCGTCGACCGTATAAGGCGCGGCGACGACACTGCATTCGTCGAGGGTGGCGATGCCCGACTCGCCACCGATGAAAATCTGGACACCGGCGGCGCGGTTCGAGAGTTCCAGCAGGCCCATCAGACTTGAGCGCTGCTCGAAGAGTTCGAACAACTCACGGAGACGCTTCACGTTGGATGACAGTTCCTCGAAATCGAGCAGATTGTGCTCGCCCGAGATCACGTAGGGCGCCGCATTGCGGGACAGGGCTTCGTCGCCGGCATCGAGCGCCAGCGCCATCAGCGGCCTGATGTCATCGCGCAGCTGCTGGATTTCCAGCGAGAGGCGGTGGCGGATCTGTTCGAAATCCATGCCGGCGAAGTGATGGTTCAGATAATTGGCGGCGGTGACCAGTTCCGCCGCTGAATGCGCCCGCTCGGTGTTCAGGACGCGGTTTTGCACGTCGCCATCGGTGGTGACGATGATCAACAGGATGCGTTTCTCGGTCAGGTTGAGGAACTCGACCTGGCGGATGCGGCTGGTACTCCGGCGCGGCGCCATGACCACGCCGGCAAAATGGGTGAGGCTGGAGAGCAGTTGCGAGGCGCTGGAAATGACCTGATTTGCCGGTTGACCGTGCAAGGCGTCCTCCATTTGATCGAGTTGCCGCGCCTCGAGCGGACGCATCGTCAACAGCGTGTCGACAAACAGCCGGTAGCCGCGGGCCGTCGGAACGCGCCCGGCCGATGTGTGCGGGCTGGCGACGAAGCCTGCCTCTTCGAGGTCGGCCATGACATTGCGGATCGTTGCTGGCGACAGGTCGAGGCCTGAAAACCTGGAGAGCGCACGCGAGCCCACCGGCTGCCCGTCAGCAATGTAGTGTTCGACCAGGGCCTTGAGAAGAGTGCGAGAGCGGTCAGCGAGCATGGCAGAGCATTGTACAAAGAACCAAGCGCGGCGTGACAGAGCATTTTTATGCAAGAATTCGCGCCATGAACTCCAGCTTCGCTTCCTACCGCTCGCCCAGGACCATTGCGTTGGTGGGCAAGTATCACAGCCCCGAGATCGCCGGGTCTCTGCGCCGATTGGCGGAATACCTGCACGAGCGGGGAGTGTCGGTTTTCATCGAGCGGGAAACGGCAGAAAACGTCGGTCGCCAGGTTGACCTCTCGCGCTGGGTTGCCTGCGACTTCAGCGACATCGGCGCGCACGCCGACCTCGCCATCGTGATCGGTGGCGATGGCACGATGCTCGATGCCGCGCGCCGTCTTGCGCGCTATCGGGTGCCGCTGGTCGGGGTCAATCAGGGCCGCCTCGGCTTCATGACCGACATCGCGCGCAACGACATGCTAACGTGCATGGATGATCTCCTCGATGGACGCTTCACCGCCGAGAACCGGATGCTGCTCGATGCGGAGGTGCTCCGTGACGGAAAGGAAATTTCCGCCAATCAGGCCCTCAACGATGTCGTCGTGGACAAGGGGGCAATCGGCCGGATGATCGAGTTCGAGTTGTCGATCGACGGCGAATTCATCTTCAACCTGCGCTCGGACGGCCTGATCGTCTCGACGCCGACCGGGTCGACCGCCTACTCGCTGTCGGCGGGCGGGCCGATCCTGCACCCGACGCTGACCGGCATCGCGCTTGTGCCGCTGTGTCCGCATGCGCTGACCAACCGGCCGATCATGGTCAATGACCAGGCCAACATCGAGATCTGCATCATCCAGGCCGATGATCCGCGCGTTCACTTTGACGGCCAGGTGACGCTTGATCTCCTGCCCGGTGACTGCGTCCGCCTCAAGCGCTCCGAATACACCATCTGTTTCCTGCATCCTCCCGGCTACAGTTACTTCGCGATGCTCCGCCAGAAGCTGCACTGGAGCGAGCGCCCCGAGGGCACCTGATGCTGCGCCACCTTGCGATTCGCGACTTCGTCATCGTCGATCGGCTGGAACTCGGGTTTTCGCCCGGATTTGGCGCGTTGACCGGGGAGACCGGGGCCGGCAAGTCGATCCTGATCGACGCGCTGGCGCTGGCCCTTGGCGACCGCGCCGATGCCGGCGTCGTCCGCGCCGGCAGCGACAAGGCGGAAGTCGCGGCCACCTTCGAGATCGGCGGTCTGCCGCAGGTCGCGGCATGGCTGGCGGCCAACGATTTCGATGGCGATGACGAACTGCTGCTCAGGCGCGTGCTCGATGCCGGTGGGCGCTCGCGCGGCTACATCAACGGCTCGCCGGCGACCGCCCAGCAGTTGCGCGAGGTCGGCGAATTTCTCGTCGATATTCATGGTCAACATGCCCACCAGTCGCTCCTGCGCGCCGATGCGCAGCGCGCGCTGCTCGACAGCCATGCCGGACTGACCGCCGGTGCGCAACAGGTGGCGACAAGCTACCGGCTCTGGCGCGACGCCGCCTCCGCTTTGAAGTTGGCGGCGAGCGGCACGGAAGCGCTTGAGCGCGAACGCGAACAGCTTGAGTGGCAGGTGCGGGAACTCGCGACCCTGGCCTTCGCCGAGGATGAGTGGACTGGCCTGGAGCTGGAGCACAATCGCCTCGCGCATGCGGCAAGCCTGATCGAAGGCGCGCAGTTCGCGCTCGATGTCCTGAGCGATGGCGAAGCGACGTGTTCCAGCCAGCTCGACCGGGTGGCCACGCGGGTGGCCGGGCTGGCCAGCTACGACCCCGACTTGCAGGAGGTTTCCGGCCTGCTCGGGTCGGCACAGGCCGAACTGGCCGAGGCGGTGTCCACACTGCGCCGTTATGCCGGCCGCGTCGATCTCGATCCGGCACGCCTGGCGGAAGTCGAGCGGCGGATGGAAGCGGTGCTCGCCTGTGCGCGCAAGTATCGGGCGCAGCCGGCCGAGCTTCCGGGGCTGCTGGCCGGCTGGCAGGCGCGCCTGGAAACCCTCAATGAGTCGGCTGACCTTGACGCGCTGGCGGCTCGTGTCGAAGGATTGCATGCTGAGTACCTGCGCCATGCCCGGGAATTGTCGGCCGGGCGGCAGCGCGTTGCCGGCGAGATGGCGGCGGCGGTCAGCGCGCTGATGCAGAAGCTGGCGCTGGCTTCCGGGCGCTTCGAGGTCGGGCTGCTAGCGCTGGCCGAGGGGTCTGTCTATGGCCTGGAACAGGTCGAGTTCCGCGTCGGCGGGCTGGCCGGGCTGGAGGCGAAGCCGCTGGCCAAGGTGGCGTCGGGAGGCGAGTTGTCGCGGATCAGCCTGGCCATCCAGGTGCTGACTTCACGTTCGGCCAGCGTGCCGACGCTGATCTTCGACGAGGTCGACGTCGGCATCGGCGGCGGCGTCGCCGAAATCGTCGGGCGCCTGCTACGCGAACTCGGCGGCGAACGCCAAGTGCTGTGCGTGACCCACTTGCCGCAAGTCGCGGCAAGGGCTGAATGGCAATGGCAGGTCAGCAAGGCAACCCGCGACGGCGCGACCCTCAGTTCGATCGAACCCCTGGACGACGAGCAGCGCGTGCGCGAAATTGCCCGCATGCTCGGGGGGGTCGAAGTGACGGACATCACGCTCGAGCATGCGCGGGAGTTGTTGCGGTCGACGCCGGAAAATGCCCGAAAATGAACCACGCTTGGTGGATCTCCGGCGAAACGTGGTCCGTCCCCATTTCTTCACATCCTGTCCGGTCGCGCCAGCGGGGTCCCACAAGACACGCAACCCCGCTTTACGCAGCATTACATCTGCCGCTTCACCCGCATCGCCAGCGCGCTGACGCCCATGAAGGCGACACCCATAAGGACCAGCGAGATCGGCCAGCCCAGCGAATCGACGAAATGTTGCGCCGTGAAGTAGCCGATGTAGCTCAGCATGGCGATCACTGTGGTCAGCAGCAGGGCGCGGCTTTGTAGGAGGACGCAGGCGTAGAGCATCGACGCCGTGACGGCGAAATACGCGAGTTCGATCGGGGTCTTGTGCACCAGATCGAATAGGCCGGTATAGGCCATCGCCGACCCGAGCAGTGTGCCCAGTCCGGCCAACCGGCCTTGCCGCCCGTCTTGTTGCAGGCCGTAAGCCGCCGACATGATCGAAACGCCGGTGAGAAGCGCTGCCCAGTTGGCCGCCGAGGCGATGGCGACCCGGTCGAACAGGCCGGCGTTGAGCCAGCAGAGGGCGATCAGGAAGGCGAACTCGGCCAGGCTGCGGTGGGGCGACTTCTCCAGTTCCGTGGCGACCAGAAACAGTGAGGCGCCGAGGATGACGGCGCTGAAGCCGACGGGAACGTCCAGCATGTCGAGGCCGACCTGCAGGAAGGCATATACGAAGAGCAGCGCGGTAAAGGCCAGCACGGTCAGTTCGTATTTGCGGAACAGCACGCCCTGATGCAGTGCCATCAGGCCGAAGACGCTGATTGCTGCGAGGCGCCAGTTGTCGCCGTGCGGAAAGACCTCGTGGATAAAGACGAACCAGCCGCTGGTCAGCATGATCACTGTGGCCAAGGCGAGCGGCAGGATCAGTTTCGGAAACTTCTTTTCGTGCAGGGCTGAGATCAGCACGATCAGCAGTGTGTAGCCGACGCCCAGCGTCACCACGACGCGCATCGCGCTGCCCATCCGGTTCCAGAACATGCCGATGTAGGTGCTGATGCCGGCCAGAATGAAGATGGCGCCGAGATAGGTGAACAGCGTCTTGGCGATCTCGCCACCGCTGCGCCGCGCGGGCGCCGCCCGAATCAGCGCGGGGTCGCGAAACACCACCGCCACTTCGGCCGGCGTGATGTCGTAGGTCCGCATAAGCTCGGCAATTCTGGTCAGCGCGCCGGCCTTGTCGGTGACGCTCTTCACACCGAAAAGGGCGGCGACCAGCGGCCAGCCCCACCAGCCACCGCCGATGACGACCAGCAGCACAACCAGTAGAATCAGCCAGGTCATTGGACTACCCTCTTGTCGCAGCGCGACAGCCTCCCCGATGGAGGAAAAGAGCCCCTCAAGGGCGGCCGGGCGTGGGCGCTCATGGCGACAGCACCCAGCCGATGAAGCGGACGGTGTTGCCGTAGTAGTCACCGTCGGTATTGGGCAGGCGGATGCTGCGCCCGCTTTTCACCAGCTCGGCCTGGTAACGGTAGCGCGAGGAATGGAACAGGCCGGTGAACACGTGCCCCGAGTAGCCGTCAGCGCCATTGCTGAACCGGTAGCCGTCGGGCGCCAGACTCGACGAATCAACTTTCAGTCCTGTGAGGTCAGGCACCTCGATCGGCGTCACCGCGGGCACTTTTGGTACTTCGGCTGGGCGACCGGTGTTCGGGGCGAGACCGGGCGGCAGGAGCAGCGCGATTTCCTTCACTGCGCCGGTCTTCGGATTGAAGCGCCAGAGTCGCGGATTCTGGTAGGGCTGAGTATCGCCAATGTAATTGACCTGAACCCGGTCGCCCACGACCGCGATCTGGAGGGAATTCTGGGCGTTGTTGTAATAGTTGTAATTGGTGGCGTACAGCACGTCGTACTGCGCCGGTGCTACCAGCAGGGCCGGAATGCCGGAGACTGCCAGGAACAGCACGACGAGTATCACTGGCAAGCCGAGACCGAAAGCGATTGTCGGGTTGTCGCGAATGAAGTTCTTCATGTCGGGAATTCCTGTCGGCTGCTACTCGTCAAAATGAAGGATAGGAAATCGAACGGTCTTTCGGGGAGTATGGCTGACGCCGGTTGCAGCCGTCAATCGCCGATTCCGGGCCGGCATCCGTCGCGGTCCTTCAGACAGTAGCCCTCTTCCGCAGCGGTGGCTCGAGAACCCGTCATTGATTGCGATTGCCTCCACCGAGTGGCAGCAATGGGCAGTGGAGCGACCTATCAGCAGACGGGGCATTGGGGACAGACCACGTTTTAGCGAAATCCCATCGGTGGCGATGCCGATCGTTGCAGCTGGAGATCAGCGCTGGCCGGCGCATGTGACCAACGGATAAACGCCGTCGCCGCCTGCCCTCAGAACCGTCAGGGCAGGGAACGCCACATTTTCCAACCCGAACACCTGCGGTCGACCCCGAAAATCACTCAATAACGAACCGCTCTGGGTGGGTCGTCAGAACAGCCGGGTGACGGCGAAGATCGCCAGTAGCAGGAAGAAGACGCCGCTGATCCGGTGTATCCACAGTAGCGGCAAGCGGTTGAGCAGCTTGCGGCCGGCGAAGACACCGAGGAACGACGTGACGGCCAGGGCAATGGTGGCGCCGGCCCAAACCGCGAAGGGATTCTCGGTGCTGCCGAGGCCGGCGACCGCAATCTGGGTCTTGTCGCCGAATTCGGCGAGGAAGATCAGCAGGAAGGTGGTCGCGACAATCCCGTGTCCGGGCTTTTCCTCGACGTCTTCGTCGCCTGCTTCTTCCTTGTAGCGCAGAGCGCTGATGCCGAAGCCGGCGAAGAGGGCGGCCACCGCGAGGACGACGATCCACTCGGGCAGCCAGGCGGCGACGGCAGCTCCGAACAGGACGGCCAGCAGGTTCAGGATGGCGAATGCCGCAATCGCGCCGATGACCACCGGCAGGCCGCGATGGCGGGCCGCCAGGGTCATGCACACCAGTTGGCTCTTGTCGCCAATTTCGGCAAGCCCGACGAGCAGGAATGTGGTCCCGGCGGAAGCCAGCCAGTTTCCGGACAGGAAATCGGCGAACTCGGTCATGATTTGTTTTCCTTGTTGCGGTTGGGACAGTCGGTCTTGGTGCACTGTGCGTAGAGGTAGAGCGCATGGTCCTGAATGGCAAAGCCGCGCTCGCTGGCCACCAGGTTTTGCCGGCGTTCGATTTCCGGGTCGTAGAATTCCTCGACGCGGCCACAATCGAAGCAGACCAGATGGTCGTGATGCTTGCCGTGATTGATCTCGAAAACGGCCCTGCCGGATTCGAAAAAGTGACGCTCCAGCAGTCCCGCCTGCTCAAATTGTGTCAGGACACGGTAGACCGTCGCCAGCCCGATATCCATGTTCTCGGCAACGAGCGTCCGGTAGACGTCTTCTGCCGTCATGTGGCGCAACGTGCCTTTTTCGAACAGTTCGAGGATCTTGAGGCGCGGGAAGGTGGCCTTGAGCCCCATGCTCTTGAGACTTTGCGGATCGCTCATTGTTATTCCGTCGGTGGTCGGGGGCGGGGGCGCGATGAATTCGGGTATGATATACCGGTTCAAACCTGTTTGAGAAACTTCGGACTTGCGCATGTTCCGCTTCGGCTTTCCTCATCTCCTCGCTGTCTGTTCCCTGCTGGCGGCGTGCAGCAGTCCGCTCAGCTACGTCAACGCCTACAAGATCGATGTCCAGCAGGGCAATGTGTTGACCCAGGAGATGGTCGGCCAGCTCAGGCAGGGCCAGACCCGTGAACAGGTGCGTTTCATCCTCGGCACGCCACTGCTCGCGGACATCTTCCACCAGCAGCGCTGGGACTATGTGTATAGCTTCCGGAACGGCAGGACGGGCGTCGTCGAGACGCGCCAGTTCTCGGTCTATTTTGATCGTGACAACCGCCTCGAGAAGACGTCCGGCGACATCGAAATGGCTGATGCTGACGAGCTGGCTGCGCCGACAAGGCGCACGCGCCTGGTTGATTTCGGCGCCCTGCCGACCGATGGGACGGCGCCAGCGATGCCGCCCCCGGAAGGGCCGGGGTTCATCGAAGGTTTGATCAAGTCGGTTGGATTCTGATCATGAGCGGAACGCGAATCGGTGTCGTGGGAGCGGGCGGGCGCATGGGCCGCATGCTGCTCGAGGCGGCCCTGAAAGATGAAGGAGTCGCGCTGGCGGGAGCGTTCGACGTACCCGGCAGCACGGCGATTGGCCAGACTGCTGGGCAACTGACGGGTTTGTCAAGCGCGATTCAGGTGACCGACGATCTCGTTGCCGGCTTGGCAGGAATCGACTGCCTGATCGATTTCACGCGGCCGCAGGGGACGCTTGCGCACCTTGAACTTTGTCGCCAGGCGGGTGTGGCGATGGTGATCGGCACCACTGGTTTCGACGCCGGGGGCAAGGAATGCATTGCCGCCGCGGCCCGCGATATCCCGGTTGTCTTCGCGCCGAACATGGCCGTCGGGGTCAACCTGGTTTTCAAGCTGCTGGATACTGCGGCGCGCATCCTGAATCAGGGCTACGACGTCGAGATCGTCGAAGCGCACCATCGGATGAAGATCGATGCACCATCGGGTACCGCGTTACGCATGGGCGAAGTGGTCGCCCACGCCCTCGGCCGGGATCTCAGGGAATGCGCGCTCTATGGGCGCGAGGGCGTGACCGGCGAACGCAACCCGTCGACCATCGGTTTTGCGACGGTGCGTGGCGGCGACGTGGTTGGTGACCATGCCGTGATGTTCTGCGGAATCGGCGAGCGCGTCGAAATCTCCCACAAGGCCGGCAGTCGCATGCCGTACGCGCTGGGCAGCATGCGCGCGGCGCGCTTTCTGGCTGACCGCCGCAACGGCCTGTTCGACATGCAGGACGTCCTCGGGCTGCGCTGAGCATTCCCCGGGGTGGGGCGCTTTTCGACGTTCCCGAACGACCGTAAATTTGCCCGGCGTGGCCGTTTCGGCTAGAATTGCCTGGTTGCAAAAATCGAGCGGGGAGGCGCAAGCCTTCCCGCTTGGCACATGAATAAGCAGAAATTTTCAGGAGAGCCGGTCTTGTCCTTGCTGCCCTCATTTACCCCCGCCATTCTCGCTCTTGCCGACGGAACGGTATTCGCAGGGCAAGCGATCGGCGCCGATGGCGAGACCAGCGGCGAGGTGGTTTTCAACACCGCCATGTCGGGGTATCAGGAAATCCTTACCGATCCGTCTTATTGCCGGCAGATCGTCACCCTGACCTATCCGCACATTGGCAACACCGGTTGTAACGCCGAGGATTTCGAATCCGCTGCCAATTACGCCGCCGGCCTCGTCATTCGCGACCTGCCATTGTGTGCTTCCAACTGGCGCTCCCAGGGTGACCTGTCGTCCTACCTGAAAAAACATGGCATCGTCGCGATTGCCGGCATTGACACGCGCAAGCTGACACGCATCCTGCGTGACAAGGGGGCGCAGGCCGGGTGCATTATGGCTGGCAACGTCGACGACACCACGGCACTGGCCGTAGCGAGAGCTTTCCCGGGTCTCGCCGGTATGGATCTGGCGAAGGTGGTTTCCGCCCGGGAAGTTTACGTCTGGAGCCAAGGCGAGTGGACGCTGAAGGGCTATCAGCAAGGCCGTGCGCCGCGCTTCCATGTGGTCGCTTACGATTTCGGCGTCAAGCGCAACATCCTGCGCATGCTCGCCGCGCGCGGTTGCCGGCTGACCGTCGTGCCCGCTCAGACGCCAGCCGCCGCCGTTCTCGCCCTGCAGCCGGATGGCGTCTTCCTGTCCAACGGACCCGGCGACCCCGAGCCCTGCGATTACGCCATAACAGCCATCCGCGAGTTCCTCGACCGCCAGCTGCCGGTCTTCGGCATCTGTCTCGGCCATCAGTTGCTTGGTCTCGCCTCCGGCGCCAGGACGGCAAAGATGAAGTTCGGCCACCACGGCGCCAACCATCCGGTCAAGGACATGGATACGGGCCAGGTGCTGATCACCAGCCAGAATCACGGTTTCGCGGTCGACGTCGATTCCTTGCCGGAAAACCTTCGGGCGACCCACATTTCGCTGTTCGATGGCTCATTGCAGGGTATTGCCCGCACTGACGTGCCCGCCTTTTCCTTCCAGGGCCACCCGGAAGCGAGCCCCGGCCCGCACGACGTCGCCTACCTGTTCGATCGCTTCCTCGACACCATGACGCGCGGTGTCGCGGCGCTGCAACCGGCGCACTGAGGCAAACACCCATGCCCAAACGTATAGACATTCAGAGCATCCTGATCATTGGCGCCGGTCCGATCATCATCGGCCAGGCCTGCGAATTCGACTACTCCGGCGCCCAGGCCTGCAAGGCGCTGCGCGAGGAGGGCTACCGGGTGATCCTGGTAAACTCCAATCCGGCGACCATCATGACCGATCCGGAGATGGCCGATGTCACCTACATCGAGCCGATCACCTGGCAGGTTGTCGCCAAGATCATCGAAGTCGAGCGCCCGGACGCGCTGCTGCCGACCATGGGTGGCCAGACGGCGCTGAACTGCGCCCTCGATCTTGCCCGCGAAGGCGTGCTCGCGCAGTTTGCCGTCGAACTGATCGGCGCCTCCCGGGAGGCCATCGACAAGGCCGAGGATCGCGAGAAATTCAAGGTGGCGATGGACAGGATCGGCCTTGGCTCGGCCCGTTCCGCCGTTGCCCACAGCATGGAAGAGGCGTGCCAGGTGCAGGCCATGGTCGGTTTCCCGACGATCATCCGTCCCTCGTTCACGCTGGGCGGCTCGGGCGGCGGCATTGCCTATAACATGGAAGAGTTCGAGACCATCTGCAAGCGCGGTCTCGAAGCCTCGCCGACCAACGAACTGCTGATCGAAGAGTCGCTGCTCGGCTGGAAAGAGTACGAGATGGAGGTCGTCCGCGACAAGGCGGACAACTGCATCATCGTCTGCGCGATCGAGAACCTCGACCCGATGGGCGTCCACACCGGCGACTCGATCACCGTTGCCCCGGCGCAGACGCTGACCGACAAGGAATACCAGATCCTGCGCAACGCCTCGATCGCCGTGCTGCGCGAGATCGGTGTCGATACCGGCGGCTCGAATGTGCAGTTCTCGATCAACCCGAAGGACGGTCGGATGATCGTCATCGAGATGAACCCGCGTGTGTCGCGTTCGTCGGCACTGGCCTCAAAGGCGACCGGCTTCCCGATCGCCAAGATCGCCGCCAAGCTGGCGGTCGGCTACACGCTTGATGAACTGGCCAACGACATCACCGGCGGCAAGACCCCGGCCTCATTCGAGCCATCGATCGACTACGTGGTGACCAAGGTGCCGCGCTTTGCCTTCGAGAAATTTCCGCAGGCAGATCCGACGCTGACCACGCAAATGAAGTCGGTCGGCGAGGTGATGGCCATCGGCCGCACTTTCCAGGAATCGCTGCAAAAAGCCCTGCGCGGTCTCGAAATCGGCGTCGACGGCTTCAACCTGAAAACGGTCGATCCGGAGACTATCGACGAGCAACTGGCGCGGCCGACACCCGAGCGCCTGTGGTACGTTGCCGATGCGTTCGGCGTCGGCATGTCGGTCGACAAGGTCTTTGACCTGACCCGAATCGACCCGTGGTTCCTGGTGCAGATAAAGGAACTCGTCGATCTTGAACTGGCCGTGGAAAAACGCGATTTTTCGACGTTGACCGCAGCCGAGTTGCGCTACCTGAAGCGCAAGGGATTTGCCGACCGCCGGCTGGCGCATCTGACCCGGACCAGCGAAAAAGCGGTGCGCGAGCGCCGCCACGAGCTCGGCGTGCGCCCGGTATATAAGCGCGTCGACACCTGCGCCGGCGAATTTGCGACCGGCACCGCCTACATGTATTCGACCTACGAGGATGAGTGCGAGGCCAATCCGACCGATCGCAAGAAGATCATGGTGCTCGGCGGCGGGCCCAACCGCATCGGCCAGGGCATCGAGTTCGATTACTGCTGCGTGCATGCCGCGATGGCGATGCGCGAGGATGGCTACGAGACCATCATGGTCAATTGCAACCCGGAAACGGTTTCGACCGACTACGATACGTCCGATCGCCTTTACTTCGAGCCACTGACGCTGGAAGACGTGCTGGAAATCGTGGCCGTCGAGAAGCCGCTCGGTGTCATCGTCCAGTACGGCGGCCAGACCCCGCTCAAACTGGCGCTGGCTCTAGAGGCCAACGGTGTGCCGATCATCGGCACGACGCCGGAGTCGATCGACATTGCCGAGGACCGCGAACGCTTCCAGAAACTGCTGCACGAACTCGGTCTCAAGCAACCGCCGAACCGTACGGCGCGCACCGAAGAAGATGCACTGCGCCTGGCGGCCGAGATTGGCTATCCGCTGGTTGTCCGCCCGTCGTACGTGCTCGGCGGCCGGGCCATGGAAATCGTCCATGAGCGGAAGGATCTCGAGCGCTACATGCGCGAGGCGGTCAAGGTTTCCCACGATTCGCCGGTCCTGCTGGACCGCTTCCTGAATGACGCCTGCGAAGTCGACGTCGATGCGCTGTGCGATGGCGACGAAGTGATTATCGGTGGTGTCATGGAACACATCGAACAGGCGGGCGTGCATTCCGGTGACTCCGCTTGCTCATTGCCGCCATACTCGCTGGACTTGGCGGTACAGGACGAACTGCGCCGCCAGACCCGGCTGATGGCCAAGGCGCTGAATGTCTGCGGCCTGATGAACGTCCAGTTCGCGATCAAGGATGACGACATCTACGTACTCGAAGTGAACCCGCGCGCCTCGCGCACCGTGCCCTTCGTGTCCAAGGCCACCGGCCTCCAGCTGGCCAAGATTGCGGCACGCTGCATGGCGGGCCGCAGCCTGAAGGAGCAGGGCGTCACCGGCGAGATCGTTCCGCCGTACTATTCGGTCAAGGAAGCGGTTTTCCCCTTCGTCAAGTTCCCCGGGGTCGACACCATTCTCGGGCCGGAAATGAAGTCGACCGGGGAAGTCATGGGCGTCGGCGTCAGTTTCGCCGAGGCCTTCGTCAAGTCACAGCTTGCTGCCAGCGTCAGGCTGCCGACTGACGGCAAGGTCTTTCTGTCGGTGAAGGACAGCGACAAGTCCAAGGCAGTCGAGATTGCCCGTTCGCTCGCTGAGGCCGGCTTCGACCTGGTCGCCACGCGCGGCACGGCGCATGCCCTGGAAGTCGCCGGTCTGCAAGTACAGCAGGTCAACAAGGTGACCGAAGGCCGTCCGCATATCGTCGACATGATCAAGAACAACGAGATTTCGCTGATCATCAACACGGTCGAGGAAAAGCGGCTGGCGATCAGCGACTCGCGGTCGATCCGGACCTCCGGGCTGCAGGCCCGGGTTACGATGTACACGACGATATGGGGAGCCGAGGCGGCGGCGGAAGGTATCCGCAGTCTTGGCGAACTGGTGGTCTATCCGATACAGTCGCTGCACAAGCAACTTCACTGAGAGAATCCTCGACCACAGGACATTCCCGTTTGGGAGCCGGTGGTTTGCCTATGCTGGAATGAACGATGAGTAAGGTTCCTTTGACCGTGGCAGGCGCGGCCAGGCTGCGCGACGAGTTGCAGCGCCTGAAGACGATCGAGCGTCCGAAAGTGGTCGCGGCGATTGCCGAAGCGCGTTCGCATGGCGACCTCTCCGAAAATGCCGAATACGACGCGGCCAAGGAACGTCAAGGCTTTCTCGAAGGGCGCATCAAGGATCTCGAGGGCAAGTTGTCCAATGCCCAGATCATCGACCCCAAGCTCCTTGATGCCGATGGTCGCTGTGTATTTGGAGCCACGGTTGACCTTGAGGATCAGGAGTCCGGTAGCGCCGTGACCTACCAGATTGTCGGCGAGGACGAGGCCGATATCAAGCACGGAAAAGTATCGTTCGGCTCGCCGATGGCGCGCGCGCTAATCGGCAAGTACGCCGGCGACATCGCTCAGGTTCAGGCCCCGGGCGGGCTCCGTGAATACGAGATCATCGACGTTCGCTACGAGTGAGCCGCCTTGCGCAGATTGTCTGAAGCCCTCTATCTCATAGTGGTCGCCCTGTGGGCGGGGGGCATCTGGGCGATCGGCTACGTTGCCGCGCCAATTCTCTTTTCGAGTATTGGCGACCGCCAGCTCGCAGGAATGGTGGCCGGAAAGATGTTCGCGCTGGTTGGCTGGATTGGTCTCGGCAGCGCGACTTACCTGCTCGTGTTCCTGGTTGCGCGCTGGGGGGGTCAGGTATTCAAGCGCGCCGTCTTCTGGCTGGTGCTGCTGATGGCGCTGCTGGCAGCTGCCAGCCAGTTCGGTATCCAGCCGTTGATGGCGCAACTCAAGGCCGATGCCTTGCCGCGCGAAGTGATGGAAAGCGTATTGCGTGACCGCTTTGCCGTGTGGCACGGAATTTCCAGCATTCTCTATCTGATGCAGAGTGGGCTGGGGTTGTGGCTGGTGGTCTGGGCCAACCGTGGTCTGCGTTGATCAGCCCTGAAAACTGCGCTTGGTCTTCCGCGGAGCGGTGGCGGGGCCGCGGGTTTTCGGGCGCTTGGGGGAGTCGACCGCGGCAGCCTTGATCGGGGTGGGGCGGTAGAGCACCAGCAGCTTGCCGATATGCTGTACTGCGGCAGCACCAAGTTCGGCGCAGATTTTTTCAAGATAGGCGATGCGGTCATCACGACTGTCGCCATAGACGCGAATCTTGATCAGTTCGTGGGCATTGAGATTGACCTCGATTTCCTTGAGGATGGCTTGAGTCAGGCCGTTTTCGGCAATCGAGACGACGGGATTCAGGAGGTGGGCGCGGGCGCGCAGCTTGCGGCGCGCATCGGACGATAACTGCAGCATAGAAAAACCTTTCAAAAACGGCATTTTACCGAATGGCCAGAACCAGGACCAGCAAAGCTTGGATGCGGGAACATGTAAATGACCCGTATGTGCAGCTTGCCCGCAAAGAGGGCTGGCGTTCCCGCGCCGCATTCAAGCTGATGGAAATCGACGACAAGGACAAGCTGCTGCGCCGCGGCGAGGTCGTCGTCGACCTTGGCGCGACCCCTGGTGGCTGGTCGCAGGTTGCCGCCAGGCGGGTTGGCGCGGGCGGTCTGGTGCTGGCTCTCGATCTGCTCGAAATGGAGCCGATCCATGGCGTCGATTTCATTCAGGGTGATTTCCGCGAGGACGAGATTCTCGCAAGGCTCGAAGAAAGGCTGGCCGGCCGCCCGGTGGGGCTTGTAATGTCCGACATGGCCCCCAATATGTCTGGAGTGCAGTTGGTGGATCAGGCACGCATCATGTATCTCGCTGAACTTGGCTTGGATTTTTGCAAGGCGCACTTGAAACCGGAAGGTGCTTTCCTGGTCAAAGTCTTTCAGGGAACGGATTACGAGGCGTTTGTCCGTTCGATGCGCGAGGTTTTCAGGACGGTTGCAGTGCGCAAGCCGGACGCGTCGCGTGACAGGAGTGCAGAGCTTTATTTGCTCGGTCGCGCGTTGCGGTGAAAGTTGTGTATAGAATGGCATCTTTGTCGCTCGACGCTGTTAAAGGAGAGCAAGCTTGAACAACATGTTCAAAAACCTCGCAGTCTGGCTGGTCATCGGTCTCGTGCTGATGACGGTGTTCAATCAGTTCAACACGCGCCAGGTTACCCAAGGATCGATCGAGTACTCGCAGTTCCTCGATGAGGTCAGACAGGGCCACATCAGCAAGGTGCTTATCGAAGGCCGCACGCTGAAGGCGACCACCACCGAGGGCAAGCGTATCACTTCCTATGCACCGCCCGATCTGTGGATGGTTTCCGACCTTCTCAAGAATGGCGTCAAGGTCGAGGCCAAGCCGGAGGAGGAGCCGTCCTTCCTGATGAACATCTTCGTCAGCTGGTTCCCGATGTTGCTGCTGATCGGCGTCTGGGTGTTTTTCATGCGCCAGATGCAGGGTGGCGGCAAGGGCGGTGCTTTCTCCTTCGGCAAGTCGCGCGCCCGCATGACCGACGAAGCCCAGAATGTCGTCACTTTCGCCGATGTTGCCGGTTGTGACGAGGCCAAAGAGGAGGTGCAGGAACTGGTCGATTTCCTGCGCGACCCGTCCAAATTCCAGAAGCTCGGTGGCCGCATTCCCAAGGGCGTGCTGATGGTGGGTAATCCCGGTACCGGCAAGACCTTGCTTGCCCGCGCAATCGCTGGTGAAGCCAAGGTGCCGTTTTTCAGTATTTCCGGTTCCGATTTCGTCGAGATGTTTGTCGGTGTCGGTGCGGCGCGGGTTCGCGACATGTTCGAGAATGCCAAGAAACATGCGCCATGCATTATCTTCATCGATGAAATTGATGCGGTCGGTCGCCATCGCGGCGCCGGTCTGGGCGGCGGCAATGACGAGCGCGAGCAAACCCTGAACCAGATGCTGGTCGAAATGGACGGCTTCGAGGGCCATGCCAGCATCATCGTGATCGCTGCCACCAATCGGCCGGACATCCTCGACCCCGCGCTGCTGCGCCCGGGTCGTTTCGACCGCCAGGTAGTCGTGCCGTTGCCCGATATCCGGGGCCGCGAGGAGATCCTCAAGGTGCACATGCGCAAGGTGCCGATCTCGGGTGATGTCAAGGCGGACATCATCGCGCGCGGCACGCCCGGCTTTTCAGGGGCCGATCTGGCCAATCTGGTCAATGAAGCGGCGTTGTTTGCCGCTCGCACCAACAAGCGCCTGGTCGACATGGAGGATTTCGAGAAAGCCAAGGACAAGATCATGATGGGCACGGAGCGCCGAAGCATGGTGATGTCCGAGGAAGAGAAGCGCAACACGGCCTACCATGAATCCGGACACGCCGTTATCGCCAAGCTGATGCCGAAATCCGATCCGGTGCACAAGGTCACGATCATTCCGCGCGGGCGCGCACTGGGACTAACCATGCAGTTGCCGGAGGAAGATCGCTATTCCTACGACCGCCAGTACCTGATGAGCCGGATCGCAGTACTCTTCGGCGGGCGCATTGCCGAAGAACTGTTCATGAACCAAATGACGACCGGCGCTTCCAACGATTTTGAACGTGCTACCGGTTTGGCGCGTGACATGGTTACCCGCTACGGGATGTCTGAAATGGGTGTGATGGTGTACGGCGAAAACGAGGGTGAGGTCTTCCTTGGTCGTTCGGTCACGCAGCACAAGAATGTCTCCGAGGCGACCATGCAGAAGGTGGATATCGAGATTCGCCGCATTGTCGACGAGCAGTATGCGCTTGCTCGCAAGCTGCTGGAAGAGAACCGCGACAAGGTCGAGGCGATGACGCACGCACTGCTCGAATGGGAGACCATCGATTCCGAGCAGATCGACGACATCATGGCCGGCAAGGCGCCGCGCCCGCCGAAGCCTTCGCAAAGTGCGCCGCGTCCGTCTGCGCCAAACGATTCGCCGGGCGCCGAGCCAAGTGCGCCGGCGACCGCCTGACTGGCACGCTGCATAGCCAGGCCGGGAGCCACAGCTCCCGGTTTTTTGTTTCCGACATGCCTGAACTAAACTGCGGCCGCTTTCGGCTATCTCTCGATCGCCCACTCATCATGGGTATCGTCAATCTCACACCGGACTCGTTCTCGGGTGACGGCACGGGGTCGGATGTCGGCCGCGCGATACGCCATGCCCGGCACCAGCTTGATTCGGGTGCCGACATCCTCGACATCGGTGCCGAGTCGTCGCGGCCCGGCGCCATCCCGACGTCGGAAGGCGAAGAGTTGAGGCGACTGATACCCGTGCTTCGGGAAATGGTCGGCTGGCGAGTGCCGGTTTCGGTCGATACCTACAAGCCGTCGGTCATGCGTGCCGCGCTGGCCGAGGGGGCTTCGATGATCAACGACATCAGCGCCCTCAGGCACCCAGGCGCACTGGCTACGGTTGCGGCCAGCGATTGCGCGGTATGCCTGATGCACATGCAGGGGCAACCGGGAACGATGCAGAACGCCCCAGACTACGGCGATGTGGTACGGGAAGTCCGCGAGTTTCTGGCGACACGTGTCGCCGCCGCTTGCGCGGCCGGGATTGATGGGCATCGCCTGGTTCTTGATCCGGGTTTCGGATTCGGCAAGAGTCTTGAGCACAATTTGGCTCTTTTCCGGGCGTTGACCGCGACAGGAGTCGATGGCTTGCCTATGCTCGTCGGGGTTTCGCGGAAGTCCGTGCTGGGCGCCATTACCGGTCGGCCGGTTGAGCAGCGGTTGGCGGCCAGCATTGCAGCGGTGACCCTGGCGGCTCTGAAAGGTGCGAAAATATTGCGCGTCCATGATGTCGCAGAAACTAAGGATGCGCTGGCAGTCTTGGCAGCAATCGAAGAGGGAGTCGGCAATGAGTAGGAAATACTTCGGTACGGATGGGGTGCGCGGTCATGTCGGACAGGCGCCCATTACGCCTGATTTCGTGATGCGCCTTGGCTATGCCACAGGCAGGGTGTTGCTTGAACGGACCGCCATGCCGGAGGGTGAGCGCCCGTCGGTCCTGATCGGCAAGGACACCCGGCTTTCGGGGTACATGCTCGAAGCGGCACTGGAGGCCGGTTTCTCGGCCGCCGGCGTCGATGTCTGTCTGGTCGGGCCCATACCAACGCCGGCCGTTGCCTACCTGACCCGTGCCCTGCGTCTGCAGGCCGGTATCGTAATTTCCGCGTCGCACAATCCCTATTACGATAACGGAATCAAGTTCTTCTCGGCGCAGGGCGCGAAGCTGCCGGACGATGTCGAACAGGCGATCGAGGACTTGATAGATCGGCCCATGCTGTGCGTGCCGGCGGCCGATCTTGGGCGGGCAAAGCGGATCGGCGATGCGCGGGGTCGCTATATTGAATTCTGCAAGAGCACGTTTCCCAACGATCTCGATCTTCGTGGCCTGCGAATTGTCGTCGATTGTGCGCATGGCGCGGCATACCACACGGCGCCCGAGGTCTTCCATGAGCTTGGTGCCGATGTCATTGCGATCGGTGCGCAGCCCAACGGTCTGAACATCAACGACGGGTTTGGTGCAACGGCGCCAGGAGCATTGTGCGAGGCGGTCCTCCGTGAAGGCGCCGACCTCGGGATTGCCCTCGACGGTGACGCCGATCGCGTCCAGATGGTCGATGCGCGGGGCAGGCGCTACGATGGGGATCAGTTGCTCTACGCGATTGTGCGGAGTCGTGCCAAGCGCGGACCGGTCAACGGTGTGGTCGGGACCCAGATGACCAATCTGGCGCTTGAGCATGCTTTGGGCAGGATGGATGTTCCCTTTGCCAGGGCCGCAGTTGGCGACCGCTACGTTGTCGAAATGTTACATGACCGGGGATGGCTCTTTGGCGGCGAGAACTCTGGACATATCCTTGCACTCGACCGTCACACGACCGGGGATGGCACGGTCGCAGCACTCCAGGTCTTGGCGGCATTGCGCGAGTCCGATAGCGATTTGGCAAGCTTGCTGGGCGACCTGCATCTCTATCCGCAGGAGTTGATCAATGTTCCGGTAGTCAAGGGATTCAGTTGGAAAGAGGATCGCATGATTCAGGGCGCCTTGGAGGTTGTCGCAAATCGTCTGTCCGGGCGCGGGCGGGTTCTGCTGCGTGCTTCAGGCACCGAGCCATTGTTGCGTGTGATGGTCGAAGGCGAGGACGCGACAGAAGTTCTCGATGCCGCTGAAGAACTTGCCAGGGTTGTCGGCGAGGCGGTGCGGCGAGCTCGTCCGGATCCGGCAATCCTTGACCGATAAACCAGCCGCCAGCTATAATTTTCGGCTTGTTCGCCAAGTGGGTCCCTGTCTCATGCGTAAGAAGCTTGTTGCCGGAAACTGGAAGATGCATGGAAGCCTCCAGCAGAATGCGGCGTTGCTTGAGCAACTGAAGGTCGGGATCGCGAAGGTGCAGTGCGACGTGGCAGTATGCGTCCCCTATCCATTTCTCGCTCAGGTTCGCTCTGTCCTGGCCGGAACGCGGTTGCTCTGGGGCGCACAGTCAGTCAGCGAGCATGAGTTGGGCGCCTTTACGGGCGAAGTGTCTGCCGCGATGCTCCGCGAGTTTGGATGTTGCTACGTACTGGTCGGTCATTCCGAGCGGCGCAGCCTGTTCGGCGAAAGCGATGCGCTGGTGGCCGCTAAATTTGTCGCGGCGCAGAAGGCTGGTCTGGTGCCGATCCTGTGCCTGGGCGAGTCCTTGGCGGAGCGCAAAGCCGGTCAGACGAGGGCGGTTGTCTCGCGTCAGTTGCGTGCGGTGATCGACGTTGCAGGGATTGCCGCGCTGATGTCCGCGGTGGTCGCTTATGAGCCCGTGTGGGCCATTGGGACCGGCGTCACGGCATCTCCCGCGCAAGCGCAGGAGGTGCATGCTGCCATTCGTGCGCAGGTGGGGGAGCTTGATGGGGAACTGGCGACGGGCCTGCGTATTCTCTATGGCGGTAGCGTCAAACCGCTGAATGCAGCGGAATTGTTTGCGCAGGCGGACATTGATGGCGGTCTGATTGGCGGGGCGGCACTGGTTGCCGAAGACTTTATTGCAATTTGTCTGGCGGCAAACTGATAGGCGGTGACAAATAATGAGCTGGCTTTTTTCTCTTCTTCTGACGATCCATATTCTGGTGGCACTGTCGATAATCGGGCTGGTCCTGATGCAACACGGCAAGGGAGCCGATATGGGGGCTGCTTTCGGTAGCGGTGCCTCCGGCAGTCTCTTTGGGGCGACTGGTTCGGCAAACTTCCTGAGTCGGGCCACCGGCTTGCTGGCTGCCGTGTTCTTTGCGACCAGCCTGAGTCTTGCCTATGTCGCTTCGCACCAGCCAAAAACGACTGGCAGTGTTATGCAGGAGAAGGTACAATCGCAAGCGGTTTCACAGCCTGCTGCGGTGGGCGGTGAGTCGCCTGTGGCGCCTGCAGATGCTGGCTCCAAGGCGAAGGACATTCCGAAGTAATGCAAGGGGTTTCCCCGGCAGAGTTCCTCGCCGGGGTGGCCGGATGGCAGTGCCGACGTGGTGGAATTGGTAGACACGCTATCTTGAGGGGGTAGTGGCGCGAGCTGTGCGAGTTCGAGTCTCGCCGTCGGCACCAAATGGGGGGCAGTGGCTGAAAAGCGCACTGTTTAGTGCAAGAAACTGGATATTGGTGGCGGGCCATGGAAAACTATTTCCCAATCCTGATGTTCGTTCTGGTTGGGATTGCGGTTGGGGTGCTACCCGTCGTGACGGGTTTCATACTGGCCCCCAGCCGGCCGGACCCCGAGAAGCTGTCGCCCTACGAGTGCGGCTTTGAGGCATTCGAAGATGCGCGCATGAAATTCGACGTGCGCTATTACCTGATTGCCATACTTTTCATCCTCTTTGACTTGGAGATCGCCTTCCTCTTCCCGTGGGCGACGATTTTCAAGGATCTGGTGGCCGCCGAATCCATCAAGTTGTTCGGCTTCCTTGAAATGCTGGTTTTCGTTGCCATCCTGGTCATTGGCTATGTGTATGCCTGGGCCAAAGGTGCGCTGGAATGGGAATAAGCCATGTCCATTGAGGGTATTCTGCAGGAAGGCTTCGTTACCACAACGGCAGACAAGCTGATCAACTACATGCGGACAGGGTCGATGTGGCCGATGACCTTCGGTCTGGCGTGTTGCGCAATAGAGATGATCCATGCCGGGTGTTCGCGCTATGACCTTGACCGATTCGGAATCGTCTTCCGCGGCAGTCCGCGACAGTCCGACGTGATGATCGTTGCAGGAACCCTGACCAACAAGATGGCGCCTGCCCTGCGCAAGGTCTACGACCAGATGTCAGAGCCGCGCTGGGTGATCTCCATGGGGTCATGCGCCAATGGCGGTGGCTACTACCACTATTCCTACTCTGTGGTGCGTGGTTGCGATCGCATCGTGCCAGTGGACATTTATGTTCCCGGTTGTCCGCCGACGGCCGAGGCGCTGCTCTATGGTTTGATCCAGTTGCAGAACAAGATTCGTCGTACCAACACCATCGCTCGTTAATTGCCGAGGCTGATTCGCTATGTCCGCCAAGCTGGAAACGCTTAGCCAAAACCTTCAGAAGCACTTCGGCGATAAGCTGATGACGCTCAAACTTGCCCTTGGCGAGTTGACCATCGAAGTGGCAGCTGCCGACTATCTCGCTGTGATGACTTCCCTGCGGGACGAACCCGATCTCGCCTTCGAAGAGCTGATAGACCTCTGCGGGGTCGATTATTCGACTCATGGGGATGGCGGGTGGTGCGGCCGCCGCTTTGCGGCGGTGTCTCACCTGCTGTCGGTCGCTCACAACTGGCGCCTGCGTGTCCGGGTCTTTGCCGAAGACGACGAGTTTCCTGCGGTGGATTCGGTAACCGGCGTATGGAAGAGCGTGAACTGGTTCGAGCGCGAGGCGTTCGACCTTTATGGGATCGCCTTTGTTGGGCATGATGACTTGCGTCGAATACTGACCGATTACGGGTTCATAGGGCATCCGTTCCGCAAGGATTTTCCGATTTCCGGTCACGTCGAAATGCGTTACGACCCAGATCAGGGTCGAGTGATCTACCAACCAGTGACGATCGAGCCCCGCGAAAACACCCCGCGCATCGTGCGCGAAGACAGCTATGGGGATCCGGCACATGGCTGATATCCGCAATTTCACTCTCAATTTCGGTCCGCAGCACCCGGCAGCGCATGGTGTTCTGCGTCTGGTTCTGGAACTCGACGGCGAAGTGGTGCAGCGCGCCGATCCGCATATCGGCCTTCTTCATCGCGCGACGGAGAAGCTTGCCGAGACACGTACCTGGGTTCAGTCAGTGCCTTACATGGATCGCTTGGACTATGTCTCAACCTTGAGCAACGAGCACGCTTATTGTCTGGCGACCGAAAAGCTGCTTGGCGTTGAGGTTCCTGAGCGCGGCAAGTACATTCGCACCATGTTCGATGAGGTGACTCGCCTCCTCAATCACCTGCTGTGGGTGGGCTGTCACGCGCTGGATGTCGGTGCCATGACTATGGCTCTCTATACCTTCCGTGAGCGTGAAGATCTCATGGATGTCTTTGAGGCCGTGTCCGGCGCCCGGTTGCATGCGGCCTATTACCGTCCGGGCGGCGTTTATCGCGATCTGCCAGATCGTATGCCGCAGTATGAAGAGTCGACGTGGACCAGCGCCAGGAAGGCAGGGGAGCTGAATGAAAACCGGAGCGGTTCGTTACTCGATTTTCTTGAGGACTTCACCAATCGGTTCCCGACCTATCATAGCGAGTACCATACACTTCTGACCGATAACCGGATCTGGAAACAGCGACTGGTCAACGTTGGCGTTGTCTCCCCTGAGCGTGCGCTGCAAATGGGCTTCACCGGTGCGATGCTGCGTGGTTCCGGTATCGCTTGGGATCTGCGCAAGAAGCAGCCGTATGCAGCCTACGACAAGGTGGATTTCGATATACCCGTCGGCGTAAATGGCGATAGCTATGATCGTTACCTCGTCCGTATGGAGGAGATGCTGCAGGCCAACCGCATCATCAAGCAGTGTATTGACTGGCTGCGCAAGAACCCCGGGCCGGTGATTACCGACAACCACAAGGTTGCTCCACCGTCCCGTGAAGGCATGAAGTCGAACATGGAAGAGTTGATTCACCATTTCAAGCTGTTCACCGAAGGAATCCACGTTCCGGCGGGTGAGGCGTATGCCGCAATTGAGCATCCCAAGGGCGAGTTCGGGATCTACTTCATTTCCGATGGCGCCAACAAGCCCTATCGCATGAAGATCCGTGCGCCGGGCTATGTTCACCTGCAGGGAATGGATGAAATGGCCCGAGGCCACATGATTGCCGACGTCGTTACGATAATCGGTTCCCAGGATGTTGTTTTTGGCGAGATCGACCGCTGATGTTTGCCGCTGAAACCCTCCAGAAGTTCGACCGCGAAGTTGCCAAGTATCCGGCCGACCAGAAACAGTCGGCAGTGATGGCCTGTCTCGCGCATGTCCAGGAAGAACAGGGCTGGTTGCCTCCCGAGGCAATCGAGGCGGTGGCCGCGTATCTCGGCATGGCGCCGATCGCAGCCTATGAAGTCGCTTCCTTCTACAACATGTATGACCTCAAGCCGGTCGGCAAGTACAAGATAACGGTCTGTACCAATCTGCCCTGCGCGCTGTCCGGGGGTTATCACGCCGGGGACTACGTGCAGCAGAAGCTTGGCATCGGCTACGGGGAGACCACGGCGGACGGAAAGTTCACCCTGAAAGAGGGTGAGTGCATGGGTGCCTGCGGCGATGCGCCGGTGATGATCGTGAACAACCGCAGCATGTGTAGCCACATGCATCCGGAGCAGATCGACAGGCTGTTGGAGGAGTGCAAGTAATGGCCATGCTTGGTTCGATCAATGGTGTCCTGATGGAAGGCCTTGACGGCGACAAGACTTGGCGTCTACAGGATTACGTGGCTCGCGGCGGATATGCCCAGTTACGCCGTATCCTGGAAAGCAAGATGTCCCAGGAAGAGGTCATCAGCGAGGTCAAGAAATCCGTCCTGCGCGGACGTGGCGGTGCTGGCTTCCCGACCGGTCTGAAGTGGTCTTTCATGCCACGCTCGTTTCCGGGGGACAAGTACGTCGTCTGCAACACCGATGAAGGCGAGCCTGGCACCTTCAAGGACCGCGACATCATGCGTTTCAATCCGCACTCGGTGATCGAGGGTATGGCGATCGCGGCTTTTGCCATGGGCGCTAACCGCGGTTACAACTATGTGCATGGCGAGATCTGGGAAAGCTATCAGCGTTTCGAAGAAGCGCTCGACGAAGCTCGTGCCGCCGGCCTGATCGGTCAGAACATTCTCGGCTCCGGATTCAATTTCGAACTCTTCGCCCATCACGGTTATGGCGCCTACATCTGCGGCGAGGAAACGGCACTGCTCGAATCGATAGAGGGCAAGAAGGGTCAGCCACGATTCAAACCACCGTTTCCGGCTTCCTTTGGCCTGTATGGCAAGCCGACGACGATCAACAACACTGAAACCTTCGCGTCCATTCCATTCATTCTGAAAATGGGTGGCGAGGAATTTCTCAATCTGGGCAAGCCGAACAACGGTGGCACCAAGCTTTTCTCTGTCTCTGGCCATGTCAATCGCCCCGGCAACTATGAAATCCCGCTGGGCACGCCGTTCTCCACACTGCTCGAAATGTGTGGTGGGATGCGTGGTGGCCGCAAGTTGAAGGCTGTGATTCCCGGTGGATCATCCGCCCCCGTGATTCCGGGTGCGGTGATGATGGAAACCACGATGGACTATGACGGAATTAGCAAGGCCGGTTCCATGCTCGGTTCGGGTGCGGTCATCGTCATGGACGAAACGGTGTGCATGGTGAAGGCGCTGGAGCGCCTGTCCTTTTTCTATTATGAAGAGTCATGCGGCCAGTGCACGCCATGCCGTGAGGGGACTGCCTGGATGTACAAGGTGGTGCACCGGATCGAGAATGGCAAAGGCAAGCCTGAGGATCTCGATCTGTTGAACAATGTGTTGGGCAACATCATGGGCCGGACGATCTGCGCTCTCGGTGATGCAGCGGCACTGCCGGTACAGAGCTTCCTGAAACATTTTGGGAGTGAATTTGAGTACCACATTGAACACAAGACCTGTCTCGTTCCCAGGGATGTCCAGTGGGCGGGTAGTGGTTTCCACAAGGTTCAGGCCTGAACGAAACCTATCCAAGCGATAGATACGAAAAAACTGGCTACAAGGTAGCGACATGCTAGAAATCGAAATCGACGGCAAGAAGGCGCAAGTGCCCGATGGCAGCACGGTGATGGATGCCGCGCAGCAGCTAGGGGTCTACATCCCGCATTTCTGCTACCACAAGAAACTTTCGATTGCCGCCAACTGCCGAATGTGTCTCGTGCAGGTGGAAAAGGCGCCGAAGCCGTTGCCGGCTTGCGCAACGCCGGTGACCAATGGCATGAAGGTCTTTACCCACTCCGATCTTGCGATCAAGGCGCAGAAGGGAGTGATGGAATTCCTGCTGATCAATCACCCGCTGGACTGCCCAATCTGCGATCAGGGCGGCGAGTGCCAGTTGCAGGACATGTCAGTCGGCTACGGTCCGATGAAAAGCCGCTACACCGAGGAAAAGCACGTGGTCTTCCACAAGAATGTCGGCCCGCTCATTTCCATGGAGGAAATGAGCCGCTGCATTCACTGCACGCGTTGTGTGCGCTTCGGTCAGGAAGTCGGCGGCATCATGGAACTGGGCATGGCCAACCGCAACATGCATTCGGAGATCACGACCTTCCTCGGGCGCACGGTCGACTCGGAGTTGTCGGGCAATATGATCGATCTTTGCCCGGTCGGCGCGCTGACCTCCAGGCCTTTCCGTTACACGGCGCGGTCCTGGGAGTTGCAGCGCCGCAGGTCGATCAGTCCGCATGACTCCGTTGGCGCCAATCTGATTGTGCAAGTCAAGCACGACAACGTGATGCGCGTCTTGCCGCGCGAAAACGAAGCGGTCAACGAATGCTGGATTTCCGACAAGGAGCGTTTCTCCTATCAGGCGCTGAATTCCGATGAGCGTCTGACCAGGCCGATGGTCAAGCAGGGCGGCCAGTGGCGTGAGGTCGACTGGAACGTGGCGCTCGATTATGCCGCTCACGGCCTCAGGGATGTCGCTCGCGAGCATGGTGGCGATGCCTTGGCGGCCTTGGCGGCACCGAATTCCACGCTGGAAGAGTTGTTCCTGCTTGGCAAGGTCATGCGAGGGCTTGGTAGCCGCAACGTCGATTTCCGCCCGCGGCGGAGCGACTTTGGCAGCGATTCCAGGCATGCCGGTATCCCTTGGCTGGGCCTGCGTCTGGCTGAAATCACGGATCTCGATGCTGCTCTGGTGGTTGGATCGTTCTTGCGCAAGGATCATCCGCTGATTGCACAGCGCCTCCGTCAGGCTGCCAAGAAGTACACCAAGGTCAGCATGTTGTCGGTGACCGCCGATGATCAGTTGATCGATCTGCATGGGAGTGTCGCTGTAGCTCCATCGCGGCTGGCGCTGGCGCTGGCCGCTATCGTCAAGGCAGCGGCAGGACTGATGGGCGCCGCCGTTCCGGCTGGTCTCGACGATGTCAGCCCGGATGAAGCCAGCAAGAAGATCGCCCAGTGTCTGGTTGTCGGCGAGAAGTGCGCGATCTTCCTCGGCAACGTCGTCACGCAGTCGAATGATGCGACGCAGCTTCATGCACTGGCGCTTGAACTTGGCAAACTGACGAATGCCACGGTGGGGTTCCTCGGCGAAGCGGCCAATGTGGTCGGTGGCCACGTCGCACTGTCGTCGCCTACCGGTGCCAACGCCCGAGAGATGTTCGAGCGGCCGCGCAAGGCTTACCTGCTCATGGGCATAGAGCCGGAACTCGATTGTGGCAACCCCCAGGCTGCTGTTGCCGCGCTGAAGCAGGCAAGCCTGGTGGTCTGCATGTCCGCTTTCAAGCACGCGCCGGCTCTCGAATACGCCGATGTGATGCTGCCGATCGCACCCTTCACCGAAACTGCTGGCACCTTTGTCAACATCGAGGGGCGCATTCAGGGTTTCAACGGGGTAGTCAAGGCGCGCGGCGACTCACGTCCGGCATGGAAGGTGCTGCGGGTGCTCGGCAATGTGCTGAACTTCGACGGTTTCGCCTACGAATCGAGTGAAGCGGTGCGTGACGAAGCGATTGGCAAGGGTGCCGAATTTGTCTCCGGTCTCGACAACGGCCTGATTGGCGTTTCCCTTTCTCTGCCGGCGGCAGGAGGCCAGTTGGAGCGTATAGGCGATGTGCCGATCAATTTCGCCGATCCCCTGGTTCGGCGGGCGCCGGCTTTGCAGCAGACTGCCGATTCGGTCGCGCCGACAGCACGAATCAATGACCGGACACTTGCACAGATGGGCGTTGCCGTCGGCGACAAGGTGCGGGTGAAGCAAGGGCAAGGTGAGGCCGTGCTGGTGGCCAAGGTTGACAACAACGTGCCGATCGGTTGTGTCCGCGTTGCTGCGGCGCACGTGAGTACGGCTGCGTTGGGCGACATGTTCGGCTCGATTTCCGTGGAGCGTGCATAAATGGACGCACTGATGAACTTCGGACAAGGGATTTTCGGAGGCATGTGGCCTGCCGTCTGGACCCTTATCAAGATCGTCCTGATCGTTGCGCCGCTGATGCTGGCCGTGGCCTACCTGACCTATTTCGAGCGCAAGGTAATCGGCTACATGCAGGTTCGTATCGGGCCCAATCGGGTCGGTCCGCTGGGCTTGATCCAGCCGATCGCCGACGGTCTCAAACTCTTGCTGAAGGAGATCATACTTCCGACCGGCGCCAACAAGGGGATCTTCCTGATCGCCCCGATGCTGGCGATCGCGCCGGCGCTTGCAGCTTGGGCGGTCGTGCCTTTTACGGACACGCTGGTCGTCGCCAATATTGATGCCAGCCTGTTGTATATCCTGGCCATTGGTTCGATGGGCGTGTACGGCATCATTCTCTCTGGATGGGCATCCAATTCCAAGTATGCCTTCCTTGGCGCGATGCGCGCCACGGCGCAAATGGTGTCCTATGAAGTCTCAATGGGCTTCTCGCTGATCTGTGTGCTGATGGTTTCAAACAGCCTGAACCTGGTTGCGATCGTTCAGGCTCAGGATCATGGGCGCTTTGCCGATTTTGGCCTTGGCTTCCTGTCATGGAACTGGTTGCCGCTGTTGCCGATGTTCCTGGTCTATCTGATTTCTGGGGTTGCGGAAACCAACCGCGCGCCGTTCGACGTGGCTGAGGGCGAATCGGAGATCGTTGCCGGATTTCATGTCGAGTATTCCGGCATGGCCTTCGCACTCTTCTTCCTCGCCGAATATGCGAACATGATCCTGGTTTCGGCGTTGACCTCCATTTTGTTCCTTGGTGGCTGGCTGTCACCACTTGGCTTCCTGCCGGATGGCATGTTCTGGCTGTTCGTCAAGATGTCGGCGGTCCTGTTCCTGTTCCTCTGGTTCCGTGCGACTTTCCCGCGCTACCGTTTCGATCAGTTGATGCGCCTGGGATGGAAGGTGTTCCTGCCCATCTGCCTCGTCTGGCTTGTGGTGGTGGGCGCCTGGATGATGTCCCCGCTGAATATCTGGAAATGAGGAGAGATTGATGGGTTCGATGAAGGAAGTCTTCAACAGCCTGCTCCTCAAGGAGCTTCTGAAGGGGCTTGCGGTAACTGGCAAGTATTTCTTTGCGCGCAAGATTACGGTCCAGTACCCTGAAGAGAAGACACCCCAAAGTGCGCGCTTCCGCGGATTGCATGCCCTGCGCCGCTATCCGAACGGAGAGGAGCGTTGCATAGCCTGCAAGCTGTGCGAGGCGATCTGTCCGGCGATGGCCATCGTCATCGAGGCCGAGCCGCGTGATGATGGCTCACGGCGCACGACACGCTACGACATTGATCTGACCAAGTGCATTTTCTGTGGTTTCTGTGAGGAGGCGTGTCCGGTCGATGCGATCGTTGAAACCCGAATCTTCGAATACCACGGCGAGCGGCGCGGCGACCTCTACTACACAAAGCAGATGTTGCTGGCCAACGGTGACCGTTACGAGGCGCAGATCGCCAAGGATCGCCAACAAGATGCACCTTACCGATAACAGGTACCAGTGATGGATTTTCAGACCTTGGTCTTCTTCTTCCTGTCGGCGATTCTGATCTTCGCCGCCCTGCGCGTGATCACTGCGAGCAACCCTGTGCATGCCGCGTTGCATCTGATCCTTGCCTTTTTCACCTGTGGGGGCATCTGGGCCCTTCTCCAAGCCGAGTTTCTGGCAATAGCGATCATCCTGGTCTATGTCGGCGCGGTGATGGTGCTGTTCCTCTTTGTCGTGATGATGCTCGACATCAACCTTGACCGGATTCGTCAAGGATTCTGGAGTTATCTCCCGCTCGGGGCGGTGCTTGGTCTCCTGATGGTCATGGAAATGGGTCTGGTGCTCGGCAGCAAGTACTTTCAGGTCCCCGCCGCCGCCGCGATGGTGCCAGCGGGCGTCTCGAATACCAAAAGTATCGCCGTGTTGATGTATACCGATTTTGTGTTTCCTGTTGAACTGGCTTCGATCATCCTGCTCGTTGGCATGATCGCCGCGATTGTGCTGACCTACCGTGGTCCGAAGCAGTCCAAATATACCAATCCGAATCAACAGGTCTTCGTCAAGGCGAAGGATCGCGTCCGCGTCTTGCAGATGCCTGTGGAAAAAGACTGAAACCGGGACGCCAATGCTTACTCTCACTCTCTCGCACTTCCTGGTGCTCGGCGCGATCCTGTTTGCGATCAGCATCGTCGGTATCTTCCTGAACCGGAAGAATCTTCTGGTGTTGCTGATGACCATCGAACTGATGCTGCTCGCGGTCAACATGAATTTCGTGGCATTTTCGCACTATCTTCAGGACCTCTCCGGCCAGGTTTTCGTCTTCTTCATTCTGACTGTCGCCGCTGCCGAATCGGCGATCGGCCTGGCCATCCTGATCGTGCTGTTCCGCAACCTGAAGAGCATCCACGTGGATGACCTAGGGAGCCTGAAGGGTTAAACATGGAAATGCAAAAGCTCTATCTCCTGGTTCCCCTGGCACCTCTCGTCGGCGCCTTGATCGCCGGTCTGTTCTGCCGCGTCATACCGCGCTGGTTCGCGCATACCGTGACCATCGCCGGTGTTGCGATCGCCTTTGTCGCGTCGGTGTTCATCTTCAGGGATGTTCAGGCCGGTCACGCATTCAACGGCCCCGTGTACACCTGGCTGACCAGCGGTGACTACCGGTTCGAGGTGGGCCTCCTGATCGACTCGCTGACGACGACCATGATGCTGGTCGTCACCTTCGTTTCGCTGATGGTTCACATTTACACCATCGGCTACATGCAGGAGGACCTGGGCTACAACCGTTTCTTCAGCTATATCTCGCTGTTCACCTTCTCGATGCTGATGCTGGTCATGAGCAACAACTTCATGCAGCTCTTTTTCGGCTGGGAGGCAGTCGGTCTGGTCTCCTATCTGTTGATTGGCTTCTGGTATACGCGTCCGACGGCGATCTTCGCCAACATGAAGGCGTTCCTGGTCAACCGGGTCGGCGACTTCGGTTTCATCCTCGGCATTGGCCTGATCCTGGCCCATTTTGGCACGCTGGACTACGCAAGCGTCTTTCTGAAGGCGCCGGAATTTTCCGCAGTAACGATCAATATCTGGGGTTCGGCGGAATGGTCGCTAATGACCGTGACCTGCATTTGCCTGTTCATTGGCGCCATGGGCAAGTCGGCGCAGGTGCCTCTGCATGTCTGGCTGCCTGACTCGATGGAAGGTCCGACTCCGATTTCGGCGCTGATCCATGCCGCGACGATGGTCACCGCCGGCATCTTCATGGTTGCCCGGATGTCGCCGCTGTTCGAACTGTCGACTACCGCACTGTCCTTCGTCATCATCATCGGTGCGATTACGGCGCTGTTCATGGGCTTCCTCGGCATCATCCAGAACGACATCAAGCGCGTTGTCGCTTATTCGACACTGTCGCAGCTCGGCTACATGACCGTGGCGCTGGGTGCCTCGGCCTATTCCGTGGCGATCTTCCACCTGATGACGCATGCCTTCTTCAAGGCGCTGCTCTTTCTCGCCGCTGGATCGGTGATCATTGGCATGCATCACGATCAGGACATCCGCAACATGGGCGGTCTGCGCAAGTACATGCCGATCACCTGGATCACCTCGCTGGTAGGCTCGCTGGCTTTGATCGGCACGCCCTTCCTGTCGGGCTTCTATTCCAAGGATTCGATCATCGAAGCGGTGGCCCTGTCGCACATCCCGGGTGCCGGTTTTGCATACTTCGCGGTCATGGCAGGCGTCTTCGTCACTGCCTTCTACTCCTTCCGCATGTACTTCCTCGTGTTCCATGGGGAAGAGCGTTTCGGCAAGTCCGCGCATGACGATCACCATGATCACCATGGTGATCACGACGACGAAGAGGTCGCCCACGATCATCATCACGGGCTGGCGCCGGGCCAGAAGCCTCATGAAACGCCCTGGGTCGTCACCCTGCCGCTGGTGTTGCTGGCCATTCCGTCGCTGCTGATCGGCTACATCGCCATCGGGCCGATGGTCTTCGGCGACTTCTTCAAGATGACGATCCCCGGCACCGGCAACATTCCGGTGATCCTCATCGACGCCAGCGCCCATCCCGCCATGGCTCATCTTTCGGAGCACTTTCATGGCGCCGCCGCGATGGGCATCCATGCCCTGACCTCGCTCCCCTTCGGTCTGGCCCTCGCCGGTGTCGTCCTGTCCTGGTTCTTCTACATGAAGCGCCCCGACATTCCGGCCGCCATCCAGAGTCGTTTCTCCGCGCTCTACTCCCTGCTTGACAACAAGTACTACTTCGACAAGATCAACGAGGTGGTCTTCGCCGGCGGGGCACGTCTGCTCGGCAAGGCCTTCTGGCGTGGCGGCGACGTTGCGGTGATCGATGGCATCATCGTGGACGGCTCGGCGCGCCTGGTTTCAATGATTTCGGCCGTAACGCGGACTTTGCAGACCGGTTACGTCTATCACTACGCTTTCACCATGATCATCGGTGTCTTTGTCCTGATGACTCTGTGGCTCAACCGCGCCGCCTAGCGTGATCAGTTCGCAGACAAGCAAGGAATAACATGTCGACTTACCCACTGCTATCTCTGGCCATCTGGATTCCGATCGTTTCCGGTCTGTTGGTGCTTGCCACCGGATCGGACAGGAATGCGCCACTGGCAAGGATGCTTGCGCTGTTGGGCGCGATCGCCGCCTTTCTCGTGACCCTTCCGTTGTGGACCGGGTTCGATGCTGCGAATGGCGGTATGCAGTTTGTCGAACTGAAGAGCTGGATTCCGCGCTTCAACGTCAACTACCACCTCGGCGTTGACGGCATCTCCATGCTCTTCGTCGTGCTCAATGCTTTCATAACGATCATCGTGGTTGCCGCTGGCTGGGAGGTGATCCAGGAGAAAGTTGCCCAGTACAACGCCGCCTTCCTGATCATGTCTGGCCTGATGAACGGTATCTTCACATCACTCGACGGGGTGCTGTTCTACGTGTACTTTGAAGCCTCATTGATTCCGCTTTACCTGATCATCGGCGTGTGGGGCGGCCCGCGCCGGGTCTATGCGGCGTTCAAGTTCTTCCTCTACACGCTGTTTGGTTCGCTCCTCTTCCTGCTGGCGCTGATGTACCTGTTCATCCAGTCCAACGGCAGCTTCTCGATTCTCGAATGGCACCAACTGCCGATCGCGCTCGGCGCACAGATCTGGCTTTTCCTGGCCTTCCTGATCGCCTTCGCGGTCAAGGTGCCGATGTGGCCGGTCCACACTTGGTTGCCTGACGCTCACGTCGAGGCGCCGACCGGAGGTTCCATCGTCCTGGCGGCAATCGCCCTGAAGCTCGGGGCCTATGGTTTCCTGCGGTTCTCGTTGCCGATTGCACCGGATGCGTCGCATGAACTCTCCGGACTGGTAGTGGCTCTGTCGCTGATTGCAGTGGTTTACATCGGCTTCGTCGCCTTGGTCCAGACCGACATGAAGAAGCTGGTGGCCTACTCGTCGATCGCCCACATGGGTTTCGTCACGCTGGGTTTCTTCATGTTCAGCGCCATGGGCATCGAAGGTGCTCTTGTCCAGATGGTTTCCCACGGCTTCGTCTCGGGCGCCATGTTTTTCTGCATCGGGGTCATGTACGACCGCGTGCATAGCCGGCAGATTGCCGACTACGGTGGTGTGGTCAATACCATGCCGAAATTCGCTGCGCTCTTCATGCTGTTCTCGATGGCCAATGCCGGCCTTCCGGCCACTTCCGGTTTTGTCGGTGAATTCATGGTGATTCTCGGCGCCGTCAAGTTCAACTTCTGGGTAGCTTTCGCCGCCGCCAGTTCGATGATCATCGGCGCGGCCTACACCCTGTGGATGTACAAGCGGGTGATTTTCGGCGACGTCGCCAATCATCATGTGGCCGAACTGACCGACATCAACAAGCGCGAGTTCGCCATCCTCGGCGCGCTGGCCCTCTGTACACTGTGGATGGGTGTGTACCCGCAACCCTTCACCGAAGTCATGCACGCCTCGGTCAACGACCTGCTGCGTCACGTTGCCATTAGCAAGATTCAATAACCGGTAGCCGACATGTTCGACAATTTCCTTGTCCCCGATTTCTTGCCCGCTGCCCCGGAGCTCTTTCTGGCGGTCATGGCGATGGTCATTCTGCTGGTCGATCTGACGGTCAAGGACAGTCGGCGGACGCTAACCTTCGCGCTGACGCAGCTCACCCTCCTCGGGTGTGCGGTGATCCAGCTGATGACCAGTACCGGAGACGTCGTCTACACCTTCAGCAACATGTTTGTCGACGACCTGATGGCGGACCTGCTGAAGCTGTTCCTCTACATGACAGTGATCGTCGTGCTCTTCTACTCGCGTGCTTACCTTCTCGACCGCGAAGTGATGAACAAGGGCGAGTATTACGTTCTGGCCTTGTTTGCAACGCTCGGCATGATGGTGATGATCTCCGCCAATCATTTTGTGACGATCTATCTTGGTCTCGAACTGCTTTCGCTCTCGATGTACGCCTTGGTCGCCATGAATCGTGACTCGGTAGCTTCCACCGAAGCGGCGATGAAATACTTTGTCCTCGGCGCGCTGGCCTCGGGCCTGCTCCTCTACGGCATGTCGATGATCTACGGTGCGACGGGGACCCTGGAAATTACCGGACTGGCCGAGCGCCTCTACGGTGGTGGCGCCAACAAGACGGTGCTCGCATTCGGGCTGGTCTTCATGGTTTCCGGACTGGCGTTCAAGCTGGGTGTCGTTCCGTTCCACATGTGGATTCCCGATGTCTATCACGGCGCGCCGACATCGGTCACATTGTTCATCGGTTCCGCGCCGAAGCTGGCCGCCTTTGCCATAGTCATGCGCCTGCTGGTCAATGGCATGATCAGCCTGGCCCAGGACTGGCAGGTGATGCTGGTCATCCTGTCAGTATTGTCGATGGCGATCGGCAACCTGGCCGCGATTGCCCAGACCAATCTCAAGCGCATGCTGGCGTATTCGGCCATCTCACACATGGGTTTCATGCTGCTCGGCATTACGACCGGGGTCGTTGGCGGCGACGCCCGCTTCGCGCTCAATGCCTACAGTTCGGCAATGTTCTACGTACTGGCCTATGTGGTGATGACGACCGGCACCTTCGGGATGATCCTGCTGATGGCGCGCGCGGGCTTCGAAGCTGAGAATCTCGACGATTACAAAGGCCTCAACAAGCGCAGCCCTTGGTTTGCCGGCATCATGCTGATGATGATGTTCTCGATGGCCGGCATCCCGTTCTTCGTCGGTTTCTTCGCCAAGTTCTCGGTTCTGCAGGCTGTCGTCGCCGCCGGTTACATGTGGCTGGCGATCGTTGCAGTCCTCTTCTCGCTGATCGGCGCCTTCTATTACCTGCGTGTGGTCAAGCTGATGTACTTCGACCCGCCGGTCGACACTTCGCCATTGACCGCCGGCATGGACATGCGCATCCTGATCTCCGCCAACGGCCTCGCCGTCGCACTGCTCGGCATTTTTCCGCAGATGCTCATGTCGCTATGCGCCTATGCCCTGCTGCGCTCGCTCTGAGCGATCCGGCCAGGCACGCCAACCAGCGCCCCGAGATCCGGGGCGTTTTCATTCAATGAGTCACGACAACCACCTTCTCGAATCAGAAATCACCAGCGAGCGCGTGTTCAAGGGCGCGCTGCTCGACGTGCGCAAGGACAAGGTGCGGCTCCCCAACGGTAAGCAGACCGTGCGCGAGTACATCGTTCATCCCGGTGCGGTCGTCGTTCTCGCCTTCCTGGACAACGGCAAGCTGCTGTTCGAAAGGCAGTTCCGCTACCCGTTGCGCCGTGTATTCCTCGAATTGCCGGCGGGCAAGATCGACCCGGGCGAAGCCATTCTCGACACGGCGCGCCGCGAACTGCTGGAAGAAACCGGCCACGTCGCGAGCGACTGGGAGTACCTCGGGGTCATGCATCCCTGCATCGGCTATTCGGATGAGCGGATCGAGATTTTCGCGGCACGCGGACTGCATCGCGCCGCGGAAAAGCAGCTTGACCACAACGAGTTCCTTGAGGTGCTCGAACTCACGCCGGCGGAAGCCAGGGCCGCCGTCTGGAACGGTCAGATCACCGATGGCAAGACGATCACCGCGCTGTTCTGGCTGGACAAGCCCTGAGCGAAACAGGGTAATGGCTGCGGTCGACCGCAGGAAATGCCGATATTCGATCTTCCGGGCCGTGGAGACGGACGCTGAGATGATCGCACCTGTCCCCATGGACTGGCGCGGGATTCAAGCTGTTGCACTTGGGTCTTGGCAAAGCACGGTTTGAATGTCATAGTGGCGCGCACAGTGTCGGTGGGCATCGGCGCCAAGGGTCGCTGCGCCGAATCTCGACTTCCACGGGGTGTTGACAATGCTTATTGAGGCTCTCGTTGGCGGCAAGCATCGCGACCTGCTGGCGCCACATTTCTCGTTCGAACAACTTCGGCCGGGGAATGTCGTCGAGACCGACCTGTTCAGGCAGATTGCCGCGCTGCGCTATGAAGTGTATTGCCTCGAGTGCCGCTATCTCAATCCGGAAGACTACCCCCGTCAGGTCGAAATCGACGACTACGACGAACGCTCGGTGCACGCCGCCGCGCACAATGCCGACCGACTCATGGTCGGCACGATGCGCCTGGTGCAGGCCGCCGCCGACCAGCGCTATCCCTTCGAAGAGCATTGCACGGTGTTCGATGACTTCGTTTTTCCCCCGCGCGAGCAATGCGGCGAGGTATCGCGACTCGTCGTGCTCAAGAGTTTCCGGCGGCGTCCGGGGGACTCCATGCAGGGGATAACGAAAGAGTTTCAGGAACGTGGCAGTCCGGGCGCGATTGTCCCGGCCACGCAGCGCAAGCCGGGCAGGGAGCGGCGCAGCAATAGTCCGGAGATCCTGCTCGGCCTCTATCGGGAAATCTTCCGGTTCAGTCGCCAGGCGGGCATTCGCTACTGGTTTGCCGCCATGGAGCAGCCGCTTGCACGCTCTCTGTCGCGTATGGGTTTCGATTTCAACCCGATCGGGCCGGAGACAGACTACTACGGTCCCGTCACCCCCTTCATGGCGGACCTTGAAGAACTCCTGGCCAACCTGCAGCAGCAGAACCCGCTGCTCCTGGCCTGGTTCAACGACCGCTCGATCTCGCCCTGGTTGCTGTTCAGCACCTGGATGAAGATGAAATTCGCCACCGCCGGAAAGCCCTAGCTCCGGTCGCCACTGGACTGGTCGGCGCCGGTCGCCGGCATAGGGCCTGACGACTCCATGAATCCGGGCTGGAGAGGGCCCCATCCGCAAAATGACATCCACCAGACTCCAATACCCGACATGAAGCCCCTTCTTGCGAGACTGGCGCGGCAATTGATCCGTTGGCGCCTCTCCGGCAGTTCGCCGGCGAGCCTGCTTGCCTTGGGCGAGGGCAAGCTGCTGAAATCCTTTCATCGCGCAGCCCGCTGTTCGCCGGCCTACCGGACACTGCTTGCCGAGGCGGGCATCGATCCGGCGTTGATCCGGACGCCGCAGGACTTCCGTGACCAGTGCCCTGTTCTCGACAAGGCGATGACCTTCAAGCGCTTTGGCGCGCGCGAACTTCTCGCCGAGGACATCAAGACCCGTGATCTTGCCTCGGTGCTGACCAGTTCCGGCCACGGCGGCGGTGGATTTGCCCTGGGTCTCAGCACTCGGGCGCAATTGAAGGATACCGCCTTCACCATCGATCTTGGCCTCGATCTGGCCTTCGACACCGATCGCCGCCGCACCCTGCTCATCAACTGCCTGCCGATGGGAGTCACCTTCCAGTCGGATGCCGTCTGTGTCGCCAATGTCAGTGTCCGTGAAGACATGGCCTGTGCCCTCGTCAACCAGGTCGGCGACCTGTTCGAACAGATTGTGCTCTGTGGCGACCCGCTTTTTCTCAAGAAGCTGTGTGACCACTCGCAGGACATCGGGGTCGACTGGCGCCGCCACCGGCTCAACGTCATCGTCGGCGAGGAAACCTTTACCGAATCCTTCCGTGACTACCTGGCTGGCGTTCTCGGCATCGATCCCGACGACCCGCGCAGTGGAATGATCGGCAGTTCCATGGGCGTCGGCGAACTGGGCCTGAATCTCTTCAACGAGACCCGCGAAACCGTCGCCCTGCGCCGTGCCTGTGCTCGCGACCCGCAACTTCGCGAGCGCCTGCTTGGGCCGACAAGCGCCAGCATGCCGGTGCCGACTTTCATGGTCTACAGTCCGCTGCGCACCAGTGTCGAGATTCTTTACACTGATGACGATGGCAATGGCGATCTGGTGGTGACCCTGCTCGACCCGATCGTCCCCCTGCCGCTGATGCGCTACCAGACCGGTGATCGCGCCAGTTTCGTTTCGCCGACGCAACTCAAGCAACTTGCCGAGGCCATTGCGCCGGGATTTTTGCCGCCGGCGCTGCCGGTCATCGCGCTCCACGGGCGTAGCAAGGACCAATTGCCGGGCGGCGGGCATGTCGATACCTTCAAGGAGGCCCTGTATGGCAGCCCGGCAATTGCCCGCCAGCTCAGCGGCGCGCACCGGATCAGCGGGGCTGCGAACGAATTGTGCTGGCAGGTTCAGGCCGCGCGCGGCGCCGAGAGGAGCCTGCCCGAGCTCGCCAGCCGGCTTGGGCAGGAAATTGCCTCGCGACTGCCCGGCACCCCGTTGACGGTGACCTGCATGGCCTACGACGAATTCCCGCACGGCAAGACCATCGATTACGAGCGCAAGTTCGTCTACTGGTTGCCGTCCGAACAATGATCGCTCGCATGGCAAGCCGGAAATTCCGGGTCAGCCTTACCTGCCCGGCCAGGTCAGGACAACGGTCGCAGCGAGTCGAGCCGGCCTGTTCGCAGTGACGGCGCCGTGCCCTTTTCCCAACCCGACTGTGATTGCTCCCTGTGACCACCACCATGAAACTGGTCAAAATATGTCGGATTTCTTTACAGTTGAAATCAAGTCGAGCCGGGTAGAGCAGCTTAATCATATAATAAACAGGAACTTGCCGATTCTGGCACGCCACTTGCTCTATAGAAGGTGCGAAGGTGAATAGCCTTCAGGAACTCAAACTCTCAAGGAGTCTTACCATGAAAAAATCAATCATTAGCCTGGCGATTCTGGCGGCTTCCGTGGGCGGCTTCGCAAGCAGCGCGTCGGCTGTCAGCGTTGACTGGTCGCAGAACAGCGGTTTCGTGTTCAATACGGTTACCCCGCAAACTGGCGGGATCGCCAACGCCGGCCTGGTCGGTGCTCTGGGTGGGGATGCGCGGTACGATGCGCTGTGGTGGGGCAATGACAATCCCGCTCGCGGGACGACCTCGCTCGTCTCGCCGATCTCCACCGTGATTGATGGCGCCAACCAAGTGGTCAGCGCAGCGCCTGCTGCCTTTACCTCCTCCGATGGAACCCCTGACAGTTCATTGAAGGTTGTTTCCCTCAACAGCGGACCCGGCGTCAATATGTTGACTTCGGGTGCCGGTTACATTCCGATCAGCGACGTCTTTCACAGCAATCAGACCATCAGGTCCGACTCAAGTGGTCTCCTGACCTCCGGCATTGTGCGGTCCGAGTTGACCATCAATGGCACTCCGACTCCGATCAATGACGTTTCCTTCCTGTTTTTCGAGACGCCGAACAATGATGCCAACTACAACTGCCCTGACAATAGCGGGATCAGTTGCGATATCTTCCAGTTCGCAACAGGCGGATTTGCTTCGACCCCCATCAATATCGGCGGCACGAATTACAACCTCAGTTTCGCGCTGATCGGTGTGAGCCCCAACGCTTTCATCATCAACCCGGGCGACTCGTGGGGTAATTCTGCATGTCAAGCTGGCAACTTCTGCGTCTTGACCAAGGAACAGAACGTGAACTGGATAACGATCGGCATGCGTCTGGATGTTCCTGAGCCGGGCAGCCTCGCACTTCTGGGGCTGGGACTGTTTGGTATGGGCGCAGCTTTCCGCCGCCGCAAGACCAACGGCTAAGATCTGTATCCAAGGGGGCCGGCGTGACCGGCTACCTCGGATCAACCGGATGAAGACCCCGTCGCGTGAGCGGCGGGGTTTTTTGTGCGTGTGACTACGCGCCGGTGCCCATGCTCGATCATGGCAACCCACTGCCGCTGTTGTGCCGCATGGGTCGGGACCGGCTCTGGCAGACTTGGCCGTGCCCGTTGCGTGTCCGGGGAGTTGCGGGTTGTCGTCGGCATCAAGGCGATATCGGCCGCTGACGGCAATTGCCTAATCGGTGACGGTGGTCCAGAATGACGCCCATGCTCTGGATGGTCCCGAGTGGTGAGCAGCCTGACCGGCTCACACCACATTTCTCGTTTGTGCAACTGCCGCCGGCCGGCGTGGCCGGGGTGGACTTGTTTCCGCAAATTGCCGCGCTGCGTTATGAAGTGTATTGCCTCGAGTGTGGTTTTCTGAACCCTGAAGCGTATCCGGGCAAGCTTGAAGTGGACGACTACGATGAGCGTTCGCTGCACGCCGCGGCGTTCGACCCCGAGGGCCAACTGGTCGGGGCGGTCCGCCTGGTGCTGGCCGGCGCCGGGCAGCCATTTCCTTTCGAAGATCACTGCGGGGTTTTCGATGACTATGCTTTTCCCCCGCGCGAGCAGTGCGGCGAAGTATCGCGCCTGGTCGTGCGCAAGAGTTTCCGCCGCCGGCCCGGGGATTCCTCGCAGGGGGTCGCGAGCGAATTCCAGGAACTCGGGGGATCGAGGGCCAACACGTCGGGGATACACTCCGGACCGGGCAGCGAACGCCGCAGCAACAACCCGGAGATCTTCCTGGGCCTGTACCGGGAGTTGCTTCGTTTCAGCCACCAGAACGGCATCCGCTACTGGTATTCCGCGATGGAGCGCGCGCTGCTTCGCTCGATGTCCAGGATTGGCTTCAAATTCGAGGCGGTTGGCCCGGGAGCCAATTACTACGGGCCCGTCATCCCCTTCGTGTCCGATCTAGAAGAATTTCAGGTGACCCCGAATAATCGTGACCTGCTGCGTTAGGCGCCGGTTACACGATTGCGGCCAACGTGGCGATTGATGACCCGGCGACCACCTGTTGCGGTCGACCGGCGATAGGCAGCCATTTTCAAAACGCCCTATATTCTCCGGCGTAATAACAAGATGCGGACTCGTTCTTAAACGAATATTAAGCCCTTGTTACAATGGCGCCATCAAGCAACCCACGCAAGTTTTTCAGCAATGACCCACGCGATTCAAGGCGCGACGCTCAGCCATCTCGACTGGCTCGAAGCCGAAGCCATCCACATCATGCGCGAAGTGGCCGGCCAGTGTGCCAACCCGGTGCTGCTCTTCTCCGGCGGCAAGGATTCGATCTGCCTGCTGCGTCTGGCTGAAAAGGCCTTCCGCCCGGGCAGGTTCCCCTTCCCGCTGATGCACATTGACACCGGTCACAATTACCAGGAAGTCACCGATTTCCGCGACAAGCGCGCCGCCGAGCTGGGCGAACGCCTGATCGTGCGTTTCGTCGAGGATTCCATGGCCCGCGGCAGCGTCGTCCTCAAGCATGAAGGCGAATCGCGCAACAAGCACCAGTCGGTGACGCTGCTCGAGGCGATCGAGGAATTCGGTTTCGACTGCTGCATCGGCGGCGCCCGGCGCGACGAGGAAAAGGCCAGGGCAAAGGAACGCATCTTCAGCTTCCGTGACGAGTTCGGCCAGTGGGACCCGAAGAACCAGCGCCCGGAACTGTGGAGCCTGTACAACGCCCGCAGCCACAAGGGCGAGAACATCCGCGCCTTCCCGATCTCGAACTGGACCGAAATGGATGTCTGGCAATACATCGAGCGCGAAGGCCTCGAGCTGCCGTCGATCTATTTCGCCCACAAGCGCCAGGTGGTCATCCGCCAGGGCGCCATCGTGCCGGTCAATGTGCCGCTGCTGTCGGGAGAACTGACCAACCTGCCGAAGGCTGGCGAAGACATTGTCAAGCTGCGGGTGCGTTTTCGTACCGTCGGCGACATCTCCTGCACGGCCCCCGTCGAGTCGGACGCCGACGACGTCGCCAAGATCGTTCTGGAAACCGCCGCCACCACCATCACCGAGCGAGGCGCCACGCGTCTGGATGACCAGACCAGCGAAGCCTCCATGGAACAACGCAAGAAGGAAGGGTATTTTTGATGTCCGCCCGGGAAAGAGTCGAAGACCACGGCCTGCTGCGTTTCCTGACCTGCGGCAGTGTCGACGATGGCAAGAGTACCCTGATCGGCCGCTTGCTGTTCGACACCAAGACCATCCTCGTCGACACGCTACACGCCATCGCCCGGACCTCGGAAAAACGCGGCCTTGGCGCCGTCGACCTGTCGCTGCTTACCGATGGCCTGCAGGCCGAGCGCGAACAGGGCATCACCATAGACGTCGCCTACCGCTACTTCTCGACCGGTACGCGCAAGTACATCATCGCCGATGCGCCGGGACACGAGCAGTACACCCGCAACATGGTCACTGCCGCGTCGACGGCCAACCTCGCCATTATCCTGGTCGATGCGCGCAAGGGTATGCTGACCCAGACCCGGCGTCATTCGAAGCTGGCGGCGCTGGTCGGCATCCCGCATCTGGTCGTCGCCATCAACAAGATGGACCTCGTCGGCCATTCGCAGGCGACCTACGAGCAGATCAGAGCCGACTACCTCGAATTCGCGGCCAAGGTTGGCATTCAGGATGTACGCTTCCTGCCGATTTCGGCGCTCAACGGCGACATGATCGTCGATCGTGGCGACGCGCTGGACTGGTACCAGGGTCCGACACTGCTTGACATTCTCGAAAGCGCTCCCGGCGCGCACAGCGAACATGCCGAAGCCTTCCGCTTCCCGGTCCAGTACGTCTGCCGCCCGCAGGACTCGGCCAATCCGGCGCTGCACGACTACCGTGGCTTTATGGGCCGGGTCGAATCCGGGTCGATCCGGGTCGGCGACGCCGTCACGGTTTTGCCCTCCGGTCGCGAGTCGACCGTGACAGCGATCCAGATCGGCGGCGTCGAACTTGCCGAAGCGATCACCGAGCAATCGGTGACCTTGCTGCTGGCCGACGAGATTGACACCTCGCGTGGCGACATGATCGTCAAGTCGAACGAGGTGCCGGTGGCCGTCAAGCAGATCGACGCCACGGTCTGCTGGATGGCCGAAGCACCGATGGATAGCGCCCGCACCTACCTGATCCGCCATACGACGCGCGACAGCAAGGCCAGGCTGGCCGCCATCGACCATCGCCTCGACGTCAACACGCTGGAGAAAGTCGCGGCGGAAAAGCTGGCGATGAACGACATCGCGCAAGTGACCTTCAAGCTCGCCCAGCCGCTGTTCGTCGATTCCTATGCGGAAAACCGCGCCACCGGCGCCTTCATCATCATCGACGAGAGCAGCAACAACACGGTCGGCGCCGGGATGATCCTCTGATCACCGACGACCGAGCGGCCTTTCTCGCGACCGGCTCCCGACAAACAACCCAGCCCGGAATTTCCTCGACGGTCCGGGACCGCTAGAGTGATAACCCAGCTCGCGCATTCGCTGAAGCGGCCGATTGCGCAAGCGCCTCCGGCTTGGGTGGGGCCGCAGGCAAGAGCACGGCATCGACCGTTGCCTGAACGCGTCGGGCGGGAAGCCCCAACATGATTCCCTGTTTCAACAGTTCGGGGAGACTTCCGAGCGCGGCTCGCAAGGCCTGCGGGAATCCACTTACCTCGCCCGCAACCAGCCCGGCATCGAGCTCCCGAATACGCTCCGCTGTCTGCTGAAGACAGTATTCCCGCCAGAACAACAGGCGCAACAGGATTTCGGCATCCTCGTAGCGGTAGCCCGCTTTCCCGAACCAGAGCGACTTCAACAGGCGCCAGGTGATTTCGAGACGCAGCATCAGGCGCGGATTTCCGAAAGCGTAGGCTTCGACGAGATCGCAGAACAAGCTCTTCTCGGCAGGCCATGCCGCCAGCGGCAGCCTGTCGCCCCCGGGCGGCGCGGGCACTGGCGCCGGCTCAGGCACCTGCCGCGACTTTGGCTCTTCATCTGGCGCCGCTTGCGGACCAGCCGCCTGCCCGCTATCTGGCCGCTGGCCGGGCAGACTCTCGCCCGCCGGCGCAAAGTGATCGCTGACAGGTACGACGGGCTTTTCGTCCTCCAGCCAGGCGACGCCCTGGAACAGTTGCGCATCGACATACTGGCGGACCCCGTCGCGGTCGACCGGAGGCAATACCAGGCTCACCTGCAACACCTTGGCCAGGTACTCGCGCGCCACCTGTGCCGGCGGTCGCCCGGCATGGCCGAACTGGTCATAGTGTTTCTCCACGGCGGCAAAGGCCATGCGCTCGTCGATGGCAACGAGGGTGGTGACGTGGGGAATATCGACGACCAGCCGCACCGCATCGAGAACCTCCTTGACGGTATTGATGCCGCAGCGGTCGAGATCGTCGACAACCAGAAGCAGGTGCCTTGGCCGGCCCTCCGCTGCGCCTTCTTTCCGCCCCAGGCACAGCGAACAGAGCTGCGTCAGGGTCAGATGGATTTCACCGAGGATGCCGCGCTCTCCGGCGTAGTCGGGCAGACGCAGCAATGTCGCCGGCTGCTCGACCCCGAGACGCTTGAACCAGGCCGTCAGGTTGTTTTCGAGGAAACCGGCGATGCCCTTGTAGGCGACCACGACGGACGCTACCGCACTCGCCAGCCACTTGAGCCATGGCTCATTGGACTGCCCCAAACCGAGTGGCAGAGCCCAGATCAAGACCAGCACGGTAACCAAGGTCAGGAGCGGCGGCAGCACCAGCCAGAGCCACCCCTCTAGCAGCTTCCCGAGACTCTCCACATCGCGGGCGGCCGCCTGGCGCTGCCTGGCTCGCCGCAGCAGATTGAGCCGCATCGCCAGTTTCATCCTGTCCATCAACCCGAGATCCTGTGTCAGGCTATCCACCACCGCTTGCGCCAGCATCGCCCCGAGGTTGGTCGCCTTTTCGTTCTTCCAGGCGTTGAACTCGGCGGTCCGGATTTCCGGGTGAGCCATGCGGAGAAAGTCTGACAGTTGGGCGATGGTCGACGACTTGCCGCTGCCCCACGGGCCGAACAGGCCCAAGGCCAGGTGCCGGTCGCCTTCGCGCTCGGCGACCAGTTGCGCGAGCGCCTCGACCACCTTCCCGCGCCCGAGACAGTCCCGGCTCGCCAGCCCCTCCGGCTGGACACTGGCCAGCGACGCCCGGGCCAGCCGCGCTTCTGTCGCGTCTCCGGGCGGCGAATCTCCAGCATGCGGATCGGCCTTGCCTGCGCCCCCTGAGCTGGCGATTTCCTCGGGAGCCTGTCCCTGATTGATGAATATCGATTCCTGGACCAGCACTTGCTCTGTCGTGTCCTGGGGCGGCGTAACCTCTGCCTGCGGATCAACCTCTCTTGCGGCGTCGCTGGAGTCTGCCCCATCTCTTCCCGTCTGTCTTCGGTCGAACCAGCCCTCCAGCCATTGCGCCACCCCTTCCGGCCTGGCCTTGCCGTCTGCGATCCCCTGCAGCAGTTCCGGAAGGCGACCATCGAGCTCCGCCAGTCGCTTCAGGTAGCGCTGCCAGGATTCGTCCCAGTTGGAAGGAGATTCGGTCGGCCACAGGCGGAAAGTGCGCAGCCCTTCTGGCCCAGCGCGTTTCAGGATGGCCAGATCGGCCGCGATAGTTTCGGTAAGGAAAAGGTCGTCCTTGGCGGCGGTGACGGCATTGGCGGCGGCGATGGCGGCGACGGTGGCGTTCGCGGCGGCGGCGGTGACGGCGGCGGTGACGGTGTTGGCGGCGTTGGCGGCGGCGGCGGTGACGGCGGCGGTGACGGTGTTGGCGGCGTTGGCGGCAACGATGGCGGTGTAACCGGCGTTGGCGGCGGCCGAGATGGCGCTCCTGCTCTCGCTTGAGATGGCGGACGCGCCATGGCTCCAGGCTGCCAGAATTCCTGCACAACAGTTCCCGGCATGCGCGGCCCACCACTGCTCGAACCACTCCCTCTCCGCTCGAATCAGCAATAGCGGCTGTACCCGCAAGGCGCAGCGCGCCGCGATCAGCGCGCACGCTTCAGGCGATTCGAACGATTGCAGCTCCTTATCAAGCGTCTTTTCGTCAAACTCGCGCACGATCAGTTCCCCCTTGGCAGCAGAGACCATGATACCCAAACAACACCCGGCTTGGAGCGGATGGTGGCCGGCGCCGGGATGATCCTCTGATTCCGCTTCCAGTCCCACCACGCCTTTGTCGACTTCGCCTTGCCGTGCCAGTTGCACTCTCAGCGGCTCATCTTCGCGTCACGATGGGTCTGGAAATGGAATGAGTCGTCGCTCAGCCGCCGCCAGCACCTGAGCCGGGCGCTTTTTTTGTTGACTTGGTCCACAAGTGCTTCCGGCTGCGCTATAAAGGGAGACATGAAGATCACGCAACTCGCTCTGCTCGCCTTGCTGGGCTGGGCATTGCCCGCCCAGGCCGAGGTTTACAAGTGTCGCCAACCGGATGGTCGGACGGAGATTTCGAATTCGCCTTGCAGCGGGGGCAGCAGCACGATCAAGGCGATCCCCGACGATAACGTTCCGGAAGCCAGCCGCCGGCAGGCCGAGCGCGATGCCGATCGGCTCGAGAGTTATGCGGACAAGCTTGAGGCCGAGCGCAAGAAGGACGAAGCCGCCCAGCGCAAGCTGCTGAAAGAACAACAGGCTGCTGCCAACGCGGGCCCCTCGGCCGCCAGCGTCGAGTCCTGCTTGCGGACACTCGACCGGATGGCGCTGGATTCGTCGCGCCGCGCCGAACTCGAAGACGGCTGCCGCGCCACGGGTTCGGTGCAGCCGGTCTATGTGCCCGTGCCGTCCTACTACGGTGGCTCGGGCTACATCCGACCCTATCCGCCGTATCCGCCTCGTCCGGTGCCCAGGCCTTTGCCCGATCAGGGCACGCCAGCCAAGCCGGTCGACCTCTACAAGGTTCCCGGCAACCAGCGGGGCCGCTAGGTTCGGTCACCCGAGGTGGCGGCGCCGGGATGCCTGCCGGTGTAACCGGTGCGACCCTGCCTGTCCCAGATCAGCGATAATTGCGGATGCCCAACAAACCTCCAGCACGTACGGCGAATTCGCGCCGACTGTCGGCTTTGCGCGGCCTGTGGCCATTCCTCTTGCCGCACCGGGCGCGCATTGCGCTGGCCTTTGTCCTGCTCTGCCTGGGTTCTGCGGCAATTCTGCTGGTGCCGCTGGCGTTTCGCGACCTGATCGATTTCGGCTTCGGCGAGCGGGAGCGGTCGGCTGGCGGACTGCTCGCCGGCTTGAGTCTGAACGGCCATTTCCTGGCCTTGTTCGCACTGGCAAGCTTCTGGGCGTTGGCGGTCGCTGCCCGCTATTACACCGTGTCGTGGGTCGGCGAGCGGGTGACGGCAGATCTGCGCAGCGCCGTCTATGCCCGGGTGCTGGTGCAGGCGCCGCAATTCTTCGAGACCTTGCAGACGGGGGAAGTGCTGTCCCGGTTGACCGGCGACACGACGCTGATCCAGACCGTCGTCGGCAGTTCGATCTCGATGGGTTTGCGCAGCCTGTTCCAGTTCATCGGCGGCATGGTCATGCTGGCCGTCACCAGCCTCTATCTGTTCTCGCTGAATCTTGGTCTGATGGCCTTGCTGATCCTGCCGATCCTTGCCATCGGGCGCAAGGTCAGGAAACTGTCGCGGGAATCGCAGGACCGAATTGCCGACACTTCGGCGCTGGCCGGCGAGATCCTCAATGCCATGCCAACCGTCCAGGCCTATACGCAGGAGCCCCAGGAGGCCCGGCGATTTGCCGAACGCACTGAAGCAAGTTTTGCCACCGCGATCAGGCGGACGCGCGTCCGGGCGGTGCTGACGGCATTGATCATCACGGCGATCATGGGAACGATCATCTTCGTCCTGTGGATCGGCGCGCGCCAGGTGCATGACGGCCTCCTGACCGGTGGCCAGCTGGCCTCCTTTGTCCTGTACGCGGCGTTGGTCGCCGGCGGGGTCGGGACCATGGCGGAAGTGTGGGGCGACGTGATGCGCGCCGCCGGGGCCACCGAGCGATTGCTTGAACTCCTGCACGCCGAATCGGCCATCCTTGACCCGCGCCTGCCGCAGACGCCTGTCTCTGCGCGACAGGCGGCGATCACTTTCGAAAGCGTCGTCTTTTCCTATCCGGCCCGCCCGCAAATGCGCGCGCTCGACAATATCTGCCTGGACATCGCGCCGGGCGAGAATGTCGCGCTGGTCGGCCCATCCGGCGCCGGCAAGACCAGCCTGTTCCAGCTCCTGCTGCGCTACTACGATGTGTCCGCTGGCGTGATCCGAATCAACGGGCAGGACATCCGGAACCTGTGCCTGCATGATCTGCGCAAGGACATCGCCATCGTCTCGCAGGATCCGGTGATCTTTTCGGCCAGTGCGCTGGAGAATATCCGCTATGGGCGCAGCGACGCCACCGATGGGGAAGTCATCGAGGCGGCGCGGGCGGCACTCGTGGACGAGTTCATCGAGCGATTGCCCGACGGTTACCAGACATTTCTCGGCGAACGCGGTACCCGATTGTCGGGCGGGCAGCGGCAGCGAATTTCGATTGCGCGCGCCATCCTCAAGGGCGCCCGGCTCTTGCTGCTCGACGAAGCGACCAGCGCCCTCGATGCGGAATCGGAAATCCTCGTGCAACGCGGCCTCAGCGCGGCCATGCAGGGACGCACCACGCTGATCATCGCGCATCGGCTGTCCACGGTGCAGAAGGCTGATCGCATCGTCGTCATGGATCACGGGCGCATCGTCGAGATCGGCACCCCGGAGGATCTGCGCCACCAGGGCGGACTCTATGCGCGCTTGGCGACGCTGCAACTCGATCTGTGAATGCTTGGCCGCGGTATCGCCGCACTCGACCTGCAGTCATTGGCGGCATTCTTCTCTGGTGGTTGAGCACGGTGCCCATTGCGGCGATTCTGGCGGCCATCATCTTCCACATCCTGCGCGCTGTTTTCGGCTAGAATCCTCTGCAACTTCTCCAGACGGCGGCCCGATGGGCCGCCGTCTTTCCTTCGAGTCAAGCCTGAGTCATGCCGGATCTGCCGACCGAGCCCATCGCAGCGCTGCAGAACATCAAGGGGATCGATTTCCCCTCTGACGTTCGTTATCGCCAAATTCTGGTGACCGGCCCCCCCGGCGCTGGCAAGAGCACCCTGATCACGCGTCTCGGCGGCTGGTCGGAGGAGGGCTATCTCGACCTGGCCAAGAAACATTGGTGGCGATCCGAAATCCTGTCCGTGCGACCGCGGGAGATTCACCTCGGCATGCCGTTTCAGGGCCTGGGCGACGCGGTGACGGTTTTCGACGCCGAATTCTACGGCCGCGACCCGATCCCGGCGATCGATTTCGACCGCATCCAGTTGCCGCCGCGCAAACGTTTCTTTTTGAATGTTGACTGGTATCGCCGCTACGCCTTCGAATTTCTGCTGCCGCCGGCGGAAGTGGTCTTTCAGCGCCGCGCCGAGCGGGCACAGCACAGTACGCACGTGGTAGACAAGCAACTCAGCCGGGAAATCTGCACGGTCCAGCACGAAGCATTCCTGCGCCTTGCCGAACATCTGCACCGGAAGGGTTTCCGGGTCTACCTGCGCGAGTTGATCGAGAATCCCCCCCGCCGCTTCGTCGACCCGCAGGCCGCAGGCGCTGCCATGAACCTGATTGCCAAGCGGCGGCCGGTGACGGTGTCGAGACTGCTGGCCCCGTTGAAACAGTTTCTTGCGCGACTGGGGGTGGGCACGGGTCATGAAATCAGGCTGCGCAGCAACTATCGGCTGGGCGACGCCAAGGTCCGTGTTTCCTTCGATCGTGTGCCGATCGAAATCACGCTCGGTCGGGATGACAAGAAACTCCATCTCTATCCCGAAACCCGGATCGACGAGCGCGGAAAGCCCAACAGCACCGGCAATTTCGTCATCGTCGATCCCGCCGCCCAGCCCGGCCGGATCAACGGCTTCCTGCGCCTGACGCCGAAAAGCTGGATCTCGCTGGGGGCCGGCGATCGCGTCCAGCAAGCGCTCTTCAATTACCCCGATGCGGTTGACGACGAGCACCTGGTCATCATCCACGGGCCGGAATCGCTGGTCTTTCACAATCTCAGCGACGCCGGCGCCACCATCGGCCGGTTTGCCAGCGATGCGCGCGGCATGCGTGAAGGCAGCTACCGTCGCTTGCGCGAGATTTTCGGGGGGGCGATCGAGCAGTTGCCGGCAGACGAGGCGCTGGCGCTGATTGAAGAGGTCAACAAAGTCATGCGACAGGAGGCCTACCGGCCGCGGAGTGACTGGGGCTTGCCCGGCGGACTGGTGATGCTGCCCGGGCGTCTGACCCCGATCCTGGTCGCCGACCTGCATGCCCAGGTCGACAACCTGTTGACAGTGCTGAGTCAGAACGCTTTTCTCGATGCGCTCGAGGACGGCAGCGCCGCCCTGATCATTCTCGGCGATGCGGTGCATTGCGAGGAGGACGGGAAACTGGGCGAGATGGACAGCTCGATGCTGATGATGGATCTGATCTTCCGGCTCAAGCTGCGTTTTCCGCAGCAGGTGTTCTATATCCGTGGCAACCATGACTCCTTTACCGAGGACATCGCCAAGGATGACGTACCCCAGGGCCTGCTGTGGGCCAGGGAACTGGTCGCTCGCCGGGGTCAAGCCTATCGGGAAGCCATGGCGGAATTCTATCGCCTCTTGCCCTTTGTGGTGGCGTCCACGGATTTCGTCGCCTGTCATGCGGCGGCGCCGAAAGAGGACGTGAGCAAGGATATGCTGGTCAACATCCACCGCCATCCGGAACTGGCCATCGAAATGGTCAACAACCGCCATTTCCAGCCAAGTCGGCCCAATGGGTACACGCGGGCGGACGTCAAACGTTTTCGCCGCGCTCTGGGCCTGCAGAAGCACACCACTTTCATCGTCGGTCACACGCCGATGGATAGTGACAGCACGCTGTGGCTGAACGTCAATGGCATCAAGAGCCACCACGTACTTTACAGCGCCCGCGTCGGGCAGGTCGCCATGTTTACCCGCATCGGTGGGGTGATGGTGCCGCTGATCTACCCGGTTGATGCGGTGACGAGTCTCATCAAGCAACTCAAGGACAAGCCGGCCTGAAAATCCGTGCCGGCTTCATGAGCGCCGGATGATCTCCGGAACAGCGGCCAGCCGCTGGACGATCAGGCTGCCGACCATGTCGCCCTCGACATTCACGGCTGTCCGCACTGTGTCGAGGATGCGGTCGATCGGCAGCAGGATGGCGATGGCCTCGGTGGGCAGGCCGACCGATTCGAGGACCAGGACCATGCTAAGCATGCCGACGCTGGGAATGCCCGGGGCGCCGATGGCGCCGAGCATGGCGACAAAGAAGATGATCATCTGGCTGGCGATGTCGAGCTCGATGCCGGCGAGGCGCGCGACGAAGAGCGCTGCGGCGGCCTCGTAGAGCGCCGTGCCATCCATATTGACCGTCGCGCCAAGGGGCACGACGAAGTTGGCGATGTCCTTGCGCACATGCAAATGCTGCTCGGTGCAGCGCAGCGTGACCGGCAGCGTGGCGGCGCTCGAACTGGTGGCAAACGCCGTGATCAGCGCCTCGCGCGCGCCCTTGAAGAAATGGATGGGAGACATCCGGGTGAACAGCCAGAGGATCAGCGGCAGGACCACCAGGCCGTGAAACAGCGTGGTTCCGGTGACGACGACGATGAAATGACCGAGGCTCTTGAGCAGCCCGCCCTCCTGGGTGGGGACGAGTTGCAGGAGCAACGCGGCGAGGCCGAACGGGGCGAGGCGCATGATCCAGCCGACAATCATCAGGCAGAGTTCCTGCAGTTCCTGGATCAGCAGGCGCAGCTTGCGGTAGCGTTCACCGCCGACGACCAGGGCGACGCCGAGGAAGAGGGCGATCGTCACGATGGCAAGGATCTCGCCCTGGGCCAGCGCCTTGAACGGGTTCTGGAACAGGCCGCGCAGGAACTGGGCGATGTAGTCGGGCAGTGGCATCTGGCGCGCCTGATGGTTCTTCGTCGCTGCGGCGAACATTTCGAGTTGCAGACCCTCCCCCGGCCGGAAGACATGCGCGGCGCCAAAGCCGATCAGGATCGCCAGGCCCATCGTGGCGAAGAAGAAGGCCAGCGTCGTCGTCCACACCCGGCGCATCTGGTCATGGGCGCGCAGGTTGGCGACGCCGACGACGATGGACGAAAAGACCAGTGGCACGAGCACCATGCGCAACAAGTCAAGGAAGAGGTTGCCAATCAGCTTGGCGCCGTAGAGCGCGCTCGCGGCAACGGGTGTCGGCTCGGCGCTGGCCAGCCACAGGCCGCCGGCGACGCCGGCAAGGCAGCCGATCAGGATTTGCGTGTTGAGCGAAGCAAGGCGCGGCATGCGATCGGTCTGTCGATCCGGGATGACGATGAATTGTATCCGGTGATCGCGGCCGGGGCGGCGCCCCGGTGATCAGGGCGAGACGGGGAGATGCTTACTGGAATCGCCAGGTGACGCCGACTGTCGCTGCGCGGGTGGTCGTCCGCGGGTCCTGGTTGTCGGAGGAGCCGATGATGCCGAGCGCCAGATCGAGATCCTTGCCGGGCGAGTAGATTGCACCGAACTCGGCATACTTCTCGATGACCGTGGTGCCGCTACCATGCGCGAATCGCTGTCCCAGGTCCAGTGCAAGTTTCCACTCTTCGCTCACCTCCCAGATGGGCGCGATCGACACGCGCGAGACGGTTGCGTCGGAATCGTCGAAGACTCCGCGAATGCGGCTGCGCCCCAGGCCGGCATTGAAGAGGACGCTGCCGAAGGGGACCCTTTGCTCGAGGATGAAGGTCAGGTTGCCCGAGACCTTGCCGGTACCGAAACCGTCTTCCTCCCTGCTGCTACTATTGATCGGGAAGAAAACCTCGGGCTTGAGGGCCATCCGCGTGTCGCTTTCTTCGGTTCCGGAGAAGCGCCACTTGGCGCCCAGGGATGGGGTCCCGACGCCGTAGGCGGGCTGGTCGGCGCTGCTCAGGCGCAGCCGCCCGTAGCTGCCGCTGACGAAGAGATCGACGGTTTCGCTGACGCCCCGCGTATAGGTGAAAGGCAGAACGTCCAGGCGGTCGGTGCTGCCCGACATCTTCTGGCGGAAGCCCGAGTAGGCCAGTTCGATCTGATTGCCGCCGCTTCCCTGGGTGCCCGTATCGTCGGTAATGAGAGGCTGCAGGGCGAGGGCAGGCGGGCAAACGTTGGCAAGCAGCGAAAGCAACAGCGCGGGAAAAAGGCGATGGTTCGACATGAGGAATGTCCGCAGAGAGTGGCTGGTGACAATCTGCGACGATAAGGCGCGCTGCGGGATCCGGTCAATGCGGAATCCCCCTGCGGGACCTCGTCTGTTGCGTAAGCGGCACTCGGGAATGGGCGCGGTTTTGCGCTAGCATACGTTCTGGACAAGCATCAGGGAGTCTGAAATTGAGCGATTTCGCAGCGTTGACCGCAGCGGTTCTGGAGTTCCGCGATGCGCGCGACTGGCGTCAGTTTCATTCGCTGCGCAACCTGATCGTTTCGCTCAATCTCGAGGCGGCCGAGTTGCTCGAGCTGACGCAGTGGAAGAGCGACGCCGAGGTCGAGGCGCTACCCATCGATCGGCAATCCGCTGAAGCGCTGCGCGACGAATGCGCCGATATCCTGCTTTATCTGCTGCTGATCGCCGATGTGGCCGGTATCGACCTGGCCGCGGCCGCCCGCACCAAGCTGATCAAGAACTCGGAAAAGTACCCGGTCGCCAAGGCGCATGGGTCACGGGCCAAGTACAGCGAGCTAGGCTGACTCGCTTTCGATCGTGAATCGGGCGCCATCGCCCTGGGCGAGGATCTCGGTCAGTCGGGGCAGGGTTTCGTGAAGCTTCTTTTCCAGTGTCCACGGCGGATTGATGATGAACATGGCGCTGCCGTTCATTCCGAAGCCGTCGGTGGACGGCGCCTTGATTTCGAGCGTGGCCTGCAGCCAGTTGCTGGCGCCAAGTCGCTTCAGTCTGGCGGGCAGCTTGCGCGCCTCAAGTTTGGCCAGGAGCGGGTACCACAGCGCATAAATGCCGGTAGGAAAGCGCTTGAGCGAATCCTGCAGGCACTTGACCACGTTGATGTAATCATCCCGGGTCTCGTAGGCCGGGTCGATCAGCACCAGCGCGCGGCGGGGTGGTGGCGGCAGGCTGGCCTTGAGCCCGACGAAGCCGTCGCCCGCGGTCACTGTCACCTGGCGACCGGCGTTGGCGAAGCATTCCTGCAAGTGCTTGAAGTCGCTGCTGTGTAGTTCGTAGAGCCGCAGGCGGTCGCTTTCGCGCAGCATCTGGCTGGCCAGCCAGGGCGAACCCGGGTAGTGGCGCAACTTGCCGTCCGGGTTGAGCATCCTGACGAATTCGATGTAGTCGACCGCCGCCGGGGGCAGGCCCTTCCTGTCCCACAGGCGACCGATACCGTCGCGGTACTCGGCCAGCTTTCTGGCGTGCGTCGATTCCAGCGCGTAGCGCCCGGCGCCCGCGTGGGTATCGATGATCCAGAATGGTGCCGGTTTTTCGCCCATGTATTCGGCAATCTGGAGCAGGACCAGGTGTTTGAGCACGTCGGCATGGTTGCCGGCGTGGTAGGCGTGACGGTAGCTGAGCATGAAATGGTCTGGTTGACGGTGCGCCGATCGCGGAACGATCCGGGAGTCGTCCCCATGTTTCTGGACGGGTGTACGGAGGACGAATTATCCAGCACATTCCTGATTGGCCGTGGCCTGTTTCACGGTTTGCGTATACTTGCGTGATGGAATTGCTCCAATTACTGGTCCTGGTGTTCCTTGCTGCCGCTGTCTGGCTCTGGCTGGACAGCCTGAAAGTGCGCGAAATCGGTGTCAAAGCAGCGCAACGCGCCTGCGCCGATGAGGGCCTGCAGTTTCTCGACGACACGGTTGCCATCCGTTCGCTGCGGCTGGTGCGCGACGACGATGGAAGGCTTCGCCTGCGCCGCATCTATGGCTTCGAATACAGCGACACCGGCGACAACCGGCGTCCCGGGACCGTCACGCTCCTCGGGCAGCGGGTCGAGTTGCTGCATGTCCGTCCCCAACTCTATGTCGTGCCCAAGGCGCCGGAACCTCATGAAACCCTTCATTGAAACGATCGAATTCAAAGGGCTGGAAGCCTTGCGCCTGCATGGCCCGCGGGGGTCGTCCGCGGTCATCAGCCGGCTCGGCGGGCAGGTTCTGTCGTGGATCACACCCGATGGCCGCGAACGCCTGTTTCTTTCCGAGCGCGCGGTCTTCGACGGCAGCGTCCCGATCCGCGGCGGAATTCCGGTCTGCTTTCCCCAGTTTGGCGGCGTTGGCAAGTTGCCGAAGCACGGCTTCGTTCGTGGCAGCGAGTGGACGGTGACGACGCAGCGTTGTGGCGACGAATATGCGCTGGCGACGCTCGAACTCGGTGACGACGAAGCGACACGTGCCCTGTGGCCTCATGCCTTCCGGGCTGAAATTGCGCTGATGCTCGAAGTCGACCGCATCGATGTCGAATTCTGCGTCGAAAACACCGGCCCGGCACCCTTCGCCTTCACCGCAGCGCTGCATTCCTACCTGCGCGTCGTCCAGGTCGAGGATGTGGCGCTCGCGGGCCTGCATGGCCATGACTACCTGGATGTCGCCAACGGTAACCGGATTGTCCGCGAAACCGGGACGGAAATCGTGGTCGAGAGCGAGGTCGACCGCGTCTATTATGACGTCCGGCGCCCGCAACTGTTGAAAGCCGGCAATCTCAGTCTCGGCATCGAGAGTCAGGGCTTTCCCGATGTCGTGGTGTGGAACCCCTGGGTCGATGCCTGCGCCAAGCTCAAGGACATCCCGGCCAATGGCTGGCGGCACATGCTGTGCGTCGAGGCAGCCGCGGTCCGGACGCCGGTGACCGTCGCGGCTGGTGAGGAGTGGTACGGCCGGCAGACCTTGCGGGCGGTTTGATCCGGCTTGCCGATTGTGTGTGACCCCCCGGCCGGCAGTCGGAGCCATTGGTGCATTGCGGCAAAGGTATAATCACGGACTTTCCGCTTTCCGATTCCTGCCGTGACCCCTCTCGACACTGAAATTTCCCGTCGTCGAACCTTTGCCATCATTTCCCACCCGGATGCCGGCAAGACGACACTGACCGAAAAATTGCTGTGGTTCGGCGGCGCCATCCAGGTGGCTGGTGAAGTGCGGGCACGCAAGGCCTCGCGGCACGCGACCTCGGACTGGATGGAACTGGAAAAGCAGCGCGGCATCTCGGTGACCTCGTCGGTGATGCAGTTTCCCTACCGCGAGTGCATGATCAACCTGCTCGACACACCGGGGCACGAGGATTTCTCGGAAGATACCTATCGCACGCTGACCGCTGTCGACTCCGCCGTCATGGTGATCGACTCGGTCAACGGCGTCGAGGCGCAGACGATCAAGCTGTTGAACGTCTGCCGCATGCGTGACACGCCGATCCTGACCTTCATCAACAAGCTCGACCGCGAAGGCAAGGAGCCGATCGACCTGCTCGACGAAATCGAGTCGGTGCTCGGCGTCCAGTGTGCGCCGATGACCTGGCCGATCGGCATGGGCAAGCGTTTTCGCGGGGTCTATCACCTCTACGACGACACCATCGCCTTTTTCGACCCGCAAGCCGAAAAGGGGACCGCCGAGATCATCCGGAGACTCGATAACCCCCGTCTGGACGAACTGATCGGTCGGCAGGCCGACGAATTGCGCGTCGATATCGAACTGGTGCGCGGAGCATCGCACGCCTTCGACGCCGAGGCCTATCTGGCGGGCAAACAGTCACCGGTGTTCTTCGGTTCGGCGGTCAACAACTTTGGTGTCCAGAGTCTGCTGGATGCCGTGGTCGAACTGTCGCCGGCGCCGATCGCACGGCCGGCGGTCATGCGCACGGTTCAGCCGAGTGAGGCGAAGTTTTCTGGCTTCGTGTTCAAGATCCAGGCTAACATGGACCCCCGGCACCGCGACCGCATCGCCTTCCTGCGCGTCTGTTCCGGCCGCTTCGAGCGCGGCATGAAAGTCAGGCAGGTCGCCTCCGGCAAGACCCTGGCGGTCAACAATGCCATTACCTTCATGGCGCGCGACCGCAGCACGACCGACGAGGCCTGGCCGGGGGACATCATCGGCATTCCCAACCACGGCACGATCCGCCTCGGTGAAACCTTCAGCGAAGGCGAAGACATCCGCTTCACCGGCATTCCGTCCTTCGCCCCAGAGCATTTTCGTTTGGCTCGCATTAAGAACCCACTGAAAATCAAACAGTTGCAGAAAGGTCTTCAACAACTTGCTGAAGAAGGGGCGACACAGCTTTTTCGCCCGCTTGCAGGCACCGACCTGATCCTCGGCGCAGTCGGCACGCTGCAGTTCGACGTGGTGGCCAACCGCCTGGAAAACGAATATGGGGTGCTCGTCATTTTCGAGCATTACAACTGCGCGACCGCCCGCTGGATTCATGGTGACCCTGCCGAACTGCGCCAGCTCTCCGAACGCTACAGCGCCAACGTTGCGCTCGACGGCGCCGAAGACCCGGTCTACCTGGCACCCAACAACGTCTATCTCAACATGGTCAAGGAAAAGTTCCCGAACCTGCGCTTCGATCAAGCGCGTGAGGTAATCTAGCGAGTTTGGCGGCCCGCCAGCAGGCGGTCGAGCTGGTTGGCGAAAGCCTGGCGGTCAGCCAGGCTGAACGCCGGTGGCCCGCCGGTGTCGACCCCGCTGCTACGCAGGGTGTCCATGAAGTTGCGCATGTCCAGCAGTTGCCGGATGTTGTCCTTGTTGTAAAGCTCGCCGCGCGGGTTCAAGGCCAGCGCTCCCTTGTCGATCACCGCCGCGGCCAGCGGGATGTCGGCGGTAATGACCAGGTCGCCGGCTTCCACCTGATCGACAATGTGATTGTCGGCAACGTCGAACCCCCGGGCTACCTGAATCGACCGGATGCTCGGGTATGGCGGGGTTTTCAGCCACTGGTTGGCGACCAGCGTCAGGGGCAGGCGGGTGCGTTCGGCGACCCGGTAGAGAATTTCCTTGATGACGCCGGGGCAGGCGTCGGCGTCGACCCAAATGTGCATGAAGGCGTTTCCGGCGATGTGAGCTGCGATAATACGCGCCCCATCTACCGATTTACTTCGATCATGTCCATCCAATGGTTCCCCGGTCACATGACCTCGGCCCGCAAGAAGGCGGCCGAGACGCTGGCGCTGGCCGATGTCGTCGTCGAGGTGGTCGATGCCCGTCTGCCGCAGGCGAGCAGCAACCCGATGATTCACGAGCTGCGTGCCTTCCGTCAGCGTCCCTGTCTCAAGCTGCTGAACAAGGCCGACATGGCCGATCCCTTGGTCACCAAGGGCTGGCTCGATCATTTCGCCCAGCAGCCGGGGGTCAGGGCGGTGGCAATATCGTGCAAGAAAGCCAGCGATGTGGCCCGCATTCCGGCGCTGGCCCAGCAACTCGCGCCGCATCGCAACGATGCCGTCAAGCCGCTGCGCCTGATGATCATGGGCGTCCCTAATGTCGGCAAATCGACGCTGATGAACGCGCTGGTCAGGAAGAAGGTCGCGGCCGTCGGCGACCAGCCGGCAGTGACCAAGAGCCAACAGCGCATTGACATCAGTTCGCGGCTGTACCTCTACGACACGCCGGGCCTGCTGTGGCCGAAGATCGACCATCCGATCGACGGCCTGATGCTGGCGGCCAGTCACGCGGTCGGCGTCAATGCCTACATCGGCGAGGAGGTGGCAACCTTTCTCGCCGGTTTTCTGCTCGCAAGCTACCCCGCGCTGCTCACGGCGCGCTATGGATTCGCCACCGAAGGCCTGGACGGCCCCGCAGTCATCGAAGCCGTAGCCAGCAAGCGCGGCTGCCTGCTCAAGGGCCGTGGCGGAGAACCCGACTGCGAGAAGGCGGCGGCGATCCTGCTGACCGATTATCGGAGCGGGGCGCTCGGCCGCATCAGCCTCGAAAGCCCGGAACTGCGCGCGCTGCGCGAGCAGCAGTTACGGGGGGCTGCTGCGGTCGACGGCGAAAAAGAACAGGAAACCGGATCATCCCCGTCGACCGTTCTGCCCGATGCCTGCATTGGGCAGGCAATCTTCAAGAACCGGGATCCGGAGTGATCAGGATTTTCAGCGTAAACTGGAGACGCACACGGGACCCGCTCCAGCGCCTCATCGCAACCACATTCAAGGAGAAATCATGTTCGGCTACGTCACCCTGGGCACCAACGATCTGGCTCGCGCAACTGCGTTCTACGACCAGCTTTTTGCCGCGATGGGCGGCAAGCGCGTTTGGGAAAGCGAACGCGGCGTGGCCTGGGGAACCAGCATGCAGGCGCCTTCCATCGGGGTGATCACGCCCTTTGACGGGCGGCCCGCGACTGTTGGCAACGGAACCATGGTGGCACTCGCCACCGGCAGCAGGGACGACGTCGACAGGCTCTACGCGCTGGCGATCGAACTTGGCGCCACCGATGAAGGCAAACCGGGCGAGCGCTTCGCCGGTTTCCATGCAGCGTATTTCCGCGACGTGGACGGCAACAAGCTCAACTTCTTCCACATGGGTTAGCCCCCGCGTCCCGATCCGCCGGCATGGTCTGGAAACTGTCGTCCTTGAACGGCTTGCTGAGCTGGCTGCCCACCCTGGCCCTTTCGCCACTGCTCTTCGCGCAGGGCGTGTATGTCCGCCGCGTGACACCCAGGTTGCCGGAAGCACCGGGAAAGCGGTCTGGCGTGAGCGGCGGCGGGCCGGGGCTGAACCTGCTGATCCTTGGTGATTCCGCCGCAGCGGGGGTGGGCGCCGCATCGCAGGCGACCGCTCTGGCAGGTCGCCTCGTCGCGCAACTGATCCCGGAATTCAAGGTCAGCTGGCAGCTTCATGCGGAATCTGGCGTGACGACACGCGACCTCATCGGACGACTCGAGGGAGTCGCCGGCGGGAGCTTCGACGTGGCAATTGTCTCGATCGGAGTCAATGACGTCATCACCGGCCGGCGAACCCGGCAGTGGACAGCCGCATTGGCCAGCTTGCTCGATCTGTTGGAGTCGGGCTTCGGCGTCCGCTACGTTCTGCTGTCGGCGTTGCCGCCAATGCATCGCTTCACAGCCTTGCCGCAGCCGTTGAGATGGTGTGTCGGGCTGCGCGCCCGGCGCTTCAACGATGAACTCCTGCGTTTTGCTAGCCGCGATGGGCAGTGCACCGTGGTCTCCCTGGACTATCCGCGGGATCCGTCTTATCTCGCTCCGGACGGATTCCATCCCGGTGAGCCAGCCTACCGCTACTGGGCCGCCGCGGTGGCAGCCTGCATCCGGCAATTGCCATCAGACGCAGCTAGCGAAGATCGCCCGGCCTGATCGTCGACCGGGTGTTGCCATCGAGGCCGCCGGCGAACGAATGCGACAGTGGCGACCAGCTGACGGTGCCGTCTGCCGATCGTCAATCGGGGGCATTGACATCCGGGATTGGCAGGAGGCTGTTCATGCGCTTGCCACATGTTCATAATCGGCGTATCGCCAATGAAGGTAAGAGGCCGTGGATACACTCACCGCCATCGATCGCATCTCCCGCAGTCTTGCCGCGGCGCGCCGGGTCCTGTTCATCACCGGCGCCGGCATCTCGGCGGACTCCGGACTGCCAACCTATCGCGGGGTCGGCGGGTTGTACAACGATGAAGCGACGGAGGATGGGTTGCCGATCGAGACGGCGCTGTCCGGCGACGTGTTCGCGGTCCGGCCGGACATCACCTGGAAATATCTGGCCCAGATCGAGCAGAATTGTCGCGGGGCGATGCCCAATTCCGCTCATCGCGCCATCGCCGTTCTCGAACAGGTGATGTCCAGGGTCGTCGTGTTCACCCAGAACGTCGATGGCCTGCACCGCAAGGCCGGCAGTTCCGACCTCATCGAGATTCACGGGAATCTCCAGGAACTGATCTGTACCGCGTGCGACCATGCCGAGACCGTCGACGATCTGGCGGGGCGCGAGCTGCCGCCGCGTTGCCCGGCCTGTGGTGGTGTCCTGCGGCCGAACGTTGTGCTCTTCGGGGAGGCCTTGCCGGCCGGAGCGATGACACGTTTCTCCGAAGCCCTGGAGGAGGGCGTCGACATGGTGTTCACCATCGGCACCTCGGGCGTCTTCCCCTACATTGCCGAGCCAGTGGTCTGGGCGGCACGCGCCGGGATACCGACGGTCGAGATCAACCCCGTGGAAACACGGCTGACGCAGTTCGTCGACTATCACTTGCCGCTCGGCGCCGCCGAGGCCATGACGGCAATCATGGCCTCCCTCGACCGCCACGGCCTGCAGTGCGTTCCGCGTTTCCAGGGCTGAAGTTCCAGCGAGTGAAGAGCGAGGTTTAATGATATTTCAGGCGCTTGTCCTGAAATTGCCAATCCGTTTCTGACTGCACCATGATCTGCTGCAGGAGTTCCATCGCGTGCCGTCGCTTGGCGTTGGGGACGCCGAGGATGTCGAACGTGGGTGTGCTGCCGGAAACGAGCGGTGAGCGGCAGGCATTGCGGACGACAGTGGCCAGTTCGACCATCAGGGTGGCGAAGCCATTCGCCGGAGCGTCGTCGTCAAGGGTGTGACGGGCTACCGTGGTCATCGCTGCAGGAGATCGCGCGGCCGGTGACAAGTGCCTCGTTCTTGACCATGCGGTCCTCGCGGTAACTGAGGCGCAGCAGATCCGTGCGGTGGACTGGACTGCCTTGGCCCGGATTGTCGGGCATTGAACTCGCCGCCAATACGGCTTGTCTAAATCAAAAGATGGTAGCCAGAGAATCTTGGCGGTTGCTGCCATGGCGGCTCGACTGGTGAAGCAGAAAGGGCATCGGATATGGGTTCCCTGGGGATTCAGAAACTCAAGGTGATCGCCTTGGCAGTGAGTGATTTGGAGCGCGCCAAATGCTTTTACGGAGAGACCCTGGGCTTGCCCCCGGCGTTCGAAGGCGCACGGCAGGTAGGCTACTTTCTGGGCAATGTCATCGTGATGCTGAAGCCTGCAGCTGACGGTTGGTATGCGCTTCCGTCGGATGAACTTAATCCGCGCATCACCTTTGCCACCGATCATGCGCCGGATACGGAGCTTGAACTGAGGGCGCGCGGGGTAACGGTTGCCAATCCTGTGCAACCGTATCCCGCAGAGGGGTTCTACGTAGGAGGCTTTCTCGACAGCGAAGGCAACAAGATCTGGTTCTGCTCGCCGATCTCAGGCGTGGTAGCCGAGAGAAGATGACGGTTTGGTCGGCGCTTCCGGCAATGGTCGTGGGCAGACCGAGAGAGCCTCTTGCAAGGACGAACGGAATTTTCGGCGAGATGGCACAGAGACTCACCCAATGCTTCCCTTGAGCCGAGAGCCACCGACCGGCAGGCCGGCTCTGCCGATAGCGCCCAAGGGTCAGGCAGCCTCGGTAAAAGACCGATGATCCAGGGCGGTATTGGCTGCGCCAGGGAGTGTCGGCAACACTATTGAAGTCAACCGAGATAGGGAGGAAAAGTGAAATACGTCCTCACGTGGTGGGAGCGCCCGGGCGGGTCTCACTCTGACAACGAGTCTGCGCAGAAGCGGGTATTGGGTGTCTTTCAGCAGTGGCAGATGCCCCCGAGCCTGAGCTTCCACCAGTTCCTCGTGCGTGTTGGGGAGTTTGGCGGCTACGCGGCGATCGAAACCGACAAGCCCGCCGATGTGCACAAATTGACCACTGCGTTTGCGGTCTTTCAGTTTCGCCTCGAACCGGTTCTCGATGTGATGGATGCTGTGGCAGCGGAATCCGAGGCGGTCGCCTGGCGGGACTCGATGGGATAGTAAATCTGCCGCCCCGCAAGAGCGGTCGACGACATCGCTGCGTCGCCAGGTTCTGGTTGACAGACCCGGACATTGCCCCCCAAATGGGCTGCCAGTCCAGGGCCGTCTTCAATTGACACCTGCGATGCAATCAAGTCCGCGCCGAAGTTGCTCTTGCTGGAGGAAGGTCGCAGGTTGAATTGTCTGACGGTGGGTGTTTGATCCAAGAAAAAACAGGAGGAGTCATGAAAGCAATCTCAAGGATGAAGTTGGCGATGGTGGCGGTCGGCGCGTCCGTAATTGTGTGCTCGGCCCCTCAGGCTGAAGAGGCGACGACCGCTACCATCCAGATCAGGAGTTACCCTGCGAACACACCGCGTACGGAGAAGGATGACGCCCTGAAGCTCAAGGGTCACTGGCGGACCGGCCAGAAATACTACACTGCCTACTGCGAAGCCTGCCACCTGCCGAGCGGCGCCGGCAATCGTGACGGCAGCATCCCGCAACTGGCTGGCCAGCACCAGACCGTGCTGATCAAACAACTCTCCGACATTCGCTCCGGGGTGCGTTACAACCCGACGATGTACCCGTTTGCCAGGAAAATCCCCGATGCTCAGGCGCTGGCCGACGTCGCGGCCTATATCGGGACCCTGTGCTTCCCGCTGGATTCGGGCAAGTACGAAGGCGCCGATGCGGCCAAGCAGGTGGCCGAGGGCAAGCAACTCTACAACAACAAGTGTGCCATGTGCCATCAGGAGAATGGCGCGGGACGCAAGGATGCGCTCTACCCTGTCCTGGCAGGCCAGCATTACAAATATCTGCTGCGGCAGATGACTGATGTCCGCGATGGAAAGCGCGTCGATGTCCCTGTGGAAATGTTCGATGCCATCAAGACATACGACAATGCCCAACTGGTTGCCATTGCCGCCTATCAGGCGAGCCTGAAGACACCCCAACTGCTGATGTGCAGGACCCCGACGGATAAGACAAAAATGTGAAGGTGGGCGTCCTGGTGCTGAGCCTGAAGGGGCTTTGCCAGACAGGTTTTGTTACTGAATAAAGACTCTTGGGCCTGCGTTGCATGTCCATGGTCTGGCCGTTATCTGTTGGCGAGCCGATTCTGTCGGGCAAGGACCGGCACGGGAAGTCCCTGAAGGCCGTTGCTGCAGGGCCGATCGAATAAGGCCGATCGGTCCGTCGTCCGGTCGGTCTGGCCGGAAAGTGAGCCTGCCGCTATAATCCGAGGATTTCCTGGCAGGATAACTCATGTGCGGCATCGTTGCGGCAGCGGCCAGCAAGAACATCGTTCCCGTTCTCGTTGAAGGCCTGAAAAGGCTCGAATACCGGGGCTACGACTCGGCCGGCCTGGCCGTCATCAGCGCTGCCGGCATCGAGCGGGTACGCTCGGTCGGCCGTGTCGCCGAACTCGAAACCGCCTCGGCCAGCACCCGGTCGGTCACCGGCATTGCCCACACCCGCTGGGCCACCCACGGCGTCCCCTCCGAGCGTAATGCCCACCCGCACGTCTCTGGCTCGATCGCCGTCGTCCACAACGGCATCATCGAAAACTACGAAAGCCTGCGCAACGAACTCAGCGCCCGAGGCCACGTCTTCACCTCCGACACCGACACCGAAAGCATCGCCCACCTCATCGAAG
>WBZP01000115.1_pt1 | contig 117858 bp, 83 predicted proteins | sample 5204301 | NCBI WGS metagenome assembly WBZP01 (sample SAMN12412401, study PRJNA552823) | activated sludge metagenome | isolation source: activated sludge from nitrification reactor of wastewater treatment plant... | place: USA: Pennsylvania | collected 2017 | reverse complement strand
GGCGCCTATACGTATCAATGGTACAAAAACGGTGTCGCCATCAGTGGTGCTACCGGTGTGAATTACACGGCCACCACAGCCGGTGATTACCATGTGGTGCTTACCGTTGCCTCGGGTTGTACAGCGCGTTCGCTCGTGAAAAAAGTGACGGTAAACGGGCTGCCGCAAATCAATCTCACTCCCGCTGCTGATTCTGTAGCCTATTGCAATGGAAGTCCTATTACCCTCAAGGTTGATAGTTTATCCGGCTATACCTTCCAGTGGAAACGGAACAATGTGAATATCGGCGGAGCCATCTACAGCAGCTATAGTCCCACTACCACCGCCTGGTACACTATCAAGACTACCAGCAACTGCGGTATTAGTACCAAGGACTCTGTCCATGTAACCCGCATCAACAATGCAGCACCGGTCATTACTGCCGGCGGACCTACCACCTTCTGCGCCGGGCAAAATGTACTGCTCACCTCCACCACTTTTACCGGAGCTGTAACACAGTGGTACAAGAACAACGTACTCACTGCCGGTGGTACCAGCTACACCGCAACAACTGCGGGTGCCTATTATGTAGTACAAACAGCCAGCGGATGCAGCAAGACCTCCAATACCATCACCACCATCGTTAATTGCAGAGAAGGAGAATTTATATCCAGCGAAGAAATCAGTATGCAGGTGTATCCGAATCCCGCCGGTGACAACCTTCAGATTGAACTTTCAGGCCTTGCCGATAATCAGGAAAGCAGCATTAGCCTGTCGGAGATCAGCGGAAAATCGATCATGACGACAGAGATAACGAATGGACAACACCGGCTTCCTGTTCAACACATCAGTGATGGATTATATCTGTTAACGATCCGTCAAAACGGAAACATTGCCGCAATACGACGGGTGATGATCCGGCACTAAGCCAATGCTGTGAAGTACGGACAGAAGATTATGGCTCCGGCAATCACAGCAGCTATTGCAGAAATCAATACAGCACCTGCCGCCATATCCTTGACTTTGCCGGCGAGCGGATGCTGTTGTGGTGATACGAGATCAACCAGCCTTTCAAGAGCCGTATTCAGTGCTTCGGTCACATGAACGATGGTGATAAAAACAAGCAGCATCAGCCAGTCGTGTGGATTAATATGGAAATAAAGTCCCAATGCGACCACTACCACCGTTGCAGCAAGGTGAATGTTCACATTTTTGCCGGAGGAGAGATATAACCCAATCCCTCTGAACGCATACCTGAAACTGTTTAGCAATCTTGACATCCTTCAGATACCTGCATTGGTACGAAACAATTTAATGGCGATCGCCATGAGCACAATACCAAACACCTTACGGATAATGCTGATACCGGCTTTTCCCAGCAAACGCTCGATGGGTTCCACCAGGCGGAGCACCACATAAACGATCAGCATATTCAACGTAATTCCAACAAGAATATTTTCGGTAGAATACTGCGACTGAATCGAAATAAGGGTTGTCATGGTTCCGGTACCTGCAATCAGTGGAAATGCGATGGGAACGATAGAAGCCGTCTCCGGAACTTCATCCCGGTAAAGGCGAATACCCAAAATCATCTCTAACGCAAGAAAGAAGATAACCAGTGAACCGGCGATGGCAAACGAAGAAACATCAATACCAATCAGTTTAAGGATGCTTTCTCCCAAAAACAGGAATAATACCATGATGATTAGCGAAGCGATGGTCGCTTTTTCGGCATGAATAAAACCAACACGCTTACGTGTTTCGATAATCACCGGCAACGAACCGATAATATCGATCACGGCGAAGAGGATCATCGTTACGGAGAGAATGGATTTGAAATCGATGTTCATGCGTTTGTGTTTTACCGGTTAATACTCTGTTAATCGTGCTTTCAACCTTGACGTTCGGCGAATGCTTTGAAGCGTTCGAGATAATCCTGCGATGTTTTCCTGAAAGTACCACCCATCATCCATGCAAACAACTTCATGACACCTGAAAATCGAAAATAGTTCTCTGTTTTCAAGCGGGTATTTCCATCCGGTAATTCCTCGAACAGATTACGCACTTCATTGTACACATTATTCATTTCATAAGAGCCGGTAAATTCATGGGGAAGATTCCTCACCTTCACCGTTTCCACCATCACCATCTTCCGTTTACCCAGTAAAAATTCCAGTCGTGAAACTGCACCCGGTTGTCCCGGTACACCACTCACTGCTTCAAATTTAACCAGCCCCGGCATCCATTCCTTCAGGTTTTCGGGATCATCAAACAACTCCACCACACGTTGACGTGGTAAACGGATGGTGGTTTCGCAGGTGTAGTTCATGGTGTAAAAATAGAAAATCCACCCTGAAAAATGCCGGGCTGCAGGAATAACCGTACAAATCACACCAAACGTGAAATTCAGGGTTATCTGCACCAAAATGCAGTTTTATTTCACACATTTGCATAGAAAAGTTCAGTCCGGAGCCACTTCAAACAGCTGAACACCGTTAATTGATCGCTCCGGCCGGTCATCTTCTTCAACCTGTAAACTGTTTCATCATCCCATAAGCCTTCTATGAAAAAACCACTTCGTACTGCAGGAATTCTGTTACTCATAGCTTTTGTTGCTGTAAATCTCTGGTTATTGCTATGTGGAAAATCATGGATCTACAAAGCGCTTGTCTATAATTATGTCAACATCGACGACAATGATATTTTTATTCAGCGAAAGGTACAGAACGGCACACCTGCACCCTGGCCGGTATCTGTACAGTACAACAAGTTAAGCCTCGATACCGCCACTCAACACGAACTGGAACAACAGCGCAGTGTTGCTTATCTGGTTATCAAGAATGACTCATTGCTTTATGAAGCGTACTGGGATCAATACAGTGACTCATCCCTTTCCAACTCCTTTTCGATGTCGAAGAGTGTCATCGGGGTACTTGCCGGTATCGCGATCAAACAAGGATATATTAAAAACCTCGACCAGACTGTCGGAGAATTTATTCCTGAATACAAGAGCAACAGCAAGGGGGCACTTAAACTGCGTCATCTGATCACCATGTCGGCAGCGTTGAGCTGGGACGAAGCATATGCCAGTTTATTCAGTGTGACTACGGAAGCCTACTATGGCAAAGATCTGAAAGGATTGATGGACCGACTTGAAGTAACAGGAACACCCGGTGTCAACTACTATTATCAGGGTGGAGCCACCCAACTGCTTGCTATGGTGATCATGCGTGCTACCGGTAAAAATCTGGCAGACTATTGCTCAGAAGCTTTGTGGAAACGAATCGGCGCCGAACACGCTGCAGAATGGACCATCGATCACGAAGGAGGAATGGAGAAAGCTTCCTGCTGCATCTACTCCAACGCACGTGATTTTGCCAGAATAGGAGCACTTTATCTCCACAAAGGTAATTTTAACGGACAGCAATTGCTCGACAGCTCTTTCGTGGAAGAAAGTATTGTTCCTGCGCCACTGCTGGATGAAGGAAAACCCAATACCGAATACGGTTATCAATGGTGGATTTCAGAAGTAGATGGCGAGAAGATTTTTTATTGCCGTGGAATTCTGGGGCAATACATCACCGTTATCCCGGGTCGAAACATTATTATGGTACGGTTAGGGCATCAGCGTGATCAGGCAGCGGATGGTACATTAATCGACCATCCCATTTATGTACGAGGAGCCATGAAGTTAGCCGGATAAAAAGGGAGGATTATTCCATCAGCACCTTCAGATAAAAAGAAGGCTGCTTTAAACGTCCACGCAAATCAATATCCTCAAACATACAGGAAATTGTTTCACGTAATGTTTCGCTGCGTGCCGCTTTATTGACTACCAAATTGAACAGCCAGGGATATTTGACCAGTTCCTGCATTTTCTTACTCAGACTCAATTCAGGCCATAAGCGTTTATAGACGGAATCATCATAAGCTTTCAGTTTTTCAGCACTGTAATCACCGGCGCATTGCTCCATCACCTCTGCCGCTTTCAAACCACAAATCATGGCATTACCGATTCCTTCACCGGTAAAAGGATCGATGAGCGAGCCCGCATCTCCCAACAACATATAGCCATCACCGCTGATCCGACGTTTTTTCGAACCTAACGGCAACCCATATCCGCGAAGTGGTCCCTCGAGGCTGGCGCCTTCAAACCGTTTCCGCAAGGGTTCATAGGTATTGATTAAACTCAACATTGCCTCCTTCAGATTTATCTTCCGGCTTCCGGCCACATCACTCCGCATTCCTACTCCTACATTTGCATAACCATTCGTTAGTGGAAAAATCCAGAAATACCCCGGAAGAAAATCCTTCACGAAGTGCAACTCAATATATCCCTGAGTATCCAGCCCACTGACATTTTTATAATAACCTCTCAAACCGGCACAAAAATGCTGCTCTTCCATCTGTATGCCGCCTATCTCCTTTGCGAAACGGGAATGGGCACCATCTGCCACGATCACCAGATCCGTACGAAAAACGGTGTTGCCGTCCTTGTCACTTAACACCCATTGCTTTCCCTCCCGACGAAACTTCTCCAATCGACAACCGGTTATCGCAGTAATTCCTGGAGCTGATGCAGCTTTTCCGAACATCCAGTTATCAAAATCCATTCTGCGAACGATATATCCCGGCGGGTTTTCAAGGTCGGTGTTTCGCCGGAACGGTACCTTCAGCGCTTTACCGTTTGGGGCAAAAAAGACAACGCCGTGTGATCCAAGACTTGTAGCCTTACCGCCAAGCTCCATAACAAGCTCTGGATCAATCCTTTTTAGGGTTAATACCACTTTGCCACTCAAAGCATCCCCGCAAATTTTATCTCGTGGAAATGTAGATTGATCGATCAATAGTGCCTTTTCACCTCTTTTCGAAAGAGCGAGAGCAGCTGTTGTTCCTGCCGGGCCAGCACCCAGAATGATTACAGGGGAATAATTCACGGCTGAAAATTAGTGTTTTAACCAAATGAAACTTCCTTAAAAAGTAAAAGCCCAGAATCAAAATATCCTATTCAGAAATTTTGACATCTGGCTGTTAATAACTTCCTTTGATTGAACAAATCACTTTACACTCGCCCTAAACACCCTATCAATTATGCGTCATCTTAACCGCATGGCATTCCGCTATGCTTTGGCACTCCTCACCCTATTGGTTAGCTATCAAACACAGGCTACCCACCTGATGGGAGGAAACCTCAGCTATGAATATCTGGGACTGAACAGTACATCCGGATTGTATGACTACCGGATTACATTAACGATTTACCGTTTATGTGATCCAGGAAGTTCACTGTTACCGGCTACGATGGAACTTGGCGCATACCAGGATAATTCATTTAACCCCGGAGGTGACAAGGATCTGCTTTCCTCTATTTCACTGCCTCTGATCACTCAACAGTTTATAACACCTCCCAATGCGAATGATAGCTGTACCTTTCTGCCATCTGTTTGTGTAGAAGAAGGTATTTATACAGGGATCATCAGTGTTCCAGCTAACTCAACCGGTTATTATTTTATTGCAGACCGGTGTTGCCGCAATAATAACATTGCCAACCTTGATAATCCGGGAGGAACCGGTCAGGCCTATTTCGCTCAGGCACCAGCACCTTCCGTGATCAATAACAGTCCGACCTTCGCTGTTGCGCCCGTCCCCTTTATTTGTGCAAACGATACGGTAAGTGTATTAAACCAGGCCTTTGATGCGAATGGTGATTCACTGGTATATAGTTTCGTAACTCCATACTGGGGTATTTCAGATGCTGTGAATTCAAACCCCGGCTCGCCGACATCCTATCCCTGGCCAATCCCAACGGTACAATATGCACCAACTTATTCCGTAGCCGCGCCCTTCGGAGCCGGAGGTTATGTAAGCATTGATCCTACCTCCGGACTTGCCTCCTACGTCTCCACCACACAAGGTTTCTTTGTAGTAGCTGTAGAAATTGAAGAGTATAGAAACGGAGTGTTGATCGGGATTACCCGTCGGGATATTCAGCTGATTGTTATTTCATGTCCGGCCAATCCTTCACCGGTACTGACTCCCGGAAGCACAACCACCAGCTATACCATTCAGGCAGGGCAAACACTTTGTTTCAATGTAGCTTTAACCGATCCCAACGGTGACAGTTTATTTATGACACCTGCCGGAGATGTGTTTAACAGCCTTATTGTAAATCCACCGGCTACACTGAGTGCTGTGAGCGGATTGGGAAACATTACTTCACAGTTTTGCTGGACCACTGCCTGTCATCAGGCCCGTTCCACTCCCTATCAGTTTTCAGCTATTGTGAACGACAACGGTTGTCCGGCCAAAACCACCAACATTGTATATTCCATCACGGTTCAGCCTCCGGTACAACCCACTGCGATCAATGGACCCGATACGCTTTGCCTGAATGCAGCATCGGGCATCAGCTATAACGTTACTAACGTTTCCGGATATACGTATAACTGGTTGGTGACAAATGGCTCACAGGTGAGCGGCACAACCACCAACACGGCCGGTATTACGTTCAACGCCTCAGGACCTGCTACGGTAGGTGTCATTGCCAGCAATGCCTATGGATGTCCGGCCGATACCGTATTTAAAAGTGTGTATATCAGGGCTCTGCCGGCAGCGAATGCCGGATCCAATGTATCCATCTGTAATGGTGCTTCCGCAACCATTGGCGGCAGCAGCACTGCAGGTGTAACCTACTCCTGGTCTCCTTCCACCGGACTGAACAGCACAACGGTATCCAATCCGACCGTCACACTCACTAACGGTGGCGGATCACCGTCAACAACAACTTATATTCTTACAACCTCACAAAACGGCTGTTCGAATACAGACACCGTAGTGGTTACTGTGAATCCAACATCGCTGGCCAATGCAGGCAATAATGTGGTTCTCTGTTCAGGTTTCACGGCCCCACTGGGTTCATTACCGGTAAGTGGTAACATTTATTCCTGGAATCCATCAACAGGGCTCAGCAATGACGCCATTGCCAATCCTACCATTACCTTAACGACCAGCAATGTGGTACCTGACACCTTCCAGTATTCGGTGATTGTAGAAAACGGTTTCGGATGCAAGGATACCGATACGGTTCAGGTAATTGTTCGTCCAGTTCCCTCCGCGGTTGCAGGAAACGATGTCATCTTCTGCAGTGGTGGCACCGCAAATCTGGGTAGCGGCTCTGTACCGAATTATTCGTATTCCTGGAGTCCGTCTTCAGGCCTCAGCAGTACCAGCATCAGCAATCCAACTGTTACGCTCACTACTACTCAGACAACAAACGACACCATACAATACATTGTACTGACCTCTTTATTCGGTTGTACCGATCGTGATACAGTCAATGTAATCGTTAAACCAAATCCAGTTTCCAATGCCGGTGCAAATCTCAACTTATGCTCTGGTATTTCCGGACAATTGGGCACCTCCACTACTGCGGGATATATCTATTCCTGGTCACCTGGCAGCGGACTCAGCGGAACTACCATTTCCAATCCAACCATTTCACTGAGCAACACAACAAGCTCACCGGACACCAATATTTATGTGGTGACCACAACCTTGAATAGCTGTATCACCACCGACACCGTACAGGTAGTTGTAAGTCCGGTACCTACAGCTGCTGCTGGGGCTGATGCCATCTTCTGCTCCGGACAAAGCGCTCAGCTTGGAACATCTTCCACTTCCGGATACACCTATCAATGGACGCCTGCCTTTGGTCTCAGTGCAACGCAGATCGCTAATCCGATAACCAGCGCTCCCAATACCGGAACGGTTAATGATACCATTAACTACGCAGTAATCACCACCTGGTTCGGATGCCGCGATACCGATTATGTGGAAGTCATTATTAAACCGCTCCCGGTTTCCAATGCTGGCAACGACCAGCTGTTATGTACCGGCAATACGATCAACCTTGGTGCCACAACCACGGCTGGTTATGTATATAGCTGGACACCTTCCACAGGATTAAGTGGCACCAATATCTCGAACCCTACACTCACCTTAAATATTACACCAGGGAGTACCAGCCCCGACACGTTATACTATACCGTCGTTACCACACTGAATGGATGTACCACAACGGACTCAGTTCGTGTTGTACTTAGTCCGGTGCCTACTGCGGCAGCCGGCGGAGACGTGATCTTCTGCTCCGGGCAATCCGCCGGAATCGGAGCTACTGCAATCAGTGGATATACCTATTCATGGTCGCCATCCGGAGGTCTGAGCTCAGCAACAAATGCACAACCCACTGTAACGTTAACGAACACGTCACTGGTATTTGACACAACAACCTATGTTGTTACGGCAAACTGGTTTGGCTGTCTGGACCGCGATACAGTGCTGGCAATCGTAAAACCCTTGCCAACTTCTGAAGCCGGAAACAATACCAGCTTATGCGACGGTGATACGCTAACGTTAGGAACTGCTTCGACTTCTGGTTATACATACAGCTGGTCGCCATCAACCGGATTGAACTCTTCCAGTTCATCAAGTCCGTTACTCACCGTAAGCAATCCCGGACCCGGCGTAGTATCACAATACTACACAGTCACCACCACCTGGAACGGATGTACCAGTCGCGACAGTGCCAACATTACGATCAACCCTTTACCGGTTGTCACCAGTGCTGCATCTCAGAATCCGATCTGCGTGGGACAATCCACCGTGCTTACCGGTAGCGGAGCCAGTACGTATAACTGGGCCTTACTCACTACTCCGGGAACGTCTATCGGAGCAACCGCATCCATCTCCGTAAATCCTACCACCACTACTTCCTACATTGTGACAGGAACAAGCAGTGCGACCTGTGTCAACAGCGACACCATCACAGTTACGGTTAATCCTTTACCAACGGTTGCAATTACTTCCGTAAATGATACCATCTGCGCAGGCGATACTATTCAGTTAAATGCAAGCGGCGCGACCAACTATACCTGGAATATTCTGGGCGGAGGGACAATCGGCAGCGGAACGAGCATCCTCGTATCCCCGGCGAATGCCACCACATATGTATTAAGTGGTACCGATGTAAACAACTGTAGTAACAACGACACTATTTCTATTGCGGTCAACCCAGCCGCTACTGTTTCCGGTATTACAGGAACATTATCGCTTTGTCCGGGTGTTGCAGGCGTACCTTACTGGGTTAACAACCCGAATGCTTCCAGCACCTATGCATGGACAATCAGCAACGGCACCATCAGTAGCGGACAAGGCAACGATACCATCTTCGTTGACTGGAGCAGTAATCCGGGACCCGGTTCTGTAACTGTCATTGAAACCACTGACCTCGGCTGTTCATCTGATCCAATTACACTTCCCACTACCGTTAACGTTATACTTACACCTCCAGCACCAACAGGACCTGTAACACTCTGCGCCAATCAGGCACAAGGACAAGTGTACAGCACACTAAGCACACCGGGATCTACCTATAACTGGATTGCATCCGGCGGTAACATTGTCAGCGGCAACGGAACATCTTCAGTCACGGTAGACTGGACCACTGCAGGTCCGGCTACAGTAGCTCTATGGTATGAAGAAACAAGTGTTACTGTTGACACGGTATGCTTTGGTATTTCAGATACCATTTACGTAACACTGAGTCCTGTGCCGAATACCAGTGCCATTACCGGAAACAATGCCAGCTGCATCAATGATACCATTCCATTCAACGTTATCAATACCGGTGGCTCAACGTACAACTGGACGATCACCGGAGGATCAGTTCTGAGTGGAAACACCACCAATGCTATAACGGCTATCTGGTCTACAGCAGGGACAGCTGTGATATCAGTAACGGAAACCAACAGTTTTGGTTGTACCGGCGATCCTGTCACCTACAACGTAACAGTGAATCCACTGCCCATCGTAAGTGCTGGAGTGAACGACACCATTTGTACCGGCGACACAACAAGCCTGAACGCCAGCGGTGGCATTCAATACAACTGGACACCCTCTTCCGGACTAGATAATCCGACCATAGCCAACCCATCCGCATTCCCGACTACCACTACCACTTACACGGTCTATGTGACCGATGGAAACGGATGCGAAAACAACGCCAGCGTTACTGTTGCTGTGAATGCACTGCCAATTGTTTCTGCAGGCAACAATACCGCCATCTGTATTGGTACACCCACAACACTGAATGCTGCAGGGGCCATCACTTATGTATGGAGTCCGTCTGCAGGTCTTAGCGATTCGCTGATTGCCAACCCCCAGGCGAATCCGACATCAACCACTACCTATACAGTAACCGGCACTGATCTGAACGGCTGCAGCAATAGCGCGCAGGTTTTGGTAACTGTAAATCCATTGCCTGTTGCCATTGCCATCAATGACACCATTCTCTGTAACGGAAGCTCTATTACACTCACTGCTTCCGGTGGTGTACAATACCAATGGTCGCCCGCTACCGGACTCAACAATCCGAATATTCAGAATCCGGTCGCAGGACCTAACGACCCTACTACCTACACCGTAGTTGTAACAGATGTGAATGGATGCACTGATGATGAAGAAGTATTTGTTGACATCAACCCACAGCCGGTTGCAGATTTCGAAGTAGATACCATTGCCCGCCGTATTGATTGTGATGGTATCAACATCAAACTGATTAACCAGAGTACTGATGCTGTTGACTACAATTGGAATTTAGGAGATGGTACATTCAGCACCAATGATAACCCGGCAAACCAGTATCCGTTCGGTGCGAGCGTCAATATCATCCTCATCGCGACGAATAATGGCTGCGCAGATACGATGTCAATGTCACTCGATTTTGGTAATCTGGATGACTACCTGAAAGGTCTGCCGAACTCCTTTACACCAAACAACGACGGAATCAACGACTGTTTTGATCTTCGCAAGCGACTTGACTTTGTTGAATGCAGCACCTGGAAAATTTTCAATCGTTGGGGAGAAGTAGTGTTTGAAAGCACCAACAATGAACATTGCTGGAACGGTAAAAAGAACGGAAACGGAGATCTTTGCCCCGAAGGCACTTACTTCTACGTGCTGAAAGTTAAGGATGCTGCTTTGAAAGGGACCGTCACCCTGATCAAATAATATCCTGTATATCAATAACATAAGGAGGCCACGAGCCTCCTTTTTTTTTGCCCATGCCTCAAACCTTTCAGGGTAAATCCCGTATAAAATGTGTTGAAATCCCTCAGCATGAACTCCTTCAAACGATTGATTATCCTGTTGCTACTCTGCTCAGGATGGCCGGCACTTGCCCAACCACCGGCCATACCGTCATCCACCTACGACTCATTGAGTCTGGAGGATCTGATGAATATAAAAATCACGGTTGCGTCAATCAAAGAATTAACACCGAGACAATCACCCGGAATAATTACCAATATCACTGCTGAGGACATCCGCAATCTTGGGGCAAGAGATTTAATGGAAGTACTGCGTCATGTACCCGGCTTTGAGTTCGGAGTAGATGTAGAAGGTGTTGTTGGGCTTGGAATCAGAGGGAACTGGGCGCACGAAGGAAAAGTTGTATTGTTTGTGGATGGTATTGAAATGAATGAACGACTTTACTCGACCACTCAGTTTGGAAATCACTATCCGGTTGAAAACATCGAACGCATCGAGATTATCAGAGGGCCAGGATCTGCACTGCACGGAGGATTTGCAGCATATGCTGTCATCAATATCATAACCCGCGCTCCGAAAAACAAAACCGAAGCCTCCGCAACAGTTTATCAGGGAACAACCAGCGACGCACCTTCCAGAACCGGAATCAACTCTTATTTTGGGAAAAAAGGAAATACGGGCTCATTTTCAGTATCACTGAATGCTGCCAATGCACAACGAAGCCATCGTAAATACATGGATGTTTATGGTGATGAATACGACATGACCACCAACAGCGGATTGAAAAATCTGTTTCTGAATGCAAGTGGAAACATCGGCAACTTATCAGTACGATTTATTTCTGACCATTATCTCATCACCTCACGCGATGAATATGTTGAAATAGGATCTGCAAATGGTGAGATGGAATTTACGAATAATGTGCTTGAGACGCACTATACTTTTAAAGCCGGCAAAAAACTAAGCATCATACCTTCCCTGCGTGTCTCAGGAGAGACTTCATGGAGTTCCCCAAAAGACAAACTGGATACTGACCCTGAACCTTTCCGAATCAACACCATCGTTTACAACGGCGTGATCAATGGCACGTACGATTATGATGAAAATCTGAATCTATCTGCCGGGATATCCGCTCAATCGGAAAAAGCTAAGAAATACATCGAAGGTGATATCTTCAATACGACACAGTCTAACACATTCGACAATTCAAACTACGCTATGTATGCTCAGGTTTTATACAAATCACCCTGGGCGAATATCATTTCCGGCATCCGTTACAATCACAATGAGCGTTACGAGGATGCACTGGTGCCCCGTATTGGGCTAACCAAAGAGTTTGGATTCTTTCACCTGAAAGCACTTTACAGCAGAGCTTTCAGGGCACCTTCTATTCAGAACATTGACCTGTCCGAAAAAATCCGGCCTGAATTTACTGATGTGTATGAACTTGAAGCCGGAATTAAAATCACCAATGATGCTTACCTGACAGCCAATGTGTACAAGATTCTGACCACTGATCCGATCGTCTATTATGTAGATACATTATCAGGAAATGATGCTTACACCAATTTTAGCTCAACAGGCAGTATTGGCATGGACATCGTATTCCAGCTCAAAAAAAAGTGGGGAGGATTTGATTTCAATAATTCCTTCTATCAGTCATCCGACAAATCAGATTTCAGTTTATACTCGGTACCTGACAATAATAACATACACCTCGGACTGGCCCAATGCAAAACGAATGCATCGATCCGGGTCAATCTGAGTCAGAGCCTGCTGGCAGGAACCAACCTGAACTGGCTGGGATCGCGCTATGCTGTCACTTCCGTTGATGAAAATACCGGCGAACCGGTCTATACAAAACTTAACAACTTCATTCTCCTGAATGCTTATATCGAATACCGTTTACAAAGAGTAAAAGGACTGAGCATGCGTTTAAGTATCCGGAATATACTTGACGACCAGGAATGGTTTGTTCAACCTTACAACAGCAATCACGCACCACTGCCTGGAATGGGTCGTGAATTTCAGCTGCGTATCAGTTACCAGAATTTCTGATAAAAGAGTGATGAACCTGCTGCAAAGTATAAAAGCGATCAGACTGCCCGGCTTCCTGCTGGGAGTGATGATCCTTCTTTGCAGTGTGTCGCGTCCGTTGAATCAGGAAGGAGAAGCAGCAAGTGAAAGTACCATCAAAGCCCTTTTTATTTACAACTTCACCAAACATATCGAATGGCCGGCTGCGGTGATGAACACTACTCGTTTCACGATTGTAACCTTTGGAGAAAATGATGTGAAGGAACGGCTTGCCGGAGTGTTGAAAGGACGGAAACTGTTCGACAAAAATGTTGAGATCAGAGCCGTCAGCAGCACTGATGAAATAGCCGGTGCACAGATTCTATATATTGGAAAATCACAATCTTCTTCCATTGAAAAAATAGTTCAGCAATACGGTGATAAAGGTATCCTCATTATCTCCGAAGAAAGAGGAATAAATGCCAAAGGAACCGGTATCAATCTCATTCGTAAAGGCGACAATCTGCGTTTCGAAATCAATGAACCAGCATTACGAAAAGCGGGTCTTAAAGTGTCAAATCAACTTATCAGTTTAGCCATCTCCAGCCGATAACAGCCATGAAAGAAAACAGCGCTTTTAAAAAGATTGACAAAAAGATATATATCGTCTTTTTTGTCGTTATCGCGATCGCCATAATCAACGCGGTCATCAGTACTTACACGATTAAAAAAAGTCAGAACATTACCAGCGAACTGGTCAACAATACCAATCCCTCGCTGAACACCATTACCAAGTTCAATTTGCTGGTAACCCGTTCACGGATGCTGGTCACTAACTGGGTATATCTTCCCAACAATCAGGCTGACAAAGACAGTCTGCGCTACCTCAACAACTCCAGTTATGTTGAGTTGCGTGGCAGAATGATCGGTCTGATGAACCACTGGAAAGACACTTCACATGTGGCGAAAATGGAAAGACTTTTCAAAGAGTATGATCAGCTGACAGGCTATCATTCCCAGATCATGCGTTTACTGGTGACATTTGAAGACTATCAGGATCCGATGAAACGATTTGCGGCTGAAGAAATTCTGGAACGTGAAATCATCCCGCGCTCCGAACAAATCACTGATGAACTCAAGGAGATCACATCCAAAAGGTCCGAAATGGCGAATCAGCAACAGGACACCATGTTGTACCGATTCAACTTCCTGCTGGTTATTGTACTTGGTATTGCCTTGCTGATCATCGGATCCATTCTTTTCGCAGCATTTATCATCAGCCGTAGTATCATTGTACCTATCATGACCGTTCGTGCAATCATCATGCAGATGGGTCGTGGAGAGCTGCCGGAATTAAAAATGAAATTCCCCCGTAATGCGGTGGGTGAGATGATGCAGGCACTTCGGTTCATGGTGGATGGATTCAGGGAAACATCGAAGTTTGCAGAAGAAATCGGGAAAGGAAATTTTGAACACCCTTACAAACCACTTAGTGCGAACGACGTTCAGGGGCATGCCTTGTTGCAGATGCGTAACCGTCTGAAACTGGCAGCTGATGTTGATACACGGAGAACGTGGGTTGCAGATGGAATTGCGCAACTGAACGAACTGATGCGTTCTAATAATGATGAATTCAGCGAACTCCTTGACAAAATCATTGATCATATCGTTGCCAAACTGGAAGTACAACAGGCCGCCATTTTCCTGCTACACAACGAGGATATGAATGATCTTCATATTCAGCTGGGAGCCTATTTCGCCTTAAATAACCGGATTCTGAATTCACGCAGATATGAGTTGAAAGAAGGTTTGATCGGTCAGGCTATTGCTTCCAATAAAATTATTGCGCTGGATGAAGTATATGATCCTTATTTTACTATTGATACGGGTCTTGGCGAATCAAATGCATGCAGTATTATGATCATTCCACTGGTCACCAGTGGTAAAGTAGTTGGCGCCATCGAAGTTGCCTCTGTTCGCCCATTTACGCCTGAGAAAAAAGAAATGTTGGAAAAAATGGCTGAACCAATTGCGGCCAGTCTGTTCAGTGTGCGTGCCAACCTTATTACCACACAGCTTCTTGATGAATCCCGTAAGCAAGCCGACGAACTTGCTTATCAGGAACAAGAGCTCAGAAAGATTAACAATGAGCTGACCAAACAGTCACAACTGCTGCAACAATCAGAAGAAGAACTTAAATCGCAGCAGGAAGAGTTGAAGCAGGTAAACATTGAACTGCAGGAAAAAGCGAGACTGCTGCAACAGCAGAACGTTGAAATTGAAGATGCCCGCCAGAGTCTTGTATTCAAAGCCGAACAGCTTGAACAAAGCAATAAATACAAATCGGCCTTCCTTGCAAATATGAGTCATGAATTGCGTACACCGCTCAACAGTATTCTCATTCTGGCAAAACTACTATCTGACAACAAGAACAAAAACCTGGATGATAAACAGACAGAGCATGCACGCATCATACATAAGTCAGGCAGTGATCTGCTCACGCTGATCAATGACATCCTTGATCTTTCAAAAATTGAAGCCGGAAAGGTGGAGCTTCAGCACGAGAAAATTTCTTTGAAGGAACTCTCATCTGACATTCATCTGCTCTTCCGCGATTTCGCACAGGAAAAACAAATACACTTCCACTGCAACACCTCTGAAAAAGATCTTTATCTCTTCACGGACAAAGTGCGCCTGGAACAGGTCATCAAAAATCTGCTGTCCAATGCCTTTAAGTTCACTCCGGTAAATGGTCATGTGGAGTTCAATATTCAACAGGCGGCCGCTGATACCGAATTCAAGGAGAAAACGCTCCTTCAGTCTGAAGGCGTGATTGCTATTTCGGTAAAAGATACGGGCATTGGAATCCCGGAAGATAAACAGAAGCAGGTGTTTGAAGTATTCCAGCAGGCGGATGGTTCTACCAGTCGCAAATTCGGTGGGACCGGACTTGGTCTGGCGATCTGCAAGGAGCTGGTGAATATGATGGGTGGAGAAATTCAACTCGAAAGTATAGAAGGGGCAGGAAGTACATTCACCGTTTATCTGCCGATGATGAATGTAAATGATGTGTCTGAAACTGTTTCAAAACCAGAACAAAAACAATTCCAGCCAACCATTGCGGATACCTTCACGGAAACATTCAGTTCATATAGTAACGACGAAATCAAGGACGACAGAAATAAAATCACAGCAAGAGACAAAGCCATCCTGATTGTTGAAGATGATTATGTTTTCGCTAAAATGCTGATGAACCATTGTCATCGCTTCGGTTATAAAGCGATCATTGCTCTGCAGGGAGATCATGGATTACAATACGCAGAAAAATACAGACCGCATGCGATCATCCTCGATATGCGTCTCCCTGTTATTGATGGCTGGACCATTCTTAAAAAACTGAAAGATCATCCTGAGCTTAAAAAGATACCGGTTCATATTGTCTCTGCCGTTGATAAACGACAGCTGGGCATGGATATGGGCGCTTCCAGTTTCATCAGCAAGCCTGCAGGCAAACAGGAGATGGAATCACTGTTCCATGATCTGCAAAATGACAGTATTAAAAAGGTGTTGTACCTCGGCGAACACACAGAAGAGATTCATAAAATACTGAATAAACTGCGCGAACGGGAACAAAATATTGAAATTGTCAACGCTGTAAGCCTCGAACAATGTGCTGAACTCGCCAGCAATACCCATTACAACGGATTCATCATCGGCTCCGGTAAAACTGATCATGAATGGTTGTCGAAGGCCCGTAACATGGACAGCCTTCGCAATATTCCCACTGTCATATTTGAATCCGACAGTGAAAACCCTTATCGTGAGGTTGAAGATATGCTGTTTATTGATCCGGACAGAGAAAAACAAAGAGTACTCGATGCTGCTGACAACTTCCTGCACACCGTCGAAAAAAATCCTGAACATTATTCAGACGTGAAAGAACGGATGGAAAACATGCTGCAGGATAAAAAAGTGCTGCTGGTTGACGATGATATGCGCAATATCTATTCCATCACCAATATTCTGGAACAGGAAGGGATCAATGTTATTCCGGCATACGACGGACTCGAATCCCTGCAACGTCTGAAAGAACATAATGATGTGGATCTTGTACTGATGGACATTATGATGCCGAATATGAACGGGTATGAAGCCATTCAGGAAATACGCAAGAATCCCGACTGGGAACATCTTCCAATTATAGCTGTTACTGCCAAAGCCATGAGCGGTGATCGTGAAAAATGTATGGAAGCAGGAGCATCTGACTATCTGACCAAGCCCATTCAAACCGATCAGTTGCTCTCGCTGATGAGGGTATGGATGTACAAATGATCTTTTACACCGAAAAAATAAGTGTAACCCCACAACTATTATCGGATGGTTTCGTATGAAGTGGCATACTAATTTTTTTTAAAGTAGTCTATCTTTATATGGAACAAAAAACAACCATCCTCCTCGTTGATGACCGGCCTGAAAACCTGTTAACACTCGAGAGCATCTTATCAGAGGACAATCGCCATTTCCTGTCAGCCACCAGCGGAGCTGAAGCCCTGCTGATGTGCAAAATGGAAAAAATTGATCTTATCCTGCTGGATTACAGACTGGATGACATGAACGGCCTGGAGGTTATCAACGCCTTGAGATCCGATACTTCCACCATGCACATCCCTGTCATTCTTGTCACCGCCCTGTCAAAGAGAGAAAGTCCATCGCTCGAATGTTTCGAGCCCGGCACGGTCGATATTTTACACAAGCCTCTCGATATGTTTGAAGCCCGGAAGAAAGTGGATCTCTTTGAAGAAATGATTCATTTTAGGAAATCATCCGTAAAATGAAGCCCACACACTCATGGAAGCCGTCTTGTTAAAGACGGCTTTCCTATTTTATGCAGGGGCGGTCAGACCAAAATGCAGTATTTTGTATTTTAGTCGGTTCAAGACATAACCATGAACAAGCATCTCCTTATTTTTCTCTTTACGTTTAAAACAGTGATTGCCTTTGCACAAAGTGATCACCGGATGACGGACAACGAACGGGCATTGTTGCCCCAATACATGCAAACAGCCAGAAATGCCTATCCTGTTTCCGGAACAACTTCTGTGACGCCTCCGGATTCCCGAGTGAGGACCATTGCGGAATGGGAGGAACTGCAGGCTCTGGTCATCGGATGGAAAAGTTATCCTGTCATTCTACGTGAAATTGTCAGAGCAGCGAAACAGGAAACCAGGGTGATCATCGTTTATACTTCGCCCGACACACAAACATCATTGATGAATTATCTCTCGGCCGGCGGAGTAGATACTGTAAACGTAACTTTTCTTAACAGCCCGTTGAATACGATCTGGTCAAGAGATTATGGTCCCTGGAGTGCCTATACCAATGACGTAGATACACTCATTACCATCGACTGGATTTACAACCGTCCTCGGCCGGCCGACGACGCAGTGCCCGGTGTGATTGCCTCCTACATAAACTCTCCGCTTTATCAAACCAACACCGCGCCGTATGATCTGGTACATACCGGAGGAAATTTCATGACGGATGGTTTCGGTACCGGATTCTCTTCCGACCTTGTGCTCGATGAAAATTCGCTGGCCGGTGGCTTTAACGTAAACCATACTGCAACCGAAGTGGATTCAATCATGAGTCAGTTCATGGGAATTACCCGGTACATCCGAATGCCCACGCTGCCCTATGATGTAATTCACCACATCGATATGCACATGAAATTGCTGGATGAAGAAACGATTCTGTTTGGAGAGTATCCATCGGGAATTTCAGACGGACCACAAATAGAGGCGAATCTGCTTTACGTACTGAACAACTTCACTTCTGTTTTCGGTACACCCTACAAAATTGTACGGATTCCGATGCCGGACCATAACAACTTATGGCCAAACAACGGAGGCGATTATCTGACGTATACGAATAGTTCCATCATCAATAAAACGATCATTGTCCCTGTATATGGTGTGCCGGAGGATAGCGTGGCCATTAATTTCTATCGTTCACAAATGCCCGGTTATACGGTAACACCTATCAATTGCTCTTCCATTATTAGCTTATCAGGTGCCTTGCATTGTATCACCAAGGAAATAGGAACAGCCGATCCTTTGCTGATTTCACATCAAGCACTCGGAAATACTACCGACACTGTCAATGATTACACTGTGGGCGCCTTTATCAAACACCGCAGTGGCATCAATACAGCTACCGTATACTGGACAACAGACACTACACAGGGCTGGAACGCGTATCCGATTTTACCCGGCGCGTTACCCGATAAATTCTTCGGTGGTATTCCTGCGCAATCTGCCGGCACCACGGTTTACTATTACATTGGAGCAACAGCCAACAGTGGAAAGTCGCAGGTAAGACCAATGCCCGCTCCACAAGGCTGGTGGAAATTTACGGTGACAGGACCCGTCAGTCTGGCGTCTGTACAGCCATTGGAAATAAAACCGGTCTTCCCCAATCCCTGCAAAGGCATTACCTGTGTTCCGGTGATGATCAACGAGGCCGGAAATTATCAGATTACACTAACGGATATGATGGGATCAGAAATTACACGTATCCACAACGGATTTCTTCCTGCCGGCGAAAAAAATCTCTTCTTTCAAGCCGCAGTACTTGCTGACGGAATGTACACCGTTCGCATCAACGGGATTTCATCCACTGCTAAAATAATTGTTCAGCATTAAAAACATGACGGATCTTCTTCGTCGCCATTACCGGAAAGTACTGTTAGGCATTTTATTGCTGCACATTTTCACTCACCTGCCCTTTCTTTCGCTCCCGCCCTGCAGTATTCACGTATGGCGGCAATGCAATACGCTGGCCGTTGCGCGAAACTTTTTTGAAGAAGACAACAATATTCTTAAGCCACGCGTCGACCGCCGGTACGATTCAGATGGAGTCACGGGTATGCAGTTTCCTGCGTTTGAATGGGGACTCGCACAGCTCTATCATCTGACAGGCGAAAATTATCCGGTGCAGCGCAGTTATTCACTGCTCATCTCCACAGCAACACTTCTGTTTACCTTCATTTTTTTCTTCCGATATCGTGGAGATCCTCTACTAGGATTATGTGCAGCCTGGTTTCTGTGCTGGTCGCCTGAATGGTTTTATCATAGCATTAACGCGCTTCCCGATCTCCTTGCCTTTTGTGCAGGAATGGGGGCGCTTGCGGTGTATGCCGGATGGACTCACAGAAAAACAACATTACAATTCAGCGTAACGATATTACTACTCACGTTATCCGGCTTAGTAAAAATCCAATATGGAATTTTCGGCGGCATCATTGCAGCATTGGCAATTCAACAATACCGCCGGAACCTGATGAGCAAAAAACACTTTGCCCATTGGCTGATAGCCGGCTCCATATCAGCTGTTGTTGTAGGTGGATGGTATTTTTATGCAAACCGGCTGATCCGGTCATCCGGGCTCTACGACTATGTTTTACAGCTCCGGCCGGTAACCAGCTGGCAGGTTGCATCCGCCACTATCACCAGAAACATCATCAGCGACCTTCCTGAATTACTGTTCAATTATGCCGGAACAGTGTTAGTGGTGATCGGACTGATCAGCCTTCTGCGCAAAGACAACCGTAAAAAATGGGTTGCACTTCCTGCCTTCGTTCTTTTCATAATCTGGTATGTGTTGATGCTGGAGCAAATGAAAGTACATCAATACTATCTTCTTCCGCTGTTGATGCTGGCGATATTTCCGCTCCTGAACGGGATCAAATGGATGCTGGACAATAAACGAACAGCTTTTATGTGGATTTTATTTGCAGCAATGCCGGTGCTGGCCATGATCAGAATTTTACCTGCAAGATGGATGAAAGACGACCTGGGTATTCCGGCAGCCTTGGCAGATAATACCATGCGACAACAACTAATCAATGCTGTACCTGATCACGAATCAGTCATCACGATACCGGATGAATCGGGTTGTATCTGGTTATACTTCCTCCACAAAAAAGGATTCTCGTATCCCGACGAAACACTTTTCACCACAATGAATGATCAAGGCGAAATCATCTTCGACGAATACAAACGCAGAGGAGCACGATGGGTGTACATGCCAACCGGTTATCTTAACGGCAAAGGCATAGCATGCCCTCCGGGATTAACACCGGTCACAAGCATTGGCGGAATCGATTTGTTTAAGATCAGTCGACCCTGACAAACCGTTTAGTTTGAACCGCATTTCCGGATACAACGGTTACCAGATAGATACCGGGCGCATCAGGAGTGAGAATTACCCGATCGCCCTGGAAGGACGGATGCAGATCAACGGTGCGGCCCATCAGATCAGTGAAATAAAAAGCAAGCGTCGCATTCTCTTTCAAACCATACAAATACAGTTCAGCACTGCCGGCAGATGGATTCGGATACATATCAAATCCGAATGCACCAGAAATATAATCCTCTCCTTCTCGGCAGGGAACTGATACCTGAATACCTGAAGATTCTTTCAGACATCCGAATTGCGAATAAACTCCTGCCTTGTAAAACCCTTGTTGCTTTGCTGTATAAGAAGATGCCATTGCACCGGCAACAGGATTTCCGTTTCGCTTCCAGTAATACGTATAGCCGGTACCGGTAGAGGCTTGAAGTTTTACACTATCACCGGAACAAAATGTTGTAGGGCCTGCAGCTGTCAGCACAGCAGCCGGGTTTGATTTTACTACCAATGGATAATCCAATGATGCAATCGAACCACAGGAATTGGTCACTAATACTGCATACGTTCCGGAGGAAGATGCTGAATATATCGAATCGATAGCGCCGTTGATATTAACCCCGTTCTTTCTCCACTGATAGGTATATAAGGCACTGGAAGGTGCTTTGAGCGTATACACTTCGCCGGAACAGATTTGCGGATAACCGCTCGTGGTAACAGTAGTAGACGGACCTGTAGCGGATGTCAATACAACATTTGAACTTGATGCAATGCAGGAAGTATCTGTAACAAGTAAATTATAGTTACCGGCAATGGTTGCAACGTAAACAGAATCCATTCCACTCGACCACAATCCACCATTCCTATACCAGGAGTAGGTAGCCCCCGGATTTTTCGCTGCTTTTAATGTAATGGTCTGTGGCGTGCAAATCACCGTAGATGCTGGCGTGTAAATCGTCGCTGTAGGTGTGGGTTTTACAATCAGCGGAAGTGAATTCGACGAGGTAGTAGAGCAACTGTTGGTCAGATTACAGTGAATCGTGCCACCGACACTGGTAATATAATAAGGGGCTGTCGCATTCGGAATAAGTACTCCATTCCGGTACCATTGATACGAGTAGGCCTGCGTGGAATTCGGTTTGCAACTGAACGTTGAGGATCCTTGTGAGCAGATTACATTTGATGTTGCAGAAATAACAGGAGCAGGAGCACCAATGGATACAATCTGCTCATTGGAATAATCCCAGCCACAGTTCGGATTATATACTCTACACTTATACCAACCGCTTACTGAAGCATTAAAAGTTGCAGATGTTGCACCGGCAATGATCACATTATCTTTATACCATTCGTACATGTTCCCCGGATTTCCACTAGGGCTTGCACTCAGCAAAACGGTTCCGGCACAGGCTGTATTTCCATTGGGAGCCGAAACAGTTGGATTAGGTGTATTCAACACCACCATTTCAGTTGGGGTGGTCATGGACATTCCACAGGTGGGATTGAAAAAAGTAACGCTATAACCACCGGTTTGTGTTGCTGTAAGTCCGGAGTTTGTTGCAGAAGGAATAACAACTCCATTAAAGTACCAGGTATAAGGACCCGTTGAACCTACAGGAGCATACAAGGTTACACTGGAACCCACTCCACATCCGTTGATGGGACCCGAATAATCCATTCCTCCTCCCACTATAAAATTTGTTTGTGAATACGAGTTGATGGGATACGTTGCACCTGCTGGAAAAGAGCCACAGGCATTGGTAATGGTACATAAATAATCGCCCGGTATGGAAGGAGTGACCGACGGTCCTCCGGCAAAATATGGTTGACCATTAACACTCCAATAATAGGTAACATTATTGTATAACGGAACGGACAAATCAGAAGATGCACCTGCACAAGACCCGGGGCCCGAAAAGCAATCTCCTCCACAAGAAATTGCAAACGCCTGCATAGACGATGCATTAATATTGTTGATTGTACTGACAGAAGTTCCACAGGAATTGGTCACCGCCACCGTATATGAACCGGAAGTCTTCGCCACATACGAATTCGTAGTTGCACCGGCGATGGCTGCATCATTTAACCTCCACTGATATGTTGTTGATGCCGCCGAAGGAACACTGAGTATAACGGAGTCGCCGCCCGCAGCACAAAAGGATTTAGCTCCGGAAGCCGTTACGGTTGTTACCGGAGCCGGTGATACAGTTACAGTAATTAAATTCGAAATCCTATAACTGTTACCGGTCCAGCACACGCAGAAATAAGATCCGGATGCGGTCGCATAGATGGAATCGTTATCTATTTTAACATGTGAAATATTGCCTTGCAATATCTTTGCCCAGCTGTAACGGGTATAACCCGCAGGCGCTTTCAGTAATACACTATTGCCCGAGCAAACAGTAGTTGAACCCACCGCAGAAATTACAGGAGCAGCTATCGTATAGGCAACACCGTTAGAATCTACCCGGGCCATCCATACATCATCGTTGTAATTATAAAGCGACGAGACACCTGTCAGCAACAACCGGCCATTGGAAATCCCTCTCAGCCTTTGACCCCGTGTAAAGGATGCGTATGATGATCCGCCCGGATAGCCGTATTGCACAGCTAATAACTGATTGCCGGCATTATCGAACTTCAGCAAATAGGCTCTGCAGCCGAAATTGCAGCTATTCACCATCAGATAATAGGCGCCATTTTTTCCGGCAACCACATCATCACCACCATCGGCCAGAAAAGATGTCCACCGGGTAAACAGAAGGGCACCGGTTGCATTGAATTTCAGATGAAACGTACTCGAATACCCAGGACTATCCCATCCCACACCGGTTACAACGAGTTCCTGCGTTGTCAGTTCGGCAATTCCATTGGCTGCTACAGTAGATGTATTCGTAATGCTTCGCATATCCAGATGCCGGGTCCAGATGGAATCACCGGAAAGGTTGAGTTTGGCAACATAAACAGTACTATCGTTATACCCTGATGTTTGTCCGCCGATGGCGATATTACCATCTGCAGTAAACGTACATGCGTTGGCTACTTCGGCACCGGCAGTTCCCAGTGTTTTATTCTGAATAACTGTTCCGGCTGTATCAGTTTTTAAAAACCAGACATCGCTGCTTCCTGCGCCGGCACCATTGGTTGTACCCACAAAGTACAGGCGAGAACTCTTGAATCCGCAATCCCTTATTTCATCCACAGTTCCTGCGCCAAATGTCCTGGACCAAATTGTAGCCCCGGCGGCATTCAGTTTTACCACAAAGCCGTCCTTATTGGTACCCGTTGTTTTATAACCGGCTGCATAAATTTCATCCTGCGGAGAAATGGTAACTGCGAGACCACCGTCATCTCCGGTCCCGCCAAAATAGCGGATCCAGAGTATGTTGCCCGACACATTCGTCTTCATCACGAACAGATCGTTGCCCCCGGATCCATAACTGTTCGAAATGCCAACAGTAATAATTGAGCCATCGGATAACTCCGCAAGATCACGGCCTGAATCAGTACCAGGCATAATAAAAGCGTTCTCATATTTCTGACCATTCACCATCGACAAGGTGAACACACAGAACATCGACAAACAAATTGAAAAAATCTTCATAAGTTTTGGTTTTAGGTACATTCAAATGTAAGAGACGGGTTCTCCTGCTGCAATAAAAACAGCCTAAATTCCGTGAACGAACAGATTTCCTTGGTCAAATTTCTTATTAAACGGTGGATTATCAATACTTTAAAACTTCCTTCAGACTTATTTCCACCGAATTGTTAATTTCTTTACCTTTGCACCCCTTGCGGCTAAACCATGCTGCGGGCATAATCGTTCTGTAATGGCTGAATCACCTTATCTCCTCAGATTCATTCAGTTACCGGCAGGAACGCATGAATTTAGCTATCGGATTGATGGGACTTTCTTTCATGAAAGAGAAAACTCCATTATCCACAATGCTGATATTCAGGCGGATGCTGTACTAACAAAAGGAGCCGGCTCGATGGAGCTGACCTTGTCAATTTCGGGTGAAGTGGAGGTGGATTGTGTGCGTTGTCTGGAATCATTCAGCATGCCAATCGCTATCGAAAAGCATCTGTTGGTACGGATGGTTGATCATCCCGAAAACGAGGACGATGATGATGATGCAATTCACATAGCGAAAAATGCGCACGATATTGAGTTGTCGACGACGCTCTATGACTTCATCAGTCTGGAAGTTCCGTATAGTCCGGTACATCCGGATAATGAAAAAGGCGAAGCGGGATGTAATCCCGAAGTACTGAAGCATCTTCATAAACCTGCCGATGATGTGCAGCCGAATGAAGAGAATTCCGGCGATGACCGCTGGGCCGCATTGCGGAAAATTAAATTAAATTAAGAGTCTAATAACTATTATATATTAAGTCATGCCAAATCCTAAGCACAAACACTCGAAGTCGAGAAGGGACAAGCGTCGTACTCACTACAAGGCTACTGCACCTACCCTGGCTATTGATCCGACTACTGGCGAGGCTCATCTCTGGCACCGCGCGTACTGGCACGAAGGTAAATTGATGTACAAAGGAAAAGTGGTAATGGAGCGTGGCGCTTAAGCCCCTTCATTTCTTGTTTCTTTACTCTTTTAACCAAGCCAGTTCAGTCGAGCCTTGATGAAAATTGGGATTGATATTATGGGTGGTGATTACGCTCCGAACGAAATCGTTCTGGGTGTAATTCAATCCCTTTCCGAATTACCGGGAGATACACGTCTGGTCCTCTTCGGCGACGAAGTGGCTATTCGTGATATTTTCTCCCGCGAAAATGCGGATATCAATGCCGTTGACATCGTGCATACCACACAGGTAATCGGTATGGAGGAGCACGCTACCCGTGCTATTCCTTCAAAGCCTGATTCCAGTATCTCCCGTGGATTTGAACACCTGAAAGATGGCCGGATTGATGCGTTCGCTTCGGCCGGTAACAGCGGAGCGATGATGGTGGGCGCGATGTTCAGCGTAAAAACTATTCCGGGGATTCAACGTCCTGCGATCTGTTCGGTGGTACCGAAGGAAGATGGCAGCTGGGGCGTTTTTCTGGATGCAGGAGCGAACGCTGATTGTAAGCCTGAGCATTTGCAACAATTTGCCATTTTGGGCAGCCTGTTTCTTGAACATGTGTATGGGGTTCCCAAACCAAAAGTGGGACTCATGAACATGGGCGAAGAGCCTGAAAAAGGAAATATCGTCTCCGTTGCATCACATCAGCTGCTGAAGAATACCCGCGACATCAACTTCGTGGGAAATATTGAAGGCCGTGACATGTTCAATGACAAAGCCGATGTCATCGTTTGTGATGGCTTTACAGGAAATGTCATTTTAAAACTGGCTGAATCTTTTTACAGCCTTATCCGACGCCGGAAAATCAAGGACGAATACTTCGATCGCTTTAATTTTGAGATTTACGGAGGCTCGCCAGTGTTAGGCGTTAATGCCCCTGTAATCATCGCTCACGGTATCTCCAATGCACGGGCTATAAAGAACATGGTGCTTATTACACGTAAGGTCACAGCAGCCGGACTTACAGAAAAAATTGCACAGGCTGTACACGAAAGCATCTCCAACTGACATGAGCAAAGTAAGAGCAGCAATTACAGCCGTGAACGCATGGGTTCCGCCGGATGTGCTGACCAATGCGGATCTTACCAAAATGGTGGATACGAATGAGGAGTGGATCGAAACGCGGACCGGGATTAAGGAACGTCATATTCTGAAACAGTCCGGACTTGGCAGTTCCGATATGGCCGTTGAAGCCATTTTGCCCTTACTGAAAAAACGCGGTATCCCTGCTGAAGAAATCGATCTGATCATTTGCGCTACCACCACGCCCGATATGCAGTTTCCTGCAACAGCCAATATTATCGCTGATAAAATCGGCGCTGTAAATGCATGGGGTTATGACGTAAACGCAGCCTGCTCCGGATTTATTTTTGCACTCTCTACGGCTACAAAATTTATCGAAACCGGCACCCATAAAAAAGTGCTGGTAGTAGGCGTTGATAAGATGTCGAGTATCATCGATTATACCGACCGGGCTACCTGCGTAATTTTCGGAGATGGCGGAGGTGCGGTACTGTTAGAACCGAATGAAGAAGGAAATGGCATCATGGATTCTATTCTTCGTGTAGATGGTTCCGGCAGAGCGTTTCTTCATCAGAAAGCAGGTGGTAGTGTGAAACCTGCTACAGCCGAAACCGTTGCCGCCCGTGAACATTATGTATATCAGGAGGGTCAAACGGTATTTAAATTCGCGGTTACCAAGATGGCAGATGTGAGTGCCGAAATCATGGAGAAAAATAATCTGCAGTCGGATGACATTGCCTGGCTGATACCCCATCAGGCCAATAAACGCATTATTGATGCTACGGCCCGCCGCATGGGACTTCCGGATGAAAAGGTAACGCTAAATATTGACCGCTACGGAAACACCACGAATGGCACCATTCCACTCTGTTTGTGGGAATGGGAGAAGAAATTTAAAAAAGGTGATAACATTATCATAGCTGCTTTCGGAGGCGGCTTCACCTGGGGTGCCATTTGGATAAAATGGGCCTATTGACCCTTGTTATGATCTAACATTAAAAATGGCTGTTTCAAACCGAAGCAGCTTTTTTTATTCAATAGATTTCCTGTCTGGTAGTAAACAACAATGGTAATTTCTGTAATACCAGCAGAAAAAAGCCAAAACAGCACAATTTTCGTCGAAAACTTCCCGAAAATCCATTAAAACCAGTCCATTTCTTAATATTTCAGTTATTTTTGAACCATCTTAAACATCCTTGATATGAACAAAAAGGAAATCGAAGAACTGATAAAGTTCGTCGCGAAAGCCGGAGTGAGTGAAGTCAACCTCGAGCTAAAAGACCTGAAGATTACCATTAAAAATAATCCTCCCAAGATCGAACAAATCGTTCAGACGGTTGCAGCCCCGATGGCACAAGTATTACCAGTAGCTGCTCCGGTTGCTGCAGCACCTGCTGCTGCACCCGCTCCGGCCGCACCTGCTGCACCGGCGACTCCCGCAGCCGCTTCGGATGAATCTAAATACATCACGATCAAGAGCCCGATGATCGGCACGTTTTACCGCGCTGCTGGTCCCGATAAGCCGATTTTTGCGAATGTAGGTGATGAAATCAAACCCGGTCAGGTACTCTGCATCATCGAAGCGATGAAACTCTTTAACGAAATTGAATCGGAAGTATCCGGTAAAATTGTAAAGGTACTCGTTGACAACGCCAAACCTGTTGAATACGATACTCCGCTTTTCCTGGTTGATCCGTCCTGAGCGGTTAACAACATCTGACCGCTAACCCGGCGGTTTCTCTTCATTTATTTACTCAGGACGTTATCGACTAACGGTATCGCCTCTACGTACTTAAATTATGTTCAAGAAAATCCTGATCGCCAACCGAGGCGAAATTGCCTTGCGTATCATTCGTACCTGTAAAGAAATGGGTATTCGTACCGTGGCAGTATATTCCACAGCCGATAAGGAGAGCCTGCATGTGCGCTTCGCTGATGAAGCTGTCTGTATTGGTCCTCCACCCAGCCGCGACTCTTATCTGAATATCCCGCGCATCATCGCCGCAGCCGAAATCACCAATGCGGATGCCATTCATCCGGGGTACGGCTTTCTCTCTGAGAATTCACGTTTCTCGGCCATCTGCGCTCAGCATGGTATTAAGTTTATCGGCGCTACGCCCGATCAGATTGATGCCATGGGTGACAAAGCCAACGCGAAGGACACCATGAAGAAAGCCGGGGTGCCAACCATCCCGGGTTCCGATGGTCTCCTCGAGAATGTAGAGCAAGGCAAGAAAGTCGCGAAGGAAATCGGATACCCTGTTATCGTTAAGGCAACAGCCGGCGGTGGTGGTCGTGGAATGCGTATCGTGTGGAAGGAAGAAGATTTACAGAAGGCTATTGAAACAGCACAAGCGGAAGCCGGAGCTGCTTTCGGAAACGATGGTCTGTACATGGAGAAATACATTGAGGAACCGCGTCACATCGAAATTCAGGTGGCCGGTGATCAGTACGGAAAAGCCTGTCACCTGAGTGAACGTGACTGCTCCATTCAGCGTCGTCACCAAAAGCTGCTGGAAGAAACACCGAGTCCGTTTATGACAGAAAAACTGCGTGAACAGATGGGGGAAGCTGCCATCAAAGCTACGCTGGCGTCCAGTTATGAAGGTGTTGGTACCATTGAGTTCCTCGTTGACAAATATTCCAACTTCTATTTCATGGAGATGAATACCCGTATTCAGGTAGAGCATCCTGTTACAGAAGAAGTAATCAACTACGACCTCATTAAAGAGCAGATAAAAATTGCAGCCGGTGTTCCGATCAGCGGAAAAAATCACTTCCCGGGTATGCATGCGATTGAATGTCGTATCAACGCCGAAGATCCGTACAACGATTTTCGTCCGAGCCCGGGAAGAATTACCGTACTCCACCAGCCCGGCGGACACGGTGTTCGTGTAGATTCGCACATTTACGCAGGATATACTATTCCGCCGTATTATGATTCCATGATCGCCAAGCTCATCACTATTGCACAAACACGCGAAGAAGCAATTCAAACCATGGAACGTGCATTGAGTGAATTCGTCATTGAAGGTGTAAAGACCACGATTCCTTTCCATCAGCAACTCATGCAAAACGAAGATTTCAGAAAAGGAAATTACACCACGAAATTCCTCGAGACCTTCAAATTAAAATAAGCAAAGACTCAATAAAAGAAAAGCCGTTCCTTCAGGACGGCTTTTCTTTTATTGACCTGTTTCAGAATCATCTTACACCAGGCGTTTTTTAACAGCAGTTCTCCAGTTTATCACCTGCGCCCCCGAGCTGCGCTTCTGTTGCTGATCGCCGCCATATAGCACATAGGCGTTGCCGTTACCACTTAATGATTTCCAGTAATCGAGATTCTTAAAATACTCCGATGAAACGGTATGACCCGCTTTAATCTCCACCGGCATGAGATCATCGCCTTCCTCCACCAGTACATCTATTTCACGGCCGGTTTTATCACGCCAGTAAAACAGATTCACCGGGCGCCCATCATTGGTGCGGATCTTCACCAACTCCGTAACCACCATCCCTTCAAAGATCGCTCCACGTAAGGGATGTAAAGCCAGTTGATCCTCTGTACGAATGCCCAGCAGATTACAGACGATGGAGGAATCATAGAAATACAGCTTTGGACGCTTCACAATCGTTTTATTGAAATTACGATGATGAGGGCGCAGCAGATAAATGATGAAACTGCTTTCAAGAATTCCTATCCACGATTGTGCTGTTTTAACATCTATGCCGGTTTCAACAGCCAATGCACTTAAGTTCAGTTCCTGACCGTTGCGACCGGCCAGCAAGCGCAGAAACCGCTCAAACACGATCAGATCCGTTACGTTCTTTATCTGACGAACATCCTTCTCAACATAGGTAGCAATATAATTCGGACACCAATCACGCGCCGGTATTTCCTGATCATACACCGGAGGATAGAATCCTTTCAGCATGAGAGCATCATCGGTTTCCGGTAACCAGGCTTGCTGCTGCAACTCATCTATAGAAAAAGGTAATAGTTGCAGATAGCCAACCCTTCCCGCCAGAGACTGCGAAATATTTTCCTGCAACAGGAAATTATTTGAGCCGGATAAAATAAACAGACCTTTCTCCTTTGAATTATCCAGTATCTCCTGCAAGTAGGAAAAGAGATGCGGCACCCGCTGAATTTCGTCCAGTATTGCGCCCTTTGGATACATACTCAGAAACCCGCGGGGATCTTCTGTAGCAAAATTCCGGCTGTCCGGATTCTCCAGTGAAACATAGGGTTTACGGTTATATATTTTCCGCACCAACGTTGTTTTACCCGATTGCCGCGGTCCTACCACGGCTACGGCTTTAAAACGACCCATAAGGTCTTTAAGTCGTTGAGCTGAATCACGGATTAACATATACCAATATTACGGAAAAATTTGGAATTGGATTCCATATTTTTCCGATCAAATAATATATATTACTGTATTACAATATTATAAAAATTGATAATGTCATTAAAATCGCGTTGTTTTTATGCAAGTTACCGGGTTTTGCATCCTTATCTTTACCGTCATTTCATGGCCTCTAAGAAAATACCTTTTACTGCCTGGATCGGGAAACTCAAGTATCTGCTGGGGGTGAGCATTATTGAAGTGCCTGCGGAGGTTGTTAAGAAGGCGGGTGGTCCGGGAAAGCAACGTTTTATCTGTACGGTTAACAATACCGAATCGTTTCCCTGCGGACTTATGGCCTATGGAACCGGAATGGCCTACATCACCATCAATAAGGCGCGGATGAAAAAGCTCGGATTGAAAGAGGGCGATATGGTGAAGGTGATGCTGGTAAAGGATGAAAGTGAATTTGGTATGCCGATGTGTGAAGAATTAAAAGAGCTGCTCGAACAGGATCCGGAGGGAGATGCACGGTTCCGATTGTTAACGCCCGGAAAACAACGCACGATCATTTACTACATCAGTAATGTAAAGAGTTCGCAACTTCGGATAGACAGGGCGTTATTACTGATTGGCAACCTGAAAAAGATGCCGAAGGACAAAGTTCATATGCGGGGGCTGCTGGGGTTGGATGAATGAAAGCTGAAACATCATCATCTTTAGAAAAACCGCTACATCGTTATCTCTTATCTTTGCTACATGCAACAGGTGCGTTTCTTCGACCTTGGTACCATCGATTATAAGGAAGCATGGGACTTACAGGAACGATTGCTGGCTGAGACGGTTCGTCAGAAAATGGAGAACCGTAATCTGCCAGCCGACCGGCATTTTCCACCTCGTCACTTTCTATTATTTTGTGAGCACCCGCATGTTTTTACATTGGGAAAAAGCGGGAGTGAGACACATCTTCTGGCAGATGAAACAAAGCTGCAGGAAATCGGTGCAACGTACTATAAAATCAACCGTGGAGGAGATATCACCTATCATGGTCCGGGACAGATCGTAGGGTATCCGATTCTTGACCTCGACTTATTCTTCAACGATATTCATAAATACCTGCGTTTTCTGGAAGAGATGGTGATCCGCACTTGCGCTGATTATGGAATAAAGACCGGAAGAATTGATGGCCTTACCGGTGTGTGGGTTGATGTCGATGCCGGTGTAAACGCCCGTAAAATCTGTGCTTTTGGTGTGCGCTGCAGTCGTTGGGTCACGATGCATGGCTGGGCATTCAACATCAACACTGACCTCTCCTTTTTCAACCGCATTGTCCCTTGTGGTATCAGTGACCGCGGCGTGACATCATTACAGCAGGAACTCGGTCGCGAAATCGATCTGGAAGAAGTGAAAGGCAAAATGCTGATACACTTTCAGGAACTTTTTCAATGCGCGATGATTGCCGGAGAAAATGATGAGCTACCATTGCTTTGAATTGCAGAATTAATATCTGATTTTGCTCTGCTGATTTCGTCAAATAAATATCCGACTCCACGTGTTTCGAACCCGTTGGTTTCGCCCGGTAGCTATCGCACTCCGCTCAACCACCGGATTCATGAAAGATAAATCTTCTAACATCAAACAACAGAAAAATCAAAAGATATGCACCTGCTGAATACAACATTTAAAACAGTTTCGTCAGGCCTATGGCAGAACTAACCTTTCTCCACCCAATCCCCGTGTTCGCGAATAAGGTCAATTAATGCGTCAACCGCCAGCTCCGCGTCAATCGCTTTGCGCACAACTTCTTTCCCCTTATACAGAGTGATTTTTCCGGGACCCGATCCAACATAACCGTAATCCGCATCGGCCATTTCTCCCGGACCATTCACGATACAACCCATGATACCAATCTTCAATCCTTTAAGATGATCTGTTACGGCACGGATTTTAGCTGTAGTTTCCTGCAAATCAAACAAAGTGCGTCCGCAACTGGGGCAGGAAATGTACTCTGTTTTGGAGATGCGCGTACGCGCAGCCTGAAGAATACCAAAAGCAAGACTGTTTATTTTTTGCGGAGATACCTTACCGTTAGCATCAATCATCACGCCATCACCGAAGCCATCGAGCAGGCATCCGCCCAGATCAGTAGAAGCATACAACTGCAGCGTTTCCTCACCGGCATCCGGATAACTCCTCCTGATCACCACCGGAATCTGCAGATTTTGCATTGCCAGTGACAGAAATGCCCGTCTCAATACCGGCATGGCATGTTCGTTAATTGTGGAAAGCAGGATCACAGCGGTCGCCGGTAAACGTGAAACATCAAAAAGGCTGTCAATGATCTCTTCCGCGGTAACAGAAACGAAATTCATCACCGGCGATATCGCTGTTGCGGTAAATATCTCATCTGCATTAAACAACGGGTAAGTCCGGTTGCGATCCATGCAGGAAGCCCATGCAGCAGCATCCATGATGATACCAAGTGTGCCGGGAATTTCAAATGACACCGGTGTGGATCCCGTATAAACATAATCACAGGCCTGATCGCTCAGGTTCCATTTATCCAATGGTACCGAATACTGATACCCCACTGCAAATAAGGAAGCCGGCGTCATGATTTCCAAGCCGGAATAATCCGCAATCACCCGTGGGACCTGATGTCCGCCCAGGTGATTTATTTCGGTACTCCCTCGCCGTGAGTATACCAGCGGGTTGAACAGTAACACATCACCGCTATCCAGGGTGACACGGCCTTCCGCATCCATCTGCATCGGAGGCAACTCCCGAACAGGGGCATGGTGTGAACGGCGCTCATAACGCGCCACCAGGGCTTTCGCAACCGGAATCTCGAACTCCGGATCTTCTGTGAGAGATACACGGATCGTATCACCGATACCATCTTCCAGCAAGGTACCGATACCGGCAGCTGATTTGATTCGTCCATCTTCTCCTTCTCCCGCTTCTGTTACTCCCAGGTGCAACGGATAATTCATTCCTTCCTGCTGCATCCGGAAGATGAGTGAACGATACGCCTGTACCATCACCTGCGGATTACTCGACTTCATGCTCAGCACGATGTTGTGAAAATTTTCACTCTCCGCGATCCTCAGAAACTCCAGTGCCGACTCCACCATTCCCAAAGCGGTATCTCCATAACGGCTCATGATCCGGTCACTTAGCGATCCATGATTAGTACCTATACGCATAGCGGTTCCATACTCCTTGCAGATCTTCAGCAGCGGAATGAATCGTTCACGGATTCTCTCCAGCTCTTCGTTGTACTCGGCATCGGTATAATCAATGGTTTCAAATTTCTTCTTATCCGCAAAATTTCCAGGATTGATCCGCACCTTCTCCACAATTCGCGCTGCTACCTCTGCCGCATTGGGGGTGAAATGGATGTCGGCAACCAGTGGAGTCTGGAACCCTCTTGCGCGCAACTCTTTTTTAATTGCTGCCAGGTTTTTCGCCTCGTTGATGCTGGGTGCAGTAATCCGCACCAGCTCACAACCGGCTTCGATCATCCGGATCGACTGTTCCACAGTAGCCTGTGTATCCATCGTATCCGTAGTGGTCATACTCTGGATACGGATCGGATTCCGGCCGCCCAACGCCAAGTCACCAATTTTCACCTCACGAGTCCGCAGGCGTTCATACCGGGTCAGGTGATTACAGTATAAACCGTCTAAAGTTTTTGTTTCCATGGTTTTGGCAAAGATACGATGCCCTTTTTCACAACACGCGATCGCAAAAAATGTTAAATGCCCTGTAAATATCTGAAAATGTTTAAATTCGGGGAAAATTGACAAACCATGCGAAAATCCGGACTCTTAATGGCCTTTATGGCAGCCACCTTGATGGCCAATGCACAATGCATTCCCAACACTAACTCATTAAGTTTTAGTGCCAGTTCAGTTGAATTTACGAGTGACACAAATCTGGCCCCCGATACAGCCATCACAGTTGAGGCCTGGATCAGAGCGACCAGTTGGGGAATTAATAATTATGACAACACCATCCTTTGCAAGCACAGCTGGAGCCAGGGAGAACAAGGGTATGTACTTCGGTGTGGAAATAATGGTCAACTCGATTTCACAGTTTGTGGTATGGATAATACAGGCACTTCTATCTCCTGGGTAAGTGCAACTGCTCCTGCAGCTTCTATGTCAACCAATACATGGTACCATGTGGCAGGATCGTACGATGGAGATTCGGTTCGTGTATTTATCAATGGCGTTCAGAAAGCGGCAACATCGTTACCTGACGGAATGATTGCGGGTACTGCTTATCCTATCCGGATCGGAAGGCTCTCTGATCAGGGGCAGTCGCAAACACGTTATTTTACCGGGCTCATTGACGAAGTAAGGGTATGGGATCGGGCATTACCGGTTTCGGAAATCCTTAACCGTTATAACAAACATATTGACCCCGCTTTACAATCCGGTTTAGTCGGATATTGGCGATTCAATAATGGTTCCGGAACAACCGTTACAGATCTTTCAACAAGCGGTAATAACGGTACTACTTCCGGAGCTGTATGGAGTACTACCGTTCCTTTCAATCAATCGATTACCACTCCCATTATTTTCCCTTCAGGAGGTATCCTCACCTGTTATCCTGCAGCACCATTTTACCAATGGAACCTCAACGGAAACCCTATTACGAATGCTACCGGACAATCCTGGACACCTGTTGCAAACGGACTGTACACCGTTACAGTTACTGACAGCAACAGCTGCACTGCCACGTCAACTGCTTACAACATGACAAATGTGGGCATCGATGAATTGTCGGCTTCGGGGATTGATTTCCGCAATGAAGGACAGCAGATTATCATTCGGAAAACGGACGGCCAGCCGATTGGACAAGTCGAAATCTATAACACCTCACTTCAGCTTGTGTACAGCCAGTCAAACATCGGCAGCAACTTCATTTGGGAGAAGACCGGACTGAACCCTGGTATTTATCGTATTCTTCTGAGAGCGACAAACGGAAAGATCAATTCCATTCCCTTTGTTACACGCTGAACAGTATTTAATATCCCGGGAACACAAACAGTTTCCGGGATATTTCATATAAACAAACCACATTAATTAGTTAGGCAGGAGAATTTATTCCATCAAGAACAGCTCCCTCTCATTCTGCGAATCCATCCGCTCCCACAAAGTGAAACCCATTTTTCTCTTGCATTTATTCGTCATTTTAAAACCTGTTCCAAATGAAACAAAAATTATTCACCGGATTTCTGTTTTTAAGCTTCTTACTGATTTCAGGATGCGCTAAAGACGAAAACAACAATGAAGCATCTTCCTCCTCCGCCAGAATTTCGATAGCCGGAGTCGTGTACGATGCCTACAACCAACCTATCCCCGGTGCGACCGTACAGCTCGGATCCTCCACCATGACCACCAACAACAATGGTTTTTTTTCTTTTAACAACGTATCTGCAAACGAGGGAAGAAATTTATTGAAAGCATCAAAGGATGGTTACTGGACACATTTTTTTGGCTTTAAAGCAAAGAGTGGAGATAAACACATTCACAACCTCCGCCTTGAAGCAAAGAAGTTTGATCAGCTTATAAATGGCGCAACAGGAGGTGTCTTAACCGTCAATGGAAGTTCGATTACCTTTCCGTCACATGCATTTGAAACTTCAGGTGGTACGCCTTATAACGGGTCTGTTAAACTTGCAATAAATACATTGTATACTTCTGATCCTGACTTCTACTATTCTGTGCCCGGAGGAGACATGCTGGCGGTTGACCAATCCGGAACTGAAAGAGCACTATACAGCTATGGCATGTTAGGTGTAGAGCTTCAGGATGCCTCCGGAAATCCTTTGCAGCTGGCTGACGGAATCACCGCCACCATAAGTTTACCGATAGCTGCCACACAAACAGCAACCGCTCCTGCCACCATCCAACTCTGGTACTTCGATGAAACATCCGGTAAATGGAAAGAAGAAGGAACGGCCGTGAAACAAGGAAATAATTATGTTGGCGAGGTTTCGCATTTTACATGGTGGAACTGCGATTATCCGGGTGATGTTGCTACTATTGAAGGCTATGTGAAAGATTGTAACGGTAATCCGGTTGCCGGCGCCTTTGTTTTCGCAGGAAATGGTTTCTACCTGATGACCAATCCGGTTGGTTACTTTAGCGGCCCAATTCCAATCAACAATAATTTTCAATTATATGCTTCAAATCTTACATCCATTTCCCCTTCTGTTAACTTCACCGCAACCACAGCAGGAACTGTTTATACATTAAGTGATTTCATCATTCCCTGTATTGGATCTGCTATTGTCAGCGGTATCGTTGAAGATTGTGAAGGGGAACCTTCCAACGGTTATATTTGCTTTCAAATAAGCAATAAAGCTCCGGTTACCTTGCCTGTTATCAATGGTTCTTATTTCGGACTTGTACCGTCGGGAGCAACGGCCACCTATTTTGCAACATCACAGGATGGCAATGTAATCGGACAGACTGCCATTTCGAATTATCCTGACACAAACATGATCGGCCTTATCACCTTATGCTCAACCACCGCTCAAAGCGCTTCCGATACACTCTTCATTTGCGGTTTTTCTGCTCCGGGAATCGGTTTTATCAATGTCGTAGAGAACGACCTCTCCTACACTGTTCAACAATTAACAAACTATGATTTTGAAATCAGTACAACCGGAATGGTGGATACATTGATTACGTTTAACGGAGAAATGCCATCGACTCCCGGAGTTTATTCTACTAACCTGAGCTTTTACCTGACATTCAGCATTACGGGCTTCTCATCTGACATAAACGTTTATCCCAGTTCCGGAACGGCAATCGTTTCACACATGAACAGTACAGCCAATTCGTATGCCTTTTCATTCTCCGGATTATGTACGGTTGAAGATTCAACAAACTGGACACCTAATGTTCCGGTCAGCTTTTCCTACCGACTTAATTATTAGCATCAGTGAATGGCATAATAACAGAAGAGCGGTTACCTGAACAGGTAACCGCTCTTCTGATTTTCATGGTGATGGGTTTATTCTTCCCGCTGCATTACAAAATAATCATTCATCGGGTCAAGTACATAATCGATCCATCCATTACCGTGTTTATCTGCTTCTTCCTGTGAGGGGAAATTAGTATGGGTAAGTACGATATCAGTTCCGGCAGGATGCTTCATCAGTTTAATATGCACATTGGAAGGCTTCGTCCGTTTATCCCATTCTGCGGGCTTCCAGGTATATCCCAGTTCTTTACCAGGTGAGAAATGGGTCACTTCTCCCTTCACCCATCCATCAAACAATTCGAAATGACCTCCAATTTTCTCTTCAATCACAGACATACCTCCACCCCAGGCGCCGATGATACCGGGATCCGTGAGGGCCTCGAAAACATCTTCAGGCGATGCGTAAACGACATATGTTGTTTTATAACTGAATGCAGACATAACCGGAGTGATTAATGAACAAATGATATACGACGGGTGAAACGCTGCTCATTGACCGTTACATGCAAGAGATAGATACCGTTCAGTTCTTTACCATCAATCACTGCAGAAATCTGGCCGGATGTTTTTCCAATCTGTTTTGATTGCACCTGCCTTCCTGCAAGGTCAGTTAACTCGAACCGCACATCTGTCTGTTGTTCACTATGCATACGGATTTGCATGGTTTCATTTGCCGGATTCGGGAAAGCTTCAAACTGGTACAACGCTGCGAGTTCTTCACCGGTACTCACCACACCTGTAATATTAATATCGTCGATATAAATATTATTGCCCTGGTCATTCACAAACTCAAACTTCAACATAGCAGTGGGTTGTCCTGAAAAAGTCTGAGCGACCAGACTCACGGTCTGGTTAACCCATTGTGATGCAGTCGGGACAAAGTTACCAATGTTATTCGGAGCCGTTCTTAATGCAGCACCTGATTTATTCATCCGGAGATTCCAGGTAGCTCCACAATCGCTTGACGAGTACACTTTGAGGGCACTTGCATCCGTGCTTCCTTTTGCTGCGAAAGCAAATTTAAAGTTAAGCTGTGCTCCAGATATGTTTGTCGCATTATAGGTTGGTGAAACAAGGGCATCGATTCCATCCAGATTCACCTGATTATTTATCCTTACGCAATTGCTGCCGGTGGCAGCAGCACCATTGTACAGGACCCATGAATTAGGGCCGCTTGTATTAACAACCGACCAGCTTCCTGCAGATAAAGAGGGTATAGTTTCAAAACTTTCAGAGTTAGGGATTGCAGTAACACCCGGTACAGGAATGACATTAACATGGTTTGTGCGCACCAGTGTATCACTGCCACTTCCATTGTAGGTGATGAGCGTTACATCAAAAGAACCTGCTGTTGAATAAACAACCACCGGATTGGCAGAGGTATCTGATGAAGGTACTCCACCTGGAAACAGCCATTGCCGTGAAACAACTTCACCTCCCCAGGAGGCATCTTTAAACGATTTGGATGTTCCCTGGCAGATCGTTACAGGAACTGCGTTAAAATCAGACTGGGGTTTACAGATACCAGGTGTTTGTGAAGGGTCGGTACCGGTAGCAAGAAGATTTGCAGGCTGCCATAAATTATACCGGTCACCAACACTGGAATAAAGGGCTACATGCATCCGGGTCTTTTGTCCCTCTGTGAACATATAATGACAACTGGCGTAATCCATATAATTCTGAACATTGTCAATTTGTCCACAGGTGTTCTGAGCCGTGTTGCAGGAGAAATCATCCGTACCGATGGTATTGGGAGTATCACCAACACCATCATCCGTGTTGCAGTTGGAAGCCAGTCCCGGCGCATTGGTGCTTCCCCAGGTATGTGGCAAATCAAGCCAATGTCCGACTTCGTGAGTCAATGATCGTTCAGTGTAATTTGATCCGTTGGATGTACCAATACTTCCAACATAGTCACTTCTGATCACGACACCATCAATATTGGCATTTGCTCCCGGGTAATAGGCATAACCTGCCGCGCCGCTTGCAATATTCTGCACCACCCAGATATTAAAATACTGATCGGATGGCCAGCCGATCAATGCCTTCACATTATCTCCCGCAGTAGCTGTTAATGGTGAATAGGTACGCGTAATCCCGTCGGTGCAATTTCCATTCGGATCGATCGTAGCAAGCGCAAACTCAATTTCACAATCAGCAAAGATGGGCTGAAACAAAGGAATGACCATACCGGTATCCGGATTCAGTTTCTGAAAACTGAGGTTCAGTATCCGAACGGCATCCTCAATCTGTGCTTTACTTATATTTTCTGAACCATAGGTATGGATGACATGAAACACTACCGGAATTCTGAACTGAGGGATAACGGTTGCGCCCCTTTGAGCATTTTCCCTGATGCGTTCCTTTATTCTTTCAATATCCTCCGATTGGACATGTAACACGTCGTTTCTTTCTTTCACTGCCGGGTCAGCCTGTATGAGGTTTTTCCACATCGGATCTGTATCACAGTGCCGGTACTCCGTTTGCTGCGCGAATACGCCCACATGCAGGCTGGTGGCAATTGCAAAGGCCAGAATTCTTTTCATTTCTTTATCCTTCAGGTTTTATACTGCTGCGCCCCGATAATTACCGGGGCGCAGATAGGTTGTTATTATTTGTTTATTTTATCACTACTTTTTTGGTGATCGCTTTATCGCCGAACAATACGCGGACAAAATATACACCTTTTGCCAGTCCGCCCGGCATTGTATACTGATGGTCTCCTGCCGGAAGCTGGTCGCTGAATGTGTGAATGATACGTCCTTCAGCATCCTGAACATCAAACTGCACCTGTCCTGGCCGGGTCATTGTAAAATCCATATAGGTTGTTGAAAGAGAAGGATTCGGATAGACGTTAACGTTAGCATTCTCGGCATTCAGTTCATCAACGCCCACGGTTCCCGTCAGATTGATATTGTCAATATAGATATTATTACCTGTATCATAAGTAAACTCGAATCTGAAGCGCACATTGGGTTGTCCTGATATTGCTGCCAGAGAGAGATTGATTGTTTCCATTCTGAAATCACCTGCAGTCGGGAAGAAATCTCCTGACACAACACCTCCTGTGGTTTCCAGAACCGAACCAGCTTTATTGTAGCGGGGAGTCCAGGTATTTCCGCAATTGGTGGAATAGCTTACCACCAGTTTATCAGCATTGGTCGTTGTAGTGTTCTGACGTGCATATGCCAGATCAAATGTCATTGTTGTACCTGAAACATTCGAGAGGTTAAAGGCGGGAAGGATAAATTCATCCGGACCTTTTTCGCCTCCGCTGAAATTGTACAAATTGATGGAGTATAGTCCCTGAGATGCCGCTAATGAATTAACATCCCAGTCATAACCACCATTGGCATTAATTTTATACCAGTCATTGGCCGGGAATGCCCCGCCTTCAAACCCTTCACTGAAGGGGACACTGAGTGCAGTACCAATGGGGGATACAATTACGCGCCCGTTAACCGTTTTAGTAGTTGTACCGGCTGCGTTCGTCACGGATAGTGTAACATCATATGTACCCGGCGTTGAGTAAACAATTACAGGGTTGGCCGAAGTGTCGGTAGAAGGTGTGCCGCCGTTGAACGTCCATACGCGGGAACTAACTGGCGCTCTCCACGAAATATCCCTGAAAGAAACAGATCCTCCTTCACAAACAAAGGTTGGACGGGGGATGAAATCGGCTTGCGGTGAGCAGAGAACGGCCGGAGTTCCATCTGTACCGGTTGCTATCAGATTAGCTGGTGACCAGAGATTATTTCTTAAGCTGGAGGTCGAATTCAATGTAGCTGCCATGCGCTGACATTGACCGATAGAAAACATATCCTGACAATTTCCGTTGGTATAATCCATGTAGTTGGTAAACATATCACCATTCGGAGCATTACCGGTACAATTGGTAACATGCGGCCAGGCTGGACAAGTTGACAGGTTCATACCAAACTGGGCTGGCGTATCGGAAACGAAATCGTTACCACATTGTGAATCTCCCCAGATATGACGGAGATTTAGCCAGTGACCAATTTCGTGCGTGGCGGTACGACCATTATTACCGCTGGATGCGGCCGTACCGATACTACCCATAAAATCATGTTTGATAACTACACCATCGGTAGATGCATTTCCTCCGGGGAACTGGGCGAATCCAATCACCATACCCGGCGAACCTCCGGTATTTGCGATGCTGCCCACTACCCAGATATTCAGATATTTATTACTTGGCCAATAGGACAAAGATTTTACATTATCCCGGGCTCCATAGGTAAGCGGTGAATAAACCCTCACAATACCATTGGTACAGTTCCCACTGGGATCCAATTGTGCCATACGGAATTCAATCTCCGCATCTCCACTCAGAGGCTTAAACACAGAAGGTGTATTTACCGTATCTGCATTCAACCGGCGGAAATCCTTATTTAAAGAATCAATCTGATCAAGAATCTGTGCATCAGAAATATTCTCTGAGCCACCATAATGGATGACATGAACAACTACCGGAATGATTTTAACTACGCTTGCAGCCCTTTCACCGGCATCCTTGCGAGTAACGCTTTCACTGATAAAATGCTCAGTGAAATGCTCAAGTTCTTCTCTGTTCTTTAAAAGTTGGGGATCTTTAGCTGCCTTTTCCTGAAAAAGAATTTCAGTAAGGCATTTTTCCTGCGCATATGCATTGTAAGAAGCAAATGAGCAGATAACAATGGCCGCAGCCAGCAATTTTCTCATAGTAGTGGTGAATACAATTTTGTTTTGGTTTCACTAAGTTACAAAGAACAGGCACTCACCTGCAATTCGGAACCTAAGTGTTACCGGGGGAATTTGGGATTGCGAATATACAAAGCAGATTGACACTGAACCAGATAAAAATAAAAAGATAAACCCTCCCCTGGAAATTTCCGGGGAGGGTTCTATTGGATTAACCGAATTTTACAAAGGACTGACTATCAGGAAGCGTTTTTCAGCTCCTGAAGTTTCGCCTTCAGCTTATTGATTTCGTCTTTGGCCTGCTGGATCTTGCTTTCATACTCCTGTTTGAGGGCAGAAGCGTTTTTAGAGTTTGCAAAAAAGCCCAGGTTATTTTCCCAAAGCTGAACTTCGCCCACCAGCTTATTCACTTTATTCTGAAGATTCCGTTGTTCATCATTGCCTCCGTGATCACCAGATGGACGATACGAACGATCCTGACGCTCGGGACGATCTCCACGCTCAGGGCGATCCTGACGCTGGCGGAACGACTGTCGGTATTCCGGCTTCGCTTTCAGGGCATCGAAGTGCACCTGGATGGCCGAACGGAAACGATTCTGGATATCATCTTTTTGCTTGATCGGAACGAGTCCGATTTCAGTGAAGCGACGTTGAAATGCCTTCAGTTGCTCAATCGCCTCATTGGGATCAGCGGGCAATGCGAATTGTTCTACCTCTGTGATCAAGGCATTTTTCTGCTCCAGATTTCCGGACTGAGCCTGATCCTGATCGGCAAAATGTGCTGACTTTTTATTGAAGAACTCATCACAGGCGGCTTTGAAACGCTGCCATACTTTTTCGTTTTTATCTCCCGCAGGGCCTACCTTTTTCCATTCCTGCTGCAGACGGATCAATTCATTGGAAGTCGATTTCCAGTCGTTGCTTTCTTTGAGGCTTTCGGCCTGAATACAGAGTTCCGTTTTGGCTTGAAGGTTAGCAGCATACTCCTGTTTCTTCTTCTTGTAGAACTCATCCTTATTCTTGAAGAACTGGTCGCAGGTAGATTTGAATTTATGCCAGATTGAATCGTTGGTTTCTTTCCCGGTCGGACCGATTTTCCTCCACTCGGTTTGCAATTCAAGCAAACGTTTCAATCCATCCTGCCAGGCCTGATGTTTTTCGAACGCTTCTGCAATGATTGCTTCAGCCCGTTCGATGAGCGACGTTTTACCTTTCAGGTTTTCTTCAAAAACGGCTTTCTGCGAATCGAGATAGGAACGCTTGTTATCATAGATTTTATCGACTGCGGCTTTAAAGCGCACCCAGATCTCTGTACGTTTCTCTCTCGGAACAGCGCCGATTTCGCGCCATTTATGTTGTAGCGCCTGTATATCCTGTAAAGCTTTATTGAGCGATGGTTCCAGCAGCAGCTCCTCCGCTTTCTCGCAGAGATGCATTTTCATCTCGAGATTCTTTTTCATCTCAAGATCCTGTAATTCGCGGTTCAGGCGAATGAACTCATAGAAGCGGTCACTGTAGAGTTTATAGGTCATCCACAAATCGTTGACGTTTTGCGGAGGTACGGGACCGATAGATCTCCACTTGGCCTGAAGATCATGAAACTCATTAAACGCCTTCGACATATCCTCTTCTTTCTGGAGGATGTTTTTCATCTGCGTGAGAATTTCGTTTTTCTGACGAAGGTTCTCCGTGCGGATCTTCTCTTGTCCGAGAATAAACTCCGAACGGCGCTTCTGATAATATTTATACGCCTCGAAGAATCGTACTTCGAGCGGATCCTTATAATCGAACTCTTCTTTTATACCACCCGCTTCAATGAAAGCTGCGTATGCTGCATCTTTTTCCTGATTGTAAATAGACTGGAACGCTTCCCGGGCCGCATTCACACGGTTCTTCACCGTATTGATATCATTTTCCTTTGAAAACACCTCCATTCGGACAGCCAGGTCTTCTTTCGACATCTGGCCAAAATCCTCGACAGGCTCGGCTTCAATTTCTTCGTGATGCTCAGCAATGGTTTCCAGATGGGCGGCTTCTTCTACATCCACATGATCCGGCGCTACGGCATCAACTTGATTATCATTCACTTTTTCTTCCTCGGCCGGCACAGTTGACGCCGCCTCGGGTGCCTTGTTCAACTCCTGATCGTCCTGACCCTGAGGAACCTGATTACTTTCCATGTTCATTTTGTTAGCACTGTCCGCTGATAGAGCGAACCAATAGATCGTTACTTTATTGTATAAGTTAGAATTTGACGAATACGAATGGACACCCGCTTCGTTACCGGGAATCGAAACAAATGTACTTTAAAAAAGGAGGGCACGCAATACCCTGTATTATACGGAATCGTTATTTTTGCATCCCTATTGGCCGAAATGCCGTTAAAACGGGGTAAAAACCGGAATTCGGGGTGTAGCGCAGTTGGCTAGCGCGCCACGTTCGGGACGTGGAGGCCGGAGGTTCGAGTCCTCTCACCCCGACAAACCAAATCATAACCCTGGCACAACGTGCCGGGGTTTTTTATTTTATTTTTTGCCAAGCGCGCTTGAGCAAAAAATAAAATAAAAACCACAGACTGCCGCAGGCAGGCAGGGTCATGATTTGGTTTAGTTCACCCCTAAAGAGGACCGCCGAGCACGAAGTGCGAAGGCAATCCTCCATCAAGCTCGCTTGAAAATTTTCTGCCTTTTGTTTTGATTATCGGCGAAGCCGGTGCCTGAATTGATTTGGCTTTTAGTTCTCCACTATAGAGTACCGCCGTGAAGCAGAGAAATGTTTTCGCTGCGCTTCAACATTTCACGCTTCACGACGCGCCTGTTTAGCTTCAAGCCTGAAGCCAGTAGCCTGAAGCCTTGCCGCCTGAAGCCTTGCCGCCTGTGGCATGCCGCTCGCAGCTTGAAGCCCTAACGCTTCACTACTTCACTCCTCGTTACTACACTACCGTTAGCATCGGTTATCACCAGCTGATAGCTACCAGCCGCCAGATGTCCGGTGCGGAAATGAATGCCGTTTTCACCTGCGGTGACACTGCCATTGAAAATGGTTCCGGCCAATCGTCCTTCAGCATCGTACAATTGGATGAGGATACGCCCTGGGTTTATCACGTTGAACTTCACCTCCGCCTCATAAACGGAAGGATTAGGAAAAACCAGACTCTCAGTATCCGGATTCGTTTCAGCCATGCCGATCGCTGTTGTAGTATTCAATTCCGCTACCCATGTACGGGTGGTGTTTCCGGCTACCGTAAAAGAGCCATTCGCCCAAACATATCCGGGCTGATTATACTTGCGTTGTGATCCGGTATAGTCACCCCAACGTTCATCACCGATAAGCATATTGGTGTATGTTGTTCCGTTTTTTATGATAACGGGAGTAGAGAAACCAGTTGGATCCCAGGCGACAGCCCCTGTTCCGGGATTGTTAGATGCACTGCCAAACAGATAATTGATCACGGATTTCTGGTCTCCTGGCGCTACACCGGCGTAAGAAATATTCGGATATCCAAGACTCTGGACTGCATCAACATACACATCCGCAGTCATCATCGGAGTGCTGCTGTTTATATCAATTACGCCGTGGAAAATTCCATTACGCCCGCTCATCGTGTCGAGTGATGGAAAAACAAACTGAATTTTATCATCTTCAATAAAACCACCAAGAATCCGGGCATCATTTACAATAAGCTTATCGGCAGATAAATACTGACTTACGTTTACTGGCATTCGGTATTGAACAGGTGATGTGACATGTTGAATATAAACGGTGAGGCCGGCTGCTCCAATAGTATCTGTTACTTCGACAATAAAAACCGAATCGTTTCCAGAAGTAAAATTGCGGTTACTCAGAAAATAAAGGCCTGGACCCTGTGGTCCGCTCCCCCCTTTGACCGGACATAAATTTCGTATAGGCGTACCGCTATAACCGATATTGCTGTGCAATACCGTATTCAGTGTCTGCCCTGCATATCCATTCTCTTTATTGATCTGCCAGATAATGGACTGATTGAATCCTGTTTGCCAGCTGGAATCATTGTATAATAGGTTTACCGTAATAAACAACTCGTGTTCACTTACAGCCATCATGGGAAAATCCGTCCACAAGCCGTTATTGAGTGCATCTCCGGGCAGTGCATAGAAATTCCATAAACCATTCGGGAGGTTGGTTTGTGAAAATCCAACGAGGGTACTGCTGGTACTGTCCGTGAACCCGTTCAGGAATACAACAATAAAACGATCGGCCTGCGGATCATAAACTATTTTGGGGTCGAACTCCTCAGAAGGCAACCCCAATGCGGTACACATGGAATGTAAGGTAAAAGAACCATACGTTTGATTGGTTGTAAGGTTCCGGTGAGCTACGGTTGTGTTACCGATACTGGTAACGTAATCTCCATTCGAAACCGCAAGGTCGTTATCGTTTGGAAGAAAATAATTAAAACCGTTGCCTGTGAAATTTCTGCCGATTAATGGTGCAGAGGCACTCACAGTGCGTTGTGCTGTTACAACATTTTTATTTTCGGGATATTTTGCCGTTAGATATTGTCGTGTTTCCTCTGCCTTCTGACGGTCTTCTCCCGGATGGGGCTTCGGGAGGTTTTGATTCAGCAGAACGGGAAACCATGTATCCAGATCTTCCGATAAACGGATCACTTTCCTTAAGGGAAAATGCTGCACTGGCGAAGTGATCACCTGCGCTTGATTGATAAACGGAATAAATACGAGAAGAAATGAGATTCCCTTGAGGGAACGGGACAACAGGTTGTAGCGTTTCATACGAAGCTGGTTTCGGTTGAGGTAAAGTTAAAAAATCCTTTCATGCAAAAGTCAACCAGACCCTTATGAATTATGCGCTTCTAATCTGATAATTGTTTTTTTAACTCCGGAAGTATCTGCGTAACCACTGCCCATACGGCTTCAATATCCACACCCATATAATCGTGAATAAGCCGATCTCTCATACCCGCCATTTTCTTCCATTCAATTTCAGGGTGAGCTTCCTTAAACGCAACAGGAACTTTTTTTGACGCTTCTCCGATTATCTCCAGATTTCTGATGACTGCATCCTGAACAAGAAATGTCTTTGAAAAATCTTCCCAGGTCAGACCTTGCGTAAATTCAAGAATCCTGTCAACAGAAAGCAGAATATGATGTATATATATATTTACATCCTTGCTCATTTCAGGATATATTTTATGTCCTTTTCTATAAAGGGCTTTATTTGCTCATTCAACGCCCGCAAGGTGACTAAATCGACTTTTATACCCAGTTTCTCCGTTAGCTCCTGCTCTATACCTATTAAATCCAATAGATTCACAACTCTTCTGAAATCTATCAGCAAATCCAGATCACTGTCTTTATGTTGTTCGCCACGAGCATAAGAACCGAAAACACCAATACACACCGGATCATACGGTCGTGTTATAGTTAAGATGAGTCCTGCTTGCTCTTTCGATATCATTCCGGAAGTTACATTAATTTCATCAACTGATTCTGCAGACTCACTTTCTGATCAACCAGCATTGGCAATTGATCGATGGAAACACGCTCCTGCTGCATGGTATCGCGGTCGCGGAGGGTCACCATATTGTCTTCCAGTGTCTGGTGATCGATGGTGATGCACAATGGTGTGCCGATAGCATCCATGCGGCGGTACCGTTTGCCGATCGAATCCTTCTCTTCGTAAATACAAAGATGGTTCAGCTTGAGGCGGTTCATGATCTCCCGTGCTTTCTCCGGTAATCCATCCTTCTTCACCAGCGGCAACACAGCAATCTTGTAAGGCGCCAGGAAGGGCGGAATACGAAGGACCACGCGTGAACTGCCGTCTTCGAGTTGTTCTTCGGTATATGCCTGCGAAAGGGTAGCGAGGAAGAGACGGTCGAGTCCGATAGAAGTTTCGACAACATACGGGATGTAGTTCTCATTGTCTTCCGGATCGAAATATTGCTGCTTGCGGCCACTGTATTGCTCATGTGCCTTCAGGTCGAAATCGGTACGCGAGTGAATGCCTTCGAGCTCCTTGAAACCAAAGGGGAATTCGAATTCGATATCGCAGGCAGCATTGGCGTAGTGTGCGAGCTTGATATGATCGTGGAAACGGTATTTGCTCTCGGGGAATCCCAGACTCCGGTGCCAGCTGATTCTGGTCTCCTTCCACTTGTTGTACCATTCGAGTTCGGTGCCGGGCTTCACGAAGAACTGCATCTCCATCTGTTCAAATTCACGCATGCGGAAGATAAACTGACGGGCGACGATCTCATTGCGGAAAGCCTTACCGGTTTGTGCAATACCGAACGGAATTTTCATACGTCCGGTCTTCTGCACATTGAGGAAATTCACAAAGATACCTTGCGCTGTTTCGGGACGAAGGTAGATGGTACTCGACTCATCACTCACGGATCCCAACTGCGTGCTGAACATCAGATTGAACTGACGTACGTCGGTCCAGTTGCGGGTGCCGCTCACCGGACAGGTAATTTCCAGATCAATGATGATCTGCTTTACTTCATCGAGGTTATTCGCTTCGAGTGCCGTTTTAAAACGTGCATTGATTTCATCGATCTTCTTCTGATTCTCCATCACCCGCGGATTCGTTTCGCGGAACATCTTTTCATCGAAATTCTCGAAACGCGCCTTCGCTTTCTCTACTTCCTTCTGAATCTTCGCTTCGATCTTCGCTACATGTTCTTCGATCAACACATCAGCACGATAACGTTTCTTCGAATCCTTGTTATCGATCAGCGGATCATTAAACGCATCCACGTGACCGGAAGCTTTCCAGGTAGTGGGATGCATAAAGATGGCGGCATCGATGCCCACGATGTTCTCGTTGAGCTGCACCATCGCTTTCCACCAGTAGTCGCGGAGGTTCTTTTTCAGTTCCGCGCCCATCTGGCCATAATCATATACTGCACTCAGTCCGTCGTAAATCTCCGACGACTGAAAGATGAATCCGTATTCTTTACTATGGCTGATGATATTCTTGAAAAGCTCTTCGCCGGTGAATTTTTTTACTGTAGGAGTTGACATGCTGCAAAAATAGAGAATTGAGGCATTGTTACGAAAGGGGCATGCGTCAGGTTGCAGGAGTTTTAAACATTGATAATCAAGAACTCTCAGTACGCTCTCATGCGTTCAACAGCTTGAAAATTGTACTTTTGCGCCCGCATGCAATCCATCTACCTCGACTACAACAGCACCACGCCGGCGGATCCTCTTGTGCTGGACACCATGATGCCCTATTTCTCGGAGAAGTTCGGGAATGCAGCAAGTCACACCCATGCCTGGGGATGGACCGCAGCAGGTGTTGTGGAGAAAGCCCGGCAAGAAGTGGCTGCGCTGATCAATGCGGGTCCGGAGGAGATCATTTTTACATCCGGTGCCACCGAGGCTATCAACCTGGCCATGCGTGGAGTGATGGAGGTGTATGCTGTGAAAGGCAAACACCTGATCGTAGCAGCAACGGAACATAAAGCAGTGCTGGATACAGCCGAAGACCTGCAACGCAAGGGAGTCATCGTCGATTATCTTTCCGTTGATCGCGAAGGGCGAATTGATTTATCCGCACTGGAACAAACCATACGGCCTGATACGGTGCTGGTTTGTGTGATGATGGCCAACAACGAAACCGGAACGATGCAACCGGTGGAAGAAATCGCACGTATCTGCAAAGCGAAGGAAACGCTATTCCTCTGCGATACCACACAGGCGATCGGCAAAACGCGGGTCGATGTACAGGAACTCGGTCTGCATCTCTGCACGATCTCTGCGCATAAAATGTACGGCCCGAAAGGCATCGGTGCGCTCTATGTACGGCGAAAGGAACCAAGAGTGAAACTGGTGGCGGAGATCACCGGCGGCGGACACGAACGCGGACTCCGTTCCGGCACTTTGAATGTACCGGCTATTGTGGGATTTGGCACCGCAGCGCATCTGGCGAAACAGAACACCTGGGACTATGGCATGCATACTTCAAAATGGAGAACGATTCTTGAGCAGCATTTAACGGAAGATGGAAGAGGATTCATCAATGGCTGCATCCGTGCACGCATTCCGAATACTACAAATATTACCTTTCCCGGAATTAAAGCAGGAAAATTAATCAAAGCAATTCCGGAGATCGGCATCAGCATGGGCTCAGCCTGTTCCTCTGCATTGCCTCAGCCGAGTCATGTTTTGAAAGCCATGGGACTCAGCGACGAAGAAATTTACAGCAGTGTGCGGATTAGTCTGGGCAAGGAAACGACAGAAGAAGAAATCAGGCAAGCCATACTTCGGATAGGCGGGGCGTTAGAAAAATTAAGGAAATCTTAATACACGGATCTGGCGCACCTCCACCAGTACAACGGTCACATTTCCCGATGTTTTCAACTGCCAATATTGCAAAATGGTATTCCCCAGCAATTTAGCCCTGAAAAAAGATGTCGTTTTGTTCATAACCCGATTGTCATTTTGACAAATCTCAGTCATCCTCCGGCAACGAAACGCGTAAATTTGTAATCCCACTGCACTTCCTGCAAACCATGTTTCCCGCACCCTACACCGGACAAATTCTCCAACGCTATGCACTTCCTTACAAAGGGAAGCAGCAGATTCTGCTGTTGGATGATCTCGTGCACGAGCTGGCACATGCGTTTGAGATGCCGGGTGAGTTTGACGCGAAAGCATTCGACTATTTTCCGATTGAGTTTATCATCGACTATATCCGTCGCACACATCGTTTATATCTGCTACGCAAACTACCCGAGATGGAACAGAGCATTCATTTGCTCATGCAGGATTATACCGATGACCATCCGCTCCTCTGCATCCTCCACGATTTTTATTGTGACTACAAAAAAGATCTAAGTCACCATATCCTGGAAGAAGAGCAACAGTTATTGCCATATGTCGATTTTCTCCTCGACACCGAAGAAAACGGCCTCGACACGTCCACGTTTTATCGCCGCACCAGCGACTATTCACTCGATACCTTTGCGCATGATCACCACGACGATACGGAAAAAGACCTCCACCAGATTCGTGAAACGATTTTATGTCACGAACCACCTGCCACCAATGCAACACCATATCGTATTCTTGTGCAGCAACTGCAAAATTTCGAACGCGATTTGACCGTACACGGACTCATCGAAGATCATGTGCTGATTCCACGTATGAAAAAAGTTGAAGATGTGCTGAACGCCGAATTTTTACGCAGAGTGAAAGGGAATTGAAAACAATTTAAAAATTACGTTTGCCGAAGTCACGCTTCATGACTCCTTTTTTATTTCCGACTTTGTCGGAAATTAAAAAGGGCACCGAAATCCTCTCGCATAGGATAACAGTGCCCGGGTTGATTGGAGAATAAACTTTTAGAAGTCTTCGTCGAATTTTACTTCCTGACTTTCGCGGTCGACGCCAACGCCGGCTTTTTTGTATTCAGAAACACGTTTCTCGAAGAAGTTGGTTTTTCCTTCGAGGGAGATGGTTTCCATGAAGTCGAAGGGATTTTCGCTGTTATATACTTTTGCGTAACCGAGTGAATTCAGCAGACGGTCGGCAACGAATTCGATGTACTGACACATCAGTTTCGCGTTCATACCGATCAGGTTCACCGGAATGGCATCCGTTACAAATTCCTGTTCAATACGCACTGCATCGGTGATGATGGCATACACTTCATCCTGCGTCAGTTTGTTTTTCAGCATACCATACAGAAGGCAGGCAAAATCACAATGCAGACCTTCGTCGCGGGAAATAAATTCATTAGAAGTAGCGAGACCGGGCATCAGTCCGCGTTTTTTCAACCAGAAGATAGAACAGAAAGAACCACTGAAGAAGATCCCTTCCACGGCTGCGAATGCAACGAGACGCTGAACAAACGTGCCATTTTCAATATAGCGCAGTGCCCACTCTGCTTTCTTCTTCACACACTCTACTGTTTCCATCGCATGCAGGAGGCGGTTTTTCTCAACCGGATCCTTCACATACGTATCAATCAGCAGCGAATACATCTCTGAGTGAATGTTTTCGATCATGATCTGGAAACCATAGAAGCAACGTGCTTCGGGAAGCTGCACCGCATTCATCATGTTCACGGCGAGGTTTTCATTCACGATACCATCGCTGGCTGCAAAGAAAGCAAGTACGTGGGTGATGAAATGGCGTTCACCATCGTTCAGGCGCTCCCAGTCTTTGAGATCGGCAGAGAGATCCACTTCCTCTGCAGTCCAGAAACTGTTCTCCGCTTTTTTATACATCTCCCAGATTTTATCATACTTAATCGGGAAGAGAACGAAACGATCTTTATTCTCCTGCAGGAGGAGCTCATCGGCCATGTAGTTGTTGCCCATAATTTTTTTGCGAGTTGTAAGGTGAAATTTATATCCGGCACAGATCCGGAACGGGACTACAAATTTGGTCAAAACGGAGGCTGTAACGAAAAAAACGGTGGTCTATTTTTATGAACAAAACAGGGCGGTTTTTTTGATAAAATTTACTGGAACATGATAAATATCGCTAAGATGATTTTTAAACAATACGTTATGTCAGGTTTTTAATATCCCATCACCAAAAAAAACAACGCCGGAGTTTCTTCCGGCGTTGTTTCATTTAAGGGTTTTATTATCCGCCGTTGGGCAAATAATGTTTTTATCAATTATCCCAGGTACGCTTTGAGCAGCTTATTGCGGCTGTTCTGACGCAGGGTCTTGATGGCTTTTTCCTTGATCTGGCGCACGCGCTCAGAGGTGAGGTCGAATTTCTCGCCGATCTCTTCCAGTGATAATCCATGCTGGATGCCGATGCCGTAAAACATCTTGATCACATCCTGCTCGCGCTCGCTTAATGTAGCCAGTGAACGGTTGATCTCCTTCTGCAAAGATTCGTTGATCAGCGCTGAGTCAGCACCGGGGCTATCGCCGTTTTCGAGTACATCGAGCAGCGTAGAGTCTTCTCCCTGTACCAGCGGCGCATCCATACTCACGTGCTTGCCGGGCATTTTCATGGTGTTGGCTACCTTGTCCATGGGCAGGTCGAGGACCGCGCTTAGTTCTTCCGGACTTGGTTCACGCTCATACTTCTGTTCGAGTTCGCTGAAGGCTTTTTTGACCTTGTTAGCTGCTCCCAACTGGTTGAGCGGGAGGCGCACAATACGAGCTTGTTCAGCCAGGGCCTGCATGATGCTTTGACGGATCCACCAAACCGCGTAGGAAATGAATTTAAAACCACGGGTTTCGTCGAATTTCTTGGCTGCTTTGATGAGGCCGAGGTTACCTTCGTTGATCAGATCGGGAAGGCTAAGACCTTGAGTCTGATACTGTTTCGCTACTGAAACCACGAAACGAAGGTTGGCACGTACTAGCTTTTCGAGGGCTTTTTGGTCGCCCTGACGAATACGGCGGGCGAGTTCTACTTCTTCCTGAGCGGTGATGAGTTCTTCCTTACCAATTTCCTGAAGATACTTCTCAAAAGAGGCGCTTTCGCGGTTGGTAATGGATTTGGTGATTTTTAGTTGACGCATATCTTACTGGTTATAGGCACTTTGCTCTCAGATAGAGTCTGGTTCGAGCGCATTGGAAATGAGGCCGCAAGTTACACATTAAATTGTCCGTGTCAAGGGTTTTTAACACTGGCTTAACCTCAAAATGAACAGCCCCCTGTTCAATTCCACTGATTTCGAGCAAGTTTATGGCTAAAACTGGGATAAAAAAATTTTATTGTGCAGATAAATGAATGTTCATCTTCCTTTTTCTAATGCGCATCTGCCTGTTGATAACCTTCCATAACAGACGCTACGGATGCTGGCTTGTTGAGCGTATTTTTAATCCACCAAACAAGCCAAAACCATGAAATTTAATCGTGAACAACAGCGTGAGTTAAAGAAGATCGACGCTGCATTTGATGTGCTGATGAATTTTTCGAAGAAGGGTGAAATGCAAACGGATGCTGTATTGATGAAATTCACCGCTCCCGATATGTACGAGCAGAAGAAACAGGTACTTCACCAGCGCAATCGCAGTCGTCAGGAGGTTTTTGAAATGTCGCAAAAGAAGTCGGAAAAAGCAGTCGTAAAAAACCGATAATCAGCAGACTCTATTTTCGTCGCTTAGCCTGTTACGGATAGCAAAATCCGGGTACCATTGATTTCGTTATTAATGCATTCTGATTTCCGGAAACCGGAATCTGAATCCATGCTTCCTCTAATCCGGTGAATAGCGAAGGGGCGGATGTTTTTATTTGCTAATTTACCGCTCTCAAATCTGCCTGCATTTTCATGCAATTATTAACCATCCGGTCATCCTTGTTCCGGTATTGGGCCATATGCCTGATCCTTACCCTCCTTACTTCTGCTGCTCAGGCACAGGAGTCGGATTTTTATAACCTGCTGGCAGAAGGGACCTCTGTCAACGCATTTCTGCGTCCGCAGAATTCCGGCCGCCTTCTCCCTTTTGCCGGCAATGAAACGATCAACAAAAAGAGATTGGATGCAGCTGTGCGTTCTAAAAACGATAAAGGCATAGCAGTAACGGCGGGCAACCTGGGACTCATCTACCTGAAAAAAGAGAATGCCACCACTGCGCTGAAATATTTCAAACAATCGCTTGAAGCATCGGAGCGGATGAAGAATGACCGCAGCACCGGCATTGCCCAAATTCAGTGTGGGATCGCCGAATATCAGCTTCGTAACTATGATCATGCGCTGGGATACTTTAACAAGAGTCTGGCCTCGGCTGAAAAGCAACAGCTGTCCAAGGTAATTCCTTTTATCAATGCGCAAATCGGACAGTGTTATAATGCCCAACGGAATACCATCGCGGAAGAATATTTCCTGAAAGCTGCGAAAGGATTTGCAGCTACCGGTCAAACTGTTCAGGCAGCTGCTTGCTATAATTCAGCAGGAGAAATTGATTTGCGCACCAATGATTTCAAGCGCGCAACAGAGTCGTTCAACAATGCGTTGAGTTTAGCGGATAAGAGTCGTGAAAACACATTAAAGGCCGTCATTCACCGGAACATCGGTCTTATTGATTTCAAGCGGGGACGCTTTGAAGCAGCATTGCAGTCGTTTCAGAAAAGTATCTCCTACGACAATCAGCTCATCGTTCATAAGCTGATGAAGGATGCGTACATCCAGCTTTTCACGTATTACAGCTACAGCAACGATTTCGTGAAAGCCGATGCTTATCATGAACGCTATCGTGATCTCAAAGATTCGCTGGACAAAGTGACCAAGACAACCGTGTATTCGAAATCACGTTTGCAGCAGGAACTCGAAGAGAAACAACAGATCATCGATCTTCTTCAGAAGCAATATCAGGAGCAGGCCTCTGTATCGAATGCAAAAAATCTGGAATTAAGCCAGATGATTACCAAAGCAGATATTGAATTGCAGCAGAAAAACGAAGCGCTGGAACAGAAAACTGCAGAGGTAGAACAGCTCACCCGCGAGAAAGCCATCCAGGAACGCGACATCGCCCGGCAGGAGTTGCAGATCTCTGAACAGAAGAGCTTCCGCAATCTGCTCATTGCCATCGCCGTTATTGCCGTATTGCTGGCGTTCATGCTGTACAACCGGTATGCGATCAAGAAGAAGTCCAATCAGCAACTCACGGTCAGCAATAAAGAACTGGAAGAGACCCTTGCACAGCTCCGTTCCACACAGGACCAGCTGGTGCAGGCCGAAAAAATGGCATCACTTGGACAGCTCACGGCCGGTATCGCACATGAAATACAGAACCCACTGAACTTCGTCAACAATTTCTCTGAAGGGTCGCTGGATCTCCTCGACGAACTGGATGAAGTGAAAGAGGAAGAAGAGCGGAAAGAACTGACTGAAGAGATCCGTGTGAGCCTGAAAAAAATCAATGAACACGGAAAGCGTGCTGCCCGGATTGTGCGCAGCATGTTACAACATAGTCGTCAAGGCACCGGAGAAAAAGAGATCACCGATATCAATCAGGTCTTGCACGAAGCAGTGAACCTTGCCTATCACGGTATGCGGGCCACCTACAAGGATTTTCAGTCGTCGCTGCAGGAAAACCTCGACCCAAATGTGCCGAAGCTGATGATGGTGACACAGGATTTCAGCCGGGTTTTGCTAAACATTGCCAACAATGCCTTCTATGCCATGCGCGAGAAAACGCTGAAAGGTACCACGGTACCTTCTTCCTTTCAGACCAGCACACGTCTCAACAATGACCGGGTAGTGATTATTATGACGGATAACGGTCCCGGCATACCGAAATCCTACCTCGACAAAATCTTCCAGCCCTTCTTCACCACCAAACCTACAGGACAGGGAACAGGACTCGGCCTCAGCATCAGCTATGATATCATCAAGGCACACGGAGGCACCCTGCAAGTGGACAGCATCGAAAACGAAGGCACCACCTTCACCATAGAAATTCCCGTAAAGAGTATATAGCACATGGCCATTAAACTACTGGTCGTTGACGACGAACAAGATATAGAGATGCTCTTCCGGCAGCGGTTACGCAAGCTGCTGAAAGAAGGGTTGATTGAAATACAATTCGCCTTTTCGGGAGAAGAAGCACTGCGCTATCTCTCCGAAATGGAAGAACCAGACATCGCATTGATTCTCTCAGACATCAACATGCCGGGAATGTCGGGATTTGAACTACTGCAAAAGGTATTGCAGCGGTTTCCCGAGATGAAAGTGATGATGATCACGGCGTATGGCGACGAAGAACATCAGGAAAAAGCGAGATCGCTCGGCGCCTATGACTTTCTCACCAAGCCACTTGACTTCAAAGAACTGGAACTGCGGCTGCTGAATGCCGGACAAAACGAAGACGAAACCGACGAATGAACCAACTGATTGCGATAGTCTTTCTACTGTTCTCTGTGTTGCCTGCGGGTGCACAGAAAAAGCCGGCTATTGTCAATCTGAGTCTGACCAAACCGGAGAAAGCCATTCTGTACATTGGTGTCGATAATATTCTCTCTGTACGCGGAGAGATGCCGGGCAAATACTTTCATCTGGAGCGGAGCAATGGTCCGCTGGAGCTCAAGGCCGGCACACAGCTCCGGGCAGTACTCCGTTACGAAGCAGCCGGCCGCGACACGTTCCGGCTCTATGCAGGCGATGATCTCATTGCAGAAAAAATTTATGAAATCATTCCCACCGGTAACTACGGAGCGAAGCTGGACCAAACTAACGACAGCGTAGTAACGAAATCAGCTTTGATCAAAGCCAAACGAGTAGTAGCCACCATGCCCGGCACCTATTACAAACCTGTCGAAAAAATAGTACTCTATACAATCACTGCGATGCAGGGCGGACGAAAAATCAGGCAATGGAAAAACGAAGGAGCTACCTTCAGCGAGTCCTTCGCCACTGCTGTGTCTGACTTGCCGGCCGGTACTGTCCTCCACTTCGACGGAATAAAAATCAGTCATAAAACGAAAGGGCTTCTTCCTGTGCCCCCCTTCCGTATCACACTACAGGATTAGCAAAACCCAACACCATGTCAGAAAGTATACACATCCTTTTCGCCGACGACGAAGTAGATCTGGAAGCGCTCATCAAGCAACGCTTCCGCAAGCAGATCCGTGAAGGCATTCTTCAGGTCAGCTTTGCGCACAACGGAGAAGAAGCCATTCAGAAAATACGCGAAGATCATTCGATCGGCATCCTGGTAACCGACATCAACATGCCGGTGATGGATGGTCTCACGCTGCTCAATGAACTGAAATCCATTGAGCGACCCATGCGTGCCATTGTAGCCTCTGCCTACGGCGATATGGGCAATATCCGTACGGCGATGAACCGTGGTGCCTATGACTTCGTTACGAAGCCCATCGACTTCACCGACCTCGAGACCACCATTCAGAAAACCATTGACGATTTAAAAGTATTGCTGGATGGATTACAGGCTAAAGAAAATCTGAGTGTAGCCGTTGAAGAAAAAGAGATGGCGGAACGGAGCGCGGCCTTCAAGCAACAGTTCCTTGCTAACATGAGTCACGAAATCCGCACACCGCTCAATGCCGTAGTAGGGATGACCAATCTCCTGCTCGACAAAGGTCCCCGCGACGACCAGATGCGGTACCTCACGGCGATGCGACAGGCGAGCAACAACCTGCTCAACATCATCAACGACATCCTCGACATCTCCAAGATCGAAGCCGGCAAAATCATGCTCGAAGAAATCGACTTTGATTTGCCCTACACCGTTGACGGCGTATATCAGACCCTGCACCTCCGTGCCGAAAGTCAGAAGCTCAAACTCGAATACCATATTGCGCCCGAGATTCCCAGGTGGCTCAAAGGTGATCCTACCCGACTCACGCAGATTCTCATCAATCTCACCGGCAACGCGATCAAGTTTACACCGGAAGGAGGCACAGTCACCATCAATATCAAACTCGAGCAGGCGGGCGATCCCAACTGGGTACGTTTTGAAGTCACCGACACCGGTATCGGCATCTCCCCTGATCAGATCAGTAAAATCTTCGAAAGCTTCTCGCAGGAAAGCAGTGATACCACCCGCAAGTACGGTGGCACCGGACTGGGACTCTCCATCTCCAAAAACCTGGTGGAATTACAGGGCGGCACCTTACAAGTGAGCAGTACCAAGGGCGTCGGAACAACGTTCTGGTTTCTGATTCCGTTTAAAACAGGAGAAGAAATCAAGCAGGAAGAGAGGACCATTGACACTTCCAATATGCGTCCGCTGACGGTACTGTTAGCAGAAGACCAGCCCATGAATCAGATGGTCGCCATTGACACCCTCGAAGGCATGTTTCCCGGCATCACCATCGACGTTGCGAACAACGGGCAAGAGGCGGTTGATCATGCTTCAAAGAAAAAGTATGACCTCATCTTCATGGACGTACACATGCCGGTGATGGACGGATACAATGCCACCATCAACATCCGTAATTCGGGTGGCCTCAATGCGCAAAGTCCGATTCTGGCCCTTACCGCCAATGCCGTACGCGAAGAAATCGACAAATGCCTGGCTTCGGGCATGAACCGTCACCTTGCCAAGCCTTTCGAACCCGAAAAACTCAAACAAACTGTAATTGAACTCACTGCATAAGCAATAATGGCCTCAAATTCCCAAGATACGGGGATTTAAAAAGGGACCTGTTCTCACAATTTCTATCTTTACCCCAATGGATCAGACCACACAACTCACCGACCTCAGTTACCTCCGCAGTTTAACCGGAGGTGCAAACGATAAGATGGCGAAATACATTCGCATGTTTCTCACTGGAGCGCCCATCAGCATGCAGCAGATGGATCTTTATCTGGTAAGCAAGGATTACGCAGGATTACGACAGACGGCGCATGCATTAAAGCCGCAACTTGGTTATTTCGGCGCGAAAGGAAGCGAAGAGCTCGTTAAAGAAATTGAACGTCTCTCCGGCGATCAGGTTGACACAGACCGCATACCCGGTTTGCTTGAAAACTTCCGCAAACAATACGATATTATAAGTGCTGAATTAGACAGCGCACTCAAAGAACTCGAAAAATAAAAATCCAATGGCAGACAAAACACTCATCTACATTGTAGATGACGAACCACTTCAGCGCGAATTGCTGAAAGATAACCTTGCAAAGATGTCGGGGTACGAAGTGCACGAGTTCCCAACCGGCGAAGAATGTCTGGCTGCTGCTAAAGTGCGTACACCTGAAATTGTTTTCCTCGATTATTATCTGAACTCACAGGTAAAAGACGCGATGGATGGTATCGATGTTCTGAAGGAACTGAAAAATCTCTATCCTGAAATGGAAGTCGTGATGATTTCCGGACAAGATAAAATTGAAATTGCTGTAAACACCATGAAGTATGGTGCTTTTGATTATATCGTTAAAGGCGAAGGTGCCTTTCTGCGTGCAGAAAAAGTCATCTTCAATATTTACCGTTACAAAAAACTCGCCGGCAATGCCAGCCGTTACAAAAAGCTGATGGTCTTGTTTGGTATCGGTATGTTGCTCATGATCATTCTGGTGATTTTCCTCCAGATGAACGGGTATATCAGGTCGAGTCCGGGATGGATTTGATACGGCGGTCATCTCGATACAACCATACGGCGGTCATCTCGATACAACCATAAAGTATAAAGAGAAGTTAAACGATGTTTAACTTCTCTTTTTTACTTTATGGTCACTCGATGATCTTACATTTTACTCGATGACCTTACATTTTACTCGATGACCTTACATTATTCTCGATGACCTTGCATTTTACTCGATGACCTTTTATTATTCTCTGTGACCTATGACTTTACTCTTAAGCCTGCAGCATTGTAGCCTGTAGCATGCAGCATTGTAGCCTGAAGCTTGTAGCTTGCTCCCGCAGCTCGCTGCGGAACTGTAGCCTGCAGCCTGAAGCAAAAAACGGCTGCTGTGCAGCCGTTTTTTGTAATAACCGGACCCACCGGCATTTGCCCTAATCCTATTCATTGACCATGAATATTCGCCGGTGGAATCCGGTATGCCGGTTAGTTTACGATCAATTTACCCGGAACCACAACATCATCCTTAAACCTTAACTGATAAGAATAATTTCCTGCCGGGAGAGTTGGCAACTGCAGCTGCGTAATCCCGTTTCTGTTTTCCAGCTGATGTACCAATCGGCCATTTGAATCATAGAGAAAATACTGAACAATTTTCTCTATACCCTCAGAAAACCGGATGCTGCCACCTGAACGAACCGGATTGGGATACGATAACACAATTCGATCAGAGTGAACCTCACCGGTCGCTGTTACTGCACTCACATCGTATAGAATAACTTGTGTAGCACCGTTTCCGGCGAGCAATTTCGTTCCATCCTTCGACCATTGTACACAATACACAATAGTTCCTGAAGTGTCAGGGATAGACGCCAGTTGGGTTCCGGTCTGGAGGTCCCATATACGGATCGTAGCATCAGCAGAAGCACTGGCGATAAAACGATCATCCGGAGAAATATCAACACGCATCACATCACCTGAATGTCCGCTGATGGTACGGATAACGGCTCCTGTATTCGCATTCCATACTTTAATTTTATCGTCACGGGAGCCGGTTACTACGATAGAATCATTTGATGTAAACTTAGCAGTCATCACATCGCTGGAATGACCGGTAAATGTGCGTACAATACCACCGAACAGATTATGGATCTTGGCTTTATCGTCGGATGCGCCGGTCAGAATCCACTGCTGCGAATGACTGAACGAAGAAGCCCAGATTAAACCCGTATGCGCATTAATATTGGAAGTGAACATTTTTGAAGGGATATCATAGGTTCGATAGTTATTGTATCCTCCGATAAGTAATGTATTACCTGACGAATCAAAGTCAACAGATAAGGCTGCTGCATTACCTGTTACAATCGTATCGGTAATGACAGGTGAGGGTCCCGAATAATCGAACAAGAGCAGATTTCCGGTTTCTTCAGCTGCGACGAACCTGGTTCCGCCTGCACTGAATTTTACCCCTTGCACACAATACAAAGTCGTATCGAGCTGGTAATCCCATATCATTGTTCCATTAGCTGCATCAAAAATGCGCACATGCGCTTCATGACATTCGGAACCGGTAAGCACAAGATTGCCATCTCCCGAAAAAGAGGCATCATAGGTTGCCCGTTGCTGCGGATGTGAATAATTAAGCCAAACGATACTCTGCCCGCTCATTACAGAAGGAGCGAACAACATGACGAATAATACAAAAATCTGTTTCATGTTAATCAGCCTTTACCAATCGGGTCGTTTCAATAAAATCGTCTGTTTGAACTTTCAATATATAGATACCTGCAGGCCAATCAGAAGTTTGTAATTCCAGCACAGAATTGTCACCTGTGATTAACGAAGCTGCATTGTACACCATTCGACCCTGCTGATCATACACCGAAATATCAGCTTCTGTTGACTGGATATCTTCAAGAGAAATAAAGAACTGAGACGTAAATGGAACCGGCCAGGCTGCAATGTGATGCTGATCATCGGCAATACGATTACATTGCACACGGATCACTTTTTTGTAAGCAGACATTTTGGAGCAACCGGCCCAATTCGTAACCCGTACACGATAACTGCCGGGCATACTTGTTGCATATTGAGAGGTGATAGCGCCGGCAATCACATTACTGCCTTTGTACCATTGATAGGACAAATTATTTCCGGTGCTGGCGTTCATAGTCAAAGACGTACCGAAACAAATCGTATCAGTACCGGAAGGCGTAATGGTAGAAGAAGGATTGTTCACTACCCGATAACTTGTTGTTGTAGGATCGCCGGTTTCAGCAGGAGAAGTTGACACCACCCTGAAGAGGTAACCAGTGCCAGCGGGCATATTCGAAGGAATTACGCAATTAATAGTTGCCGGACCAGTTCCGGTGGCTGTTCCTACGGCAGTAGGGTTGGCGAAGCTTCCATTCTTATCACTCATCTGTACGGTAAAGACATTTGATGAATCGAACGCGAAATGAATTCCAAAGGTCAGAGTAAAGCTCTCACCTTTGCAAAACGGAGCTCCGGTTACTGAAGTGATGTTCATTTCATAATGGGCATTTGCCGACAGTGCTGCTGCCAGACAAATCACAAGCGATAATAGTTTTTTCATAGTTGCAGATATTTGTTTGGAGTTTTTGAATTACAGGATTGTGAGACTCATTCTTCAAGAAACCCGGAAGTGCCTGTTGTGCCCTAATCCTATTCATGACCATGAATATTTACAGACAGCTTCCGGGAGTATTTTCAATGCTTCAATTTGTAAGAACGATAGTATTAATGTGTTTTTTCAGAAACCCGGAAGTGCCTGTTGTGCCCTAATCCTATTCATGACCATGAATATTTACAGACAGCTTCCGGGAGTGTTTTATGAAGGGTGATTATTTGTTGTTGACAGAAAAACAGGATGTCCGGAAATGCCCACGCGTGCCCTAATCCTATTCATGACCATGAATATTATGCAGGCAAATCCGGAGTCATCCTGTTTATCTGACACTGTTCTTTTACAGATGAATAAATGGAAGATCAACTTTCGAAAGAACCTCCGGAAATGCCTGTTGTGCCCTAATCCTATTCATGACCATGAATATTTACAGGCAAATCCGGGAAGTTCTTTTTGTTTACTTTTTTGAGGTATAGTCCTTAACCAGCTTATTAATCCGGAATAACTTAAACAGTATTCCAACGGCTAACAATACAGAACCCGTCCATAACAGAGTAGAAGTTTCCATATCATTAATGTTTCTCTGTTTCAGGATGCATACATAATCCAACGATGCGATGAAAAACATCATGAAGGCTGGAGAGCGCTTTCTTCACAGCTTCGTCGCTGGCTTTGTTATCGATATCTTTCTTTAATGCGGCAGCTCCGGTTTTCAAATCAGCAACTGCTGTCTTCACTTTTTCGTTGTTCAGATTGTCCGGAATTTTTGAAGCAGCGAGTGCCTCAGCCTTGGTTTTAAACTCGTCGATGCGGGTGCGGATTGGCTCCAGATTTCCTTCTTCGGAAGGATGAAAGGTCTGCGACATAACGCCGTGAAACGCTTTCAGTTCGGGCCAGGAATCAAATACAGATTTATTGTCCTGACTATATGCAGTGACAGCGGCCAATACAAAGAGTATGGCCATGAACATTTTTTTCATGAGATTAATTTGAATGAATAGAATGATTGATCATCATCCTTACGGATGAATACAGCGCATTATATCTCCAGCCGGAGATTATAAGACATGCAGGAAATGATCAGGCAATGGATGGCGGATGGAAAACAGATGATCTGTATCCGCTGATTTCAAAAGGTTCATTCTCAATTACCGGTTTGGTTTCCTGCTGCTGATAAACGATCAACTGTATTGGGTTCGAAACACCACCGGAAACGATTTCATTTTTTTCTTTCACCGAAGAACTTTGCTCGCGCGACTCTGTCTGCTGCATTTCTTTCTTCAAATAACACTTCCCGTGACAACAAGAATTTTTCACCTCTTTATTCACGCAAAGCTCTTTCGCGATATAGTTCAAATTAATTTCATATCCTGCCCATACGATCAGCTGACTCAGCGATTGCATGAGAATGGTTAGTACTAAAAGGATGCTCAGGATACGACGCATAGCGCCAAATTTAGGGATTAATTTAACCTCACAACTACTTTCGGCCTGAGCCGGATTAAAAAACTCATAAACATCTGTCTTTCTGATAAATAAAAATGAATTCATATATCATTGACCCTTAGGCTGCAACGCCGGAAGAATTAATTCCGTCTATCCAATATATAAACTACAGCCATCGAATAAAACAATTTGCAAAAAAAACAGTAGACGATTACCTTTATCCAATCCAACAAACACCCAAAACCATGAAAACAAAATTATTGCTGGCCGGGCTGCTGATGACCGCGGGTCTCACGCAGGCACAGTACGGTCACCGAACGTATTACAAAGACACCCTCTCCACCGAATGGTTTAATGACGGACTCATTACTGACCAGTTACTGGCAAGTAACAAACCCGTTTACATTGGAGTCGGGCGGATACAATCGCCCGGATCAGGTGTTTCAGCCATCGAAAGATCACGTTTTGTCAGGGTAAAGTTTGATGGCACATCTCAATACAACCGACGTCTTAATATTTTTAAAAACGGAGCCGAACTGAGCAGTCGTCTGAATGGAGTAGCGGAAGGCAGCAATGCGTTTGTTATTTCAGGCACCGTTTCAGGTGCACACCTGAATCCCAATCCGATTGCCGGGGGATCTGATGTATTACTGATAAAAACTAACGCTACCGGATTACCGACAAACTCCTGGAAAATTGATCTTGGTGGTGCCGATGAGGCGCTGGTGACCCGTCGTTCAACGAAAACCTCGACCAACTTTTTTACTGCAGGAAAAACAACAAGCCCCGGAGCGGCGGGATATGCTTTCATCGCCCGACATTCTGCTTCCGGTACAATCTCCTGGCTAAAGAAATTTACTATTCCCTGTAACGGTGGATTAGCCAACACTGAAATCACATCGCTTGTGCAGGACTCTGCCAGTGGCAATGTAGTTGTGGTTGGAAATTATACAGCCATCGGCAGTAACTGCAGCGGGGCGTTCATTGCAAGATTCACCAATGGAGGTGCCCTAAGCTGGCTCTACACCTATAATTCTTCATCATATACCGGCCTCTCCTTCCAGAGCATACGTGAAACGTCTGTTCCGAAAGTGTACGCTATTGCTGCACATGCAATTTCTGCCGGGGCTGGAGGATATCGTCCGATTCTGATTAAAGTTACCACTTCAGGTACTGCACCGGTTATCAACTTCGCAACGATGTACATTACACCCAACCCCACACCGAACTTCCCGATAACCTATCAGAAATCGTGGGACGTAGTCAGCAGAATCAACGCTGCAGGTGCTGAAGAGTTTTTCCTGTGCGGGGAAACCGGCTACACTTCCGGTCTGACAGATGGTAATATCATTAAAACCAATTCGGGGGGAGCTTCTATCAGCTGTCGCTTCTATTTTGGCGCAGGAAACCAGGCACTCTATGCGATCGATAAAGTAAACAATACAGGTACTCCCGGCGATGGCCTGGCAGCGTTCGGCCGATGGGATCAGTACAATTCAACGGGGCTGGCCATTGGCTCAAGAAGCTGGCTGGTAAAAAGCTATTTCAATATGGTATCAGGATGTTATGAAATTTCCTCTACGCCAACCGGCACCAGTGTTACTTTACCAGGCACTCCGTTGACGGTGACTCTGCAAACCACTTATACAGCCGATAGTCTGCAAACACAAAACAGTAATCAGCTCAATGCTACCTTATGCTGGAATACCACGATTACGAATGGTTCCAATGTACGCTTAACAGAAGAAGGAGAAGACGAAACCATGATAAGCGACGCCATGATGGATGTTGTGGTTTATCCGAACCCTGTTTCTGATGAGATGCCTGCAACGATGCAGGTAACCGTAACCGAAGCAAGTACGGCTGAACTGGTAATTGTCGATGTAACCGGTCGTGTGATCGAACGTCAGCAACGTGATTTCATTGAAGGAATGAATGAAATGCTGCTCAATACTGATCAATGGCAAACCGGAATGTATCTGATCCAGCTTTCAACGGCAAGCGGACAGAAATCCGTAACCCGTCTGATGGTAAAATAAAAGAATGACCAGTTAAGAAAAAGGCTGCCTGAACAGGTGGCCTTTTTTTATGGATGCATGGCAATGTACGTAAGTGCACCGGCAACATATCCGATTAACGCATACAATGAAATCCGTTTCAGGTACCAGCCGAAAGAAATTTTCTCCATGCCCATTGCTGCCACACCAGCTGCTGAACCAATGATCAGAATACTGCCGCCTGTGCCGGCACAATAAGCCATGAACTCCCAAAGAAAATCATCCATCGGGTAAATAGCGAGATCATACATCCCCATACTTGCAGCCACCAGCGGAACGTTATCTACAATGGCCGATAATACGCCAATGCTCATTACAATTACAGACAGATTCCCTATCTGATCATTCATCCATTGCGCGAGATTATTCAGGATATGGGTACTTTCCAATGCTGAGATGGCAATCAGAATACCCAGAAAAAACAGGACACTGGGCGTATCGATACGTTGCAAAGCCCGGCTAACGGAATAATATTCCTTCTGCTGATCATCTTTCCTGCGATGTATAAATTCCACTACGGCCCATAGCGTACCTAACCCAAACAACACACCCATGAACGGAGGAAGGTGCGTCACTGTTTTAAATACCGGAACAAAAACAAGAGCACCGACACCAACAAAGAAAACTGTATTTCTTTCACGTTGAGTAGCTATGCTTACCTGCTCAAGGCTCACTTCTTCATCGGTTACAACTCCTTTCATTCTGAAAGAAGCCATCAATAATGGTATCAGCAAACACACAACGGAAGGCAGAAATACAGTCTGTATAATGTTCAATGCAGAAATCTGTCCGCCGATCCACAACATAGTAGTGGTCACATCTCCCATGGGGGACCAGGCACCACCTGCATTTGCAGCAATAACAATCATTCCCGCAAACATCATCCGGTCTTCCTGATCGTTCAATAATTTCCGGCAAAGGGAGACCATCACGATCGTCGTTGTAAGGTTATCCAGTACAGCAGACAGGAAAAACGAAAGAACAGAAATAATCCATAACAACTTTGCTTTTTCACGCGTACGGATAGCCGAAGTGATCAGCGAAAACCCATCGTGCGCATCAATCAGCTCAACAATGGTCATGGCAGCCATCAGGAAAAAGAGAATCCCGGCTGCGTTACCCAGATGATGATCGAGTGCGCTGGTCACTTCCTCCGGCGAACCGGGAGTCATCAGGATCCATACCGTCCACACCAATACACCGGTCAGCAAAGCCGAAGCCGACTTATTGATTTTCAGCGGGTGTTCGAGGGTGATGAACAGATACCCTATGACAAATATGCTAATCAGCAGTGCATCCATAAGCTGCAAAATAAGCCGAAACCAACCAGATTACCCCTACCCGCTCACCGATTTTTTTGATTCAGGTATAAATTGTAGGTTTGTTGTTCAACCCAAACCTGATATGGCGAATAAGATCTTTACAACGAAGTCAATAGAACGGCTGATGAAAGAATCATCCGGCGAGCATGATGGCGAACACACACTGAAGCGTACACTTGGTAAAACCAATCTCGTGATGCTTGGGATCGGCGCTATCATCGGTGCCGGTATTTTTGTATTAACGGGTGCTGCCGCTTCTCAACACGCCGGACCTGCTGTTGTCATTTCGTTTATTGTAGCCGGTATAGCCTGTGCTTTTGCCGGACTATGCTACTCTGAATTTTCATCCATGATTCCGATTGCCGGATCAGCCTATACCTACGCTTATGCAACTCTTGGTGAATTCATTGCCTGGATTATTGGCTGGGATCTGATTCTGGAATACCTGTTTGGTGCGAGTACGGTTGCCGTCGGCTGGTCGGGATATGTAGTGAGTTTCCTGAAAGATGTGGGGATACATATACCTGAAAGTCTGTCGAACGCCCCTATCGCTTATGATGCCGCAAATCATGTGTACACAGCTACCGGTGCTTTCCTCAATGTACCGGCAATGTTTGTTGTATCCATTATGACCTGGCTGCTGGTTGTGGGAATCCGCGAATCGGCCAATTTCAACAACGTGATTGTATTCATCAAAGTCACGGTTATCACATTATTTATTATTCTCGGCTGGAAATATATCAACGCCGACAACTGGCATCCCTTCATTCCTGAAAACACTGGAAAGTTCGGTGAATTCGGCTGGAGCGGAGTGATCCGTGCAGCGGGTATCATCTTCTTTGCCTATATCGGATTTGATGCGGTATCTACTGCTGCACAAGAAGCAAAGAATCCGCAAAAAGACATGCCCTGGGGAATTCTGGGATCATTGGTGATCTGCACAATAATATACATCCTGGTTGGACTGGTGATGACAGGCATTGTTCCCTACATGCAACTTAACGATCCTGCACCAATTGCAGTAGCGATCAATGCAACCGGAGAAGGACTTAACTGGTTAAGACCATTTATCAAGATCGGTGCGATTGCAGGGTTGAGTTCTGTTATTCTGGTGATGTTGATGGGACAACCCCGTATTTTCTATTCTATGTCGAAAGACGGGCTGTTACCGGCTTCTTTCAGCAAAGTACATCCGAAATATAAAACGCCGCACGTAACAACCATCATTACCGGCGCAGTAGCAGCAGTAGTTGCAGGTTTATTTCCGATTGGTTTGCTGGGAGAGCTGGTGTCAATCGGCACCTTGCTTGCTTTTGTGATTGTATGCGGTGGAGTACTGGTACTTCGCATCAAACAACCGAATCTGAATCGTCCGTTTAAAACGCCATTGTTTCCATTGACACCGATACTGGGTGTATTATCATCACTCGCGCTGATGTACTTCCTTCCCCTCGACACGTGGATTCGTCTCATCGTTTGGATGGGCATCGGTATTCTGATTTATTTCGGTTACAGTCGCAAGCACAGCAACGTAAGTAATCCGCGATGAAAGAAAATCGCCAACAGCCCCAACAGGAAGAACACTTTAACCGGGCGCTGGGATTCTGGGACGCTACTATGCTGGTAGCGGGATCCATGATCGGATCCGGTATTTTCATCGTTAGTTCGGACATGAGCCGTACCGTAGGTGGCACGGGCTGGTTGTTGCTGCTGTGGATCATCAGTGGAGTGATCACCGTGATGGCGGCATTGAGTTACGGAGAATTATCGGGCATGATGCCAAAAGCCGGCGGGCAGTTCGTTTACATTGAACGCGCGTGGGGAAAGGTAACTTCCTTTCTGTACGGCTGGACCGTATTTACGGTGATTCAAACAGGAGTCATCGCCGCAGTAGCAGTAGCCTTCGCCAAATACACCGGCGTGTTCTTTCCGCAGATTTCGGCTAGCCGCTACGTTATAAACCTCGGCTCCTTCCATATTTCATCCGCGCAGTTGCTGGCCATCGTCTGTATCTTCTTCCTCACCTGGATCAACAGCCGCGGCATTAAAAACGGGAAGTGGATTCAAACCATCTTCACGACAGCGAAACTTCTCGCGCTGCTGTTTCTGATCACCGCGGGCATCTATATTTCCTCCAACTACGACTGGTATCAGCTCAACTTCACTGACATCTGGAAAGCGCAGATGTGGACAAAAACGAACGACAGCTGGACCCTTTCCGATCTCAGCGGAATCGGACTTGTACTTGCTTTGGGCACAGCCATCATTGGCTCTCTGTTCTCCAGTGATGCATGGAACAATGTCACTTTCATTGCCGGAGAAATCAGAAATCCTCAAAGAAATATTCCATTGAGTCTTGTAACAGGCACCGCCATTGTCACCATTCTCTATCTGCTCACCAACATTGCCTACCTCGGATTATTGCCTGTACAAGGAGACCCACATGCAGCCGATGTGATCGGACAAGGGATCCAGTTTGCCGACAATGACCGTGTGGGTACGGCAGCAGCATCGCGTATCTTCGGAGAGAATGCGGCCTACCTGATGGCATTACTCATCATGGTATCCACCTTTGGCTGCAACAATGGAATTATACTGGCCGGTGCGAGAGTGTACTATGCGATGGCCAAGGATGGACTCTTCTTTAAGAAAGCGGCTACACTTAACCGTTATGAGGTTCCCGAGTATGCATTATGGATTCAGGCGATCTGGGCCAGTTTGCTTTGCCTCAGCGGCACTTATGGTGATCTGCTCGACTATACCACATTTGCCAGTCTGCTCTTCTACATCGTAACCATTGCCGGCATCTTTATTCTCCGCAAACGTGAACCGGATGCTCCCCGTCCGTACCGTGTTATCGCCTATCCCTTGCTTCCTGTCCTGTACATTCTACTGGCCGCAGCTGTTTGTCTGATCCTGCTCTACACCAAACCACAGAACACCTGGAGCGGATTGTTTATTGTTGCACTGGGCTGGCCGGTGTATTATTTCTTTATAAGGAAAAAGTAGAAGTATCCGATAAAGTTTTATTTGCCACAACTTGTATAAGAAAGTAAGGACAGGTCGCAACCCTACATCATCCGAGTTCCATCTTCTTTTTACTTTCATCACCACCTCTTCCATCAAGTCAGGAATATTTCCGGGGCTAACATTACCCCCCCTTTTTTTATCCTGTTGAAGGGGTTATTTTTACCCTTGCTACCACTTAGACTTGATTTTACTTTTAATGAAACTTAAAACTTCATCTTATGAAAAATCTATTTCTTAAGTCAATTGGGGGGGGTATTGTACTGGCAATCAGTACGATAAACGCCTCTTTCGCGCAATCAACTTGCGCTAGTTTTGCCAGCTGTAATCAACCGGTTCGTACAATTTACACGGCTACCACCCACGCGGCAGGTGCAGAAAACACAGGATGTGATATTTTTAGGGGTACGATGCAGGGGGCTACAGATGATTTTGTTGCAATGGCTTGGGATGGTACCTCGCCAGGTGTTTTATGCAGAGTTTAATGGGATGAGTAGTACTTTGCCTTTAAGCCGGGCAGATGCCTATGACCCGGATGTTGCCTTACTCCAACGTAGCAATTGTAACTACGGCTATCCATATGTGTTAGTAGCTTACCTGACAAGCGATCCTAAAGTCGTAAACCTTGAAATTTACGGCATATTCGGAACACCAACTCTACCGGTACCGGTAAATCTTGTGCTTCTGCAAACTATAAATATTGCAGCAACTTTACCTCCTGGGACTCCTAAAACAATAGTAGGGTCAACTATCAATATCGATAGCGATCAGTTTGATAAGTATGTGGTGGTTTGGGATCATCCCGATTTTGTGAATAATAAATCCCGCGTGTATTGTTATACCGGCTATATGAATAATAATTGTACGCTTAGTTCACAGGGTGCGATTGTTTTGCCTTTACAAAGCGGTGTTACGCCAGGTGGCAGCAGCTGGTCAACGGTACAGGCTTACCAACCGGATGTAAGTATTTATACAGTGAACAACTGGCCAACGCAAGGGAATCAGGATATCGAAATTCAGTTTGCCTATGTTGCTGATAACAGTGAAAAAGTAATTTTTGAGCCGGAGAAATTCTGGGATGTGTACAATGCACAACTAACTAATCTTACGCACGGGCAGTTGATATTTGGGAGTGTTCAAGCCGCTGGTCCATTGGTAACAAGTGGGAAATTTGACGTTAATACAATTTCGTATAGTTCACCATCCGTTGCGGTCACAAAATCCGCTGGTCCCGGAACAGGAGGACAACAGCCCAATTATGGGTATAGTGTGGTGGTTGGATCTAGTGTCGATGATAACAATGGAATTCCATTCAATTATATTTTAGGGTATGTATATTCTTATGATAATGGGATAGGCGGAGAACATTATCAAACATTTTCATACGGCGGCGATCCTTTAGCAAACACTAATCATCAAGTCGGAACAACCGGCTGGCCTGGCTTTCCTAATATCCCAATTTTTGATTTTAATGAATCAGGTTTTTATTCCAATTACTCTCCCAAAATCACCTATGACCGCCGTTCATTCAACGGGAATCTGGGGAATGCAGGCTATTTAACGATGGCCTGGGGCTTTGCAGATTTAACTTGTGGTGAACAGGCTCCGGTTAGTATGTATGGTCAGGTAATTGATGGTAGTAAAATAGCAGGAACACTTCACGAGCATAATAACCTGAATATTGTAACAGCTCCGAGTGTAAATAGTGGTACATTTCAAAATGAATGGGGGTTATCACTGGCAGGTGAGCAAGGTTTTAATCTGCTATGGGCCTGGCTGGAAGATGATGTAAACGGCACACGGTATGTGAAATATAAACTCAGTCCTTCCGGCAGAAATTTACGTGAGAGTGAAGAAGCGGGTATAATAAGTTGTAATCCGTTGGTGAAATTTGACGGTGATCAATCTCAACTGAGGATAACAAGCGAATGTTCTGAATGGATGAATGGATTATATGAAATATTTTCGGTAACCGGCCAGCTAATTTATTCGGGGAGTTATCAGACCGATGCAACAGGATCAAAATTCCGTATTAAAACCTTGCCGCCATCGGTGTACCTGCTTCAGTTAACGAATACAAATCAACAGCGCCATGCGGAAAAATTCATTGTTCATTAAAGGCATGCTGGTACTGATAACCCTGTTGAATGCAACGGGGTTATCAGTTGCCCAAACATATTATCAAAAATTGGGCGAATGGCAAATTGATAATACATCAAGTAATGGTCAAGTACTCAATTTATCTTACTCTACTTTGGATAAAATTGTGTTGCTAGGTAATTACGCATCAATCGGTGCATTAGGATCCATGAATATTAATTATCAAAGCAGTTGTGGTATTACAGGAGACTATTTTTATCTGGAATTCGACTCAATGCTAACCTATAAACGCATGTTTAGATTAGGAGGATTGGGAACAGAAAGAGATTTGCAGGCAGTCTATACACAAAAATACGATCGTGACACTTTAGTTTTCGTCGGTATGTCAATGAATCCGGATACCGGTTGCGATATACACAGTACACCACGTGGTGGTGGGGCTGATATCTGGATGGTGTTATGTGATACTCTCGGTACTGTAAAAAATGAAAGGCTGGTTGGAACATCTTCCTCAACTAATGATCAAGTGCGTTCATGTGTTTTTCTGGACACCTGTATTATACTGAATATAGCCACTGATTTCATCCAGTTTCCAAATGGAGATTTATGGAATACACCTCCTCCTTGCATTAATTGCCCGCCATACCCTAGTTCGTCCTTGCTGAACTTAAGTACCTTCAATTATTCCTTGCAGAAAACGAGCGAGAAATATATTGGACCCACCAACGGGAATAATTTAGGTACATTATTGTATGACAGTGTACATCATTGGTTATACCTGGTGGGTATGGTAAATACCACCCAGCCTAACGTTATGGATGTTACGCAAACAGGTACAGGCAATGATGTATGGGTGGTAAAAATGGATGAGCAGTTGAATATACTCTGGGATAAACGATTGGTAACTCCTTTTGAGGAAGATGTTATAACAACTGTAAAATTTCTTCCCAATGGACACATACTTGTTTCGGGAGGAACACCTGACTATTATGGGGCAGGATTGCAAGGTACACCAAGGGGTGATATAGATGTTTTTCTATATGAATTTGATACTACCGGCATTCTTGTAAATGATCGTTGTTATGGAACAGCCGGTGATGACGCCGTTGGCCCAATTTCAGTTCTGAACAATGGGCTTATTATGATGTCTATTCGAACCAGAGACGGTGTTTCAGGTGATAAAACCGAACCGTCAAGAGGAGGATCCGATATGTGGTACCTGTTTCTGGATGCGAACCTGAACATTGTTTACCAGAAAACACTTGGTGGTGCAGGTGAAGATGAAATGGTAGTTTATACCGGAAATATATCCCGAGATGAAGCCATATATGAATGGCCGGATGGTTCAATATTGGTCAATATAAGGAGTTCTTCAGGAATTTCGGGTGACAAAACCATACCTGCATCCTCTACCAATCTTGCCAACAGGGACCACTGGCTAGTCCGTTTCCTTCCGGGATTACTCACAGGGCTAGATGAATTCCCCACTCTTATTACAACACCATTTGTGTATCCTAACCCAACAAACGGTGCAATAACAATACAGGTGGAGAATGCCACTAACTATAGGATCATACAACCGGATGGAAGAATCTTATTGCAACGAACAGAATCTACTGCAGATAAATTTATCGTAGATTGCAGTAGCTGGTCGTCGGGTGTTTACATTGTAGAAGTTTTACAGAAGAACGGCACTAGGTGGTTGAATAGAATTGTGAAGGAATAATTTAATTTCAGGTCTTGCAATGTTAGGACAGGTCGTGATTTGTCCTTACAACAATTTAAACTTATGTTATCAGAAGAATCTCTTTAGCATGAGTTGAACATTCATTCAAAAAAAATAAGGACAGGTCGCGACCTGTCCTTACAACTATTCAAATCTATTTTATCAGAAGGTAAACCGTAATGTTCCGAACACATTTCTTCCCGGCGCATTGATACCGCTTGCAAACACCCGGTATTGTGTATCGAAGATATTATCGACACCCACCTGCAGCGCGATGAGTTTATGCAGCTGGTACGAAGCGCGCATATTCACGGTAAACCAGGCCGGCATACCTTCGGCGGTTGCATACTGGAGATTGTCTTCTCCACTGCCGGAATAATCTTTCAGTTTTTTCCAGCCATTGTAGTTTACGAAGAAGTCAGTACTGAACTTTTTATGCGTATAGTTCAAACCAAGACGCGCATAGAACGGAGGAATATGATCCAGCGGAACATCCACACTATCCGTTTTAACACGACCATAAGTATACGTTGCGCTGAGAGAAAGAACAAAATCTTCGAGTAAACGTGTACGGTAAGAAGAAGTGAATCCATAGATATACGCACGATCCTTATTCTGACTGGCCAGCACCTGGCTCAATACGCCATCATATACAATTGAATCTTTACCCTGATACTTATATGTATCCGTAACAATCACGTCGTAATAGCTTGTATAGAACAAAGTATTTTCCCAACTTGTTTTACCATCGTAGATTTTTGTGATTCCCAATTCACCGGTAACGGTTTTTTCCGGCTTGATGTCCTCATTCGGAACAATAATGGCACCTTGTGAAGTCTCGAATACTTTAGACAGATCGTCCACATTCGGCACACGGAAACCGGTGCTCAGTAAGGCCGTAAATTTCAGGTCATCATTTGCAACATGAATCAATCCGATGCTTCCTGAATACACGAAATTACCCTGATTCACTTCACGGAACGGGAACTTAAAGAACGTAGTATCATTAAACGTCGATTTCAGAGTGGTATATCCCAAACGGATACCATCGGTGAGCGTCAGTGCGTCGTTGATTTTCCAGCTGTCGGTAGCATAAATGGCAACATTCATCATACTGTTATCTCCATCCGGGTAACGGGTATCGAGTTTATCTTTTTCACCGGTAATGACATCTACTTGTTCGGCTGTAGATGAAAGTGTATTATACTGTGCATCGATTCCGACATTGAGTTTATACTCCTCGGAAACATGTTTGAAATCGATATTCGCTCCCATCACATTTACTTTTTCTACACGATGCTGCAATCCGGTACGTCCGAACCGGCGCTGATGACGGCTTTCTTCAATCGCCTGATAATTCACACCGGCATGCATCGAACTGAAGAAACCACCGCTCATTTTGGTGTTGAAGTCGTAGGCGATCAACATACGGTCGGCAGGACCATAGTACCATTCTGCATTACGCAAGCCTGTGCCATCAGGATCGGTCAGACGGTCATAGCGCGGAATGTCGTTAGTTGTTGAATACTGAATATTCAAGCCATGCGTGGTATGATCGCTTTGCCTGTAGAGAAGTTTTTCTACGATGTCAATTTGCTGATAAGCACTTTGCACCTGAAGATAACGATCATCGTTCTTCACCAATGAATCCACCCCATTAAACGTTTCTACATAGAAGGGGCGGGTACCAAACTCTCCGCTGTAGAATGGATTCTGGTTAGTACCTCCACGCAGATCACCGAAATCAGAGAACGTTATGGAAGTATAAGATGCTAGCTTTTGTCCGCCGATATTAAAATCTGCATGACCAGTAAACTCATCATTGGCCGAGCCAAAACGGGTAAAGGCATTTACCTTGAGTTTCATTTTCTCACCAGACTCAGCAAACATTGGTTTCATGGTGAACATATGAATAACGCCACCCAATGCATCGCTGCCGTACATGGTTGAACTCGGACCGAACAACACCTCCACACGGTCGAGGCTGTTATTGTCAACGCTGAGGATATTCTGCAAGTGGCCGCCGCGGTAAATCAGGTTATTCATGCGTACGCCATCCACTACCAGCAGAATACGACTCGCTTCAAAGCCGCGGAGGACAGGCGAACCACCACCCATCTGACTGCGTTGTGTAAAGATGCCGGCCGTATTGGAAATCAGATCTGCTGTTGTTTGTGCGGCAGCATTTCGTATCTCCTTCGCCGTTAGCACCTGCACCTGCTGAGAAACGGTGCGACGGGTTTCCTCTGTTTTATTGGCAGAGATAATTACTTCATTGAGAGAATTGGTATTGGTTGTATCTTTTTGTTCCTGCGCAAATGCCGATGCCGTACAAAGGCAGATTGCAGCAAGGAGTAGCTGTTTTTTCATAGATAGAATTGAATAGAATGATAACTATCCGCCGTGAAATTCATCACAGCAGAACCAGAATTGAGTAAGGAAAACGAATTATGAAATCAACTCCGGAGGTGGTCCCTGAAAATCTCCGTTAAAGGAGGAAAGGTCGGGTATCCAATCGAGTGAGGAACTGTTATTCAAAATTAAGACGGTTGGCTGCAGTGTGGGATGCTGCATCTGCAGATACGATAAAAAGGATAACTGCAAGACACCACTCAGCAAGCGACCTTTATCTTCGCGGCCATGCCGGATAAACTTTTTCAGTGAACGCAGCAGTGATTCTTCTTTATGATCACGAATAACCCGGAGTACAACTTTCCCGCCCTCCTGTTTATCTGAAATCACATCAAACATCTGGCCGTCCCATCTGATTTCGCGAGCATCAACCTTGGCAGATTTATATTCTTCAAAAGTGAGTACCAGCAATTCAGATTCGGTTTCGGCACGCAACATCTCTTCGCGCATCTCTTCCCGGATCATTTCCTGCTGGATGGTATAACACATCATCATCCCTCCGGACTGAAGAATGACCAAAAACAACAATACAATTGAAACGCAGGATTTCATCTCGTGCTAATTTAGCAAAAAGGTGAAATTCACCTGGAAAACAGGAAAAAAAGTACCCGAATGATTCAAAGAAGTCCAAGTTCCTTGCAGACCTTCTCAGCAGCCACCTGTTCGGCCTTCTTCTTCACATAATCCGTTGCGACCGCCTTCTCCTGCCCATCAATCACCAGGCGAATCGTAATCAGGCGGGTTTTGGCATCTTCTGAAATCGTATCAAACACTACACTGTGCTTTTCTTTCTGTCCCCAGTTAAGAATGAGACTTTTAAAATTCTTTTCTGTCGATTCAATTTCGGAAAGATCCACGTGCGGGCGGACGATCCGGTTGAGGATATATCGTTGCGTTGCTTCGTACCCTTTATCGAGATAAATCGCACCGATGAACGCCTCAAATGCATCACCGTACATACTGCGATAAGAACCCGGGCCGGTATCTTTCTGCAGCATTTCGTCGATGCCGATTTTCATAGCCAGTTGCTTGAGATTTTCGCGGCTCACTATTCGGCTACGCATCTCCGTTAGAAACCCTTCGTCTTTCAGCGGATATCGTTTAAACAGCAATTCTGCCACGACGGCCCCCAATACGGCATCACCGAGATACTCGAGACGTTCGTTGCTGAGGCGGGCTCCGGAAGCTGTTTCCAGCGCGAGACTTCTATGACTGAAGGCGAGTTTATACAATGAGAGATTGCCGGGATAAAATCCCAGAAGGCTATGCAGGGAACGAATCAGTTGTTTTTCCTGTGCATCCGCCTTTAAAAAGAGCCGGATCAGGGTATGCAGTGCCAAACCTCAGGCTTTATACTTTTTAACGATGATAGAGGCATTATGTCCGCCAAAACCAAAAGTATTACTCAAAGCGGCATTCACCACACGTTTCTGAGGCTTATTGAACGTAAAGTTCAGTTTGGGATCAAAAGCAGGATCGTCGGTAAAGTGATTGATGGTTGGAGGTACTTCGTCGTTCACTACTGCTAAAATAGTAGCGATCGCTTCAATGGCACCGGCAGCACCGAGCAGGTGACCGGTCATCGATTTTGTAGAACTGATATTCAGACGGTAGGCATCTTCTCCGAACAGTTTACCGATTGCTTTCGCCTCACTGGGATCGCCTACCGGAGTGGAAGTACCATGGACATTGATATAATCAATATCAGCAGGAGTCATTTCCGCGTCACGGAGGGCATTGCGCATTACATTGTAAGCACCAAGACCTTCCGGATGAGTAGCGGTGAGATGGTATGCATCCGCACTCATCCCTCCACCTGCCACTTCCGCATAGATATTAGCACCACGTTTAATGGCATGTTCCAGCTCTTCGAGAATGATGCAGCCAGAACCTTCTCCCAGTACAAAGCCGTCACGATCGAGATCGAAGGGGCGGGAAGCAGTTTCAGGATCATCATTCCGCTCGGAGAGGGCATGCATTGCACCAAATCCACCAATACCAGCTTCATTCACCGCTGCTTCAGAACCGCCAGCCAGAATCACATCAGCCATACCCAAACGGATATAGTTAAAGGCATCAATAACGGCGTTTGTTGAAGAAGCACAGGCAGAAACGGTACAGAAATTAGGACCGCGGAAACCGTAACGCATAGAGATATGACCGGCAGCAATATCTGCGATCATTTTCGGGATAAAGAAAGGATTAAAACGGGGAGTTCCATCTCCCTTTGCAAACCCGATCACCTCATCAAGGAAGGTTCGCAGGCCACCAATGCCTGACCCCCAGATTACGCCGGTACGATCAGGATCCGGCTTATTAGTAAGAAGCCCGGCATCGTTCACGGCCTCCTCGCAGGCTGCAACAGCCAGCTGGGAGAAGCGATCGAGCTTCCGGGCTTCTTTGCGATCCAGATAGATACCCGGATCGAAATTCTTCACTTCGCAGGCGAAACGGGTCTTAAACTTTGAAGCATCAAACAAGGTAATGGGACCTGCTCCGCTTTTACCGGCCAGAAGACCTGCCCAGTAATCAGCTACATTGTTCCCAAGTGGAGTTTGAGCTCCTAAGCCAGTGATAACTACGCGTTTAAGCTGCATGCGCGCCTGCTAAAGTAAAATCAGATTATTTAACGTTCGCTGAGATGTAATCAACAGCCTGACCTACAGTAGAGATCTTTTCGGCCTGATCGTCAGGAATCGCAATGTTGAATTCTTTTTCAAATTCCATGATGAGCTCCACTGTATCGAGGGAGTCAGCGCCAAGGTCGTTGGTGAAGCTTGATTCGTTGGTGATTTCGCTTTCGTCAACTCCTAATTTGTCAACGATAATGGCTTTTACACGTGATGCAATGTCAGACATTGTTTCTAGAATTGGTTAAGACAGGGGGCAAAAGTAATAAATATTGGAATTGAACCAAGGGTAATTATACAACACTGATTTACAGCACCAATTAATGTTTTTTGTGCTAAAACCGCTCTTTTACCGGAAAAAAGAAGGGGCAAACGATCAAATCGGATGCCCCTGCCGTTTATTGATGGGTTTAGGTTTATGCTTTAACGTGGCCCCAGTTTTCACCGCTTTTAATGCGGTAGAGCTGCATTTCGGAGATTCCGAAATGGTCAGCGATCTGCTTCATAGTACGCACGCGTTTCTTGTCATTGATCATTTGCTTGATCTTTTTCACGACCGTATCAGTTAGCTTATGACCTTTCTTACGGTTTATAGAACGATAGGCCAGCACAGCTGGACTCTTCTGCTGATGCTGTTCCATTTCTTCCTTGGTAGCCCAACGAAGATTCTTGATAGCGTTATCTTCTTTGTTGTAATTTAAGTGGATAACATATTCACTCTTCGCACTCTTTTTAGCGAGGAAAGCCTCTGCCACCAGCCGGTGAATGAACAAGGTCATGTTTTTGCCTTCCGGCTTCAGCTTCAGTGTCGGATAACCACCCATCAGGGTTCCCTTCAGGAGATTGCCATCCTGGATACTGGTCGTGAAACTGACAAGACGTCCGTGATCAGAAACAGCATACTGGCAGCGGAAAACGCCTTTGCTGAAACTGATTACTTTCCATTTTTCATTCTTAATAGGCTTTACCATGAGGCTAGGTTTTGGTTAGGACTAAAATATAAAAATTTAGTATAGATACATCGTTAGTGATTATTTTTTAAGGGGTTAGAAGGTTTCTCATTCACTGATTCCGGTCGGATGAAACGCAAAACACTGATTTACTGAATATTAATTAATCTTTAAGCCCCCAAAGAAGGCCCTGATGATGTTGCAACATCTAAGTATCAGGACTAAAACACGAAGACATGCCGACACTTTTTACCCTCATAAAAACCATTTTCACCTCCAGAAAACCGACCATGACAGGGTTTTCGGAGAGGCGGGCCGTTAACCTGACTTAACTTGCTTATGCAATACAGAACACACAATGGAAAAGCATAAAAAGAAAACTCACGGGCAGAATCCCAAACGGCTGGTCATTGCCCTGTTGATTCTAGTCGCTGTCATCTTCATGTTGATTGGTCCGCGTGCCAAGGCAGAGTCGCCAGAGCTGGCTACTGCAGGATATCTGGTACAGCACAATATTCCGGTCATTACGCTGTTAAAATCAATGATTGGATACTGATACAGTTGACAGTTGACAGTTGACAGTTGACAGTTGTCGGTTGACAGTTGACAGTTACTTCCTTCAAGTGGAACGGGATACCGAACACAATTTACAGATTACCACTACTTCAATAATAAAAACAATCCAACACAGATAGAAATATCATCAGATTATGAAAAAACTCACCAAACGTATTTTGGAATTCTCTTCAACCTTCCTTGCTTTGCATCATGGAGCAGATAGCCATTCTCGCATCGGGAACCGGAAGCAACGCGGATCGTCTTTGCAGTCATTTCAAACATCACCCATCCGCTCGTATACGCCTCATAGCATGCGACCGCGAAACGGCTGGGGTTTACGACATAGCCCGGGCGCACAACATCCCGGCAATTCACCTCAGTAAGGAGCTTCGTACACATCCTGCCCGTTTTCTCGAATTATTACGGGAGGAAGGGGTTACATTTATCGTGCTGGCCGGCTACCTGCGGCTGATTCCAAAGACTATCGTTGACGCCTATCCGAAAAGGATCATCAACCTGCATCCGGCACTGCTACCGAAATTCGGCGGCAAGGGTATGCATGGTATGCATGTTCACGAAGCGGTTGCTGCTGCGGGCGAAAAGGAAACCGGCATTACCGTTCACTATGTAAATGAGCATTACGACGAAGGCGATATCATCGCTCAGTTCGCTGCTTCTTTAACTCCCGGTGCTACTGCAAAAGACATCGCACACGTCATTGCCGGTCTGGAAGCAAAGCATTTTCCGGCCGTGGTGGAAGAGGTGGTATCGAAAGCGTAAAGAAGAGGGAACGCGGATCCGCCGTCCGGCGGACGCCGATTGCACAGATCTATTATGCAGGTTATGGTTATTTATGATTTGAATTTATCATAACCATCAGCGAAATCAGTGGCTAAAGATGGAAAGTGGATCGCGAAACGTCGCAACGAAATTGATGTCAGGACAGGTTGCACAATATCAGGACAGGTCGCGACCTGTCCCTACCATATGTTTTTATTTCACCAATTCCGGCACATTCTGAATTTCCCTCACCGCTTCCATGATCGCCTGTGCATCAAAATTGCATTCACGGTAGAGTTCTTTTTGTTCTCCGTGTTCGATCCATTGATCGGGAATACCGAGACGGGTAATCTGCGCAGTATAATGATGGTCGATCATAAATTCTGCTACGGCGCTGCCAAAACCTCCCTGAATGCAACCGTCTTCCACGGTGATGATGTGTTTGAACTCGGAGAAAATTTCGTGGAGCAAGGCGGTATCGAGCGGCTTCACAAAGCGCATGTCGTAGTGTGCGGGGTAGAGTCCTTCTTCGGCGAGTTTGTCGCAAGCTTCCACCGCGAAATTTCCGGGGTGACCGATGGTGAGGATCGCCACTTTTTCTCCTCCGCGGATCTTCCTTCCCTTGCCTACCGGTATCGCTTCGAAGGGTTTTCTCCAGTCGACCATGACACCGTTTCCTCTCGGATAACGGATGCTGAAAGGTCCCATGCCGGGATGCGTGGCGGTGTACATCAGGTTGCGCAGCTCCTGTTCGTTCATCGGCGCCGAAACAACCATATTGGGAATGCAACGGAAGAAGGCGAGGTCAAAAGCACCATGGTGCGTAGGACCATCAGCGCCGGCTAATCCACCTCTGTCGAGGCAGAAAATAACGTGGAGATTCTGCAATGCCACATCGTGCACTACCTGATCGTAGGCGCGTTGCATAAAACTGCTGTAGATGTTACAAAACGGAATCATGCCTTGTGTTGCCATTCCTGCAGAGAACGTCACTGCATGTTGCTCGGCTATGCCCACATCGAATGCTCGGTGCGGCATGGCTTTCATCATGATGTTGAGTGAACATCCGGAAGGCATCGCCGGTGTAACACCAACGATTTTATTATTCATCTCGGCCAGCTCTACAATTGTATGACCGAATACATCCTGGTACTTTGGCGGCTGCGGTTTCTCCACTACCGGCTTCACAATCTCTCCGGTGATCTTGTCGAATAAACCGGGCGCATGCCATTTGGTCTGGTCTTTCTCAGCCAGCTCATAACCCTTTCCTTTTACGGTGAGGCAATGGAGAATTTTTGGTCCCGGAATTTTCTTGAGATCATTGAGCACTTTCACCATATGGTTCACGTCGTGGCCATCGATCGGACCGAAATAACGGAACTTGAGCGACTCAAACATATTACTCTGCTTGAGCAATGCACTCTTCACAGCGCCTTCTACTTTCTGAGCAATGGCCTGTGCATTCGGACCAAACTTAGAAATCACACCGAGCATCTTCCACACCTCATCCTTCACACGATTGTACGTGCCGGAGGTGGTGATATCGGTGAGATATTCTTTGAGAGCGCCCACATTGGGGTCGATGCTCATGCAATTATCGTTGAGGATGACGAGAAGGTTAGAGTCCTCCACGCCGCCGTGGTTGAGTCCCTCGAAGGCAAGTCCCGCGGTCATGGCACCATCGCCGATCACTGCGATATGCTGACGTTTTTTATCACCTTTCAGCCGGGAAGCAACGGCCATTCCCAATGCAGCGGAGATGGAGGTAGAACTATGCCCTACTCCGAAACTATCGTATTCACTCTCTGAACGCTTAGGGAAACCGGAGATACCTTTGTAGATGCGGTTGGTATGAAAAACATCGCGGCGGCCGGTGAGAATTTTATGACCGTACGCCTGGTGACCCACGTCCCATACCAGCTGATCAACCGGCGTATTGAACACGTAATGCAGGGCGACGGTCATTTCCACGACGCCCAGACTTGCCCCAAAGTGTCCGCCATTAACCGACACGATATCAATGATATACTGGCGCAACTCATCGGTAACCTGTTTCAATTGGTCTTCGTTGAGTTTACGCAGATCGGCCGGGATCCGGATTTTATCGAGCAGTGGACCTGCTTGTACCTGTTGCATGGGCATAGGCTGAAGGGGCAAAGTTAAGGAATTGTAAGGGAACGGGAATCAGAGAGATTTATCATGCGCTGACAGGGGATTAACAAATATTTAATTATAAAGTTTTTAGAATAGTCTCTATTTGATGCTTTTCCAGAATTTCCGCTTACCGTGATACCATTTCCTGATCCAGGAATCTTAAGAAAACCAAAATTTACAACAACTGCTTTGCCTTGGTAACAATCGAGGATTTAATCGCTGACCATTCAACAGAATGTCCAACATAAACAATTTCAGGGTCGGGCTCTGCATCTCCAAAATAGGTTAAGCTTCTCAAGACCATGAGTTCATTCCCGTCGAAGATTTTCTGCTTATAAGCACCCATCAACTCCGCCAATGTGAAATGCTGAAGTAAAAAATACAAATCTGTAAAACCTCTCTTTCTCCCTCTGCCGGCAATCGCATGCAACTTCATCGCTCCAATGTCTCTTACGAAGCTGCCTTTTGCTTTTTTCGTCTATTGTTTCTCTGAATAACATTTGAATTTATCGAGAGGAATATCCAATAACGCACATAAAAAATGAACCGACTTTACATCCAGTTCACGTTCATTTACGAGTTCAGTTGCAATCTTTTCTTTACCATAAAAAGCCATGACCTGTCTCCATTCTTCCAGTTTACCAAACATCAGCACCCGCATCATGATATATCTGGCATGTAGCTGATAGTCAATTTTAACGGGATCAGTATCCCAGAATAAGGCCGGATTCAATTGCACCATCCAAAGATAAAACAACTCGTCGAACGCGGTGATTAATCTGAATAATTCCATAAAAAATAAACCACGAAACTTCATTACCTTTGCAGTTCTTAAAAACAGCCGGAATCGGCATCAATTATTTAAAGATCAATTAATTGCAATATGGAACATACCTCCGTAAAATCGCTCCTCGACGCTTCGTCTATCGGCAGCACAGCCATCGCAAAAGGATGGGTGCGTACCAAACGCGGCAATAAAAACGTGGCTTTTATCGCCCTGAACGACGGTAGTACGATCCATAATCTGCAGCTGGTGGTTGATCCGAATACCTTTGACGAAGAACTGCTGAAACGCATCAGCACCGGTGCCTGCATTCGTGCGAAAGGGACGATTGTTGCGTCTGCAGGATCGGGACAAGCAACCGAGATGCAGGTGAGTGAACTTTCGGTATATGGAGAAGCAGATCCTGAGACGTATCCTCTGCAGAAGAAAGGGCATACGCTCGAGTTTCTTCGCGAGATTGCGCATTTACGTCCACGCACAAACACGTTTGGAGCGGTACTGCGTATCCGTCACAACATGGCCTTTGCGATTCATAAATATTTCAACGACCGCGGCTTTTTCTATCTCCACTCACCCATCATCACCGGCTCTGATGCAGAAGGTGCAGGAGAGATGTTTCATGTGACGAACTTCGAAATCGGAAATCCACCCCGTACAGAAGATGGAGCGATTGACTACTCGCAGGATTTCTTCGGCAAGGAAACCAATCTCACCGTATCGGGACAACTTGAAGGAGAGCTGGGCGCGATGGCACTCGGAAAAATCTACACGTTTGGTCCGACCTTCCGCGCAGAGAACTCCAATACCCCACGACATCTTGCCGAATTCTGGATGATTGAACCGGAGATGGCGTTTTATGAAATCGACGACAACATGGACCTCGCTGAGGACATGCTGAAATACCTCGTGCGATACGCACTTGAAAACTGCAAGGACGATGTAGAGTTCCTCAACAACATGTACGACAAAGAACTTATTGCGCGTCTGCAATCTGTCGTTGACAAACCCTTCAAGCGCCTCACCTATACTGCGGCCGTTGAAATTCTGATTCCGCTTAACAACAAATTTGAGTTCAAAGTTGAGTGGGGTACTGATTTACAGAAAGAGCACGAAAATTATCTCGTAGAACATTTCGGCGGACCGGTTATTCTTACCGACTATCCGAAACACATCAAAGCGTTTTACATGAAACAAAATGATGATGGGAAAACCGTTCGTGCGATGGATGTTTTGTTCCCCTGGATCGGAGAGATCATTGGCGGATCACAACGCGAAGATAACTACGACAAGCTCTATGCGCGCGTGAAAGAAATGGGCATTCACGAAGAAAGCTTATGGTGGTATCTGGAGACAAGAAAATTCGGTACTTGTCCGCACGCGGGATTTGGTCTTGGCTTCGAGCGATTGGTACTTTTTGTAACGGGCATGAACAACATCCGCGACGTCATTCCATTCCCGCGTACGCCGAAGAATGCGGAGTTTTAAGGCAGTTATCAGTTGACAGTTTTCAGTTTACGGTTGACGGTCCCTGAGCGAAGCCGAAGGGCGGTTGACAGTTGATAGTTGGCAATTGACGGTCCCTGCCTGCCCCGATCGAAGCATCGGGGAGCGAAGTCCGATAGCTATCGGACGAAGGGAGGTTGACAGTTGACAGTTGACGGTTGACGGTTGACGGTTGACAGTTGACGGTTGACAGTTGACGGTTGACGGTTGACGGTTGACAGTTGACGGTTGACAGTTGACGGTTGACAGTTGAGGGTTGACAGTTGACGGTTGACGGTTGACGGTTTGCTGTTGATGGTTTGCTGTTGATGGTTGACAGTATGGAGTTGGTTATTGGCAGTTTTTAGTGGGCAGCTAATAACAGACTGTTAAAATCATGGCTGGACTGTTTAAAAACTTGACAGGCGGGAAAAATTATTAACCCCAAAACGGCAGGTTTTTACCCAAATTTCACACCTTTCATCTCTGCATTCGCTATTTTCGCTCCATCGTATGCAAAAGTTAGGATTACATCAGAAACTCCTTCAGAAGTTATCACCGCAGCAGATTCAATTAATGAAACTGTTGCAGGTACCGACGGCTGCTTTGGAACAACGAATTAAGGAAGAACTGGAGATTAATCCCGCGCTCGAGGAAGGGAGTCCGGACGACATTGCCGAAGAAGAACTCCAGCAAAACGACAGCGACGAGAGCGACGATTTTTCCAGCGACGAAGAAGAGACAGAACGCGAAGAGCGCACCGAGACGGCAGACGAAGCGGAAGCCGGAGCATTGGAAGAAGCGATCCGCAACGAAGATGTGGATGTAGCCGATTACATCGACGATGATGATGTTCCCTACTACAAACTCAACGCGAACAATTCGAGTGCTGATGATGAGCGCCCTGAAACGCCGATCACCGTAAGTGTTTCTTATCAGGATAACATGCTGTCGTCACTCGGCATGTTGCCGCTCGACGATCATCATTATCAGTTAGCCGAACATTTAATTGGTAGTCTGGATGACGATGGATATCTGCGTCGTGATCTGGATTCGATAGTGGACGATCTTGCTTTCACCCGCAATATACAGACCAACGAAAAAGAACTGGAAGAAACACTGAAGGTGATTCAGACGCTGGATCCTCCGGGGATTGCTGCGAGAGATTTACGTGAATGTCTGATGCTGCAGTTAGAGCGAAAGCATCTGGATCAGCCGCCGCACGATGCTGCGTATCAGATTCTGAATAAATACTTCGAAGAATTTTCCAAGAAGCACTACGAAAAGATACAACGCGGGCTTTCATTAAACGAAGAAGAGCTGAAGGAAGCCATCAACGAAATTCTGACGTTGAATCCGCGTCCGGGAGGAGGATCAGCAGAAGACACCAGAACGAGTCAGCAGATCATCCCCGATTTTATTCTAAGCGTTGTTGACAATAACCTCGAATTAAACCTCAACTCCCGCAACGATCCGGATCTGCGTATCAGTCGTTCGTTTCAGGAGATGCTGGGTACGTATTCGAAAGATAAAAAGAAAGACAGCAAGGAAGCGGTTGCATTCATCAAATCGAAGATTGATGCAGCGAAATGGTTCATCGATGCAATCCGTCAGCGACAACATACGCTGCTCAGCACGATGACCGCCATCATGAATTTCCAGAAAGATTACTTTCTGCAGGGAGATGAGCGCGAGTTGAAGCCGATGATTTTAAAAGACATTGCTGACATGGTAGGGCTGGATATCTCAACTGTATCACGCGTTGCGAATTCGAAATACGTAGAAACGCCCTACGGCACATTTTTGCTCAAATATTTCTTTAGTGAAGGTCTGACGACCGATAGCGGTGAAGAAGCCTCCAGTCGTGAGATCAAAAAGATTCTCGAAGACAACATCAGCAAGGAAGACAAGAAACATCCTTTACCCGATGAGAAGCTGGCCGAGATTTTAAACAAAGCAGGCTATAACATCGCCCGCCGTACCGTTGCCAAGTACCGCGAACAGATGAACATCCCGGTAGCAAGGTTGCGGAAAGAGGTGTAGAGTTGATAAGAAAATCAAATCATAATAAATCATAATTATTCAGTCAAATCAGTGGCTGATTGGACAATTATCTATCCAGGAATTTCGTTTACATTTGCATCACTATGAGGAGTGCCACCCATTTCATTTCGGTATTGTTTCATCCTTTGCTGATGCCGTTATATGCCTTCTGGCTTTTGCTGAACAGTGGCGGATATCTCAGCTATGCAGTTCCGGAAAAATTCAGGCAATATCTATATCTCGTTACGTTTATCAGTACCTTTCTCTTACCTTCCTTGCTCACATGGCTGATGGTACAGAAGGGCTGGATCAGCAATATGGAAATGGACGAGCGTAAAGAACGCCATCTCCCCTATCTCATTACTTTGAGTTGTTACATCGCCGCTGCATATCTGCTTTTCAAATTGCCCTTACCGCGAATGTTTAGTCTCACCATTATGGGCGCAGCAATCGCCATTCTGTTTGCTTTCTTCATTAATCTCAGATGGAAGATCAGCATTCATATGATTGGCATTGGTGGTATGCTTGGATTGTTTTACGGGTATGGAAAATATTTTCACATGAAAACAGTTTTCATTCTGGTTTTGATTTCGATCATTGCCGGACTGGTCGCTTCTGCGAGGCTCTTCAGAAAAAGTCATACACCCGGTCAGGTGTACGGCGGCTTTGTGGTAGGTTTCCTTGCTGAGATGGGCTTCATAGCCATCATTTCGGATGTGCTGCTGAACGGCTGATCAATACTTCACAAACATCTTCCGCACCAATGCTTCGCCGGTGCTGCTGATCATCTCCATCACATATACACCTGTGCTGAGCCAGGCCGCATTGTAGTTGCCATTGAAGCGACGTACTTCCATCAGCTGACCGCTCATCGACCATACTTTAATCTCTGCAATCGTATCACAAACGGATTCCAGCTGCAGCACGCTTCGTGTTGGGTTAGGGTAAAGCCGTACTGTTCGTTCACCGTCGCAGGGATCTGCCAGCGGTGGACCCACTACTACTTCCATCGTCTGCATCCGTTCACAAGGCGCACCTACATCGAAGGCTTCTGCTGTGATTGTTCCGGTTCCCGCAGTGCCCCAGGTAACCTCCACGGTATTGGTTCCTTGTCCGGATACAATCAATCCATTGGTTACTGTCCAGATATAATTATCTGCCGAGGTTGGCATCACATATGTAACAATAGTTCCTGCATTGGCCACAAAATCCTCTCCAATAATCGGTGGAGAAAACTTACGGTACTTTTCTATTCCTCCACTACGGAACAACTCCCGTAACTGACCCACCAGCACATGATTTTGTGCGAGGTCATTGGGTCCGGTGATGTAGGCCACATCAAAACTTACCATGCTATCGGGCGGCCAGGTGAAAGGACCGGCAGCACCAACACCACGCATATCATCCGGAAGAATTCCTGCGCTCTGCATGGTCCATGGAGTTGTAAATGCTGAATTGCTCGAATCCGGATACATAAAAGATGTAGGAATATTTGTAGCTCCAATACCTTGTCCATATCCATTTCCACCATACATAATCGGAGTATTATCCAACCATCGCGGGACTAAATAGCTGTAATAGTCTTCCATTAACATTGGATAACTTGTAGGTGAATTGTTTGCGGAAACATATGAAACAAATGAAGATAAACCGATATCCTCATTCATCTCATCCACAAGATTATTGTGATTGTTATCCTTTCCATCCCCCGGAGGAGCAAGAGGCCCATTCAAAAATGTTACATTCTGCATAGGTGGACATAAGCCAAAGCCACCTCCTCCTTCATCCAGTGAATCGCCATTGTAGGCAAAAAAAGTGCTATTGGTAACATTACTTCCTAAATAATCATCTGCAGCATTGCCAAGATCGAAATCCACATGGAGTCCGAAATAACAGGAATCATAGGTTCTGTCACTACGGTTATACAATTCATAATGATAAAACGTAGTATAAGCAATAAGCCTGCTCAATGCATCCTGTGATGAGGGACAATAATATCCATAAGCTGATGCATGAATCTCTGTAAACATGGGCGGACTATTTGTCTCCGTTTTCACAAGGTCGTCGTTGTAAACGCACCACGACATTTGTTCTCCTTTAATATCCGGATAATCGCCATCATATGGATTGTATAATCCATCCCCATTAAAATCAATAAAAGGTGCCAGTTTCTGCGGGAAAGCGGAGTTATTATAATAAGCGGGCCAATTTAGAATGTACGACGAAACCGCGAATGTTCCATTGGTTACATTTCCTTTGGCAAATTGAAAACGAAATTCATCTATATCTGTTCTTCTTGTTACCCAGATATTATTAAAAACAACTCTTGTTGCAGAATCCGCCCGTCCCAAAGTGTCCAATGGCCCGGGATAAAAATCATTGCTATGATTCTGCCGATACGTTTGTGCTGCCACATAAAGATTACCTTGCTGGTCATAACCTCCCATCCAGATAGAAGAACAAAATATTGAAGTTATTTCTGAATAACGCGGCACATAATAATGAGCATATTGACTAACGGGATCCCAGCCTAAATCTCCTTGGTTCAAGATGCGAGTTGAAATCATATTTGGAGCTAAGTCAGCCTGACCACCATTACTTTTATATGACTCCGGAATGCTGTACTCAAAGGTGGAAGGGAAAATCATACTTAAACTATCCGATACATCAGTATATTTAAATGAAACATCAGCTGGAACAACACTCAACCTGTTTGAACTAAAGCAATAGTAAATTAATGAATCGTTCTTATATCCCGAAAAACGTTGAATAACATAATCATTTACCGGTAGATAAATTGTCCGTATCTTATCTCCCGGCTTAATAACCATCAGGAATTCCGGTCCAGTACTGCGAGCCACGTAAACATCGTTGTTAGAAGTTACAGTAAGTTTGGTTCTCGGATAAAAAGGATCAAGAGCTTTTGTAGTCAGATATCCAAACGATAAGGAATCGCACCATTCATCTACAATAAATTTTCTTGAAAAGATGGAATCCAGGTTTATAAAGGTATTTCCACTCCATTTATAAACTGTTGAATACCCTGCAATCAATGTATCAAACGGCGTCACAGCAATGGAAAGGGCTCCATTGAAAGGCATGGAATAATTACTCCTCGTATAGGGAGTAATTCCGCTTGCTGTCCAGCTTGCAAATCCATTCGTCGTTGCCACCCATACATTATCGGAGGGATCCGTAAACAGCGAATTCACGGTATCGCCGGGCAATGGAGAATTGCTTCTCCGAACCTGTTGCCAGATATCCGCATTAAGGTCATAAACAAACACACCTGTTCTGGATGATATAAACACCTGTCCTCTGGCAACGGTTATATCCGAACTGAAACTCACCGGCAGAAGAAAGGAAGTATCCGTTGGAAAAAAACTAAATCCGGATGCATCTTTTCGGGTAATCCCATAACGGGTCAACATCCATAATGTTCCGTTCTTCTCCAGATGCATGGCATAGACGGTATCCGTCGGCAACATATTTCCGGTATTGGATTTTGTAAAATTCTGCCAGGATGTTCCATCGTAATGCAATACCCCAATGGATGAAAATGATGCCCAGATGTTGCCTGAAGTATCTGCCTCCAGATCAATCATTGAATTAAGTTGTTGCTGCGTAAATCCCGTTGGTAAAAGAATGGTGTCAAGTGGTAATTGAGCCATTACTTCTCGGCCGGTAATCATTACCAGAAGAAGAACCACCAAAATCCGAAACTTTAAATGTGCCATCAATTTAAATCAACTGAAACCTGAAATATTGAATTACCCGCTAATATACTAATCCTGTTGAAGAATGAGAAAAAGATACTCTGGCTTTAAAGTACTCCCACTATTGTAACGGAAGTCTGTTCCTTCACGATTTGAGAATTTCAAGCAAGCCCCGGCTAACTCATCTGACTCTACTACTGCTTTCTCGTACAAATAACATGTTTCCAAATGCACCCGATTTCTTACCTTTGCTCTCCATTTCCCCCATCATGTCACATCATCTTACCGAACAGGAAATCATTCGTCGCCAGAGCCTTGAACAGCTTTATCAGCTGGGAATCAATCCGTATCCGGCTGAACTTTATCCCGTTAATACCACCGCAGCTGCCATCCATGAGGGCTTCGACAAGAACCCTGAGGGCTTTAAGGAGGTTGTGCTGGCGGGCCGAATGATGTCGCGCAGGATCATGGGAAATGCCTCTTTTGCCGAGTTGCAGGATGCCTCCGGCCGTATTCAGGCTTATTTCCGCCGTGATGATCTCTGCCCGGGCGAGGATAAAAATCTATACAATACCGTTTTCAAAAAACTGCTCGATACCGGCGATATCGTAGGTGTGAAAGGCTATGTGTTCCGCACGCAGACCGGAGAGATCTCCATTCACGTAACGGAATTTACCATTCTCACCAAGTCGCTGCGCCCGCTGCCCGTGGTGAAGGAGAAAGACGGACAAACGTTCGATGCCTTCTCTGATCCTGAGCAACGCTACCGTCAGCGTTATGTGGATCTGATTGTGAATCCGCAGGTGCGCGAAACGTTTGTGAAACGTACACGACTCGTCAACAGTATCCGTCATTATCTCGGCGGTAAAGGATATCTCGAAGTGGAAACGCCGATTCTGCAACCGCTGTATGGTGGTGCGGCAGCGCGTCCGTTCAAGACCCATCACAATACCCTCGACATGACGCTTTATCTCCGCATCGCCAATGAGCTTTATCTCAAGCGGCTGATTGTTGGTGGTTACGAAGGCGTGTTTGAGTTCGCGAAAGATTTCCGTAATGAAGGGATGTCGCGGTTTCACAATCCGGAGTTTACTCAGGTAGAGTTGTACGTTGCGTACAAAGACTATTACTGGATGATGGAACTGGTGGAAGAGATGGTGGAGAAAGTGGCGCTCGATCTTCACGGCACTACAGAAGTGCAGGTAGGCGAAAACATCATCAACTTCAAACGTCCCTGGAAGCGCTTCACGATGTACGAAGCGATTGAACATTTCACTGGCGTGGATATTTCTAATATGACCGAAGACGAAATGCGTGCCGCAGCAGTGAAGCTGAACGTAGAAGTGGACGACACCATGGGTCGCGGAAAACTCATCGACGAAATTTTTGGTGCGCATTGTGAACATAAACTTCTTCAACCTACGTTCATCACCGATTATCCGGTGGAGATGAGTCCGCTCGCGAAGAAACACCGCAGCAAGGAAGGTCTCGTAGAGCGTTTTGAAGCCATCTGCAACGGAAAAGAAATCTGCAATGCCTTCTCGGAGCTCAACGATCCGATCGATCAGCGTGCGCGCTTTGAAGAGCAGCTTGAACTGGGCAAACGTGGTGATGAAGAAGCGATGCAACTCGACGAAGACTTCCTTCGCGCGATTGAATACGGCATGCCTCCAACGGCCGGGCTCGGTATTGGTATCGACCGGTTATCGATGATCATGACCAACTCGCCATCAATTCAGGACGTACTCTTTTTCCCGCAAATGCGTCCGGAAGCAGCGATCTCTTCCATTGAGCAGGAAACCGCGCATCTGGATGGTGTTCCGTCGCCCTGGGACGATGTACTGCGTAAGATGGGGATACAGACGAAGGATCAGTTGAAGGCTGTAAATCCGAATAAACTCTTCAACGATCTGGGTGGAATGCGTAAAAAGCTGAAGCTCGAAGCGACAATGCCGACCATTGACGATGTGAAAAGCTGGATACTCGGGTAAATCAACAACTGCACGTTTCATTGACTGGTCACCAATTGACCTTGTGTAACACAACTTGCTGACGCAGCAATCTGATGTTTCTTATTCATTGCTTCATACCCGCCAGCAGAGGACAACTCCGTTTTCTGTACCCGAAATGTAAATTATTCCCTGTATAGGTACTTCAGAAAAGGGTTTTCAGGCTGGAGTGATTACTTTTGCTGGTCTACCAACAATTCAGAATTGATGTTCAATGTAAAAAACACAGGGGTATTGACCCTGCTCCTGACAATCTCCCTTAGTGCTGCGCAGGCACAACTCGATTCAGCAGCTGTGATGCCGCGGCTAAAAATTCATATTTCGACATTAGCCTCTGACGAATTCGGAGGTCGGGAGCCGGGTACCAAGGGAGAAGAGCTGGCGCGCAATTATATCATTAATGAGTTTAAAAAAATCGGACTCACGGCAAAAGGCACAAATGGGTATTTGCAACCATTTACGTTTACCAAGGTCATCAAAGCCGGACCATCTACAAAACTCATACTTGCAGGACAAGAATTTACAGTCAATCAGGATTGTTATCCGCTGGCTTATTCCGCCAATGCTTCTGCAAAAGGTATCGTTGAAAACGTAAACTACGGCATCAGTGTACCTGCGCTTCAACACGACGACTACGCCGGAAAAACCGACCTGAAAGGAAAGATATTTTTAATAGATGCTTCAACTCCTGATAAAGGAGGACCTCATTCGAAATTCGCTGAAGCTGCCGACCTGCGTTCACGTATTGACACAGCTATCGCCAAAGGTGCTATCGGGGTGATCGTCTATACCACCGACAAGGATCTCACAGAGCCTAAACTGGTCACTAAAATGCGGATTACTCCATCCTCTATTCCGGTTATCTACCTGCTGCGCGAAAAACTACCAGCACTGAAATCAGGCATGACAGCAGAGATGACAGCAGAAATCGTGCGCGAAGAAGCTACCGGGAACAATGTGATCGGCTACATCGATAATAAGGCCACCAACACCATCATCATCGGTGCACACTATGACCACCTCGGACATGGAGGTGAAGAGTCACTTTACCGAGGTGAACCAGCCATACATAATGGTGCTGATGACAATGCAAGTGGTGTTGCCGGCGTTATAGAGTTAGCCAGATATTATTCAAAAGTGAAATCAAAAAACAACAACTATCTTTTTATCGCATTCTCAGGTGAGGAAAAAGGGTTGTTGGGATCAGGACATTTCACCAAGAACCCGAACATCGATCTTTCAAAAGTGAATTACATGCTCAATATGGATATGATCGGCCGTTTGAAGCAGGAAGAACCAGTGGTAATTATCAGTGGTGTTGGTACCTCTGATGCCTGGAAAGTAACGATGAACTACGTTAATGTTCCGGGTTTAAGAACAAAAACCACGGAGTCCGGGGTTGGGCCTTCTGACCATACTTCGTTCTATCTGAAGAATATTCCTGTATTGCATTTTTTCAGCGGCACGCATAATGATTACCATAAACCCAGCGATGACGAACCACTGATTAACTACTCCGGCGAGTTACGTATTCTGAATTATATGGTTCAGCTGATAGATCGTCTCGATGATAAAGGCAAACTGAGTTTTATTAAAACCAAGGATGATACGAACGAGGAAAGTCCGAGGTTTAAAGTCACCCTGGGTGTTGTTCCCGACTATGGATTTGAAGGGCAAGGAATGCGGATTGATGGTGTAAGTGACGGGAAGCCGGCACAGAAAGCAGGCCTGAAGCAAGGAGACATTGTTATCCGCATTGGTGAAATTCCGGTAACCGACATGATGAGCTATATGAAAGCGCTCGGAAAATTCAACAAGGGTGAAAAAGCCACGGTTGTGGTGATCCGGAATAAAGAAGAGGTGAAAGCTGAAGTCGAGTTCTGATGCAGATAAAAGAGTTATATGCCAGCAAAAGCAACAGAAGGAAGTCTCCCTTATCTGTTGCTTTTGTTTTTTGCAATTTGTTGTTTCTGATCATGCCTTGTTTCCAACAAGCCATGGCTCAGGGATCAATCCTCATCAGCGGAAAAGCGATGGATAAAAACACACCATCTCTTCTCCTCGAACAGGTGATGGTTATTAATCTCCGTACACAGCAGGGCATTTTCGCTAATGCGGATAATTCCTTTTCGATTTCTATAGGTAAAACGGATACACTGGTTGTTACGGCCTATGGCTACAACGCTGAAAAAATCTGCTTTGCTGATTCATCCGGTAATGGACCTTTTAAAATAATCGTAGGGTTGAAGAAACTGACGGCATCGTTGCAGGAAGTTACCATTATGGCTCCGCGCGACTTAAACAGGATTGAAGAAGATATAAAGAAGCTCGGGTATCAGAAGAGTGATTATCGCCTCACCGGACTTGACGCCTGGAGGAGTCCACTTACCGCGTTATATGAAGAATTCAGCAGACGGGAACGAAGCAAGCGAAAAGTAGCACAGCTCATGAACGAAGATGAACGACGCAAATTATTGCGGGAAGTTTTAGCCAACTATTCCAGATCCGGTCTGATACATATGCAATACAATGAATACAATGCATTCATTGACTACCTCGGATTGAACGAACTTTTACTGAAGTCGCTCTCACAATATGAACTTGCGGTTTATATCAAAAGCCGGTACCTTTCCTGGTCGAATCAATAACATCAGGATTTTTCAGTATCCTGCCATTTCCCAGAAACATCGAAACCGCTTCCCAGCCTTGCAGACGATCAGCAATCAGTTTTAGAATAGCTGCAAACGGAATAAAGAGTATCATACCGGAAGCGCCCCAGATGATTCCTCCTATTACAATGACGATAAGTGTCGCCAGCGTATTCAATTCGAGCCGCTGACCTACCGCCCAGGGAAAAATAATATTGGCTTCGAGGTACTGAACGAAAGCAAATAAAGCCACTACGCCGATCGGATACCAGATAATACCATAGGTAGTCCAGGCATAGGTGATGGGTAAAATACTCGCAATAATGATCCCAACGTAAGGAATGAATGTCATTACCGCAGTAAGATATCCGAACAGGAAAGCATAAGGTACACCCATCAGAAATAATCCGATTGAATTGAGTGTACCAACCGTTGCATAAACGACTGCCATCCCCCGGATGAAACGGAAGTAGGTATCCACAGCCAGGCGGGCCACTTCTAACACCTGACCTCTTTGATGCCCGGGCAACAACAACAGCACCAACTCCATCAATCGTTGACGGTAATACAGTATCAGATACGTGTACACAGGAATCAAGGCGAGAATAGCAAGGTTAAGCACAAAGGCCTGCAGTGTATTGCCCAGCAGGTTGACCGATGTCCCCAATGAGTTGTTCACGGTATCCATCAGCCACTTGGAAAGGTCTTCATTGCTGATTCCCCATCGATCGCTGAGCCATTGCTGTATAGCCACCAGTAAACCGGTCAGTTTAGCATGAATATGCGGCCAGTCCGATGCGATACGTTGCAGCTGAACTCCGAAAATAAATAGCAATATACTCAACAACAAGAGCAGGGACATCAATCCAATTACAATGGACAATTGCCTGTTAATACCTCGTCTCTCAAGCGACTTACAAAACGGAAATAATACAACACTTAGAAAAAACGCATAACCTAAGGGAACGAACAAAGAGGATCCGGTTTTAAGAAGAATTGCAGTAAACAATATGGAACCGGTCAGGTAAAAAAAACTGTAAGCGTGGCTGAAAAAAGGACGATCCTGCTCCATGATTTTTTTGTGTTTCCTCAAAGATACATTATATACACTTGTTCAGCCAACAAAACTGATTTAGTTCAGCAAATACTGCCAATAAAAAAGCCGCCCGGTAAGGAGCGGCTTTCATATAAGTGAATCTTATCACTTGTCAAGCACAAGGCGCATCACTTTCCGTGTTCCGTCAGCAAGTTCAACACCTACTACGTAAACACCCGCCGCCTGATTGCTCATGTCCAGTTGATAGGAAGTACCACTGGCCGATTCTCTTCGTAACGTTTGTCCCAACAGGTCTGTAACCGTTACAATATATGTTCCCGGATCATTGCTGAATTGTAAATCGGTAGATTGCTGAGCAGGGTTTGGAGCGAGTGTAATCTTCATTGATTCATCCAGACCTTCACGGCAACCAACCACCACCTGAACAGATTTATCGGAGGCAGCCCCACAGGTGTTTGATGCTTTTACTCTCAGATATCCGGTAGTCGCTCTCCAGTTAACAACGACTGATCCAGTTCCTTGTCCGCTAACCAGTGTTGCTCCGGAAGGAACAGTCCAGGTATAGGTAACACCAGGTTGTGTGACTACAGAGTAAGCGAGGTTCGTCTGGTTGGCACAAACGGAAGTCGGACCACTGATGGTTGCAGGCTTAAGCGGAAGTGTGGTAAGGCTGTTTTTACAACGTGCTGCACTGCTGCCACAGGCATTTTCTGCAGTTACACAGATGCTGCCTCCGGTTACCGCAGTACTTCCAGACCATTGCACATTGACAGACGTAGTACCCTGACCGGAAATAATTGTAGCGCCTGCAGGAACTGTCCAGGTATATGAAGTGGCACCGGTTGTAGATGCCGGAATCGAATAGGTGGATGAAGAACCACAAAGATTATTGGCAGGCCCGGTAATAGTAGAAGGCATTTGTGCCGTACTGCGGATAAGCACTGATTTTGCATTAGAAGTTCCACAGTTATTAGAAGCGGATACTGTGATATTACCATTAACGAAACCGGTCTGGAATGTTACAGAAATGCTGTTGGTGCCCTGCCCGGTGTTGATAATAGCATTGGCGGGTACGGTCCAGATGTATGAAGTTGCGTTAGCTACAGCAGGACAGGAATAGGTCTTGGTAACCCCAATACATACTCCGGTTTTTGAGCCGGTAACAGATCCCGGTGTTGACGGAGCTACCGTACCGTTAGATCCAACAGTGCCCATTGTTGAAAACGAACAACCGTTGGCATCTGTCACATTTACCGTATAAACGCCAGGTGCGAGACCCGAGATATTGGGCGTAGTAGCTCCATTACTCCAGAGAATGGCAAATGGGGAAGTACCACCATAGATCGTCGTGTATGCTGTACCGTCATTCAACGAACAATTGGCGCTTTGTGTGGTTACAAATCCTTCAATCGCTGAAGGCTGTGTAATGGTTACGCTTCCATTCACGAGACAACCTGCACCATCCGTTACAGTATAGTTATACGTTCCGGCTGCAAGGTTTGAAACCATTGAAGTGGATGCACCGTTACTCCATTGAATGGTGGTACCGCCGCTGGCACCGGTGATGGCCAATGATGCCGATCCGGATGCATTGCCGTAGCAACTCACATTCGAAGAAGATGACTGTACTGCGAGATTACTGGAAGAAGCATTGATGACAGCGGTAGCTGTTTTGGAACATCCGTTGGCATCTGTTGCAGTAACGGTATAGGTTCCTGCTGCGAGACCGCTGATAGAAGCGGTAGTAGCTCCATTACTCCAGGCATAGGTAAACCCAGGTGTTCCGCCGCTGGCTATAGCACTGGCTGATCCAGTCGGACTTGCACAACCGGCATTGACGGTTTGTGTGGTCAGATTTACTACGGATGGCTGAGAGATGGTAGCTGTACGAATGGCGGTACATCCGTTTGAATTCGTTACCGTACAGGTATAAGATCCTGCCGCCAGTCCGTTCACCGTACCTGTATTCGCTCCGTTTGACCAGAGGTAGGTGTTAGAGCCGGAAGCGCTAACTGTCGCTGATCCGTTTGCTCCACCGAAACAGGAAACGTTGCTTGAATTAAGGGTTGTTGAAAGTGTTCCGACAGTGACGGTTGTAGCTGATGTAGCCGTACATCCTGAATTATCAGTTACAGTAACGGTGTAGGTTGTTGTATTGGCCGGAGTTGCAACCGGATTGAAGATGGTCGCGTTGTTCAGGCCTGTAGATGGGTTCCAGCTGTAAGAAACAATTGAATTACCAGGAAGGACAAGCGACCATTTCCAGAGTGTGCCGATATCCTGACCACCAAGGTCGGTGATGCGGAGTCCCCAGGTTCCGTTTGCTGATCCTGTAAGACCGGAGAAAGCCTGTGAAGGTGCATACGTTCCGGTAAACGGAGCAGCACCATTGGCGATGCCGGTTCCTCCTGTCTGGAATTTAGTACGAATGAAATTATCTCCCGAACCACCTACGGAATTGGCAAGTGTGATAAACGATCCGTTTGGAGCGATAAGTTCAATTTTCAAGTCACCATCGTATGTATGAGTGAGTGAGTCGATGGAAACAGATACGATTGCATTGGCAAGCGTACTTCCACTGACCGTCATATTGGAAGTGACACCCGGACTTGGAGAATCAGGAATTGGCAACGGAGTAGTATTTGTAGGAGTATTACCACCCTGACCAGGAACTGAAGCAGTAGCTGTTAACTGTGCACTTCCGCCATTACAAACCGAAACACCACCTGTTGCAGTAACTGACGGAGGGGTACTAACGTTGAGTGTTACCGAAGCCGTGCCGGAACATCCGTTAGCAGCGGTAACCACGCAGCTATATGTTCCGTTGTTAGCAGCAGTTGCAGCAGTGATCACCGGGTTTTGTAAAGATGATGTATATCCACCCGGACCTGTCCAGGAATAAGTTGTTCCACCAGAAGCAGACAACTGAATATTGGATCCGGTACAGGAACCTCCACTGATAGATGCTGTTGCATTAGCGTTGAGAGAAAGACCCATCACTCCGACCGCATCCCATGCATTCTTCACAGCATAGGCTTCCGGTGAACAAGCACCATAGAGATCAGTTGCCGATTGAAGTGAATAGGTGGCGGCATCAGCATACTGTGAACCAGAGGTAAGATAAAAAGAGTTATTCCGGTAAGCGATCATTCTTGCTTTGGTAATTCCGATGGCAGCCACATTATAGGCAAAACCATTGTCGTTGGTTCCTGAACCACCCTGACACAACAGATAATACCAGAAATTCTGCACACCACTGTTGTAGTGCACACCGCCATTGTCACCGGCACCAGTATACCAGTATGTTCCAAGATAAGTATCAGGGTTAGATCCGAGATTAGGGTTATTCATGTAACGGATACCATCACCGGGAGTGGCAGGTGTATAACTTTGATCGGCCATAGTCCAGTTCGCCTGAGCAGGACGGGCAAAGAAATCCACAGTAACACCAAAGATATCCGAGAAAGATTCATTCAGAGCACCTGACTGATACGAATAAGTCAGGTTAGATGAGTAATTGGTTACTCCATGTGTTAATTCATGCGCAACAATATCAAGTTCAGTAAGCGGTGAGAAGGTAGAACCATCTCCGTCACCATAAGTCATTACTGAACCATTCCAGAATGCGTTGTTGTATCCGCTGGAATAATGCACATAAGAACGAAGAACAGCACCTGCATTGTTGTAACTGTTACGTCCGTGAGTGTTAAAATAGTAATCATAGGTTTTCTCGGTACCCCAATGTGCATCCAGAGCTGCATTGTCGGGTGCGCCGGGATTCCAGTTGTTATCTGTATCGGTAAAGTCCGTATTAACGTAGGTTGTGCCGTTAGCAAGATTATACGTTTCAACACCACCTCCTCTTGACGCATCGCGCAGGCGATAGCTGGTAGCGGATACGCTATCCACTTTAATGGTTTGCGTACCACTATAACGGGTAGCAGCAGTGCCGTTAACCGTTACGGTGCAGATGCGGTTCTCGCGAAATACCACCTCGCTGGTCTGTGCATTCACATACACCATCCAGCGCTCATGCGGGGCAATGGAATACACATCAAATGCCCAGCAAAGTACATTCGATTTAGTTTTATTGAATTCTGCGGTCTGCGGAATCACAACAAGTTCACCTTTCGGATAGGCGCTGGCGTGAGCATGACCCAGCCATAACTCCTGTTCAGCAGCAGAAGCCTGCCAGAGGTATCTGGTTGCACCAATTGTACGCATAGCAGCATCCAGTGCTGCTTTTTCTGTCAATGCCGGTGCTGTGGAGAGATTCAGGCCGCGGTAAAACATACCATTTGCTGAAACCACACGCCCCTGGCGCTCGTGGAGAATATATTCTCCGGTCACCACTTTTACTTGCTGATAATACTGCTGGTAACGGCGGTGATTCATTCCGATATCATCCACATCATTGCGGATGAGCTGCCAGCTGTCGTTGCTTCCACCCTGCAGAAAGGTTTGAAGTCCTTCCATGCCGGAATTCGCACTGATGAATACATCCGGATTAAACCGGAGAAACAAGGGAGCTGAAGTACGGTTGTCGTAGCGAATGTCGGCTACACCTGCCGTTAGCTGTCCTGGCACCTGAGCCTGAGCGTTGAGCATGCCTATGGCCAGGAAACAACCAAGTATGGTTTTTTTCATATGGGGGTATTGTTTTGGTTTTATTAGCGGTGTGAATTCTCGCTGCCGGCACTGGGAAAACGCATGCAAGAAGGATCGTAAATGTAGGGAATAGCCTTATACGATCCTAATCATTTCAGCTGAACGGGATAGCGTTATTACCAGACCCGTTGTGAACAACATTTATCGAGAAAAACTGTAGCGCCAGACAACTGGAGCCAATCCATCCCTCTGAAAAACAAGAGTGTACATACCCTGAACCGGCAATTCAGGGCTGATCCTGCCCTGTCCGTTTATCCTGCCGGTGTAGACTATCCGACCCTGCGCATCATAAATTTGAAGAGTACGGTACCCTTCACATTCCACCTGGAAAAGGCCGTTACCAAGGTCTTTTACACATTGCATATTCTCTTCCTGATCGAGGGATGAGCTGGACAGTTGTAAAGAAAATATGATGGTATCGGCCGTGCAGGAATTATCTGCAATCAACATGACCGGATAGGTTCCGGATTGCACATAGGTATGACCGGGTTGTGCAACCGTATCCGTGGTTCCATCGCCGAAATCCCAGAAATAATGATCGGCATTCACGGAAGTATTGTTAAACTGCACACTCAATCCATTTGTATTCACTGTAAACCCTGCTGTAACATCGTATACTCCTATTCTCCAGATTGCAAGACTGTCAAAAACAGTTGAGTCGGCAATCAACTGCAGATCATTCGCAACGGCAGTAGAAAGGCCACCTGTAAAACTTGCACCGGCAGAAGATTTCCGGAAAATGGTTGAATAAAAAACACAGGTTGCCAGATATGTACCTGGAACATCCGGATGACTATTATCCGAAATCCAGAGATTTATCGTTGAGTCGCTCATCCAGCTACGCCTCCAGGCTTCGCCAACGGGAGCTACGAGTGCCTGATTATCATTAGCCATCGTAACATAACTGTTGCGCAACTGTTGCTGCATACCGATGAAAGTGCAGACTGGCGGATAAAAAGTGCAATTGGCGGCATCGCCGTACTTGCGACCCCAGGTCATAAAGAAAACGGTTTCCGTACAGGAATTATTCAGATGAATCAGACTATCCAACTGACGGGCATAAGGATAAACATCAGTAGCTACCTGCGCCGGCGGAAAAGAAGGAAGCTGGCTCTGCTCCTGTAATACCACAAAATCCCAATCCATGGAATCTATCATTTGCAACGTAGCCGGGTACTGTGTATGCAGCTGAAAGGTATAACCTCCAGGATTTACAGAAAACGCTCTGACGGTATCTCCCTTGCTCAATGCCAGTTGCTCAAACATCGTAGCCAGATTATTTGAAGCAGTGTAACTGTTACCAATAAAAAGTACTTTGAGTGGCCGGGCGCAAAGCGTAAACGGGATCAATACAGCGATAAGCAGAAGTGTTTTCATACGGATTACCTGAACACAAGTTTAATAAAAACTATTTATACGAAGACGTTCCGGGCCTTCCTTTTCGTTAATTCTGTTTTGTCTAATTTTACCGGAATCGTTAAATTCCCGATTATGCAATATCGTAAACTTGGTCATACTGGATTATCTGTCTCAGCCCTTTCCTTTGGTGGTTGGCTAACGATTGGAAAACAAATTGACAATTCAGTCAGTGAACTCCTGATTCAGAAAGCCTATGAAGCGGGCATCAATTTCTTCGACAACGCAGAAATCTATGCCCGCGGACAAAGCGAACTGGTAATGGGTCGTGCATTAAAGAATCTGAAAGCCAGCCGCAGCTCTTATATGGTTTCAAGTAAAGTGTTTTTCGGTTATGAAGATAATAAACCCAATCAGCGCGGCCTCAGCCGCAAGCATATCATTGAAGGATGTCATGGAGCACTGAATCGTCTGGATGTAGAATACATTGATCTGTTTTTCTGCCATCGTCCTGATAAAAACACGCCTATTCTCGAAACAGTGCAGGCGATGAACACGCTCATTCAGCAGGGAAAAATTCTCTATTGGGGCACTTCTGAATGGAGTGCACAGGAAATTCTGCAGGCGCACCTCGAAGCGGAACGTCATTATCTCATAGCACCGGTAATGGAACAATGTCAATACAACCTGTTTGAGCGAAAAAAGATGGAAGACGACTACCTTCACATTTTCAAATATCAGGGGATGGGAACCACCATCTGGTCGCCACTCTCCTCAGGCGTCCTGAGCGGGAAATACCTCGGCGAAGCAGGCGACACCCGTTTAAGTATGCAAGGTATGGACTGGCTTCGTGAGCGAAATATCACACCTGAAAGACTGGAAAAGGTACGACAACTGAAAGTCATTTCTGACGGACTCGGAGTCAGTCTCGCGCAGATGGCCATTGCCTGGTGTCTGAAAAATCCGAATGTAAGTACTGCTATTCTGGGTGCCAGCAAGACAGAACAACTGGAAGATAATCTGCGGGCGTTGGACATCATGGAAAACCTCACACCTGAAGTGCTGGAGCACATCGAAACAATTATGTGTAATAAACCGGTCTTGCCTGAATATTAAGTCCATTCTATTTTTTATCATCTTTCATTCCTCTCATGCAGTTCGGTACACTCTCCGTTAATTCCACCATCTTACACACGTTTGAATCCGGTTCCGGAACACCTGTTCTATTTGTACATGGGGCCTGTGGCTCTGTTACGCATGGAGAAGCGCTGGCTGGCCGCCTCTCTGGTCGTTATCGGTTTATCACGTACAGTCAACGCTTTCATCTGCCCAATCCTCCGCAGGCTAATGGAGCTTACAATGCAGACACACATGCAGAAGATCTTATTGCGCTCGTGGAAACACTCGGCATACAGGGCTGCAAAGTTGTGGGGCATAGTTATGGCTGCTCAGTGATACTAACGGCGGCGGCTATGCGTAAAGATATCTTCGGCAGTCTGTATCTTGCTGAACCCGGTCTCGCCTTTCTGCTTAATGACAACGATCAGTATGTAGTCATCCGCGAGGAGAGAGCCGACACCTTCCGGCGCATCAAAACCTGTTTCGATGAAGGCAAATCGGCAGATGCCGTTTCCACGCTGATGCGGTATGCCAATGGTCACAGAGGATTTATCGCCTTCCCTGAAAAGATCCGATGGGACATGGTCGCTAATGCTTCCTCGCTTTGCCGGCTTGTCTTTGAAACCACCCCGTCTGCATTGAAAGCAGAAGACCTGAAATCCATCTCTGTTCCGGTAAGAGTTTTACTTGGCCAGCATTGCACGCCGGTGTATAAAGCCGTAACGGAAGAAATCAGGAAGTATATTCCACATCTGGAAGTAAAGACGATCCCTGACTGCGCACACGATCTGGTGTATGTACGTCCGCGCGAAGTAGCCATGGCTATCGGTTAAGGTCGCTTGTAAGTTTTAGCCGTTTCTGCTTCATTCTCCTTCAGTCCTGACGTATTTTATCAGGCATGGATAAAAAGCTGCTGCACCTCTTCTTCTCCGCATGGCTGATCACATTCAATTGTCCTGCGCAATCCTGGCAATCAAAAGGTATAGGAGGAGGAGGAGCCTTCTATAGTCCGGTTATTTCCCCGTACAACGCAAACGAACTCTGGGTAAGTTCTGACATGAGCGGATGTTACCGGTCAGAGAATTTCGGTGACAGCTGGAGTCTGATCCACGCAGAAGAAATACAGGGTTCCACAACGGTATCCATCGCCTTCACCTCCAACCCTGATTCATTATTTGGCATAGACCACAGTGCACAGAACGGTATTGACATGAGTCGCCCGGTATATAGTAGTGATGGAGGACAAACCTGGTCATCGCTGCCGGATCCCAGTGGCGGAGCATCCTATACCATCTATGCCGACCCGAACCGCACGGACACCTATTTTCTATCGGGTTATGATAAACTCTGGTTCACGAACAACCGCGGACAAAACTACCAGCTCATCTACACTTTCAGCAACGGTGGCAATGGCCTTCATCTCGCCGGTGCATTCTTCGATGGGAATTTCATCTATGCAGGCACATCAGCAGGAATGCTCTACAGCGGTAATGCGGGAACGTTATGGATCCCTATGACTCTTCCCGGATGGGCATCCGGGCATGGCATGGCTTCATTTGCGGGAGCGCGTGACGGAAACAGTGTAAAACTATTTGCCATTGCCATGCCACAAGCTGATCTCTATGCAGGCATCACCGGAGCCGACTTTTCTGCTTCTGCAGGACTCTACGTGAGTGACGGTGCATCAACGAGCTGGACCCAACGCATGAACGGTGTTACCGCAGGAGATCAGTTCTTCTTCACCGCCTGTGCGCAAAACGACGTCAACACGGTTTATGCAGCAGGAGGAAACACGAACACCGGAGTTCCCGTTTTATACAAAAGCACCGATGCCGGATTAAACTGGAATAAAATCTTCAATACAACAGGCAATGCAAATATCCTCACCGGGTGGAGCGGAGATGGTGGGGACAGAAGCTGGGGTTATGGAGAATATGTACTCGGACTTTCCGTAGCGCCTCACGACAAATCACATCTCACTTTTACTGATTTAGGCTTTGTGCACGTAAGCACCAACGGCGGCACGCTCTGGAAACAAGCCTACATTGCCAATCAGGATCAGAATACAAACGGCGTAAACACTCCTCAGCAAAAAGCATATCACAGTATCGGACTTGAAAACACCAGTCACTGGATGCTATGCTGGAACTCCAACACCCAACTCTTCTCTGCAGCCACTGACATCAATGGTATCCGCAGCGATGATGGCGGTGACACCTGGAAGATGACCGGTGCCACCACACAAAACACCACCTACTACATCCTGAAACATCCGGTGAGCAATACACTCTACGCCTCTACCTCCACCGTTCATGATCTGTACCAGACCACTTATCTCACCGATGCACGCATAGATCCCGGACTGGGCACCATTCGCTACAGCAGCAACAACGGCACCACCTGGCAAACCCTTCACGATTTCAATCATCCGGTCATATGGCTTGCAGCTGATCCCACAAACAGCAACAGACTTTACGCAAGCGTTGTACACTATGCCAACGGAATCGGCGAAGGCGGGATCTGGAAAACCGACAACCTCAGTGCAGGAAGTAGCAGTACGTGGGTTAAACTCAGCAATCCACTACGAACCGAAGGACACCCTTTCAATGTGATGGTACTCAATGATGGAAGCGTAGTCGCCAGTTACTGTGCACGACGAGATGGCAGCGGAACATTCACTGCTTCCTCCGGAATTTTTCTTCTCCCATCCGGAAGCAGTACCTGGATCGATCGGTCTGACCCGGGCATGCTCTACTACACCAAAGACCTGATCATTGATCCTTCCGACGCCACGCAGAACACCTGGTACGCCTGTGTCTGGAGTGGATGGGGCGGGGCTCCAAACGGCTTAGGCGGATTATATAAGACCACCAACCGCGGACAAAACTGGACACGCATCTTCAGTGGTGCAGACAGAGTCAGTTCCATCACCTTATCACCGGCTGTATCAGGGGAAGCCTGGATCACCACCGAAACCCAGGGACTCTGGAAAGTCACCGGGGTACATACATCATCACCTGTATTTACACGCGAACACAGCTTCCCCTTCAAACAACCGGAGCGTGTATTTTTCCGTAACGGCTATCAATGGGTAACCACCTTCGGTGGCGGACTCTTCCGTACTCCCTATACGACATCGGGGCTGACGGAAACAACAGAACAGATCACAAAAGTGTATCCCAATCCGGCGCGCGAAAGCCTACACATCCATCAGCTGGAAGAAGGTGAAAAGATCTACATTTCGGATATACATGGCCGTTATATACGACCAGCCACACCTTCCGGACAGCAGGACATCCGTGATTTACAACCCGGCATTTACTTTATTCACTGGGAACAGCACAGCGAACCGAGATGCGTCCGTTTTATAAAAAACCCATAACTTCTCTCTGTAATAACGGTTACAGATTAAATGAAAACCCGTTCATATCCCTGAGCGGGTTTTCTTTACCTCTATTAAACCAAATCGGGCAGGAATCAAAATTTTTTTATCATTTTTTTTACGCACCCGGATTTTGTTGAAAAATGCAGGTGAATGTGAAAAAATACCCCTTGGGTTCGACGATATCTTTATCTTGATTTGTACCCGGCTCAGCTGCTCCTCGCCTTTGTTGAGAAAGCACTGGTTTTCAAATTCATCTGAACTTACCGGATACTGAAACACAGCGCTTCTGCGTTGTAGGGGAAATCGTCGCTACTGTCGAACCCTGAAAAGTGTCCGAGCCGGGGTCAGATCAACAAGCTAACCAAGTTTTAACCACACTAACCACACTGTAGTATGTTTGTAATCAAAAGAGATGGCAAGAAAGAGTCGGTGAAATTTGACAAAATCACCGCGCGGGTACAGAAACTTTGCTATGGACTTTCTCCGGAGCACGTTCAGCCGATTTTAGTCGCCCAAAAGGTTATTGAAGGTGTATACGATGGTGTTACCACCACCGAACTGGATAATCTGGCTGCAGAAACTGCTGCCTCTCTCACCACGCGACACCCTGATTTTGCTCTACTTGCATCCAGGATCGCCATTTCCAACCTGCACAAAAACACGAAAAAGTCGTTTTCAGAAACGATGCGGGATTTGTATGACTATATCGATCCCAAAACGGGAAAGAAAGCACCATTGGTTTCCGATGAGGTGATGCAGGTCATCAATACGCATGCTGATCTTCTGGATTCCACGATTATCTACGATCGTGACTTCGGCTACGATTACTTTGGCTTCAAAACCCTCGAAAAATCCTACCTCCTTCGTCTGAACGGCAAAGTAGTAGAGCGTCCGCAGCACATGTTGATGCGTGTTTCGGTTGGAATTCATCAGAACAATATAGATGCAGCAATTGAGACGTACAATCTCATGAGCGAACGCTGGTTCACCCATGCGACTCCTACGTTGTTCAATTCAGGCACACCGAAACCACAGCTCAGCTCCTGCTTCTTATTACAGATGCAGAGCGACAGCATCGAAGGCATTTACAATACACTGAAGCAAACTGCACAGATTTCACAAAGTGCAGGCGGAATTGGCCTAAGCATTCATAACATCCGTGCTACAGGATCCTATATCCGTGGCACCAACGGAACATCCAATGGCATTGTGCCGATGCTACGCGTATTCAACGATACTGCACGTTATGTAGATCAGGGAGGCGGTAAACGAAAAGGTTCATTTGCAGTTTATCTCGAACCTTGGCATGCTGATGTTTTCGAATTCCTCGAATTGAAGAAGAACCATGGCAAGGAAGAGCTTCGTGCACGTGATCTTTTCTATGCAATGTGGATTCCGGATCTGTTTATGAAGCGTGTGAAAGAAGAAGGCGAATGGAGTCTTTTCTGCCCGAACGAAGCTCCAGGACTGGCTGACTGTTATGGAATGGAGTTCGAGCTGAAGTATACGAAGTACGAAGAAGAAGGACGTGCACGTCGTACCATTCCTGCACGTGAGCTCTGGACTGCTATTCTTGAATCACAGATCGAAACGGGCACGCCATATATTCTTTACAAAGACGCTGCCAACGAGAAGAGCAATCAGAAAAATCTGGGTACTATTCAAAGTTCCAACCTGTGTACCGAAATCATGGAGTACACGGCACCAGATGAAGTGGCTGTATGTAACCTGGCGTCAATCGCATTGCCGCGTTTCGTCACCAACGGACAGTTCGATCATCAGAAGCTGTTTGAGATTACATACGTTGCCACTAAGAACCTCAATCGTATCATCGATGTAAACTATTACCCGATTGAAGAAGCGAAGAACAGCAATATGCGTCATCGCCCGATTGGTTTAGGTGTACAAGGCCTTGCAGACACATTCATCCTGATGCGCTATCCGTTTGAGAGCGAAGAAGCGCGTCGCCTGAACCGTGAGATTTTCGAAACGATCTATTACGCAGCAATGACAGCATCCAAAGATCTGGCGAAGATTGAAGGTGCATACTCTACCTACGAAGGATCTCCGGTTTCGAAAGGTATCTTCCAGTTTGATATGTGGGGTGTAAAACCTACGGATCGCTGGGAATGGGATGTACTGCGTGAAGAAGTGAAGAAACACGGTGTACGCAACTCGTTGCTGCTTGCACCAATGCCCACGGCATCTACCTCACAGATTCTTGGAAACAACGAATGTTTCGAACCTTATACAACTAATATTTACAACCGTCGTGTTCTGAGCGGAGAGTTTATCGTAGTGAACAAACATCTGCTGATGGATCTCGTTCGTCTGGGCCTTTGGACCAACGACATGAAGAATAAAATCATCGCTGCCAATGGTTCTGTTCAGGGCATCGCAGAAATCCCGGCTGATATCAAAGAACTGTACAAAACAGTTTGGGAAATCAAGCAGCGTACCATCATCGACATGGCTGCTGACCGCGGAGCATACATCTGCCAAAGCCAATCTTTGAACCTGTTCATCGCTGAGCCGAACTTCGCGAAACTCACTTCGATGCATTTCTACGCATGGGAGAAAGGATTGAAAACCGGAATGTATTATCTGCGTACAAAACCTGCAGCCACAGCTATCAAGTTCACCGTTGACAAGCAATATGAGATGTTGCCACACACCTCTGCTGAACCGGTAATGGCTACTACCGCAACCGCTGTTTCATCTGTTACGTCGGCGCAAGCTCCTGCTGCCAACGACTTCACCGACGAACCCAGCGTCAGTGATCAGCTGAGCTGTTCACTCGATAATCCTGACGGATGTCTGATGTGCGGAAGCTGATAAAACGATCAATACGAAAAGAGGCGGACTGAAATCAGTCCGCCTCTTTTCGTATATACCTGCCGTTAGCTTCAGCCGATCGCCTGTTTCAAATCTTCAATAAGATCATCAACATCTTCAATGCCGACCGATAAACGAATCAGCGCATCTGTAACTCCGGCTTTCTCCCGTTCTTCCTTTGGAATTGAAGCATGGGTCATGGTAGCAGGATGATTCAGCAATGACTCTACACCACCCAGCGATTCGGCCAGTGAAAACACTCTCACCTTCGACGCCATCGTAAAAGTCTCTTCTGTCGTTGCGTTTTTCAGGGTAAAGGAGATCATACCACCAAAGTCTTTCATCTGCGATTTCGCAATTTCATGGTTCGGATGATCAGGGAATCCGGGCCAGTACACTTTATCTACTTTCGGATGCGCTCTCAGAAACTCAGCAATCTTTCTACCGTTACTGCAATGTCTCTCCATCCGTACGTGCAGCGTTTTAATACCACGCAACACAAGGAAACTGTCCATCGGACCCGGTGTTGCGCCGCAGGAATTATGAATGAACGCGAGCTTTTCGTAGTAATCCTTATTGTTCGTGCAGATGGCTCCCATCACCACATCGCTATGTCCGCCCAGGTATTTTGTGACCGAGTGCATTACGATATCAGCGCCCAATGCTAGCGGATTCTGGAGATAAGGAGAAGCGAATGTATTATCTACAACAAGAATCAGATTTTTCTCCTTAGCAATCCCGGCACATGCTTTTACATCGATGATCTGCATGGTTGGATTGGTAGGCGTTTCCACCCAAAGCATTTTTGTATTTGCGTTGATGTACTGACGGATATTCTCTGCATTGTACATATTCACAAAATGAAATTTGATACCCATCGGTTCAAAGATCTTTGTAAACATCCTATAGCTTCCACCGTACAGGTCATTGGTGGCAATCACTTCATCGCCCGGACGCAGCATCTTGATGATGGCATCACTGGCACCTTGACCGCTGCTGAAACACAATCCATGTGCCGCATTTTCAAGTGCTGCAATACATTGCTCCAAGGCATTCCTCGTTGGGTTCTTTCCTCTGGCATAAGCATATCCTTTATGTCGACCCGGCCATTCCTGCACATAGGTACTGGTTTGATAAATCGGGGTCATGACAGCCCCTGTTGTCGGATCGGGTTCTTGTCCGGCATGAATGGCCCTGGTGCCGAAACCTGCTTTTTCGTTCATAACAGTCAGAATTTATCTGCAAATGTACGTATTCATCATAAGCAGGAAAACTTCCCAAAAAACAACAAGGCCCCGCTGGAGCCTTGTTGTAAATGATTTATCTAAACAATTATTGCTTAAACGTATAGCTGGTTGTTGAGCTGAACAGTACAGGAAGTTTGCTCCAGGTTTCGATCGAGTTCCTGTGTCTTACAACAATATAAAATGAATTTCCTGAAACACTTCCCGGGAAATTCACCTGACATGTACCGTTGGTAAGCAACAGTCCGTTCGTTGTTTGCGCAATCGCATACGGTGAAGTGGTGTTCCTTAATTGAATAGTTATACTGTCGCACGCTGATGAATTCGCGGTTAATCCATTGTTGAACCGTACCGGAGCAAGCGTATTACTTCCCGTGTAGAATCCTTCTATATTGAGACTGAGGTTCAGAGTCACAGCGGCTGATCCAACTGTGAACGTCGGCCCTGCAGTGTTGGTACCGCAAAGGTTGGTGAGTTTTACGATTCCGGCTGTTGCTCCGGCGGGTACCAGCATCGTTATCATCGTATCACCGGATAGTGTAAATGTAGTTGTCGACCCTGCACCTATCTGTACCTGCGTTGTACCTGTAAATCGCGAACCTTTTACAACGATTGATGTTCCTACCGGCCCATTCGATGGAGTTACAGAGGAAACGATCGGAATTCCTGCCAGGACATTCATGGTCATAGCATTCGAAGTGGCTGTAGCAGGACTGGCGCAAGTGGCAGTGCTGGTGAGCACACAAGTTACAATTTGACCGTTTGTTAAAGCAGCATTGGTGTATGTGGCGCTATTGGCTCCAACGTTTGTACCGTTGAGTTTCCATTGATATGCCGGTGTGGTTCCACCATTGGTGGGTGTAGCTGTAAACGTAACACTGGTACCGGCGCAGATGGTGGTGCCGGTACTGGCACTGATAGAAACGGATGGCGTGAGTACCGGGTTAACGGTCATTGTGATTGTATTCGAATTTTCTGATGTGGGACTGGCGCAGGTGGCATTACTGGTCACTACACACGAAACCTGATCACCATTTACAAGTGCATTATTAGTAAAAGTTGCACTGTTTGTACCTACCGCATTTCCGTTTTTCTTCCATTGATAAACAGGTGTCGTTCCTCCGTTAGTAATACTCGCTGTAAATGTCACGGATGTTCCCGAACAGATCGTACTACCGGGACTGGCAGCGATGGATATCGTTGGCGTTACAGCAGGATTCACCGTCATAGTAATGGAATTGGAAGTAACCGTTGCGGGGCTTGCACAGGAAGCACTGCTGGTCATGGTACAGGTAACCACTTGTCCGTTTGTCAATCCCGCATTTGAATACAACGGGCTGTTAGCACCTACATTCACGCCATTTACTTTCCATTGGTAAGAAGGAGTAATACCACCATTTGCCGGTGTGGCAGTAAAAGAAACGGAAGTTCCGGCGCAAATAGTACTGCCGGGATTTGCCACGATCGAAACAGATGGAATGACAGGTGTTGTAACGGTCATTGTGATGGTATTTGATCCGGCACCTGTTGGGCTTGCACATGTTGCATTACTGGTTATTGCGCAGGTAACGAAATCGCCAGTCACAAGCGACGCATTTATATAGGTTGCACTGTTGGTGCCTACATTTACACCATTTAACTTCCAGTTATAAATAACTCCGGGACCACCATTTGTTGCAACTGCAGTGAACGTCACACTTGTGCCGGCGCAAATGGTACTTCCGGGATTTGCACTGATCGTTACAGAAGGTACCACCACAGGATTTACAGTCATGGTAATCGCATTGGATGTTGCTGATGCAGGTGACGAACACAAATTATTATGTGTCATTACGCAGGTAACAATTTGTCCATTGGTCAGTGTGGTGGTAGTATAGGTGGCACTATTGGTTCCTACATTAATACCATTCACCTTCCACTGATAGGAAGGATTGGTACCACCATTGACAGGCACTGCCGTAAATGTAACACTGGTTCCGGCGCAAATCGTAGCACCGGTATTGGCACTGATCGACACAGCAGGAGTCACAATCGGGCTCACCGTCATCGTAATTGCATTGGAAGTAACGGAAGCTGGTGTTGCACAGGTTGCATTACTGGTCAGAACACAGGTTACAATCTGCCCGTTGGTCAGTGTGGTTGTAGTATAAGTTGAACTATTGGTACCCACATTTGTTCCGTTCACTTTCCACTGGTAAGAGGGCGAAGCCCCGCCATTGATGATCAGTGCACTGAAGGTAACACTGTTGCCGGTGCAAATGGAATTTCCAAGACTTGATGAAATCGAAATTGAAGGTGAAACAGCTGAAGTAACCGCCATGGTAATTGCATTGGAAGTAGCCGTTGTGGTGGTCAGGCAGGTTGCATTACTGGTCAGCACACAGGTTACAATTTGCCCGTTAGTGAGGGTTGTGGTTGTGAAGGTTGGACTGTTTGTTCCAGCATTAACACCATTCACTTTCCATTGATATGACGGCGATGCTCCGCCGTTAGTGGGTGAGGCGGTAAAGGTAACACTGGTACCTGCGCAAATACTGTTGCCGGGATTCGCGCTGATGGAAACAGAAGGAGCTACCGGAGCCGTAACGGTCATGGTGATTGTATTTGATGTAACTACATCATTACATCCACCGGTTTGAGTAAGGGTACATGTGATGGTATTTCCGTTGACAAGTCCGGCATCCGTATATGTCGCACTATTCACTCCTACATTCGCACCGTTCTTCTTCCATTGATAGGCTGCTGTTCCGGTTGGCATGGTTGAGGTAGAGGTAAAAGTTACGGATGTACCTGCGCAAATGGTTGCGCCGGGGTTGGCGGCAATCGAAATAGTGGCGTGAACATCCGATGCGTTCATCGCAGTAAACGGTGTTACACAGATCCCATTATTCAGCGAAAACGCTTTAGCGGCCATATACGCCCCGCCTGCTGTTTCTGAAGCCTGCAACACCCTCTTCGACAAGCCATAACTCACCTCAGCATGCATCACTGCAGAAGTATTGATTACGTGATCCAGCAAGTGCCAATGTCCGAGTTCGTGCAGAGCTACGGTTTCGAAATCTATCTCGGTGGCAGAGGGCAGAGCAGGACCATATTCCCATACTAATCCGTCATCGAAACTAATATCCTGATCAACAGCATACCAAACCGTATCAGAAGCACTTAAACAACCAGTCAGGGAAGAGGTAGCACGACCTGCAACTCCTGCCGGGAGCTCTGATCCTGTATCGAATCGAATGGTATTGGTGCCATCATTGGAAGCCACATCAATGGTAGTGGTTGTACCAATACGCCAGTTAATATCGGTTTCACATCTCCACGAATAAAATGCACGCAGAAAGGAATTCATCGCCGCTCCGTTAGCAGGAAAATCTGTGCTGTTAAACTGAAAGGTGTATCCACCAATGGTATTATCATTATATAAATCAGTAGCATGACCTGCCGCATTGAATTCAACATTAATAGCCGCAAAATCAATGGTCAGAGTGCCTGCAGAAGTTGCCTGATTCGGTGAGGCGGTACTGTTAGTTACCCTGATGTTTCCGGTTCCTGCACCCGGCCCGGAAGAAAGTGAACTGGAAGGGACTCTCAGCTGAATTTGCGTATCTGACCAACTGATATAGTCTTTTGCTTTCGATTGCACCCACACAACTGATGCCGGATTATTTGCATTTCTGAATTCAACAAACCCGGTTCCTTTTGTGGCACCAAAACCACTGCCATTGATGGTCAATACCGATGATGTTCCGGAGGAAATAGTAGTGGGTGAAAAAGAAGTAATAGAAGGCACTGTAAGTGGTGCCGGTAGCTGACCGTTTTTAGGACCTCCGCCGGACTGAACCGGAGGTGATTGAATAATAACGGGATTCTGATAACCTAATCTACTCATGAACAGGTCAATTCCTTCTGGCAGATTCTCAATTTCTGTATACGGAGCATACGCTTTATCATTTCTCTCATCATACCTGATAAACCCCTGTTCGGCCGAAAATACTTCAAATGAATAGGCACGTTCAGTGGGATTATGTTCATATCCGAATCTTGCAGGATATAGAAAAAACAATCCTTTATCACCTACTGCAAAACTATTCTCTGAACTTACCTGCATGCGATTTAATCCAACCTGTCCACCTTCAGTAACGACCTGTATTTGTTGACGGATCGCACTTCCTTTAAACACCCTGAATATGTTCAGGGTACTTACAGTGTAGATCTTTGTCCGGTCTTCGGTCTGGTACGAACGAACCGCTGTAATTTCCCCTTCTGCGATCAGGGAGCTGGCCATTACTTTCGTTTCATTCTTTACCGGAATTAACATGCAACCATTTTGAGCCGAAGAGTTAAAAAACGGCAATAACAGCATCATCGCCAGCAAGGCGAGTATTCGTGATTTCATAAGAAGTGATGTATTTGCTGCAAATTACTGAATTCCTCTCAAAACTGGAAATCCCCTTTAATGGGGAATCATAAATCTTATCTGAAAACACCAAAACCGCTATGAACCGGATTTCATCTTTAAACCAATCATGCTTTTTTGCTGGATGCAGATGATTGAACTACAGTTCCCTGTTTAAAAAATAAGGTCAATAAAAAAGGGGCCATCGGTGTAATAGCCCCTTTTCTTGATTTTAAGATATCGCAAGGGTCGCCCTTGCGGTTTGTTGTATGCTCTTCTTCTTTATGGATGTATCGATCCGATGAAGTTGAAGATGTTGTTATCTACGATACCCTGATCCGTTACGTCTACAAGGTTGTCTCCTGTGATATCCGTGACTACGTATCCA